>LWDU01032094.1_pt1 | contig 63176 bp, 49 predicted proteins | sample 727161 | NCBI WGS metagenome assembly LWDU01 (sample SAMN04566230, study PRJNA314399) | hydrothermal vent metagenome | isolation source: deep sea hydrothermal plume seawater | place: Mexico: Gulf of California, Guaymas Basin | collected 2004-07-11 | reverse complement strand
ACTCCTTCAGAATATAGCGAGGGATTTGCTGACACCCCCTTTGTACACCCTTGCGTGAGAAACTCATGAGTGGGTACCGTCGCGTGAAAATTTCATCAGTGGGTGTACAGAGGGTAAACCCCTTGAATTATATCCGAATCCGTCATGGACCCTATATGGCTGAAGAACGGAGAGTCATTCTTCATATTGCAACAAGCATGGACGGTTTCATAGCCACTTTAGATGATGGCCTTGAATGGTTACCTGGACCTACAGGGAATGAAGACTATGGATTAGGGGAATTTATGGAAACAATAGATTGTGTTCTCATTGGAAGAAGAACATGGGACGTCATCAGTCAATTTGAAGAGGAGCCATTCACAAACTTTGAACGGCATATTCTTTCTCGAAAAACCCACAGTGCTGTGGACTTAATCCATGATTTGAAGAGAAAATCTGGAGGACATATTTGGCTTCTTGGAGGAGGCGTTCTCAATGGGGAGTGTCTTCAAGCAGAATTAATTGATGAAATAATAATTACACAATTTCCAATTGAACTCGAGACTGGGATACCTGTTTTTGGTAAATACGGGATTCAATTGCCAGATTCATGGAAAAAAGAATCTGAAACCAAATTCACCGGAGATGTCACTCAAATCATATGGAAGCCTCTTGCAAGTGTGAATTAATGCTTGTAAAGGCAAAATCGATGTATGCTATGAGTTTATCCGAAACCTTCTGTATTTTATTGACCAGTTGGAAGGGGATTCAGTGGGCCAGTAAAGTCATCACAGTTTGCTTTCAATGCCGGTTAGTGGGTACCTTGTGCGGGGCAGCGCGCAAACAATCATTCTATAGACTCAGTGAAATGCACACTCTTGGCTGGAAATAACAAAACAATAAGTAATACCGATGCAAGGAGGTATTGCTTGAGTTGGCAACAAGTCGGTGTGAAAACCGGCTGATTTGCAAACCCTGCAAAGAGGAATAAATATGAGTGAAGTAAGAAATGTGATTATTATTGGCAGCGGGCCTGCCGGATATACGGCTGGACTGTATAATGCAAGGGCAATGTTGAATCCCCTAATGTTTGGTGGTTATATGTCTGGAGGCCAACTAATGCTTACCACCGATATTGAGAATTACCCCGGCTATCCCGAAGGAATTGGTGGTGCTGAAATGATGATGCAATTACGACAGCAGGCTGAAAGATTCGGCCTTGAAGTTCACGACAAAGATGTTTCAAAAGTTGATTTCTCATCCTCACCATTCACCGTTACTGTTGAAGGAGAGGAATACAAATCTCATGCAGTAATTATCAGTACTGGTGCCGAAGCGATTTGGCTCGATGCCGAGAATGAGGATGCTCAAAAAGGCAGAGGTATCTCTGTATGTGCAACTTGCGATGGTGCCTTTTTCCGTGATCAAGAAGTATTAGTTATCGGTGGCGGCGATTCTGCAATGGAGGAAGCAACCTTCCTTACACGCTTTGCGACTAAAGTAACAATCATCCATCGGCGTGAAGAATTCCGCGCCAGCAAAGTAATGCTTGAACGAGCAAAGGCGCATCCAAAGATTGAGATGAAAATGCATCGTCAAGTAAAGACTTGGCTATCTGATGACAATGGCTTGACTGGTGCAATACTTGAAGATCCAAGAGATGGGTCCACTGAAGAAATAGCAGTTACTGGTGCCTTTATTGCAATTGGCCATAAGCCGATTACTAAATTCCTTGACGGCCAAGTTGAAACCGATGAAAGCGGCTACATTGTTGCCAAGGAACATACCATGACATCTGTACCCGGTGTGTTTGCTGCCGGCGATGTAGTTGATACGAGATATCGTCAAGCCATCACCGCCGCTGGCATGGGATGCCAAGCAGCAATTGATGTTGAACACTGGCTAGAGGATAATATCCATAATTGATTAGGCCGAGGAAATCTTCTATCTTTACCACAAAAATCTCTGTTCCGCCCGCAGATTGATGAAAGAGAAGCCGCACGCAATAGCATGGCGCATGACTTGTCGGCAGACGAGATTGCTCGTTATTCTCGACACCTCATTTTACCCCAAGTAGGAGTAAAAGGTCAAATGGAAATATCAAAGGCTTCTGTTTTAGTGATTGGAGCAGGTGGCCTCGGTAGCCCTGTTCTCCTTTATTTGGCTGCGGCGGGTGTTGGAAGAATTGGAATTATTGATGATGATCTCGTTGAATTGTCAAACCTACAAAGACAGGTCATTCACGGTACGCCCCAAGTAGGTTTACCAAAAGTAGCAAGTGCTCAAGCCCGTATCGAATCAATGAATCCTCTCATCAAGGTTGAAGCATATCATGCTCGCCTAACCGCTGAAAATGCCCTTGATATTATCACTGGATACGATTTAGTTGTTGATGGAACTGATAATATTCCTACTCGTTATTTGATAAATGATGCTTGCGAAATTGTTGGAGTTCCATGGGTTTATGCGTCTATCTATAGATTTGAAGGGCAGTGCACAGTATTCAATTTTAACGATGGACCAAACTATCGTGACTTATTTCCAACTCCTCCTCCTGCTGACAAAATCCCTTCCTGTGCTGAAGGCGGTGTAATCGGAGTATTACCTGGAGTAATGGGCACTATTCAAGCCAACGAGGCAATAAAAATAATTATCGGTAAAGGAACTCCACTAAGCGGAGTATTGCTGGTCTATGATGCCTTGGAAACAAGATTCCGCGGCCTCAAATACGGAAAAGATTCAAGCCGCAGTAAGGTAAGTGAACTAGGAATTTATGATGATTCAATGCTTTGTCAAAGTGAATCAATGGCTTCTCTGCCGCGCCAAGATAATAGCAGCGAAAAATTACCAACTGATGCTTCAATCAATTTCGAGCAGAATATTCATGAAATTTCTGCATTAATGGTAAATGAAAAAAGAGCCGGTGGTTGGGAACCTTTTGTGTTAGATGTTAGAACTGAGCGGGAATCTGAAATAGTTTCTCTTTCCTTCACAGACCTCCTAATACCAGTTACCCAAGTTGCAAAAAATATTCAATCAATCCCAAAGGAAAAGGATGTACTAATCTATTGCCATCATGGCACTCGGTCACGAGATGCAGGGGTTTTGTTGCAAAAAATGGGCTTTGATGCAAATAATATTTACAGTCTCAGTGGTGGAATAAATGACTGGTCTTTGAAAGTAGACTCTACTATCCCTCGATATTAACGGCGTTTAAAATTGACACACAGAAAACACTCGGTGACGCAAAAACACCCTCAACATTGATGATGTGGTCATGCGAGACAGGTTTGTCGGAGGCAAGAATATGGCCAAGTTAATTATTGCTGATGAAAATGAAGGCCGGCGTAGTTTACTTGCCAATACCTTGGAGCGAGAGGGTTTCAACGTTACCCGCGGCTCAACCTTAAGGCAAACCGAAGCGACCGCATTAGCGACAATGCCCGAAATAGTGATCATTGATGCCGAATGGTCCACAGGTAGCGCTTTGGATTGTGCACAAAGGTTAGTTTCTGACCCTGAATTTGCATTTAAATGTAGGATAGTAATACTTTCTAGAGATAATAGTAAGGAATTCCTAATTTCCGCTGCTAAGGCAGGCGTTAGTGAGGTTCTCAAAAAGCCCCTTGACATGAAAGTGTTGATAGAACAATTATGGAAGCATGGCAAGAAACAATTCGTCCCACCGCCGGCTGAAATTGCTGATGCGGGAAATACTGATGGCACTTTTTCGTTGTCAATAGGTGCTGGTGAAACTGGTTTTGCCTTACCGATGTTGCAAAACCTCCTCGGCCCTGAAACAATAACTGCCGAGTTCGTAAATTCCTTGTTTGAAAGTTTGGAAGAAAAAAGTATTGATATTTCTGAAGGTATAGATCAAGCTGATATGGCTGAATTACTCAAATTAGCCCTTGAAAAATTATTAGTTGATGGTGAATTTTCCGAAGAAGATGATGGTGAGGAAGGGGATAGTGAAGAAGGGGATAGTGAAGAAGGGGATAGTGAAGAAGGGGATAGCGAAGAAGGGGATAGCGGAGAAGGGGATAGCGGAGAAGATAGTTCCGAAAAAGTTGCTTCTGAGGAAAAAGAAGAAATCACTTACAAATCACTTTCATCATCAAAGAAATTAGGTGGAGGCGAAACAAGTTCAAAACCCACTCCTTCAAAACCCACTCTTTCAAAGCAAGGAATAGGTCTTTCTCGTGGTAGTAGTATGGAACGAATCCTACAGAGTCAAGCAGATAAAATTGCAAGAGATGTAGAGCGTAAGATGGATATTCTAGACGAAATGCCCGAGATAATCACCTTTGCCAAAGATGACGACCACATCTCAGTTGATCCTGAAGTTCTACGAATGACTTTACTGGCAATCGATTATACAAATGACCTTCTTTGGAGTCTTGGTCGCCCTGCTGCACTTAATGACATTACACTACTTACTCAAATTGAAAATGCGGCTGAAATGATGGCAGATATTCAGAAGAGTCTGCCTGAAGTACCCCCACTTGTATTGAATGATGAATCAGTTGAGGAAGATAGTATTGCAGACGATGAAAACTCAAATTCTACTGGTGATGTGGATGTGGATGTAGAAATGGTTGCTGAGTCGGCCGCTGAAGGCGAGTCGGCACTTACTGACAAAGGCGTGGGCAGTGATGTTCATGCTGCCTCAACCGATGCCGTAGAGGGTGGTCAGAGTTGACCCCCTTGAAAGATATGCCAACTCTTGGCGACTTACCTTATCTCGCTCACGGTGAGTCTGAGATATTCAGTCGGCATGATGAATTAGGCCGAATAAAGGAAATGCACCCGCGTATTATTCGTGTGCGTGCATTAATTGGATTATTGTTCATTGTGTTCTTTATTATTGCAGGTATTTTATTAGTCAGTAATACGAAAGTAGTATTGGATTGGGTTAGAGGACTTGGCGACGCAGGCCCCCTATATGTTGCGATATTTCTCACTTTTTCAGTAATATTATGTTTACCAACGCCCTTGCTCAAAGTTGGCATTGGCGCCATTTTTGGTGTATGGGGTGGAATGCTAATCAACTTTACCGGTTCTATGGTCGGGGGAATAATTGCATTTGGTTTGGGCCGCTGGCTTTTCCGCGACTTAATCTCCGAAATGGTTGCCACCGACCCTAAATATTCCAACTTTGATTCAGCGCTCGGACGAGAAAGCATGCGTATATCTATTCTAGTTAGATTATCGCCGATTATTCCCGATGAATGGCTCAATTACATATTAGGCGCTGGCCCAGTGAATCTACGTGTATTCATCATTTCAAATATATCTAGCCTCATTTACTCGCTAATCTATGCCTATTATGGCCATGTGATTGGAATCCTCGTGTTGCGTTCATCAGGCATGTCCGAAGTGAGGCATTCAAATGGAGTGTTGATGATGCTATTTGCTGGTTTAATTGCTACAATCATTGTCACGATATTCATTACGAGAGCAGCAATGAAAGCCCTAAGTAGTTTTGTTGATGAAGAAGAATAAAGCCTTTTTTCCATCCCTCTACCTCTTTTGCAAGTCAATCTTCCGTTGCGTTTGTATGTGTGCTACCTTTGGCGGGTAATATGGCACAAGGCAACCTCCCCCCAATTCATGGAGCCGACTGGAAGCCTGAAAATCCTCTTTCCTTTGTTTCTAATTTGCCTACTGATGCTGCCAGAACCGAAGTGCTGCGCTTCATTGCTGAGCGTCACGATGGGCATTTACAACTAATTGCTGCGGCTTGGGATCATGTGATTTCTGCATTTGACAATGAATCATTTGATGGCGAAATGTGGCACACTTTTTCACAAAAATTGTGTGATGCAATTGAAACCGGCTTAGTTGCCCGAATAAACACAATTGGTTTGGAGGGAAAACAGGACCTCGAAGTAGTACCTCGCCGTGATTTCAACACCCATCTAGGTCGTCGTGCAAAGCGCTTTCTCATAGACCTCAAATTGTGTCTTCGCCGCTTGGCTCATTACATGTCTATTACTATAGAACAGAGGCTTGAATGGCATAAAATGATGTTACGCACTAGATATCTCGATGGGCACCTAAAAGAAATGTTCATGAGTGGAATGGAAACTCCCGATGGCGGAAAATTTGGTGGAAAGGGTTTTCGTTCAACTTGGCAAGAACCGGTAGTCGCAGTTGCCAGCGCACTTTCACGTGAAAGCACAAAAGGCGTGTATTCTGGTGACATTGTTGGCCCTATGATTCGTGATGTTGGGCTTTGCCTCGCCATGGGTGATACTGTTCTCGGAGTTCTAGCTGCACAGTCAGGTAAAGCCAACAGTAATCAGGACGGAGGGCAAAGTGAATTATTGGCAGGCGGCAGAGATCTCCATGTAGGTGCATGGGGGCAAGGTGTCCTTCCTCCATTCGCCCCTCTACCCATATCTGCCTGCACAATGACCGGACTTGCTCTCGGAGCCAAACTGAGTGGTACCAAACGCTTTCAAGTCGCTTGTATCGGCGAAGGGGCAAGTAGTAGTGGGGAATATTGGGAGGCTCTCAACTTCGCAAGCACTCGTGCATTACCCTTGATGTATATTTTAGAGAATAATCAAATTGCTCTTGACACTCCAAATCATAATCAGTCAAATGTTGAATTATGGGCTGATAAGGCAGTTGCAATGGGTATGCCTTCTTGGACAATTGATGGTTCAGACCCAGCCGCTTGGTATGCTAGTGCTGCTTCAGCCCGTGAATACTCAATGTCGGGCGCAGGGCCCACTTTGCTTCATGTTGAAACAATGCGCGGTTGTGGGCACGCTCATCACCATGACGACTTGTATCTCGGAACAGAATCTGGAAATCCACCGGGATATGTTGACCGCGATTTACTCGCATATTGGGCTGCAAAGGACCCACTTCCAATGCATAAGGAATTGTTAATTAACTTAGGTGCGGAAATCGCAGTGATTGAAGAAATGGAAAGAACTGAGCAAGAAGATTCCAATGCTGCAATGCAAGAAGTTATTGAAATGCCGTGGCCAGACCCAGAAACGGTTACTCTCGGTATTACCAGTTTAGGAGATGCTGAAGGGCATGCAGACCACTTGCAACGAATTTCTGGTGGATCTCCTTCATCTCCTCTTTCAGACACACATTCACCTCCCTCTAGCCTTGCAGTTGGTGAGTTATTGCATGATTTTGGCAGTGGTAATGGCGCATGGACCTATGCTCGGGCAATTCAGCAGGCTATGGTGGCAATTGCAAATCGTTATGGTGAAAAAACAGTCTTTATGGGTGAAGACATGGAAATCGCTGGTGCTTTTGGGATGAATTTACCTCTCAAAAACGCCGGACATTCAAATCTGCTTCTTGATATGCCTCTTAGCGAGGCGATTATCATTCACTCGGCAACAGGTGCCGCTCTATCCGGAATGCGGCCAATGGCCGAGATTCAATTTGGTGGTTTCACCGCATTGGCTTTCAATGCCCTCATCAATAATGCTGCGATGCTCCGATGGCGCTGGGGCGCTGAGGTGCCACTAACTGTTAGAATACCGCTCGGAGGGAAAACTCGTTCGGGCCCATTCCATGCGAATATGATTGAATCATGGTTCACAAATGATCCTGGGTTGATTATTTGTGCTCCCTCAAACCCGCAAGATGCCTATGACCTGTTGGTCGAATCAGCAGCCCTAAACGACCCAGTAATTTTCTTGGAACATATTGGGCTCTATGGACTAAGAGGTGGAAAGACCGGTTGGGGCGATGACATTTCGCAGAAAGTAAATGTAACTCTAGTTGAATCATCTATAGATAAGGGGGAGTCATATTCAATAGGTAAAGCAAAAGTGATTCGCGGGGGCGCAGATATTTCCTTAGTCACTTGGGGTTCAATGACTCATGTTGCGCTTCATGCTGCTGAAAAATTGGCTGAGGAGAAGGGAATTGAAGTGGAAATCATTGACCTTCGCACCCTCCTTCCCTTTGATGCGAAAACTTGTGTTGAAAGTGTGAACAAAACTGGCCGCTTGGTGATTCTACAAGAAGGTCAATGGACTGGTGGCTTTGGCCATACGATTCAAAGCAGAATTATGGAAGAGACTTTCTTTTCCCTTGAATCAATGCCTGTTGTCATCGGCGCACTAGATACCCCTGTGCCCTTTTCACCACCACTCGAAGATCACACAATTCCAGATGTTGAACATGTTTACAATGTTATTTCTCAACTTTGCAAATAGTATTGCAGAGATTATTTCATAGCGAAGTCTATTGAGGGAAAATACCCCGCATCAATCATGGCGAGTGCTGATTCTTCGAAATCGGGCCCTCGCGAGTTTGGGACATTGGAACTTATCCATTGGAATGCTTTGCTAATTACAGGTGCGTTATTTATCTCACTGGTAGCCATTACAACCTTCGTTAAGGCCGAGGGTTTGTCAAATCCAGGGGTCAGTATTTTTTTGCTTCTTCTCGCATTTGCTAGCCTTATTACAGCCGCGGATTTCTTTGTTGAAGGGGCAAAAGGTATTGCTCGAAAAGCAGGAATTGCCGAGGTAGTAATTGGGCTTACAATTGTCAGTATTGGTACATCCCTTCCTGAAATTTTAGTTTCGGTTTCGGCATCAGTGGGTTCGGCAACAGTTGACCCTCAATTAGCAGACTTTGCGGTTGGAAATATTTACGGGTCTGTCCTAGTCCAAATCTCGCTTATTCTTGGATTAGTTGTGCTTTTTAAACCTTTAGAAATACGTCCAGCATGGATTCGTCGCGATGGTATGTTGATGTTAGGGGGCGTTGTTGCTATGACTTTCCTTCTTTGGACCGGAAACACACTTGAGCGTTGGGAGGGTGCTCTCCTCGCAGGGTCATATGTTTTTTACATTATTTGGCTATTAAAATTTCGGGAACAGATACGCATTGATGAGATGGAAATTATTGGTGAAATCAAAACAAAAGACCGCGGTTGGACCCAAGGAGCATATCTTGTGATGATAGCAACCGGGCTATCTTTTGCAGTATATGCCTCAACCCAATTAGTTGAAATCGCCGTTGAAATTGCAACTTCAATGAATGTGCCGCATGAGGTAGTTGGCACTACTCTCTCGGCATTTGGAACTTCTATCCCCGAATTAGTTGTTGCATTGATTGCAGCAAGAAGATCACAAGGAGTTGCCATTGGGACATTAATTGGTTCAAACATTACCGACCCAATGTTATCAATTGGAATTGCCGCCATGGTGAGGCCAATTGCACTTACCGGAGGGGGTGGATTGATTTTCAATGTAATTGCGCCAGCAACCATAATCGGAGTTTGCCTAGCTCTCATCTTCATGTTCACCCAATTAAAGTTTAATCGGCCTGAAGGAATTATTATGTGCGCATTTTATGCTCTATTCATCCTATTACTGGAAGCATTACGAGTTGGGTGGATATTGCCTTGGTGGTAAGATCTGCCTTTCCCCTTCACTTCCAATCTTTTCTAGAATTATCGGACATTGCCGATTCGCTTGAAGGCAAGCCTCATGACATCGTGGCTCTTGGAGGGTTACATGGTGGACCTCGCTTTATCGGAAATGCAAGAGATGTTTCAAGAACTGGCAATGGATTTTGCTCGCGATGAAATACGCCCTCATGCCGCCCAATGGGATGAGGAAGCCACCTATCCAAAAGAGGCAATTATGGCTGCTCACAATTTGGGTCTTCTCAATCTTCACATCCCTGAGGAATATGGCGGAGCAGGGTTGGGTAGTATGGATGAAGTCATTGTCAACGAAGTTTTTGGCTGGGCAGACCCCGGATTTGCCACCGCTGCATATGCAACTTCCTTGGCTTGCGCCCCACTAATCACTGGTGCAACTCATGAGCAAAAAGACAAATATTTGCGCGGGGTTGCTGAGAATGGCGATTTAGCATCGTACGCAATAACCGAGCCTGGCGCCGGTTCTGATGTTCAAGCGATAAAAACTCGACTCGTAAAAGATGGTGATGATTACATCCTAAATGGCTCAAAAATGTTCATTACTGGTGCCGGTCATGCAGACTGGTTCTTTGTGTTAGGATATACTGACCCGAAAGCCGGCTACAAAGGCATGGCCGGAGTTATTGTTGAATCCGGTTGGGAAGGCGTTGAGTTAGGAAAGAAGGAAACCAATATGGGGCAGCGATGTTCTGATACGCGTTCCGTCAATTTCAATGATGTTCGTATTCCTGTTGCTAATTTAGTTGGGGGGAGCGAAGGTGGTGGTTGGTTCAATGCCATGGCTGCCTTCGACATGAGTCGGCCAAATATCGCCGCCCATGCAGTTGGAGTCGCTCAATCTGCATTTGAGCATGCACTCCAGTATTCAGATGAGCGCAAGACATTCAATAAGAAATTACACCAGCATCAAGCGATCCAATTCATGCTGGCCGATATGAAGACCAAGATTGAAGCTGCCCGCTTACTTACTTGGAAATCAGCCAGTATGGCCGATGCTGGTTTGCAAAATACCGAAGCCGCAGCACATGCAAAGGTATTTGCCGCGGATACTGCAATGCAAGTGACTACCGATGCGGTACAAATCTATGGCGGCTATGGTTATTCAGAGGAATATCCCGTTGCCCGTCTAATGCGCGGGGCTAAGGTCATCCAAATCTTTGAGGGAAGTAGCCAAGTTCAACGAATGATAATTGGTAGAGAAATAACTCGAAATTTGTAATCTAAGTGAGTCAATTTCCGAAGACAAGTTGCTATTAATCACAAATGAGGGAGTGGGTGCACAAATGGGGCGCGCAATACCAGCAATCATTCTCGCTGCAGGGGCAAGTAGTCGCCTCGGTCAACCCAAGGCACTGGTTGAAGTCAGCCAGCACCCACTTATTTTTCATATGGTTTCAGCGTTGGAATCTACAGGTTGCTATCCAATTATAATTGTCACGAGAAGGGAATTGCTCGTTGACATCATGCTTTCTTGTCCAAGCGCTTCAGTAGTTGTCAATTCAAATCCCGAAGCAGGACGCACAGGTAGCCTACAAGTTGGACTAATTGCAATCGGTGAAACCCAAGGTCGTCTGCCAAAAAGGGTAATCATTTGTCCCATTGATAGGCCGGGCTGGAGCATTTCAACATTGACGAAACTATTGTCTGGAGAAGGTGATTTAAAGCCAGCCAAAGATGGCCGTGGCGGCCACCCCCTCCACCTCGCCGGAGATTCTATAGAAGCAGTTATGGCGTCGGAACTAGATAAGCCCCTGCGAGAAATAATTTCGGCAAATCATATTGAGGTTGATGACCCTTTTCTGCACTTGAATATTGATAATCCTGATGATTTATTGTCCCTTGAATCATGGAATGGCTATGGCGACGATTTATTGCCCAATGGCGCCTCGGGTGATTCATGACCCAAAGAGTAATCCAGTGGATTAACCAAAGGTTAATTTTTGGTCATCCTGTTGCAGTTGCAACTGTGATATCATCTTCTGGCTCAGTGCCAGGCAAAGCAGGTGCGCGCCTAGCGATGACTAGTGGTGATGACCGGTTTGGCACAGTAGGTGGGGCTGGGCTTGAATATCAGGTAATATCTGTCTTAGATGAAATGTTGGAAAATGGCGATGGCCCAGGCGGAGATGTGGTTACCTATGCATTATTCAAAGATGCCAAGGGCTATGAGGCAGTTCCTCTGGACAGTCTTTGCGGGGGCAGGGTTACCCTGTCTCTTGAGGTGATTTTTCCGGTGCCACATTTACTATTGATGGGAGGAGGGCATGTTGCTGCCTCTATTGCTGACTTTTGCGGAGGAATGGGTTGGGATTTCAGTGTACAAGATACCCGTGTTGACTATGCAGACAATGAAGCCTATCCGGATGCTAGGGAATTACATGCTGGCTCAGTTGCTGACTTTTTCGAGGGTGAAAATAAGGATACCCTTTCGCGATTTACCCATATTTACCTTCTTGGTCACGATTGGAAAGAGGACCAAGAACGCTTCACGAATTTAATAAAACTCTTGGCTGGTGATGGCCCAGTAATAGGAGTGATTGGCAGTCAGTCCAAATGGCAAGGCTTCACAGAATTGGGATTGGAAGCCGGAACTAGTCAGGCTGTGCTTGACAAAATAAATTGCCCAATCGGCTTGCCAATTGGCGCCGAATCCCCTGAAGAGATTGCGATAGCAGTTATTGCTGAAATCATCAAGCAACAACGCCTTCAATAAGCGTCATACCTAAGGTTGGTCAATGAATACCTTCTTTCTAAAATACTTCAACTCCTCGATAGACTCCAAAATATCATCGAGTGCCAAGTGCGCACCTTTCTTGTAGTATTGCTTAATATCTGGATACCACCTTTTTGCGAGTTCTTTGATTGTTGAAACATCAATCATTCTATAGTGTAGAAAATCTGCTAATTCCGGCATATACTTTTCGATGAACTTTCTGTCGTTCCATATTGAATTTCCACACAGGGGTGAAGTTTGTGGATCTATATGTTGGGCAAGAAAATCAAGAGTTTGTCTTTCAGCATCGGCCATATCTACATCTGTATTGCGAACGCGCTCTGTTAGTCCGCTACTTCCGTGATGAGTTGTGTTCCATTCATCCATTGCAGCTAAGTTTTCATCAGTCGTATGTATTGCCATATTTGGACCTTGAGCAATAATATTCAATTCACCATCGGTGACGACAGTTGCAATTTCAATGATTGTGCACACGTCAATATCTAGTCCAGTCATTTCAAGGTCAATCCATACCATTCGGTCCTTACGTTGGCTCATGATTTCGTGGGTAAGCATCAAGCCCTTCAATCTTACAGCAAAGTGTTGCTGATTATTTCTAACCAATGGCCAAAACCGAGTCCATACCAAACCACCTTTGAAATGGTTGCTTGCAAGGATGCAATAAGAATTCCTGAAACCTTTGGGTTGAGGGAAGTGAACTATTCATTTTCATGAATAATCGGGTTGGCAAATAGCCGCAAACGTAAGTACTGCAATAGTAATACACTCATTGATGCAGTCGTTGCTGCAGTAAGGTACATACCTAAACTCTCGTAATTCCGATTCATTACCATCCCGCCAACTATCAATAAGTCTGCTATTGCAATAAAAGCCGAAGTAGTCATTGGAATGATGAATGACTGAGTTAATTGGACAATTATTGGTAGCGGTCTTTGACTAGCACCTTCCCAAACAGTTTGCCATTTATCCATAGTTAGACCGAGGTAAGCTCCTGTAGTACACCCCACTAAATCACTAATCAAGTCGCCAGCAGTATTCACATAACCTCCTTGGTCAGTGGTAAGAAAAAGCATCCTACCAAAGAACTCGTAAACTTCGAACACGGCCATTCCCGACATTGAAACTCCAAAGGCTAACCAAAATATCATTCCCCGAGAAAGATTTGCTGAAAAATGAGTTGATAAGCGTTTAAAACTGATTACAAAACCGTATGATAGTGCAACTCCCCCTACTCCATGGGTAAGTCTATCCCACATTGGGTGAACATGGTACATGCCATTTATTCCATCAGCGCACAAACCCTGTCCCGGTTTTAATCCGCCCCAACAAAATGGCCCAGGTCCTTGGTCGGCAGAACCAAGGCTACCTCCGCCAAAATGCAAAATAAATGCAATAAATCCGAGCCATAGTGCTAAAGGAGGGATCATCATTCTTCCTGACCAAAATACGGCAATTAACAATAAGTCGCCAAAAACTCCTGTGATTGCGTAATTTCTCCATAATATTAGGTGCCGTTGGTGGTCCCAAATAGCGATAAGAGTAAAGGAAATGAGCATCACAAGGAGTGGCACTCGCTCGGGAACTTCGTTTAGGTATTTGATGACTGGAATTTTTTCAAATTTATTCTTGAGATTCATCACTACTCCTCCCATCGGCTCAACATCTGGCCCTATTGTTGAATCTCGCACTATCCCTTCTGCTGCTTCTCCTTCGATATTCCCACCCCCTTATTATTATTTTTTGAAAGCGAATATTAATGCCGAGCAATACGACCTCATCATCGTGTCCTTAACCGTTCCCCGTGCGTTCTATGTTTGAGTCTTACGCCCATCCCGCTCATAATGGAGTAATACTGACTCTAACTCCTTGATGCGGGTGAGCGGGGTTGACAATTATATCATTTCATAATGCAAAACGATTTGTCCGTATTGATCAAAACTAACAATCGGCTTGTAGCCCGAGTGTTCAGTAATTGCAAGAGTAGCGCGGATATTCGCTAATATGTCCTCTGGAAGGCGTATTTCAAATTCATCATTTTGAGTTGAACTTACTTCTGTCTCCTCACTTGAGCTTTTTTCTTCAACTGCTTCGGTTTCGCCATCAGTGCTAGCCGTCTCTGCTAAGTCAACATCTTCTTCCACCTCTTGGGTAGCATTGTCTATCATTTCGGTGGCTTCTTCATCTTTCTCTTCATCCGATAATTCGCTAGATAATCCGCTAGAAGATTCATCCTCGCTCATTCCGGCGGGTATGGCCATACTTCCATCTTCTATAGATTCTTCAATGGCGACGGCACCACCACTTTTCACAGTATTTTCTTCCTCGCCCCACAACTTGAAGTAAAATGCGGCTTGGCCGAATGCGGCAATTCCACCAAAGATCATCGCTAATCCTTGGTAAGTACCAGTAATGTCGCTCATGAATGCAATGATAAATGTTCCAATTGAAGTAGCGGCAATACTACTTATTCTGCGCCATTGGCGATTGAAATCAAGTGCTGCTTGGACCATTCCATAGCCGATTATTAGTATTCCAGTACCAGTCACCGATAAGTCATATACTGCCCACACTATTCCGACTCCAACATAACAAACTGCAAGAATTCCCATTTGATCATTCCACTTCCAGAAATCAGAACCATCCTCCTCCCAATTCCAATTTGGATACCATTGGGATGCAGATACTCTCGACATAAAAATCCCCTCAACAATCAACAACCATCCTGGTAAGTCCATGTCACTTAGTGAATCGGTCAACCGTTCCACATTCCATAGTGCAATTGCATGAAGAACTGGAGTAAATAACAATGTGTTTGCATTTTGGTTTTTCCACGAATCAATTGTCCACCAGATAGCCACAACAACTGTTGATAATCCATGCATCTCATCAAGCGAAAGGAGGAGGAAAACCATTCCAGTGTATTTTAGGAAGGAGGTTAATTTTTCCCGCGCCACATCGCTTTCTCCGAAAAATATTGAGTTCAGGCGGTTTTTCTTTGCCCAATCAATATTTGTTTGGATTCCAGTGCTGGTTGTAGCGATTTGAATTGTGTTAGCGTCAGAGTTCTGCACTGGTGCACACCACTTGAATAGAATATTTTGTGATGCTAGGCCCCACATTGCAAATGTCACTAAGCCGGTATATAGTGCGGCTAAACTGAACAACTCAAATCCATCTACGGTAGAATCCAATCCAAGCATAAAGCCGATGAAGTAGGAGAATGGAGCAATTGGAAATCCTTCCATTCTTCCAAGAAGCCATCCAAAAGTAATGATAATTGTAGTTACAATTACCAATAACCAATCCGGGCCATCAAGCAGCATAGCCAATCCAACGACTAGGAAAAAGGAAGGAAGAATAAATGGCATTTTTCTAATTGTTTCGTCGTTTAGGCGCTTGTCAACGACTGATTTTGTAAATATGGTGAGTGCAAAAATAGTCCACATTAATCCTATTATTTTGTCTTCATCATATAACGTAGAATTATCAATTAGGAAATAGTCGGCCAAGCCTCCAAGTGCAGGGATTATTTCATTGAAGAATAAGTCTGCCCCATCCCCGCCACTAGGCAAAAATATCCATACAAATGGTAAAAGATAAATCACTATGCTTCGCCGATGCATCACTGCTCTCCATAGTACAAGGAAAAACATAGTAGTAATCACCAATCCTCCAGTGGCATCTAAGAGGGTAAGTGCCAATAATCCAATTAAGGTAGCATTATTTGCCTTCGTAGAATTATCTGCTTCATCATCAATTCCTCTTTTCAACAGCAAAAAGTGAGTGAATAGCGGCCCCATTATTAGAATTAAATCAAACAATATGTTTGACAAATCCATCCCGCTATTTGTTGAATAATCTAATAATTCATTCCCCGAAAGTAATTGCATATTAATTGGCATTGCAAGCGCAAATAATGCCCATGTTCCAACTGCTCTTTCAGTAGCCCCGTGGCCCGTTGACGAAAGTACCTCGCGTACAATCATGCTGATTGGTAGAATTAGTAATAATATCCAAATCGGATTATCATGTAGCGAACTAGTTGAGACACTTGCAATTGCAATTGAAAATAGCATCAGTGGCCCGAGGAAAGAAATTCTAGCAACAGAACCCCAACCATTTTCCAGCCATGATGGCGCCTCAGGGTTTTCTTCATTGGTTTCCCATGTTGAGGTTTTAGGGTTGTATAGCGGCACCGATGCACCTTGAGATAATCCTAATCCTACAAGGTGTCCGAAATCCAATTCGTGTTTATTTGTCCTTGCCCCAATTGTAAAGTATGCTACTGCAATCAATGCAATTACTAAATTGAATCCTGCAAGACTATCATTGAGTGAGGCAAGCGGAGTACCATCTAAGGATAAACGCCCGAGTGCTGCGAGTAGTGCTGTGAAGATAAGACTTGAAGCGATAGTTATTGAGAGGTTTATTCTTGCTTTGAGCCCCTCTTTTTCATCAAACTGTAATTGTTCCAGTATTACCGAACCGAGAAGATATATTGCAACTACCCACGGCATCAATATGTCGTCACCGATTAATGTTGCGGGCGATACGACAACTGCTGCTACTGCCATGCGGCCAATTGTGCGATTTAATCTGCCAGAACGACTTGCAATTTCGCCCGTCAATATCAAACCGATTCCAATTACTAAATCATAATACTGAGGGAACCATCCCCAAACATTGGCATCATGTGTTTCATGCCCATAGGTCATCCAACTCACAATAAAATAGGTGAAACTCAATACACCAAAGGTCCAATTAGCGACCCAAGGTCTTGTTCTCTCATTCCATAGCATATATGGCACCATGGCCATTGTCAGTAACCAAGGAATCATATTAGCCGGTGCTGGCAATAAGATGAGTGCTCCAGCTAAACCAATTGGCATCCATGGGATTCGGTTACGTAATGTTGCAGGGAAATAACCAATTAATATACACATCCATAACATACTTGGCAGAGTTAGCCAATCATGATCATCGGCAAATGTAAGGGGGCCTAGGAAAAGCGTCATATCTGCCATTTGCGAATAAAACATTGCGATTAATGCCGAACCCATTAATGCCAAACTAGATTTTTCTACAAGAGTACGATTCAATTTGTCAGTCGATGCTAGTAATCCTTGAATAATGATAATTACATTGAGCAAAGTGATTGAAGAACCGTTGATAATTGCCTCATTGCTCATTTCATAAATGATGGTGATAAAAGAGGATGAAATGGCACAAATCATGAAAATAATACTGCGGTCACTTTCAATCGCCAGCATCATTGCCAGCGCGCATAATAATATCATTGAGATGCCAATTTCAATACTGATGAAACCATTTGACCAGTTTATCCATGGACCAATCCCTACTAATAACAGGGCAAATGGAGTTAGCGCAACTACAAACCAACTAACTGTAGTTTTGTTGCGTCCATCATTCAATGAATGGCGCAGATAATACCACTGCCCAGCGGCAAGAATCAATGCACCAGCGGTTTGCAAGTATATTGCATTGGCATTTGGTGACCAGCCAATTGAATCCATTGAAGTAAAGGGCCGGCTTGGGTCAACAAATAGGTCAATTCCGAAGGAAGATATTAATGCAGAGATATAGCGCATCCCCCACAAAAAACCAATTGCTGCAAAGAAGAACCCCATGCCGAGTGTATAGTCGTGCATTTCAGTCAGAATTTCGTGCTTACGTCGTTGAATTTCAACCATTGAAATAAATAATGCAGCAGAAATAATGCCTCCAAGGCCGAGTAAAGCGAAACGATTATTCGAGTCCCCTTGGGAGAATGCGATTGTAAATAATCCACCCCAGATAGCCAATAAAGCAATACCCCATAACCAAAGTTGGGCTAATTTTTGTGCTCCATGATCGGGTGTTGAGTTGGGTTGTATTACATTCATCCCGGGGATATATCCACCTTCTGAATGTGAAAAAGTTCCACCTGCGCTTCTTAGATTCTCTCTTGGGGGTGCTGGGGCTCGCGGAGGGGGTGTGCGGCTATTTTCCATGGAGTATTGTTTGTGGCTCAGCACTTAAAGCATCGTCCGGATATCGCAAATAAATGCTTTAATTTGATAATATGGCAATTATCCGCGGCAATAACTCAGAAGCATCAATGCCACAGTGGGGGTCAAAGTTAATACTATTCCAAGCAAGAAGGCTATTGCAGAACAAAGCCTAAATGGCTACGAAGGAAAAGAGAATCCATTCAATTGTCCACGGAATCTTTCACTTCTTCTTGGCTAAATAATTCATTCTCCTCGGAGCCAAGGTATTTGAGAATCCCAAATGCAGCAATGGCCATGAGTAGTCCAATAATCAATCCCATTGCTAACATGGTGCTGCCACCCATTTCGTCAACAATGCTGGTTTCTTCAAAGTCTGCACTCATTATGTAAATATTAACTACTTCAATAGTTGAGGCTTCAGTTCCCTTTATTGCTCGAATTGATATGGTTTGGTTTCCAATTAATTCAATTCCAGGCAAGTGTTCTAAGTTGTGAATAATGTCCTTATGGGTAATGGTTGCGGTAGTTTCATGCTCATAGGAATGAAGGAATGACCAGTCGTCACGCAAATGATTTGCTCTCCATTGAATAGAATCCATTCCTTCTGACAATTCAATTGATACTGAATCGCCTTTATCCAAGTGTATTCTGTTGTATTTTCCTGGGGATGTAGTAATATTTAGTGAATAATTTGTGTTTAAATCATAATCTTGGCTGGCTGATTCAAGAACGCTTGGTAAGGCATTTACATGTCCGTGTCCATAAACATTGTTTTGTCGGTTTTTGGGGATTAGGTCTTCGATACATGGCTCATTAGCAAACATATAGGTGCATTCACGGTAGGTGGCGGTTTCCTGCATAATATTGCGCAGGTCAAAAGAACTCAAATCGGGATTTGCTTGCAACATTAAGGCGCCAAGCCCTGCTGCCCCAGGGGTTGCCATGCTTGTTCCACTCATTGAGGTGTATTGGTCTCCTGAATTATATGCGACAGACATTACACTTGAGCCGACAAAGGCAATATTTGGCTTGATCCTCCCTTCTTCAGTTGGCCCTTGGCTAGAATAAACTGCGATTTTAGTATCTTTGTCAAGTGCTCCAACGGTGATTACATCTTCTGCACTGCCGGGGGTTCCGATTTGTGCAGAAACTGCACTATTACCTGCGGCGATGAAAAGAGCAACTCCGGCTCGCATCATTTCATTACCCATTCGGTTAACACTGTCTTCTTCTGAAGAAGTCCATTCAATTGCACCTGGTCCTCCAAGGCTCATACTTGCGGCTCTAATATTGAATTCATAGCGGTGATCAACTGTCCACTGCATACCTGCCATGACGGTTGCGAAAGAACCACTTCCTCCGCTATCCAATACCTTTACTCCAACGAGGTTCGCTTGAGGTGCAACTCCCACGAAATCATAATCGGGGGCTCCGGTTCCTGCGGTAATTCCCGCACAATGGCTACCATGCCCTTGGTCATCATAGGGGAATACTTCAGTTCCGTTTGTTGAACCGGGTGCATTTACTGCATCGTAGAAAGCAATGACCTTTGTATCGTTTGTACTGTTATCATCATCCAAATCATCAAGGCCTACATGTGCCCCATCAATTCCGGTATCAATTATTGCAACTGTTGAACCTGCGCCGGTATAGCCAGTTTCTTGCCAAACAATATCAACACCATGAACTTCGACAACACTATCCATTGCAATTTCAAGTATCCCGTCTAATTCAATCATCACAACTCCTGAAAGACGAGATGCAGTTGAGATTTCATCTGTAGGAATTGTGCCTGCAAGGGCATCAATAAGGGGTAATTCCCATTGTTGCTGAAATCCGACACTTGTTGCTAACATGAGCGAATCTTCACTTGTTGGTGTATGGTCAAAATCAACAATCACGCTAAGTCTTCCTTCCTCATCAACCCATCCGGGTGTGTTTAGAGCCACTACTACCATGTCTCCGATTCCATCACCGTTACGGTCAACGGTTGTTTCGTGCCACCATTCTTCAGTGACTTCTGCTGCTTGGGCTTGCAGTGGCACGAAAGAAAGTGCTGCTGGAAGCATGAATACTATTGTCAATAAGACACATATCACTGAATTTGCTCGCATATTATCACATACTGGCCCCTAGGGCCATTTACCTCGTCTCGCTCACCTTTGAAGAAACTGACGCTTAACTGGCCATGAGCAATAGGGGACAATTATTCACCAAAACATCTGGAGATGGCGGTTAGAACGATAGAACTATTGCGAGAAGAAAGCATCCTTTTTTCGCAATAAAGTGTGGCTTTTTTTTGAAGTCAACCGGCCATAAAAAATGGAGTTTATTGGGCGAAGCATCAAGAAGGGCGAAGGCCACGAAGGTATAGGTGAGGCAATGGTCGGGGAAGAGCGCATCTCAATGATTCCGACAGCACCTGAAGTTTATTGGTCTGCACTAGTCAATGGGCAAAATATTGAATGCCATATTGAATCCAATGCAATCCTCCTCGATGTAATTCGCGATGAAGTGGGAGCACTTGGGGTAAAGAGAGGTTGTGACATGGGTACTTGCGGGTGTTGTACAGTCCTCATTGATGGTGAGCCAAAGTTATCGTGCCTCACTCTTGCAGGCGAAGTTCGCGCAAAGGAGATAACCACAGTTGAAGGGTTAGCCGATGGCCATCATTTACATCCAATTCAAGATATGTTTGCTAAACACGGAGGTAGTCAATGTGGGTTCTGCACACCTGGATTTTTACTAGTTTCTTCAGCATTACTTGAGAAAAATAACTCGCCTACCGATGCAGAAATAAAGGGTGCGATTGAAGGAAATTTATGCCGTTGCACAGGATATCAACCGATTGTTGACTCAATTCAAGCCGCTGCTGAATTAATGCGCACTGATGCAGAATCAGTTGATTCAACAACTGCAAAAGCAGACCCACACCCCGGTTTCAGTGGTGAAAATGAAGGCGGACATACGGCATAATCGGTGAAGAAGGGAGGTGAATTCATGGCCGAAGATGATGAGCAAATGAAAGGCTATCGTCAACAACCCGGAAAACTTCCTTTCCGAAAACCCGGTAGTGGTGGCAGCAAACAATTTAGCGATTTACGTGATTTATCTTATATTCCTCAAAGTGAAGGTGGAGATCGTCCTCAACCGCGTGGCTTAAATCGCCACGACCATCTTCTAACTAGCAGTAGTATTGGCCGCAGGACTCCACTTATTGATTCTCGATGGAAGGTTACCGGCCAGGCTCATTATGGTGATGATGTCCGTTTGCGCGGTGAATTAATCGGAAAAATACTTCGCTCGCCGCATCATTATGCTAAGATTCGAAGTATAGATACTAGTGCTGCTGAGGCTTTGAGCGGCGTCGAGTGCGTCCTTACTGGGAAAAATCATACCAATGCGTTTGGAGTATTACCCGTAACTAAGGATGAACACGCTTTGGCAGTTGAAAAAGTTCGCCATGTTGGCGACCTTGTTGCTAGTGTCGCAGCAATCGATGAAGCAACCGCACTACAAGCCCTACAATTGATTAAAGTAGATTATGAAATTCTTGAGCCAGTTCATGATATGAAAAAGGCAATCGAAGACACTGAAAATCCAATCCATGACCGCGGAAAGTACCACATTGGCGAGGCCAATATCCAAAAGCGAGTATTCCAAGAGTTTGGAAATATTGCTGGAGTAAAAGATGCTGCGGCCTCGTCCTCAGTAAAATGGTCCTTCGCAGGAGTCAATCACGGATTCACCGAACCACATGCTGCGGTTGCACACTGGGATCCATCCGGTCGTCTTACTCTATATACGCCTCAGCAAGTCCCTCATTATGTACATCGTTCATTGGCTGATGTGTTAGAAATACCAATGCATCAAATCAATGTTCATCGAACCTTTGTCGGTGGAGGTTTTGGTGGCAAGTCCGACCCCTTCCCGCACGAAATGTGTGCTGCAATAATGGCCCGTCAAACCGGTAAACCGGTAAGAATTACTTTTGATCGAGAGGAGGTCTTTTGGACAAATCGCGGCCGGCATCCTTCAAAATTGGAAATGGTAGTGCATGCTGATGCAAGCGGTCGTATTTGTGGAATTGAAACCGATGCGCTAATTGACGGTGGAAGTTTTGCTTCTTTCGGGCACGTCACCACTTACTACAACGGTGTATTACATACTGCTCCTTATGAAATTGGTTCATTCCATTACACTGGTGCGCGGGTATGGACTAACAAACCTGCATCAGGAGCGATGCGCGGACACGGCGCGGTAAATAGCAGGTGTGCAGTTGAATCGGCAATAGACGACGTGTGTGAGCAATTGGGGGTTGACCCTATTGCCTTCCGCTTAGCCAACCTTCTCCCCCCCAACTCAACAACAATTACCGGATTCAGAGTCACCAGCATCGGAATGCGCGAATGTCTTGAGAGAGTCCGCGAAGCAAGTGGATGGGATGAGAAATTCCGAAAAATGCCACTCGGCAGAGGGATTGGAATTGGTTGTGGTTTCTTCATTTCAGGAAGTGGGTTACCTATTCACTGGGACCCAAATAAGTTCCCTCATGCTACTGTACATCTCAAAATCGACATGGATGGTGGCGTTACTGTTCACACTGGTGCCGCTGATATTGGACAGGGTTCAGACACCGTAGTTGGGCAAAGTGTTGCGGAAGTATTGGGCTTGCCCTTGGAGATGATTCGAGTAAAAAGTCGCGATTCCGATACATCTCCAGTTGATCTCGGCTCCTACAGTAGCCGAGTCACTTTTATGAATGCTAATGCTGCGATTTCTGCAGCGATGAAAATTCGAGAGGAATTACTTGCAGCAACTGCAGATATCACCGGAGCCGATCCTAAGCGATTGATTATTGGCGACCGCAGAATCTACGATAAGAAAGATCCGGCAGTTGGAGTTTCATACCTTGAAGCATTACACAAGGCGCAGGAAGAAAGAGGTGCTTTGGTATCTTCGGGAGCATACCGTACTCCGCCAATGGGTTCCACTCACAAAGGCGCAGCAGCCGGCCTTGCACCTGCATACTCCTTTTCAGCCTATGTTGCTGAAGTAGAGGTTGATGCTGAAACAGGTCAAACAAAGGTGATTGAAGCATGGGCAGCCCATGATTGCGGAAGGGCACTTAACCCACTTGCCGTAGAAGGGCAAATTATCGGTTCTTGCCATATGGGGATGGGGCAGGTATTGTCCGAGGAAATGGTATATGGAAGGACCGGCAACTTGCAAAATCCTAATTTCTTAGAATACAAAATACCCTCTATTCACGAGATGCCGAAGGTTACCCCGATTATCGTTGAGTCCAATGACCCAGAAGGCCCATTTGGTGCAAAAGAGGCTGGCGAAGGCCCCCTTCTCCCCATACTTCCTGCAGTTGTAAACGCGGTTTACGATGCGATTGGAATTAGGGTTGATGAATTGCCAATTACTCCTGATCGAATGTATAAGAGGATTGAGAAAAAGGTTAGGAAATTAGATGTTGATTCTCCTCTTGATTTGCCAAACCCTACCCTTCAAACTTCACAATTACACGATGATTTACTTATTCGTGCGGCTGCACATGCTGAGCGGGATTTGGCAAGAAAATTAGATGTCAATAGGGCGCCATATCACAATGGCGCAATATTCGGATTAAAGCCAGAAATTGCTCCTGAAGAACAGATGGACGGATGGGTAATTTCAGTGCTTCCAAGTGATGAATACATTGCTTCGCCTCGACCAGCAGGTAGTGCGTGGAAACATGTAGAACGCAGGCACAGAGAGGTTGAATAATATGCGAACTCCACCATTCAATCTCCATTTTCCTACAACAGTTGAGGAAGCGATTGATATTTCACAAAAACTTGCTAGTGAAGGGCGCTCAAGTGATTGGATAGCCGGTGGAACCGATTTGCTCCCTAATTATAAATGGCACCTAAATCCAAAAGGGGATGTTATTTCACTTTCATCAGTTGCTGGTTTAGGCGAAGTTTCTATGCATCGCATTGGGGCGATGGCTCGACTATCTTCTCTTGTTGCTAATGCCTCTGATGCTCTCGTTCACACCGACGCCACAATCTCTCCAGTCCACCCAATTATTGCTAAAGCAGCAGGGAAAGTTGCCAGTATATTAATTCGTAATAACGCCACCCTCGGTGGCAACATTTGCCTTGACACGCGCTGCTATTGGTTCAATCAAAGTGAAGATTGGCGTTCAAGTATTGATTGGTGCCACAAGTGCGATTGTGGCACTGGCGCAGATTGCCGCGTAATTCCCAACCAAAATGAGTTGTGTGTTGCTACATATCAAGCAGACATCGCTCCAACTTTAATGGTCCTTGGTGCATCTATTCATTTGGCTGGTCCACAAGGCCAGCGTTCAATGTTGCTTTCCGAATTCTTCCAATTGGATGGGATGACTCGCAATGTATTACAACAAGGGGAGTTAGTCACCCATGTTTCTTTGCCCAAAGATGTTGAACAGTGGCAAGGAGATTACCTTAAATTGTCAGTACGTGAATCTTGGGATTTTCCGGAAGTCGGCATAGCTGCTGCTTGGAAGATAAATCCAGCCGGTGAATTAATTGATTTACGTGTTGCAAGTACTGCATTGGAATCTATTCCAAAGTTGCATAGCGAGGCTGTTGCTAAGGTAATGCAACAGGGCTGGCAAGGTCAAAAAAGCATCCTTGAAGTTGCAGAATTAGTTAGGCAAAGCATCAAACCTGTGAAAAACACCTACCTCGCCCCAGCGTATAGAAGGAAGATGGCGAAGGTGCTTACAAAGCGCATATTGAGCCAACTCGAATAACCTATTGGAGGGGAAAATAATGCGAAAAAGTGTCCTTATTCTCGTATCTTTCATGGTGCTTTCACTTTCTTCAATCAGTGCTCTTGCTCAGGATGACATTCCTCAGCCAGGTTGGGACATAGGTTGGAATGAGGATTTTGAAGACATTACTTGGTTAATGGATACCGATGGTGAAGTAATGGTTGAGTTTTGGGTCGATAATCAAGACCCACTTCCAATAGATATAAACATTGCTTGGGAGGCTGATTTAGATGCCGATTTGGATATTTCCGAGTCAATAAATATCGCCGCTCAATCAAATAAAACATTTGAAGTGACAATTACAAATGTAACGGTAATTGAACACCTCGCTAATTCAACTGGTAATGTACGTATTACCGCCACTCGTGCAAGCCCTATTGATGGATCTGATGTGACTCTTGATGCAAAGGTGATTGAGGGTGATTTTGAGATACCTCGTATTGCTGATTTAGATGTTGAGTTAATTTACTTAGGCTTCCCCGTTTCTGCAGGCACCACTGCAATGATGGAAGTCGTACTTACAAATAATGGAAATATGAGGGATAAAGCGGTTTCACCCACAATAGTAGCCCAAGGCTGCCCGCAATTGTCATTAGATGGCTTGAGCGAAGTTGAGAATACAGTTGTAAATTCAGTTCACGATGGTAACCAAATCAATACAGTTACTGTTGAGGTTTCTATTTCCCCTGCTTCAAGTCATCCAAGTAAAGAATGTACTATTGAACTTGCAATAGTATCTGAAGGTGGTGGCGGCACCTCAATCACAACTCAATTTGTTGATATTGAGGCGGTTAATTCTAATTCGGATGATGGGGGAGATGATGATGATTCATCCTCTAATGGTGGGGTAGATGATAATGGAGGGGATGGCTCATTCATTAAGGAATCAATGCCGGCAACAAGTTTGTTCGCAACGACGGCATTAATTGTAGTAGTTGCTATAATTATTCGTAGAGATGAGTGAATACTTCTGCCTTTCCGTTTGCAGTTGAAACAGTAGGTGATATTTACACCATTGTGGTAAGATTCGGTCTTATTCCGGCGAGTGCTACTGATATTGTAGTCAAATAATCAAATTTCACCTCTGTGCATTATCGGGGAATATATATCAATGGTGTGAATGTCGGAAGGGCTACTTAGGGTATTTATTTCGTAGTTCTGGAGTTGAAATTATGGTAGAAGTAGAGAAGAAGCCCATCTCCTTGGAGACATGGTTATTTACTGGTTTCGTTGTTACCTTGCTCCTTTCAGCGATAATGATTTTCTTTGTTAGTTCTGGAAAAGAGTCGGTATACAGTGCATATGTAACCGATGCAGATGGTGATTACCAATTGCAGCAAGTCAATATCATGTCCGACGATGTCGGTGAAGATGGCATGGGGTATACTGTTGCTAACACAATGTCCACTCCAATGTTAGTCAATGACTGGAGGGAGCCTCACCGCACAATGCTGCTAGTATTGTCTCCGGAGAAGCCCTTTGATGAAGCCGAAGCTACGGCGATTCATGATTTCGTCACAATTTCTGGTGGCAAGGTAATTATTGCTTCAGATTCAGACAATGCACAACGAGTCGCAGACAAGTTCGGCGTCAAATACTTCCCTGTGCCAATGATGGACAGTTTGCGCTATTATGAAACTCATGTGCAGAATGACCCGACCACAAAAACTCCATCCGACATGCGCAATGTCTGGGCCCTTTCAAGTATTGACCGAGATGTGCGTGAAATGGGCGAAGGCCCAAGGTCAATGGGATGCAATGATGAAATGCTTTCACAGAACAGTATTAGCGATTGTCGTTCTCCGGTCTTATTCCGTCAAGCAACAGCATTACAAGTGCTTCAAGAAGATGACCCCGTCTATCCTGAACAATCACGAAATGCTATGTACCTGGCTCACGCCTCCACCGCAGCATTCCTCGACAATCAAGATAACAAAGATGTAAACGACCCAAAGAATACCCGCCTCGGTGAAGGAGAAACCGGCCTAATTGTACGAATTGATTACCCGGGTATTGAGGTAGTTGACAAAGTCAGAGGAGATCGCGAGGATATTGTTTCTGTAACTGGAAGTATTGTTTTTGTTGCAAATGATGATGCCCTTGCTAACTTCCTTTGGGATAAAGATACTGCAGAGCGCACAGGGCACCCAAGTTTCTGTAATTCAGACTATTATTCTGACCATGCATGCTGGAATGGTGGTGATGATGGCCTAAATCCTGGCACCGATACTTCTTGGAAGGGCAATAGCGCATACTTTTCCGCTCTATTGGTTGACATGATGGAACATGATAACGATGAAATTTCCAATACCGTTACTCGGCACCGAGAGCAATTTTATGTTGTTTTTGATGAAAGCCGTCACGTAACTGGAGTATTAACATCTCCATTCACCGAAGCAATGGGTGCAATTGTACTACTGACAAGCGATGCTTGGTTAAAATGGCTAATTGTACTCAATATGCTCGCACTTCTTTCCATTGCAATAATGGTCGTTCCTGAAAAGGAAAATTGGCGTCATGTTTTTGACTTGACCCGATTCCGTGAGCGACCAATCAAAGTCGATCCAAGCAAATACCAGCAAAGGGTTCGTGATGCATTGTTGAACAAAGTTCGTTTGTTCTACGATTTAACTCGCGACCAGATGGTACTCAAAACTCCAGCCGAGGTTCTTACGATGATTCGTGACCCTCGGTTAGTGGAACTGGCTCAAAGTCAGAACCGCAGCTACGAAGATAAGGAACTCCAAGAGTTCATGCTTTTGATTCGTCGTTGGGGAAAGAAATGAAAAAAAGGAGGAAATAAAATGCAACCGCCCGCCCCCCCACATGCCCCCGCAGCCCCTGCTGCTCCGCCGGCTCCAATGCCAGCGGCAGTACCGGCCCCAGCAGCCCCCGCACCGGCTCCAACGCCGGCTGCACCAGCTGCCTATGCCGCACCAGCACCCGCTGTGCCTGCCCAACCGAAACACCAAAGTACACCTGAAGTACGAGATCGCTTAGCCGCTGTCGGTGCTATTTGCCAAGCGATTAGTGCTGAAGTACAGAAAGTAATTATTGGTAAATCCCACGTTATTGACAATGTTCTTATCGACATTCTCAGTGATGGTAACCTTCTTTTCGAAGATTATCCTGGACTTGCTAAGACTTTGATGACCAATACCTTTGCTGATGCATTAGGTTGTGACTTCAAGCGTGTTCAGTTTACTCCGGATTTGCTACCTGCAGATATTACTGGAACAAACATCTATGATGCAAAGAAGGGAGAATTCACATTCAAACCAGGACCTCTGTTCTGCAACCTTCTACTAGCGGACGAGATAAACCGTGCTCCACCAAAGACTCAGGCTGCTTTGCTTGAGGCTATGCAAGAAAAGCAGGTTACAATTGGTACTGTTACTCACAAGTTACCAGCTCCATTCCTCGTTATGGCAACACAGAACCCAGTTGAACAAGAGGGTACATATCCTCTACCTGAAGCGCAACTTGACCGTTTCATGTTCAAGATGAGTGTTGGATACCCAGACCGTGCTGATGAAGATGAAATTCTTGCACGACGTATTGCTCGTCGAAAGGACGCTGTTGATGTAGAAGTTATTACCGACCCTCAGCGTGTTATTGCAATGCAGCAAGCCTGTGAAGACGTTTATGTTGACCCTGCTCTGCGTATGTACATGGTTGAAGTGGTAACTCGTACCCGTGAAGACCCTCGTGTTCTCGTTGGAGCTTCTCCTCGTGGTTCGCAAGCACTTCTAAAGACAGGACGTGCAGCCGCTGCTTTGCGTGGTCGCGACTTCGTAACACCTGATGATATCAAGGGCATCGCTGCTTTGGCTCTTGCTCACCGTCTCATTCTAAAGCCTGAACATCAAATTAAGGGCTTAGAGGCTGAAGAAGTGATTCAAACGATTCTCCGTGAAGTACCGGTCCCAACCGTTTGAAACAGGTTTGATACCTGTTAGATAAGGAAGTGTGTGAAAACATGTGGAGCCGCAAATCGTCAATGCTAGGAAGTCTTGCGATAGCCCTTTACCTCTTGGGGCTAACCTTGAGAAATAGCCAATTGGTGACCATTGCGGTAGTAATCTTTGTGTTTTTGACCTATGCTGCTTTATTCACAAATCACGCCGATGTAGCGAGCTCTGGCCGCCGTGCTGACGAATGGGAAGGTGAGGAGGGCGTTAGCCTATCCAATGTCTCAGCAATGCGTAAATTATCCGCTGCAAGAGTGTTTGAAGATGGTGAAGTATCTTGTACTCTGCGAATGCAAAATCAAAGTTCCCTTGCAAAGATCTTGGAAGTTCGCGACCGAGTTCCTGAAGTAATGCGAATCAAAGAAGGTGCCAATTATATCCTCATGGAACTAGGCCCACGCCGAGAAACCATGATTGAATACACTGTTGAGTGCCCTCTTAGAGGATTCTACAGTATAGGCCCAGTAACGGTTCGTATTCAAGATCCGTTTGGATTATTCCACAAGGAAAAAGAATTACAGGTATACAGTGACTTCTTGGTATTCCCTAAGATGGAAGATCTAAACGATACCTTCGTAAAGAGCAAGGTGCCCAAGATTTTCACCGGTGCGGTAAATATACGTCAGCCAGGACCCGGAAGTGAGTTTTACAGTTTAAGAGAATACTTTGACGGTGATTCCTTTAGACAAATTAATTGGAATGCATATGCACGCAGCGGTAGACTAATGGTCAATGAGCGCGAGAGAGATGCGGTTAGTGACATCATCCTAATCGTTGATGGACGCGCAGTAAGTGAAACTGGCCCAGTTAGTCGTAATGCATTGGTATATTCCACTCGTGCAGCAGCAAGTCTTGCAAGGTTCTTCTTATCTCGTCGCGACTCTGTTGGGCTAATTGTCTATGGTGATGAAGTCGTTAGTGTTGATCGTGATACAGGAAAGAAACAACTCTATGTTTTACTGACAAAACTTGCCGGCGCAAGCGCAAGGGGAAACATTCCTCTCCAGGTAGTGGTAAATCGAATAATGCCACATATCAACCGGGGCAGTCCAATTATTGTTATGTCCAATCTTGAGGATGACCCAACTATCGTAAGCGCGCTTAGGGATTTCCGTGCGCGTGACTTTGATGTCACAGTTCTATCTCCTTCAAGTCTAGACTTTGAATTTGATGCACGCCGCTTAAACCGAACTGGTTTTGATGTACTCAAGACCGAACGAGACATTCTAATTGGTGAATTGCGGAGTCTCGGCGTCAATATTATGGATTGGGAGTCGGATATGCTACTTTCAACAGCGCTTGCCGGAGCAAGAGGATTCTAAGGAGGAGGAAAAAAAATGTCAGCTCCAGCAAAAAAAGGACCACGTAACCCTGCTGCAACCGGGTCAAAATCTAGCGATACATCTCATCTTTACGAGGGTAAGACCGTCCGTGCAGCAGCACCAAGTCGTAAGAAATTGGCTGGTCGTGTAGGAGGAGGTTCTGAAATACCTTCTGATGCAATTCCAGAAATTCAAATTCCATCATTTATCGAAAGCCTTCTCGGCGGGCCTCTTGTGCCCAAACTGAAGTTCTTACCTGCAGATAAAATGGTGCAAACTTTGCAATTAGCAGCCTATGCCTTGTTAGTGGCTTTGGGAATGCTTACTTGGATTGTATCTCCCCCTCAGGGAACCATTTGGTTTTGGGTTTCTAACAGTGTAGGAATTGCAACCATGATTCAAACCCTAGTTGTTATTGCAGCAGTAGCAACTGGTTTCTGGGGAACTTTCAACCGTGATCCACGTTTTATGCTTAGTTCATATTTGCTATTCATTCTCTCTGCACTGCGCTTTGCAAGTTCAAAGGTCAGCCTTTCAAATGATTGGTTTGGTTTTGATGACAATCCATTAATGCTAACAATATTAGTCGTTCTGTATGCGGTAATTTTGATAATGTATTTTGAATTAACTAATGGAGTAATCCGTTTCTCTATGCTTGATACCAGTATTCGTACTAATGAAGTATACGTGATGAATGTCAAGAAAGTAGTAAGTAAATATCACCGAAGTCTATTGGTTAATCCAATAATTGCTGGAACCCTTGCTTTCATTGTTCTTTCAGCCAATACGATACTTCCACTATTTGTCCGACCTTTCTCTGAAATTAGTGCTTTGCGAATGGAGCAAAGTGTAGAACTTATTTCTGTTTACGGAGTTGCATTGGGCTCTTTAATTGTATTCATGATTGTCGGTAGTGTTTTTGCTGCAAACATTCCTATGCGTATCCAGAAGTACCGTGAAAACAAGGATTGATTCTCCCTTTTTCACAACTTGCATCTAAGATACCTCGTCAAAGATTTTTTGGCCTTCTCTCGCCTCATCTTCGTGACCACCAACTCTGATTTACCCTTCCATCAGCCAAAACTCAGCTCAACTAAACCTAACCTATTGAAGGCAAATCTTGAGAAGGGACAAGCCTGTACCCTGATTACTGGGAGGTATGATGCATGCGCATGTCGCTGGGCGAGCAACTTCGTGTCACTCTTTTTGGCGAAAGCCATGGCCCTTCCGTAGGTGCTTTGGTTGAAGGCTTCCCCCCTGGGATTGAAGTTGACCGAGAAATGATTCAACTAGCAATGGATGAGCGAAAAACAGGAGGTAAATATGCCTCAAAGCGCAGTGAATCCGATTTTGTGGAAATACTTTCAGGGGTAAATGAAGGGAAAACCACCGGCTGGCCAATAATGCTCCTAATTCGTAATAATGACTCCCGCTCAACCGATTATAGTTTCCTCCCCGATATTCCTCGTCCGGGTCATGCAGATCTTCCAATGATGACTCGCAGTGATGGTAATGCTGATTTAAACGGTGGTGGCAGTTCATCGGCTCGACTAACTGCTGGTTTAGTCGCGGCAGCAGCAATTTGCCACCCACTCGTGCAAACACTTGAGTGGAGTATCAGTGCCCATACCGCAAGTATTGGCGAGATAAATGCAGAGCCACTTGCAAAATGCTTCAATAAGAATGTGCTTGGGAAAAAAGAATGGGATTCCTTCCGTTGCCACGATGAAAAAGTGTATGAACAAATGATAGAATTGGTAAATAATGCAAGGCAAGAAGGAAATTCTCTTGGCAGTTCGGTTGAACTCTCAGTATCCGGTCTTCCCATGGGATTAGGTGAGCCTTGGTTTGATGGTGTTGAGCCGGCATTAGCCCGTGGTTTAATGGCAATACCTGCTGCCCGCGCAGTTGAATTTGGTCTCGGATGCAATGTCGCAACAATGACTGGGAGTGAGCACAATTCTCCTTGGCAAAAAACTTCTCAAGGCCCACGGCAGAATTGGGATTCAGCAGATGGTGCATTGGGCGGGTTTGCTACGGGTTCGCCTTTGAATGCAAAAATCACTTTCAAACCCCCAAGTAGCATCAACATTCCTCAACAAACCCTTGACCTTTCTACCGGAGAACTAACTACCTTGCAAGTGGAAGGAAGGCATGACCCAGTTATTGCTCCTCGTGCAGTATCTGTTGTCAAAGCAGTTGCAACTATTGTCCTATGTGATTTGGCAAAGCGAGGGGGGTGGATTAGTGAACGTTGAAGTGCATAAATTTGGCGGTTCTTGTCTAAAAACATCTGATGATTTGACGAGTATTTATCATCGCCTGTGTAATGTTTCAGCAAAACCTGTAGTTGTCATTAGTGCTCTGTGGGGAGTAACTGACCGCCTCTTGAGGGCCATTGAAATACCCTCGCAGCGAGAGGACATTGCTGATGAAATTCGCCAACGGCACCTGGTAATGTCGCCTAGCCTTGAGGATGGAGATTTCACTCACCGTTTTGAAGAATTAATGGCATTATTAGTAAATGATTTAAAAAAATTGGAGAGCGAAAGTGCTGGCGCTGCGATTGAGCACCGTATTTTGGCTTATGGAGAGCAATTATCGGCCCTTGTTGTCGCCTCAGAATTATGTGTGAAAGGCTTGAATGCAAGACCTGTTAATGCAGAGGATTTGCGTCTAATTATTGACACGAAGGTCAATGAAAGAAGTATTGATTTACAAGTTTCAGCCAAAAAAATGAATCGTTCCCTTCTTTTTGACATTCATATTCCTATTGTAACAGGGTGGTATGGAGTAGATGAAGAGGGAGTCATTAGGGTGTTGGATAGAGGTGGTAGCGATGTTACGGCTTCTACGTTGGCCTATTTACTTCAAGCAGATCAACTAGTTCTTTGGAAAGATGTAGAAGGTATTCTAACAATAAATCCGCGTTGGGGAATTGGTGGAAAAAGAGTTCCTTATCTTGGATACTCTGAAGCCAATGCATTAGCCAATCTCGGTACGACTATTCTTCATCCAACTTGCCTAAAACCAGTAGAGGAGTTAGGGATTCCGGTAATACTAACGAGTTTGAAAACCGAAAGTGAAGGCACTATAGTCGGTCCAGATTTACATCTGAGTCCCCCTTCAGTTCAGGCCATTGCTAGTCAAGAGTCGGTTCGCATGTTGGTGATTGAATGTGGCAATGAAAGCAATACCTCTAGTATTGCTAGAAATGCTCTAAGTCAATTGATTGATGCTGGCGTAAGTCCTTGGTCAATTCAAAGTACAAATGACCGAATTGAATTAATCGTGTCTGACAAAGATGCGGCAGTTGCCTTTAGTTGCCTTCACCAAACAACTGGGGTTGAACTAAAAATGGGACACTTGAGTGGAGTATTGTCGCTTGTAGGTGCTGGAATTAGTGATGAGTGCGGTGATTTGGTTGAACAGGTTTCACATGCTCTAGCCGGTATTGAGTTGGCATTGCATAGTGTATTGAGGAGTAAAAGTGTCATTCATTTTTTGATCGATGGCGAATTAATTTCTCAAGCATTACTTGAAGTTTCAAGAATCCTTGATTTAAGGCAAGATAGCCTCATTCAGTAGGATAGCGGCAACCATTGTTTTTGAGAAAGAGTGAGAGTAAGTGAGAGAGTTTGGCACTCTCGTTATTCGTTATTATCACTTTCTTCTACGGGGGGCGGATTCAGTACTTTAGTTTCTATTAATTCACAATCCTTTGCTCTTGATTCATACCAACCCTTAATTCGGTTGTAAATTGGTTCTGAGACGCTTGGCGTAAAAATTACAATTGCATTACCTGATCCTGTTATTCCGGCAGCCCGTCCACCATTGACAAAAGCATCATTGGTTAGTCTGCGTCCAATATGGTCATTCAGCACACCAGCCATTGCTCGTCCATTCCAAGTTAGACAAACCAGTTCATTACCGTCTTGTAAAGCATTTAGGGCTTGTTGGAATCCCTGTTGATGCCAAGCAAAAGAATCTGCATCGGGTCGTTCCTTCCGCTCTTCGCGCAATAATATCAGCACATACCATTCCTCTGAAATAGGGCCCGTTCCTTCGAGGAGAACTCCTTCGGCTGCGGGAACATTTGGGTCAACTAATTTCCATCCCTCTGTTGCAGTAGCCCAAGCATCATCAGCACTGCCTGTAATACTGACGCCACTTGTTCGCTGAGCCATAACGGCCATGTCAATAATTTGTGTAATTTCCAATTCAGTGTCAGTTGCATCGGCTAAGGCGCGAATAGCCGCTACCGCAATAGCAGCACTAGATTTCAAACCCTGTCGCTGTGGAACCTTTGAGTTCACCATCCAGTGCAGGTCACCTTTAGGGAGGGAGTGGCCAAATTCCTGCCAAGCATTTATCACAGCAGGAAGTAGTTCATCAGGGTCTTCAACTTCATTCTTGGGGGGGTTATCGCGCAGTCGAACGGTCACAGGAAGGTCTAGTGCAAGGCTTGCACCCATTTGCAATCCAGCGGCGTGGAGTAGGCTACAGGCTCCATGAGCCGTTCCCTTTCCCAATATCCCCATATGATTACCTCTCGTCAACTGTTGATTGAATTATAGTCCCTACATGTCTTCCCATTTTTTCTACCCTTGCGAGTATATTGTCACCAATTATTGCCTCAGTAGCAGAAAGTGGAATGCCGTTGGGGCGAACCAGCCTAACTGTCTCCGCTTGTTGGACAAACATATTACTCCTAAAGGTGTTTTGATGGAGAAGTCTGAATAATATTAGTGGGCGAGTTTCAATTTTTATTCTGCCAACAGTTAATTCTCGGGTATTTCCGTGAAAATCTATCACTTTGAGAGAGTCACCTGACTTGAGTTCACTTAGATATTTTGTTTTGTCATCCGCCATTAAAATATAGGCGTGTACTGGCCCTGCATTTACTCTAAAGGGGCGAGTAGGGACAAACTCACTTTCAATCGTCTCTCCATGAATTAGGCCCATCATTTTTGACGAAGAACCCGTGATTACCCCCTCTCCAATATTGAGAAGGCCAATGAAATCAATGCATATTCTTTCGCCAACATGGCCGGTTTCGATGGATTCAATTTCCACAATCTCAAGTTCCATCGCTGAAGAAGAATTGCCCCCATTACTAGAGCAACAATCCGTTTTATTCTTTAGATTTCTAGTTTCTATACCATCGCAATTATTGATTTCTTGTTCCGTCAACGCCATCATTTCAGCCCGTTGAGCCCTCGCAATACAACCCGACTGCCACAATTCAATATCGTCATTTGCAAGTACCAATGCATCCACTCCAATGTCTAAAGCAAAAGCAACTCCTGGAATTTTTTCTGCTTGTTCAATTATTGCTGCTATTTTTGTTGGAGTGTGATGGGCATCGGAAATAATATTCTCAAAGGGAATCATCGTCCAATCCTTACACTCAACTACTACCCAATCAACACTTCCTAGAAGTGCTCTGGTAGCACTTTGGCCGGTTGAATCATCTATGATGATATGGGCGCCAATTAGTTCCTGTTGCTCATTGAAAACTTTTCCATTTTCAAAGTATATGTCCCTTCCAACAACTCTGTCTGCTCGCGAAAACAATTCTATAGAATTAGTTCCCGCTGGGGACTTAGGGGGCATTTCGCCATTGTGGCTGACAGGTTTTCCAATACCTGAAGTGGCATTTTGCTGGTCGTTAGAGTTGAGCCATATCTCCATAGTAGCACCTCGAATTACATCAATCCTATCGCTTTCCCAGGGTTCATTTTTTCATGAACTACTGCTCGTATTGCTGCTGCAATACCTGCTGGATTTGGATGCGCAAAAACCTGTCTGCCCATGCAAACTCCGGCTCCACCTGCGAGAACAGATTGCTCAACAATATTTAGCAAGTCAATAACATTCTCGTTGCTTCCATCACCATTTTCACCTCCGGCAATAAGCACTGGAATTGGAACGCTAGATGTGACGATTCCAAAGGATTCCATGTCACCAGTCCATGAAGTTTTGATTACATCACACCCTAACTCCCAGCCGAGTCGAACTGCGTGTGCAACACCTCTTGTTGAATCGCCTTCAACCTGCAAATTCTCACCACGCGCATACATCATACCGAGTAGTGGAACACCGAGATCATGACATTGAGTTGAGATTTCACCCATTCGTTCAATCATATCTGCTTCAAAAGGTGAGCCTACATTGATTTGTACACTGACAGCTATTGCACCGCGAGAAACCGCTTCGGCAACAGTTCCAACGAGTACTTTGTCTGTTGAACGACTTCCTCCGTGTTCGGTTGAAACTGAGAGATGGGCGATTAATTCTGTGCCGTTTAGGGCTGAAAAATATGATACCACTCCTTTTTGTGCTACTATTGCATCTACTTTAGGGCTTAGTTGGGAATACAGTTCTGCCATATTTGTAAGGCCACTTACGGGATATCCTGAGGCTCCATGGTCAACAGGAATCCATACTGCCTTGCCTCCTGGCAGGAGTTTGCTAAGTCGTTGTGCATGTAAGTCGGCAGCACTCGGCATGATTGAGCCACAAGGCGTTGCCTTATTCTAATTGTTCAAAAGCCCATGTTGCCAAATTACTTTCCAAGCGAGAGAGAAGGTCGCTCAAACTTGAGCGTGGAATGGAGATTTTATCTGCCAATTCACCCAATCCAATTTCTCGTGGTCTGGCATAATATCCATGCTTTACTGCTTCGGATAGAATTGTCTGTTGCTTCTCAGTAAGTGCTTCTTCTAACCCACTATTGTCCTTTTTCAATTCAACTACCTTGACTACATCAGGGGGGAAAAGTATCTTTATTATTTTTACAAAATCACTAATCCCTTTAGGCATTCCTCTTACCGAAAAAGATAGCCCTGCTGAATCAAAGCGGTAAGGGGGGACAACTGCAATATCACCAAAATTACGAATTGCAGAAGTCAACTGATGACGATTCCAAATTACTGCATAACCTTCGCTACCAATGGCGGGAAGTTCATAGGGAGGTAGGGCTCCTTCAATTTGAATAAAGGGAATAGTGTTGAGGTCAAGAACTTGCTTTTCGGGGGCAAGTTGGAGATGGACGAGTTGCTTTATTCCTTCATCAGTAATGTCAAGATGGGCAACCACTTCAAACATAGTGCAGATTTCTAAAAGGGGTGCGAATTCGCTATTCTCAATAGATGAGAGTTGCCAAGACAGTTTTGCTTCCCGCACAGGTGGTGGTTTATGGGGAGTTATTTTGAACTTACCTCTTTTGACTGGCATAAAATGAGAAGTTATTGCTGATAGTAAATTCTATTAGGGAAAGAATAGATACTTCACCTCCATAGCAACAACTGGTGAGACAATAGTGATGATGGAAATGACCGGAATAAAGCGTCATTATGAGATGGCATCAGGTGTTGTGAAAGCCTTAGATGGCATTGATTTGCAAGTCAAAGCAGGAGAAAGGTTGCTTCTATTAGGGCCCTCTGGCTCGGGAAAAACCACTCTGCTAAATTGTATTGCGGCACTCGATAGCCCAACTGAGGGAACATATTCTTTTGAAGGAAATTCGGTTCCTAGAAACGCAGCCGAACAAATGACCACATTTCGCCGCAATACGATCGGTTTTGTATTCCAGAATTTCAACTTATTGCAGGATTTAACCGTTCTAGAAAATGTCTTATTAATTCAAGAAATCGCCGGCGGCATTGATGAAAAAAGAGCAAGGGAATTGCTTATTTTAGTCGGTCTAGAAAATGAAATTGACCGTTTTCCCGCTGAAATTAGTGGTGGGCAGCAGCAACGAGTGGCTATTGCGAGAAGTATTGCAAAGAAACCAAAGTTATTACTCGGTGACGAATTAACAGGCAGTCTTGATTCAAAAACCTCAGAAACTGTAATGGAAGTCTTGGTGAAAGCATGTGAGGCTGAAAACATTACAACAGTGATGGTGACTCATGATGAATCCTTGGCCAAATATGCAACCCGTGTGGTCCGCCTTGATAGCGGATTGATATTGTCTGATAATCCTGTAGAGAATTAGTGCCAGAATAATCGCATGAACGGAGCCCAATGAAAGGAGTGAGGTGAAAATGTCGGCATTATTAACAAAAAGGTTATTCAGAAGCCTTTGGCGAACAAAACTTCGTTTATTTTCGGTAGTTTTTATGATAGTAATTGGTGTTTTTTCAGGCATTTCTTTCGGTTCATATGCCATTACTGCTAATTCTTTGTATGATGTGATTTATGCTGATACTGAAGAAGGAGTTAACCTTCCCGACTTATGGGTTGAGACACATAGCGGTGTTTGGGATGAAGCAAATGCCTCTACTCTTTGTACTAACATTGAAACGAGTTGGCCGGATACGTCTTTACAATTCAAATATTGTGAACCGAGATTAAAATTAGATGGTTTGACTTTTTACCAAACTTCATCTGGAGAGGAAAAATTGGTTCCTTCAGTTTGGCATGGAATTGATGAAGGACTGGTTGACCGAGTTTGGCTTCCCGATGATGAATGCTGCGAAGGCCGTTTGGCTTCTGCTGATAATGAAATAGTTCTCGATGAACATGCAGCATCCGGTATGGGTTATGAGATAGGCGATTCTATCAGCATCGCTGCTGGATTTGGTAAAATGGACTATACTATTGTGGGTATTGGCTTTCATTCTAACCATCTTTATTTTGCTCAAGAGGGAGTCCTAATGCCGGCTGATGCAGGCACTTTTGTAACTGGATATATGGATGCATCAGGGCTTGAACGCTTATCAAATTACTCTGCAGGGTCAGCAAATCTATTATTGATTGATATTGAAGGCACCCCCGAATATGATTTACAATCAACAACGGCAACTGAGGGAGTCCAATTAAGTCTAATTAGCGAACATATTGCATCAAATATCAGCCAAAACGACAATTCTGCAATCCAAGTATATGATCGTTCAGGCGTTGATTCAGTTGAATTTTTACGCGCCGATGCAGAAGGTGCAATCAAATCATACCCCTATGTTACCGGAATGCTAGGATTAGTTGCCGGAATCACCATTTTCTTGAGTTTACAACGCTTGATTCAATCGCAGGCAAAGGAAATCGCGGTATTGCGAACTCTTGGTGTTCGTCGCCGCTCCATAATGCCTGGTTATGTCATCGCTCCGTTATTTATTGGGGGAGTAGGTTCACTATTTGGAGTAATTTTGGGCTATTTCGTGGGCGCCCCTGCAATGAGTGAAATGTATGAAGATATCATTGGGGTTCCTATTATTGAAACCTTTATCCCCATCTCTCTTATTTTGCAAAATGTCGGGATTGTAATGGTAATTGTTTTTATTTCAGGCATTAGGCCTGCTTGGCAAGCCGCACAAATGCAACCTTTGGACGTATTCCGCGGTCAAAGTGAAATTCGCCTTTCTTCTCGAACCATTCAGCGATTAACTGCATGGATGCCCGCAACGGTGAGCCTTTCGGTTCGGTCCAGTTTGCGCAAACCAATGCGGCTTGCTTTCACTTTCTTCGCAGTTGGCATATCGATGCTTATTTTCGGTTCAATGATATTGATGATGGGGTCAATTGATGAGGTCGTGATTGGTGGTCTTGAAGAGCGACAATCATGGGATTCGCAAATCTACATATCGCCAGGTGGAGAGCACGAGGTCATTCAATGGGCGGAAGAAAATGATGTGAATTATGAACTATTATTGCAATTCCCTGCAAATCCAAAGGACGATTCAAGGCAAATAATTAGCCATGGCATTGATGAGTTTTCTACTATTGATAATGGTGCTATGCAAATATTGGTATTGAAGGAGGGCTCCATCCCTCAAATTTCTTCTCAAACAACCCAAGTTATGGTTGATGAAGGAACAGCGCATTTCCTTGATTGGGGTGTGGGGGATATTCAAACTCTTGAGTTTGGCTCGAATGATGTTGATGTAGAGATTGTTGGAATTACCCGAGGGGAGATGTATCGTACAATTTATTTCCACCGCGCAGATCTTGTTGAAATACTCGATCTAGAAGCCACATCGGTGTTACTTGTTCTTCCCGAAGGGGTTGAGATTCCAGCAGATTTAGCCGAGAATACTCTTGGAATTATGGTGAAAGAGGACATCATTAATTCATTTGAGACTATGATGAAAGTGCAGAAACAATTCTATGTGGCAGTTGAAGGACTTGGAATCATTCTTGCAGTAGCAGTTCTTTTCAACACCTTATTGATGAATCTCGCCGAGCGCGATACTGAATTAGCAACACTCCGAGTTCTTGGGGCGCCGATAAAGAGCATTGGATTAATGATGCTAGGAGAACATATTGCAATAGGAATAATTGGTGGGATTTTAGCAGCAATATTCTCTATTGTTGGAACAAAAATACTTATTGGGGCAATGGTTCAATGGGCATTTTTCTTCACCGTACAAGCAAATTGGCCTGTATTTGTACTTATTGCAGGGGTTGTATTAGGCATCTCTATCGCACTCACACCCTTCGGCATGTGGAGAGTTTGGAAAATGAATTTAGTTGATAGCGTGAAAGATTTATCAAATTAGTGAAATAACCGACACTATCAACAACTACCACCCCGTGGGTGGGTTAATGGCGATGGAAACTAGTGCTTGGTTGGTCATTGGACTCTTGAGCCTGTCATTCCTATATGGTATCTGGATGTTACTCATTAAAGGAGATATTGTTCGTCCTGATCGCCGACAAGTAGACCTCAGAGATACTTCGCTCCGCAACCGTCGCCGCGGTGGCCCTGCATTCGGTGAAATCAAAGTTGAAATTGAGAAGCGCCTAAGTGTTGTTGCAAATCGAAATCGTGCTTTGGAAGATGCTGAAAGACGAATATTAGAAGCCGAAGCAGTTCGCCTCGCTCGCATTGAAGCCGAAGCAGCATTAGCGCAGGCCAAAGTCGCCCAAGAAGAACGTGAAGCCCGACAAGCAGAGGAAGCAGCAGCCAGAGCAATCCTCGAGGCAAAGTTGGCTGCTGAAGCAGAAGAGCGCCGCAAATTCGAGGAAGAGGAAGAGCGTCGTCGTCAAGAAGTGGAAGCAGCCCTTGCTATTGAAGCTGAGGAAGCCCGCTTCGCTGCTGAGGAAGCAGAGCGTATTCGTAAGGAAGAGGAAGAAGCATTGGCTAAAGAAGCCGAAGCAGTCCGCCTCGCTGCTGAGGAAGCAGAGCGTATTCGTAAGGAAGAGGAAGAAGCATTGGCCAAAGAAGCCGAAGCAGCCCGCCTAATTCTAGAGGAAGAACAACGGATTCAAGCCGAGAAAGATGCTGAGCGTCAGGAAGAGTTGGACCGCTTGGAAGCAGAACGCCAAGTAGAGTTGGACCGCTTGGAAGCAGAACGTCAAGCAGAACTAGCAAAGTTGGAAGCCCAGCGCCAAGCCGAAATCGCTTCATTGGCAGCAGAAGAAGCCGCTTCACTTGAAGCCCAAGAGGTAGATGCTGCAACTCAAAGAGAACTCCGCTCACGTATTGAAGCAGCAGGTGGACGCATAGGTGATGTGAATGTTTCTTTGATGTGGAATAATTACAACGATTTGGATTTGCACGTAGTATGTCCTTCTGGTGAGCGCCTTCACGGAGGAAATCGCCATTCAAAATGCAATGGAGAACTCGACATTGATGCAAATGTCAAGCCTGAGTCAAAGAAACCCGTTGAAAATGTAGTTTGGGATGTAGGTGGAGCACCAAATGGTATTTACAAAGTATATGCTCATCACTACAAGAAGCATAAAAAGAGAAGATCGAAAGATCCAACAAAATTCAAAATCATCATCAATGCAAAAGGTGAATTTACTGAATACAATGGCGCTTTGACCTTTGGAGATGATATTTTATTCGTCACCCAATTCCGAATTGGTGGCGAAGGCGCTTCCACTGGGGGCAAGGCGAAAAGTTCGGGGCCGTCCAATGGTCCAGAAACGTCAGCACCTGATGCTGTTGAGCCAGGAGTTGACCCTCTCGAGGCTTTCATGGATGATGATGAGGATTGAATGCCTCTGTCAAGTACCATTTCTACATTTGCACCTCATCCAAGCGCTTTCACTTCGGCGAGTTTTCCGATTCGGCTTTATTAAATAGGGCTTTTTTGGTTTATTTTCATGTCGTCCTTCCGATTTGTTCATAGAGGTAACATTGAAGCCGGTGATAATGGGGATATCACGGGAACAGTTGTCCGGCTGGTTGGCCGCGTATGACAAGGACAACATCACCATTGGAGTTATCGCTTCTCATTCAGCCCTGCAGATACTTCACGGGGCAAGGCAGGAGGGCTTCAAAACCCTTGGAATTGCAGTTGGAGATAATCGGCGCAGATTCTATTCGGCTTTTCCTGGGGCAGATCCGGATGAATGGTTGATGCTTGATGATTATAGGGAACTGTTGGAACAAGCCGAATGGCTTCGCAAGCGAAATGTTATTATCATCCCTCATGGGTCTTTGGTTGAATACTTAGGTCCTGAGAATTTTAGAAACTTGCAAGTCCCTACTTTTGGCAATCGCGAAATACTCCGCTGGGAATCAAGCCGAGAAGCACAACGCCAATGGCTCCTAAACGGTGGATGCACTCTTCCCTCAGTTGTAACGGACCCACATCAAATTGATGGACCGGTAATTGTCAAATATGCTGGTGCAAAGGGCGGACGAGGTTATTTCATTGCACGAGATTACCGCGATTTCCGTCGAAATGTCAATTTGGATGAGGATTTCATGATTCAGGAATATGTTCTTGGCTGCCGTTATTACCTCCATTTCTTCTTCGACCCAACTGCTGAAGATGGTTTCCAGGTTCAAGGCAAGGGTTCTCATGCCGGAAAGCGTTTGGGTAGACTAGAGTTAATGAGCATGGACCGGCGAGATGAAAGTAACGTTGATGAGTTTTACAAATTAGGAAGCCTACGTGACTTGCGTGAAATGACGCTGGAGCCTACTTTTGTCGTTACCGGTAATCAGCCAGTTGTGTTGCGCGAATCCCTCCTTCCAAGAGCATTCGAAATGGCAGAGGGAACGGTCGCAGAATCGTTTGAATTGGAAGAAGGTGCAAGAGGAATGATTGGTGCTTTCTGCCTTGAGACAATTGTAACTGATAAATTGGAATTTAAGGTATTTGAAATCAGTGCAAGAATCGTAGCCGGCTCAAATCCGTTCGTCGGAGGTTCATCCTACTCAGATATAAATGAGCCAAATATGTCTACTGGGAGGCGAATCGCTCGTTCAATTGGTAAGGCGATTGAGAAAGGTAAAATAGAGGATTTATTGTCATAATTTTTCCGCCCTCCCCCTCAATCACACTTTCCACACAACCCCCCTCACTCCTCATTCCATCTTTCTACCCGAAAGTTACCTTTAATGAATTAGGAAAGATTTAGAGCGATTGAACACACGCAAGTCTATGAGCGGCACAGAGCGTATCACCTATGCAGATTATTTACGAGTTCACCAACTAATAAATTTGCAAGATGGAGGGGAAGAAGGGGCAAGAGAAATTTCCTCTGATGAACACCATTTCATCATCGTCCATCAAGTGTATGAGTTATGGTTTAACCGAATAATTCGCGAATTAATAGATGCTCGAGATATCCTTGGTGAGGCGGAAGTACCCGAAGAAGCAATCCCAAAAATGGTTGCCACTTTGGCGAGGGTCGCTGAAATTTTCCGGCTGATGAATCAACAGTGGAAGGTAATGACCACCCTTACTCCTCAAGGCTTCCTTGCCTTTAGAGATCACTTGGGAACTTCCTCCGGTTTTGAATCGTTTCAGATGCGTGAGTTGGAAATTATCATCGGTTTAGGGATTTCTGGAAGGCCTGGGGGCATGGACCCCCTTGCCCATTTTGCTAAGTTGGCAAAGGAAGATGAACATGGCAAAATTGTTTACGAACGTTTGCTCAAATTATCCTCTCAGCCAAGCCTAAAAGAGGTTCTTGGTGATTGGCTTGCCCGCACACCAATACATGGTTCATCAGTTGGCGATGATGGTGATGAAGAGGTTGTAAATTCCTATGTATCTGCTCACCTCGACTGTATGCGTTCAGCAAATTCTGCTGCCATTGAACGCTTTGCTGCCGTTGGCCAAGATTCCGAAGCCGTACGTAATCGATTTGCAATGTCCATCAAATCTGCTGAAGAGTTCCTAATGCCAGAAGGTACTGTTCATCGCGCCCGCGCCGGACTATTATTCATAGAATCCTATCGTGAACTGCCACTTCTTTCTTGGCCTAGGACTCTCGTTGACAGTGTAATTGCATTAGAGGAGGCAATTCTATTGTTCCGCACATCTCATGCTAGAATGGTTGAAAGAATGATCGGAAGGAGAGTAGGCTCCGGAGGTTCGTCTGGTGTAGATTATCTTGATGCAACAACCAAGATGCGCGTCTTTACCGACCTTTGGGCGGTTAGAACCATGTTAGTTAAGCGTTCAATCTTGCCTGAGGTAGAGTCTTCCGAGTTCTACGGTTTTAGCAATAATTAACTTCATATTATTTCAGCCGCCTAAGGGTTTGACCTTGCTTTTGTTCCATCAAGCAATGTCACTGCATTGTTTATTTATTTGCAAGGCGAAATTTCTTTTGAGTAGAAAACCTAGTGCATTTGCACCAAGATGCTATTGTGGAGTAGTAGTTTACTCAGGGCTAGTATCGATTGGAATCAAGTTTCGCTCATATTCAAACAGAGCAATCTTGAGTGGGTCGAGGACGAAGCGAATATTTGCTTCCTCAACTCCGAAAAGTGAAATCAGTTCACTCTTGAATTCCTTGCGGAGGTCTTCTTCAGAAGCATTTAACGGTGCTCCCATTCCTATTTGCAGAGCTCTTGCTCCAATGATACGTGCGCGTTCAAAGCGAGTGTGTTCGGTTTGGGTTTGTGTCATGTTCATCATCCCTGCGGTATTGCTCCGCAATTTGGGCGACTAAAGACCTGTTATTGAACCCACCGCCTCGGCATCCGGAAAAATTAGGCTCTATAGGCGAAGCGTCAAATGCTATATGCACAGGGAGGTATTCATGCAGGAGCCGCAAAAGTCGCGCCTCGCATTGCTCGCCATCTCTTGTTTTGTGATGACAATTCTCATAATAATAATTGGGGGGTATATTCGAATATCCGATGCTGGCGAGAGTTGCCCAGACTGGCCGACCTGCTTTGGTGAAGTTCACCCCTTTGTAGATGAAGATTCTCAAGGTGCATGGTGGGCAGATAATCCCGACCAAATAGATAGTCGTGGGCCAGATCACCGCTACACAGTTCCGCAGATTTTTTCTGAATGGTTTCACCGATTATTGGTCGGGATAATTGCAGTTCCAATTCTATATATGGCGTTCCTAAGCCACACAAAGCGAGATGAATTTGGCGAAGAGATACGGGCATTATCATTTGTTGCTGCAATATTATTATTCATTCAAGCCGTTGCAGGATACATTACGGTGCGTTATGATAATGTTGATTGGTCGGTTGCATTACATCTTTCATTGGCAGTTGGTTTTGCCGCTTCACTTCTATGGTTGTGGATGTTAGTTGAGAGGAAATCAGATAACCTATTTCGCAGTTTTGACATATCTGTTGAGCAAGCAAATTCGGTTTTTCCATGGCTAAAAATCATTACATTTTCAGTCCTTATAGTATTGATTCTTGGTGCATGGGTCGCATCCACAGCCAGTGGTGATTACAATCAAGCATGCAGTGTTGGCGGAGATGGTTGGCCCTTATGCCAAGGCGAGATAATCCCCGATGTGTCACAAACTGCAATTTCAGTTCAAATGATTCACCGAATTGGCGTAATTATTGTTGCAGCGATATTGTTGGCTGGTGTAAAGCAGGTTGGAGATGAATTGCAAGAAAGAGGCAAAGCCATAACGCACTCTCTCAGATGGTCCCTCGCTCTCTTATTTGTCAATCTTGGAGTGGGTGGTTTGTACATCCTTACTGCAACGGATGGCTTCGTTGAATGGTTATCCTTACTTCACCTATTATTTGGTGTGTGTACCTTCTTTGCTGCAGTGTATGCGCTCCTAATTGCTAAAGTGACTATTCAAACAGCCACCTCTATAGGGCGCCACGAGTAGGCAGAAATAATTGGCGGTGTTAGAATTATGGCTTCAGAAGAAACCCCGAGCATCATCACAGTATGGCTGCGGCTGATGAAAATAAGAGTAATAGTTCTCTTGCAGATTACTGCAATTTGTGCGATTCTGATGCACGACATGCTCGCACGCTCGGGTGAAATAGCCAGTGTTGGAAGAACATGGATGGAAACCCTAGAAACTTCTCTCATAGTTTTTGTCGGGGGCACTCTCTCCGCAGGTGGTGCAAATGCAATCAATATGTGGTATGACCGTGATATTGACCCAGGGATGAATCGGACCGCCAAAAGGCCAATTCCCGCCGGCCATATTGGTGCGATGCATGCCCTTCTTTTCGGCATTATCATCTCCATTTTAGGCGTAGGTGTGCTTTGGCAAGTGCATTGGAAGGCTGGTGCATGGTGTCTCTTTTCAGTATTGTATTATGTATTCATTTACACAATTTGGTTGAAACGTAGAACTCCGCAAAACATCGTAGTCGGCGGAATCGCCGGTGCAACCCCTCCTCTCATCGGATGGGCAGCAGCAGCATCCGGAGTGATTGAGTCAAGTAATATGTTTGACTTGGCATCACCAATTCCGTGGTTATTATTCCTAATTATTTTCCTCTGGACTCCTCCACACTTTTGGGCTCTTGCTCTATATCGTAGTGGAGAGTATGCCAAAGTAGGTGTTCCAATGATGCCTAATGTAAAAGGTGCTAATCGGACATTATTTGAGTCCAAAATATATTGTATTCTTCTCATGTCCTTAGTTGCAATTCCATTTATTTGGCCTGATTATGGTTTGGACTGGAAGGCTGCATTATTGATGGGCGCTCTTGGTATTTGGTATTCTGCATCGGTTTTTGCAATAAACCCCGAAGAGGGTATTGATGAAAATGGTCGTTTGCCTTCAGCATTTCATTCATTTATGCTTTCACTTGTGTATCTTGCTTACATGTTTGTAGGTCTTGTTGCGGTAGTTGCACCTATTGTGATTGGCGTATCTACTGCGGTGATTATTATTGTGATGCACATCTATTTCATCAATAAAAAGAAGCGTGCAAAAACAATTCCCTCCGATCGCTGAAATGCAAAAGTTCATGGCGCGATCAGAGGGATTCGAACCCTCGTGGGTAGACCCACCGGATTAGCAATCCGGCGCAATGGCCAGGCTATGCGATGACCGCAGTAGCCCGCCCACCTACCAATCCGCCATAAACCAAGCGGTTGAGTAAATGCCATTTGCTAGCCATCTACTTTTCCGTCCTTTCTCAATTGATATTTCAAAGGCCTGTAGGAAAGTATTCTTCAAGAGATTATAATTAACTAGCAGTGAAGCGATGCTCAGGTGAGTTTCATTTCTACTTGAAAAGGCAAAGAGATGTTTACTTATTGAAAGAACTCAGCAAACTCATCATCATCAAATTCGCCACTAGGCATATTCTTTCGTTTCTTTGCTAGCCTCCACTTGAAACGTTTTGATTTACGGCGTAATATTGGCAGGCCAATCATGTTTATTATGAGGAAAATAATGAAAACAATTCCAGCAATTTGGAAGGTTTCATCTTCAAGATATTCGTTTACCGTGCCAAGATATTCGATTCCACCCGGTGGTTCTTCAGGCGGTGGAGGCTCAGGAATTAGGTAATCTCTATACAACCAGTATTGGTCTTCAACATATACCTTAGCAATGCTCCCCTCTCCCATAGAATGGACCATCAATCCATTACCTACTTCATCAACTGGAGCGAGGATGTAGTAGTAAGTGTGGTAAGGCAGTGGCCCATCATGTAGCCACCCGTAATCTTCAAACGAACCTGCACTACTCTCGTTAAAACTGATATTATCCAAAATTGGTTCCAGTAATGCCAAATTAACATTTTCAGGTTTTAATTGTAAGCGATAAAGGTTGTAAGTTCTTGCTCCATCTATCTCGTATGCTGGCCAAGTCCAAGTAAGGTTGACCACATAGCATCTATTCCAATCCAAATACCAAGACCAACATTCAGAATCATTGGTGAAAGTATCTGTGCCTCTAAAGTTGAGGACTTCGGTGTCAGGAGCGATTTTATCTCCACAAGTTAGGTGTGAATCCAATATGCCACTTTCATTTGAGATCCCCGAAACAGCCCCTCTTGAGAAATCTAATGTGCCTTGACGGTCTATTGGGAAAATAAGGTATGACACGCAATCTCCAGTATTTACTGAAATTGGATCATGCCATTCATTATCGTATGCCGTCATATTTGCTACCAATCTATTCGCAACAATTTGATTCCATAAGGAAATACTGCTAACTTCAGAAATCATAGGGAAGGGCAAGTTTGCCTCTACGGGCATCGTATCTCTAAACACTTGCCAACCACCGAAATAAGGGTTGTCTAATTCACCCGTTGGTTGCCAATGTACTTTCAAAAACCCTCCTGGTTGAAGATCTATTGCCACATTACCTGGGCTTACTACAATTTCCGGTAATACGCCAACAAGTAGAAAAATACCTCCTCGAGAGGATTCTAATGAGGCATTCACCTCATCGTATACTGACCAAACTGCCTCCTCCTCAAGAGGTTGCCATTGAGTGCTAATTGTGCTTGGTAGGCGGAACAATTGTAATTGTGTACGATTTATTGTACTCGGAATCATGTTTGTCAAATTAAAGTCAAGGCCCATCCAATCCATTAGGGGGTCCCCGGTTGGGTCATCGGTATTTACTACCTCAAGGGTCAAAATTGAAAGTGCTGAATCCCCTGCTGGTAGATTATAACTCACTCCTGATATTGGCATATTTATCGCTCCATTCAATTCTGCATTTGCCCGTGTAATAGCCTCGCCTACAACCCAATCTCCTGCTTCAAGGTGGGTTCGATTGTAAATCGTAAGATAGGTATAGGCGTTGGCAATATTACCCAACGCATCTTCAACACGTACCATGAACATATGGTCTCCCATGCCAAGGTCTGAAGCATTAAAGGTAGTGATTGAAGTATTTCCAAATGAAATAAAACCGGCTAAAAACCAAGTATAATTTAGTGGCTTTGCAGCAGTACTTGCGACGGTAGAAACGAGCATTATTTCATCTGAGGTATCGTATAGTCCAGATGAATCACCTTGAAATGCCGCTGGACTAATTGATCCAGTTGTGATATCAACCACTTCGATCAAGGAATTGTTTGCTGGCTTAGCATCAACAATTGCACCAAAAGATGTTGGTAAAGAAACCTTAATTTTCTTTGAGCCGAGTACAAATAAATCAAATTTGCAACTATGACTGCCCCCTGGTGCAATACTAATGTTTTCACAATTATATGGTCCGCTTTCAAAGTCATCAAAGACATTGAATATTTCCAATGCTAATGTAATATTACTAATGCTGACATTACCGCTATTACTTACAATAACTTCAACCGCATCTTCACCATAGAAATATGAGGATGAACTCGGTTGATAAGCAGGATACATCTGCTCAATAGCCATGTCCATGGTATTGTCAAAAATAACTTGAGTTGTTGTCAAGTCGTTGTAATCATTTTGGTCGTCGGGTGAAGATATTACTCCATAACGTAATGTGAATTCACCGGTTTGAGGGGAAAATAATTCAGGCATTGAAATATTGAACAGTTGAGGACCCCATTCACCACCAGGGTTGGTGATAGTCTTGATATCACTGGCAATAATAGTTGAATTATCATCGAGTAATTGCCAACCAATATCTGCCTCAAATTGACAGCCTACGCAAGATGTGACAATTCCTTCAATTGAGAATGGGTATGTTTTGCCGGTATTGTAAATCCATTCTCCTTCATAACGCGCATAGTCATTATCAGCAGGGCGAATATCCACTTCCTCGAATAATTCAATATCCTTAAACTCATCAACGAGAGTAAAGGTATATGCCAATTTGTCATTCGAAGGGTTGGTGTCTTCAAGAGAAAACCGGAATACAATCGTATATTGTCCGGGGTTTTCATAATATTCAAAGAAGGATTCAAAAGCAATAGCCTTAACTTGGTTCGGAAGTAAAAGTGGAGTTGTTATCGTCCCCGTCTTCTTTTGTTGACCTGCGCAAAAAGAAACCGAATGGTCGCCAGCACAAGTATCCCAAATGAGTGTTCTTGCCAAAGCCGAAGAATCGTCTAGGTTTTGAACAACTATTTGCGGATAAAAGGCATCCCATTGGGAATAATTAGTTTCGGCGAGAGGGACAACGCCGGTTTGAATCGCTAAATCTCCCGGTTTGCTTGCACTAACAATTGGTACACTGGCAAGTCCTGCAAGGCTAGAAATGAGCATCGTGAGGGTGAAAAATATCGCCTTCTTTTTCCCTCTCTTAACCGCTAAGCGGTAAGAGTGAAGTGTGTCACGGTTGCACCTCATTATGTTTGGGTTACATCCGACCCTCAAATAGAGTTCGGCGATTAATGTCCATTTTCGCCTTTTTATTACAATTAGCCACCAATACACAGCGCTCCCCTCTCCTCTCTAATTCCATGTTCATTTTCCTCACCCTCTGCTTCTCCGATGACATTAGGGATGTGAAAGTCAATAATTGCCGACTTTCACAAGCACAGGCTTATTTGTGACTCCGCCGGCTCAGTAAATATGGAGGCGGTTATGACTCGGCGTAGCAACTGCTTCGCCGCGGATGAAGATGGGGTGACTGCAGTTATTGAGTTCCTATCTGCATTCATTCTTTTCCTGATGGTTCTAACTTCATTTTTATCTCTAACTCAAATCAACTTGGGTCCCAATAACCCCTCTCTCGACCGACTCGATAATTCGGCTTCCGAAGGACTTCAGCGATTAACAAATGACGGTGGTTGGTTTGTGCCTTGGCAAAATGGTGAACGAGATTTAGATAATGCTACTGCTAATTGGGAGACGCAAAATGCTTCTACTTTGATTAAGGGCGACCTTCTTCCAGGTTTGGTTGATGAGACGGGAAATATTGTAGTTGAAAAAATAGATGCACTTCATAATGTAACACGTCAGCAAATGATGCGAGGAATTGGTCTTTCTGATGATAATGAATTATATTTTTCTATTCGCGTTATTGAAAGCGAAAATCAATCGCGCATTGATCATGTGATTTTTGCCGACGGCACACCGAGGACGACCGCTCGAAATAGTGCTATCGCCAGCCGCATTTTTGCATTAGAAGATGAGTTGGTGCGGCTGACCGTAGAAATCCATGACAGTTCGTCGTATTTTGCGAAAGTCCAACTCACAGAATTTCTCACTCGCCCAACCGGCGGCAACCCCGAATGGATAGAATTTTACAACCCTCATAGTTTCGCAATAGATTTGACTGGCTGGGGAATTAGCAGTACCAACGGCGCAAGCACGACAAGTGTTTTGTTTGAGGAAGGTGTATTGGCAGGCGGGGATTGTGGAATTTTTACTGGTTGGCCTGACTTGCAAGAAAGTGGCAATGCTTCCTTTGTTTGGGATATTTCTTCAACGGGAGTCCTCGGGGTGGGGACTCAAGACGGGCTCGGAGATGTCAAGGGAATATTACGTGTGACAAGAGCTGACGAGTTATCATCTCCTTCTACAATTTACATAATTTCGTGGGACCCATCATGGGGTATTGGCGCAGGTGATAGCATAGTCTGGAATGGCGGGGACACATCTCTTCAAACGAGTTGGAATATTTCTTCGGCTCCAACACCCGGTGATATTTGATGTGTATTTTATTGCCTAATCAAGCGCATCCTTCATCAACTCCCTCCCATGTCGGTGGATTGTTCCCATGATACCCTCTACCTCCTATTCGCGTGACAGATGTGTCACGGGCGTACATGGCTTGGATGAGATATTAAAAGGCGGAATCCCTTATGGTTCAACTGTTTTGGCTTCTGGTACCTGTGGAAGTGGTAAAACTACATTGGGTATGGAATTTCTTGTGCGAGGCGCATTAGCCGGAGAGGCATGTGCCCATTTCACTGCAACGGAGCCCTCTGTAAAATTACTTGAAAATATTCGTCAATTCCAATTCTTTGACATGCAGATGGTAGATACAGGCCTAATCAATGTATTTGACATGGACGTGTTGTATTCTTGGCTGGGAATGCAGAAAACTAGTTTTGAACTGGAGGATGTTCACGCATTGATTAAGGCAATCACCGATATTGTCAATACAATTGGTGTAACACGATTAGTTATTGACTCGGTAACAACTCTTTGTTATAAAATTCGTTCAGAGCAGTTAATTCGAGATTTCTTGTTCACGCTGGGTAAGAAATTGGCGACCCTTGGTTGCACTACAATATTAATTTCGGAAATTACTTCTGCTTCTGAAAATGCACTTTGGTCTTCCTTTGGTGTTGAGGAAGCAATTGCAGATGGGATAATTGTTTTAGGAGACATTGAGCGAATGGGCCACTTGCTACGATACATACAAGTCGTAAAGATGCGCGGGACCGGACATAGCCGTGCGAAATATGCTTTCGAATTGACTCCACTCGGAGTCATGATGACGCCGATGTTGAAGTGGGGCTCTGTAACAGGGCAATGAGTTAGAAATGTGGAGGTGAGATATTGATTGAGTTTGACCAGCGAATTGCCGAGCAACTCTCGGAGGTATCACTAAATAGCGCCATTCAAGTTCGAGTTGGAACTTCAAATGCCTTCATGGTCACTGCCAGTGTTTTACTCCCGTTAATGCAAATGTTTGAGATGGGTGGAGTCTATATATCGGCAAGCCGCGGGGCTGCAGAAATAATTCAGGCATTGGAAGGAATTGGAATTTCCACAGAGAGAATTCACTTCATTGATCTTGTCTCATCCGGTATTCTTGGAGGAACCGAATCTCAATACGATAACATCACCTATGTTGATTCTCCAATTATGCTTGAGAGTGTTTTATTGCGGACTCTTTACCATATACGCACGACACCTTATGAGCGAAACTTTGTTTATCTCGACAGTGTAAATGCCCTTGCAATATACAATGAAGGTAGAATGCTTGCCGAATATCTGCACATTTTCATCAATACATTTAGACAAAGAGATGTTCTTTCAGTAATAATGAATGTGCCAGATCAAACACCACCTGGTGTATTGGCTAATTTGGATTTATACTGTACAGATTTAGTTGACCGAGGGCAGGTCGTTATTAACTGAGGTGTGAATTATGGCAAGAAAAGAAGTAAAGTTCTCCTCGGATGATGAGGAATTTTTTGGCGTAATGGGCAGTGTTGGTGTGCCAAAGTTCGACCGTGAAATGAGAGGAGGGATTCCTCGAGGCTTCATGATATTGGCAGTTGTAGCAACCGGTAGTGGTGCGGAATTATTTGCAAAGCAATTCGTCAGTCCGGCTGAAGAGCCAGAAAATACCCTATATGTCTCAACTTCAGAATCGGCACCCCAAATTCTAAATGTATTCAACAAATATAATTGGCCAACAGATATCAATGTTCGAACTATGGGCGAAGAATACAATTCAAGGGTTTTGGAAAGAGATTTACAGGCCGCCCGATACCGTCTTCAAGGCTTTTCAATGGCCGATGTTCAGCGTCTTGCTCAAACTAGATTCGTCGATGATGAAACAGAAGATTTCCTGACCGAGTTAACCGATGATGTCACCTCACTTGGACCTTATTTTAGAGCAGTTATTGATAGCATGGACTTTTACTTTAATCGTGAAGACCCTGCGCGTGTCATGTCAATGTTGCGAATGATGCAAGCTCATACTCAACTTAATCGTGGTTTGTTATTGTGTTTAGTTTCAGAATCTTCCTTGACAAAATCAATGGAAATGGAATTGGGAATGCTTGCAGACATGATTCTAAAATTTGAAGTGGTAATGGTAGGAACTGATTTCGAAACTCGAATGATTATCAAGAAGTTCCGCAATGCACCAGAAAATATGGCAGTCATCTCATTCAAGGTCACTCCCGAAGAAGGAATAACACCAGAAACTGTCAAGAGAATCGCATGAGGCTTTGCCCATGTCATTTTCACAATATAGACATGAATTACTCTACTGTTCAACCATAGGCATTGGGTTATGGGTTGATCAAAACGGAACAAATTGGCCAATCTTAGGTGAATATATCGTTGATATTGTCGTATGGAGCATTTTTGTTGGATTATTCTATAACGCTGATAAGAAAATTCGAATAGAAATGCTAACTGTTCTTGCTTTTGCAACACCTATGGAGTTATTTTTCAGTGAAACTTGGCGCCTATATGAGTATCGTGAGGGCTTAATGCCACTTTTTGTTCCTGCTGGGCATTGGTTTTTATTTGATCTCGGCAGGCGCTTAGCAGCCCGAATTAGCATGAAATCTTCTTGGCCTTTGATACTGCCCTTCGTTCCCGCCTCAGTTGCTTTTGCATATTATGGAATTGATAATTCTGGCCTTATTCTATTACTTGCACTATTGATCTTCATGAAGTGGGGTCCTGAGCCTCGTCTATACGCAGTAATGGTTTGGATTGCCTTGGCAATGGAATTATGGGGTACTTTCCTTGGAAATTGGACTTGGGCACATGAAGTAAATTGGACGCCCCTTGTTTCTTGGAATCCGCCTCTCTTATGCGGTGTATTTTATGCTTTGGGAGACTTATTTGTTGGCTATTCAGTAAAAAAATTTGCTGAATAATTGAAAAACCGCACACCCCTTTCTATAAATAAAGCGGCCAGTGTGGCTCATCTATGGCGATTAACCAAAGTTTCATCCTAGTGGCGATTATCATTTTGTCTGGAGCGAATGGACTTGTCTCCGGCGGAGTTAGCGAAGATGTAACAAAGCTCGGTGCAAATGCTGCCGACTCTTCCACTGAAAGAATGACAATGCAGGGCAGTGGTGATGATTTTGCAAGCGATTGTATTTCACCAGACTTGTCCGTTCGCGATGATACCTTCGCTATGCGGGCTGGCTCCTCAAGGACAAATAATATGCAAACTTCTAAACCTGTAAGGGTGATTGATGCCGGTAGAGTAAATGCAGAAATGATTGATGTTTCACCAATCCAATCTCTGAGGCCAATGGCCATTGATGCACCACAAATTGATGAAATACCTATGGACAGAGAAAGGCATGATGACGACACCCAAAGAAATTATAGGCCAATGTATATTTCAGAATCAGAGATGGTTATTGATTTTGATGTAATAACTGATGAAACCCGCCGAGGTACTGTTGACCAGTCACGTTCCAATTGCCTTGAACTTGACCGAGATATTGACAAATGCAGAAACGCTGATTTCCGTGATTTTGAAGAATTTGAAATGCGTGACCATCAAGGATTATGGCTAATAAGTCACGACGAATTTGAAATCCCTGCTCTCTTGGATGCCTCAGTTCGCCCAGACATGCCCATGATGAGGGATTTCGATGAATCCTTTGACCGCTCAATGTTCACCGATGAGATGGTTGGAGAAATGCCAACAGGAGTTGATATCTTTGACTTTGACACTATGCTAATTGATGAATGCGTAGGTATTGAACCCGATTTCTTCGGTGATTTCTTTGAAGATTTCTGTTTTATGAAGTTCCGCTCTTTTCACCGAGAAATGGCTATGGAAGATGCAGACATGCCTAACCATGCCGACCATGCCGACCATGCCGACCGTGCAAATTACACAGGTCATGCCGACCATGCCGACCATACCGACCACGCAAACCACACAGGTCATGCCGACCATGTAAATTACACCGGAATGAACCATATCAGCGACACTCCATGGGCAATTATGGATTGTGCAGAATTTGAAATGCCACCTACAACCTGCATTGAACCAACTCAAGATGAAGTAGATTTCATTCTTGAGGAATCCTGCTTTTACGAATTATTTGCAGAGCATGTAGAGTGAATATCACCCTCACTACTTTTGATAATGTTATGGGGCCTAATGGACCTTCGCTCTGTATTTTGATAACAATCAATCTTCACTTAATTGCATTCTAGCGAGTAATTCATCAGCCCGATTCAGGCCCCCTCTTACTCTTTGCAGAGTTTCACTTGCATTTGCTACGGATTCACCAAGGGAGGCCTCCTCAGCAGCGAGAGGGTCTTGCATCTCACTTTCAGGCAAATCAAATTGTGATACAATCGCTCGTAGTTCCAAAACTACGGCATCTATTTCATTTTCACTCAATGAAATTCCCGAAGGTAAAGTTGGAACATCACGTGGTGAAAGATAGCCCATTTCAACTCCGACTACTCCCCCGCAAGCAACGATGCGTGGGCGCAATTCTGCAGTATTTACTTTGTAGCCACGCTGCTCAAGGAATCTGATCAACAAAGTCTGCTCACCTTCTCCATAGGAGGATTCAGATTTAGTTAGAATTGCTTCAACTACCTGTTCAAAACCTTGAATATTTCTTTCAATACGGTCCAATGATTTTCTTGATTCTGCATTTAGGTGCACCGCTCCATGTTGTAGGATTCGTACAACGCGTTCACGTCGGGCAATTCTTGGGTCCTGCAGCGCTCTACTTTCGTTCAGAGAAATTTGCAGGTCAAATAATCCGTGTAACCTTCCACTTACTGCTGCAAGGCGCAAATCCAATCCCAACTCTCGGGCCACCTTTTCAAAAGCAATTCTCGCTTTTACCATATCTCCCTCTGATGAGTCAAGAATTGCATCTAGGTCAACTAATAATTGCGCCCGAACTTTTTCAAGACGGCGTAATGCATCACGTTCTCGCCATGAACCTGGCCCCTGACTTACCGCATTCTTCTCTTCGTTTACTCGCTTGGATAACTGATTTAACTGAGAAATAATATTTGCTTTGATAGCAGGTAAATGTACTGCGAAACCTTGTTCACTTAATTCATCAATGAATGCTGCAACATCATCGGAATCTCCAATGCTCCCTACTAATAAGAAATCTCGCATTCCACTTTCGAGTTCTGCCGAACGCGCCTGTAATTCAAGTCGCCCTTCTTCCTCTCCAATGTCGTGAGTTGCTGTATTTGGAATGAAATCATTAGCGCTCATTCGCACTCTATCTGCAGCTTCTCTCAGCCAACTGTTCAAGGCATCAGATACTCGGGGGTGGTTTATGGGGATGCCTTCTTCGAGTAAAGAAGTTTTAAATTCAGTTTCTTCTTCAAATGACCATACTCCATCTTGAGATTGCGAGAAGCGTTCAACTCTGTCGCGCAAATCTTGGATTTGGTCCGGTGCTAATTTATCATCCAAACTGGCTCTTTGAGTTTGTGTAGGGAGGGCAATAGGAGAGGGCAGGTGGCTATCTTCAAGTTGGATGGGGGTGTCAATCATTGGCTCAAAGTCGGTATCCTCTGTGGAGTTGATGGAGGTGGTATCCAAAGGAGTGTCAATCATTGGCTCAAAGTCAGGAATTGGCTCTGCTACTTGAGAGATAGTTGGTGTAACTGATGTATGAGTAGGGGCTATGGCAATGGGTGCGACATCACCGCTAAGTGGCCTGGTGAAATCAACAGGAGTTGGATCTTTTTGTGGTGCCTCAGGTATTTTTGAGTCGCCTCTTTTTAGGCTCTTCTTGATTTTCCCCCAAGAGCCTTCTTGGTTCACTAACACACCTGCAATTCTGGCAAGTAATTGTGCCTTTGAGCCCGAGCGCGGCAATTTTAATGCAGAACAAAGAGCATGCAAATCATCTCTAGTCATTTTTTCAAGAGCATCAATTTTTAATTTCTTTGGGTCATGGTGAAGGTGAAGAAATAATCTTTGCCGGCGGATTTTTATTGAGCCGGTCTTTTTTATTCCGAAGTTCGCCAGTAATCCTCCGATTTCTTTATTTGAATAATTGTAAATCGTATCGGGGCTAAAATCCCAGTCGGAAAGGAGTTCGGTAGCGATTAGTTGAACTCTAAGTTGTTCAACACTCCCGGTCTTGGCAATACCTCTAGTGACAGCCATTCTTCGTAGGTCATCAAGGCGCGCTTCAAATAACTCCGCCAGCCGTTGTTTATGACCCGCCATCCGCTCAACCTCAACTCTTTCGAGCACCTACCCTTCAAGAGTCTTCGCATTGGTCGAGGCAATAAAACCACGATTCGTTGACCTCTTTATTATTTTCAGCAACATCCCTTTTCCCCGTTCACTATATCATAGTTAGGCGACACCTTCAAACATAACCACCATAGGCAAAGAGTGCTGGAGTGCACCCCAGACCCGGAGGGTAACCGACATGGTAACCAATCTAAAGTCAGCAAAAGGAACCATGAAGGAGGTAAGGACAAGTGGTGAAAAATTACTTGTTCGTGTTTCTAAGGACTTAAGTGATTTTAATAAACAATTGCGAATTTCCATTCATGAAAGAATTGACAATTTGGAAGAGGACCTACTCAAACTCGCAAAATTACGTGATACCATTTCGGCTGGATTAGCCGATACTCGGAGAGAATTAGAAAGGGTTCATAAGCGCCTCAGCAAGGCGAAACCCGATTTGGAAAAAGCACGAGAGTCAGTCATTGAAATTGCAAGTAAACTCGGAGAATCCCGTGAACTTTATGAACAATTACGAAAGAGTATCGAAGAGTCATTAAATCAGCCTCCAACTGCATTTGAAATGGTTGATAATACATTACAACACTTGTATTCTTCCGCATCAATTTGGGAAGGAGGAGCCCGAACCATTGAAGATGAACTCGCAAAAGTTGTTGATTGTAGCCTGCCAAATGAAATAAAGGAACTTGAAAATGATGTGCTCAATAATGGATACTCGGTATTGCTTGCAGGAGAAAATCGCGAACAGGATAATATTGCAAAGTTTAACACTAAACTGACAGAATTGATGAATCCAGAGTCGGATAAACCCTCTTCGGCATAAACAAGCTCGTCTAATGCTGACATGTTGAAATTACTGGCAGTGGAGATTGCCGAGAGCCGAGAGAATTTTTGTGCCCTTTTCCACTCATTCTTCTTCATCTAAAGTTATGAAAGGCGGGCATGCAGGCCCATATCGAGGGTGTTCTGGATTTTCAGTTGCGGTGACATCCATGAGGTGCTCCCATTCCAGCAACATTTTTCGGATCATCACAGTCGTCGCTTCATCCATCGGCGCAACTCTTTCAATGCTAACAGTTGAAGACCCATTCACTCCAACCAATTCAAGAACAACTTCAATTCTTGGTTTTCCACTGATGATGTCTCCATTTATGTCAACTAATTCATGTGATAATTGCTGCTCGGATTTGTCCAGCATTTCTTTGAGTATTGTAGCAACCTTCCGTTGAGAAATATTGACACCAATGAAATCTTGGTGCTGAGGAGGAATACCTGCTACTAAAACCGATTCTAGTTGGAATGACCTATAGTTTCCTTCATCGAGGTATTCCAGTAAGCATTGAATCGGGAATTTTGGTCTAGCCAGAATCATCGTATATCCTTGCCATGGAGGGGGGACGAATCTCTGCCTTGAGGCATCACCTCTTTGCATACCTAATGTATGGCGTCGAGTGCGAATTGATGCAGCACTGTAATTGCTTCTCGTAGTAATAAATCCGTCAATGTTTCCGTTTTCAATTTGTTCATTTAACCATTGCAGACAAGAAATAAAATCTTCGGGCAATTCGGAGCCAAGATCCTTGGCTAATTCCTCAGAATTTTTTACCACAAGGTCACTGCGTGCCCGCAATAATTGTCGCTTCAGCAAAGGTAACTCGGTGACAATAATTGCATTTTTCGGCACGTATTCTAATTTGTTATTTCCGACTAATACCATTGTTGGCTCGCGCCTTTCAAGCGCACCGATTACATTTAGCCCAGGTTGTGGATTTTCCATCAACCATTTTGCATCACAGGCAATGAGGTCCCCTTTACCAACTACAATGTCTGCTGCTGCCCGATTTAGGTCTTCTACTTCAATCACTTTTACCGGCGGCTCTCGCTCACTCCATCTCAGAACATGTGGTCTGATACCATCGATGTTATCGGCGGGGACGAAAAGGTCAAAAGTCTCCTTTTCAGTCATAAAACCGCCTCGGCGAGCAATACCCGCAACGCCAAGGCGTCAGCCACTCGTTGATATAGGCGACCCTTGTGGACAAGTTGAACGGAATGGATACCGAAGGCATGTTGGAAGAGAGCCTTGAGGCAGGTCGCCTTCTAGTCAATAATCACTTGCAGTCGCTGCTTGATGAGTCCCTATCTAATGGGCATAATGAAGTCGTAGAATTAGCCGGCTCAGTATTGATGGCTGGTGGAAAAAGACTTCGTCCCGTACTTTCAATTCTCGCTTTCCAACTCGCCGGTGGCGAGGATGAAGACAGAGTAATGCCGATGGCATTGGCATTTGAGTTAATACATACTGCGACCCTTGTCCACGATGACATTAATGATAGTGCAAAGCAAAGGAGAGGCGTGGCGACAATTCATGAGAAATCTGGCGTCGCTAGAGCAATTATTGCTGGTGATTGGCTTTTCGTTCAGGGATTTGGTCTTGGAGGTAGTTATGATTCAAGGATTGTTTCAATAATGACTGAGTGTTGTGCAGACATAGCTTCATCCGAGTTAAAACAACTTAATCACGTAAATAATTTAGCAACGACTCCGGAAGATTACTATTCAATTATTCGCGGCAAGACGGCAGGACCGTTCGCCGCAGGTTGTGAAGCCGCAGCACACATTGCCGGAGCCAGTGAAGAAGAAGCAGTAGCACTTAGGCGGTTTGGAATGGAATTAGGTGTGACTTTCCAGTTAGTCGATGACCTTCTCGATATTCTTGGGGATGAACGAATGGGGAAGCCGCGTGGGGCTGATGTGGTTGAAGGAAAAATGACTCTCCCTTTAATCCACGCTTTGACCTTATTGCATGGCAGTTCAAGAGAACGTTTAGCCGAAATAATTGCTAATTTTTCCGACAATTTGTGGTCCGAATTAATCGATTTGTTGAATGAAGCCGGTAGTATTGAATATGTACGTACCCTAACTCAAACTCATCTTGAAAGAGGTTTGCAGGAGTTACAAATATTCCCAAAAAGCGATTTGCGAACAATCATTGAATCTCTCGCCAAGTCGGTAATTGACCGTCATATTTGAGCCAGTGCAACAGTATTGGGCAGATCTATTGCATCTTTTTTTGCTTTATTGCTGCCACTGAAGGTGAATGAGAGGTGGGGTTTTGCGAAAAAGTCAAGCAGCGTCAGAGAATTAATAGAGCCAAAATATTTTGCGACAGGTAATAGCCCTCCTAATGAATGGCCGAGTTAGCCAATTAAAGCCCAAATTGAGTAACCAATCTGGAGCCCTAAACATTAGGCTTCCAATGCCGAATGCGCGCTTTGAATTACGCATTACTTTACCCATTTGCCGCTTCCATTCTTCCTCATATTGTGATAGTGGAGTCTCGTTTTGCAGATTTGATGCGATTGCATTTGCCGCGATTCTCCCTCCGATCATTGCGACTGATATTCCGGCTCCATTTGAAGGTAAAACCATTCCAGCGGCATCTCCTACCAATACATAATTTCCTTTGACAAAGCGCTTTATTGTGCCTGACATCGGTAATGCACCTGCTCCACTAAAGGTTATTTGACCGCTAAATCGCGAAGCAAATTCCTCTGTGCATTGATTGAGGGTTCTTTTTTTGGCATGTTTTTTCTGGATTCCCACTCCTACATTGGCCCCCTCTTTTTTTGGGATGACCCACGCATAACCACCAGGGGCAGTTGAACCAAAATGAAGTTCTACTGCATCAGTAAATTCACCATCAATTAGATGGAATTTAACCGGAATGTTGAGGGATTTTTCAGACCAGTAGTTGCGGCGTAGAGGGTCATGATGGCCGCCTGCACCGACAATAATTTTTGCCTGAAATACACTTCCATCTTTGAGGTAAACTTCTTCTCCATCTACCTTTATTACCCGATTTCCAACGAGATATTGTGCCCCTTCTGAGATAGCCAGTTTTACCAAGGCTTCATCATGCGCAACTCGATTGAGAATTTGACCGGCAAAAGGAAACTTGAGTTTTTTTCCCGAAGGCGAAACAATATGCATTTCATCTGTGAAGCGAGATATCACATGCTCAGGGGTTACGAATAACCCATCAATGTCTGGCACATCCGGGCAAAGGAAAGCCAATTCGGAATTTGTTGGGGTTAATTCACCGCACTGTAATGGGCTGCCTATTGATTTCCGCCCGTCAATTACTAAGACTTTGATTCCCCGTTGAGCCAAATATCTGGCGGTTGTGCTTCCTGCTGGTCCACCTCCAATGACGATTACCTGCCAAGACTTTGATAGCCCTGCAGGGGAGGTCTGCATGGTTAGGCGGAATGGTGTTTGTTCTTGAGATGTACCCTCTTTACTTCATTGTAGGTAAGGCGTGCTTTCGAGATAGCAATTACTGCATTGACTCTCGGCTGAACCAATGTTACTCATTGAAAGTCCAATATTATTGTTGAGATAAAATAATTTCTACCCCTTGAGGATGTTCAAGCGATGGTGTTATTTAGTAGCAGGTAGGCATGACATACATGGATAATCCCGCACCGCGTAAGAGTCTCCAAAGCCTGCTATTGACTGCCTTACTTATCACTACATCGTTAGCGATGGCGTTCGCCACTCCGGCAACGGCCGATTCGGGACGCTCCACTGGTAATGAAGAAATCATCCTGACCGTTAATAGTGATTATTACGACCGTGGCAGCGATATTACGTTGACGGTTACTTCACAAAATCTTGACCCTAATACGGAATACACTCTCACTTGGGAATTGTGTTATCTCCACCATCCCTCCTGCACCCTATATCAAGAATACTCTGCAGATCCAATTGACGACCCGGCAGAGACTGAGGGTTCAATAGATCTTGGTTCTGGCAATAATTTCCAAGCAACGACCATTACTTTCAGCGACCCCGGTCTCTTGATACATACACCCGATCAAACCGGTCCAACTGATGGGACTTGGGAAGGGCTTGAAAATGAATCCTACCTATTTACC
>LWDU01033615.1_pt1 | contig 63285 bp, 64 predicted proteins | sample 727161 | NCBI WGS metagenome assembly LWDU01 (sample SAMN04566230, study PRJNA314399) | hydrothermal vent metagenome | isolation source: deep sea hydrothermal plume seawater | place: Mexico: Gulf of California, Guaymas Basin | collected 2004-07-11 | reverse complement strand
GATAATAAAAATAATGAAAATAGAGAAATTAATATTGAGGGTATTAAAGTAAATAATGCAAAAAAAGTTATATATTTTCGATTTGATTTAGAACCACTAACATCAACATCAACCTTTAAAGAATTTTTTACCTCTAAAAAAATTGTTATAAAAAACAATAATAACAAAAGTATATTGACAATTAAAAGTGCCTGGAGGTTTGAGTCGCTTAATTTAATAAAACTTTTATCTATAAAGGTTAAAAATGTTACAAAACCTAAAGATAATGTTGTTATAAATATAAGCGTAATAAATAAATTTTTTTTGATAAAATTGATCATTATGAGATAACTAAACTATTATATAAATTAATCATGAATAATTGTTTTATAATACTGGCAGGAGGTGAAAGTAAAAGATTTAATTCTAAAACACCAAAACCATACCACATTTATAGAGGAAAACATCTAATAGTTCACTCAATAGATAAAGCTAAAAAATATAAAAAGATTAATAAAATAGTAATAGTAATTAATAAGAAACATAGAAATTTTATTAAAAAATTAAATATCATAAACGTCAAAATCATTGAGGGTGGAAAGACCAGAGCTGACTCTGCGTATAGAGCACTTAAAAGTATTAAAAATAACAATATTAAAAATGTAATGATTCATGATGCAGCAAGACCAAATTTTACAATAAAATTATTAGATAAATTATTTAAGGAATTAAAATCAAATGATTGTGTTGTCCCAGCAATTAAAATTAACGATACAGTTAAACAAAAAATTAAAAATACAATTATTAATTTAAACAGAGAAAATATTTATTTAACACAAACACCTCAAGGTTTTAATTATAAAAAATTATTAAAATTACAAAATAATAAAAGTTCAGAAATTACCGATGATGCCAATTTATTTATAAGTGCCGGTAAAAAAATAAAGATAATAAATGGAGATCCTAATAACAAAAAAATTACAGTAAATTCTGATATTAGAATAGACAATTCCACTAAATATGGAATTGGTTTTGATGTACATAAATTGGTTCCTAGAAAAAAATTGTATTTAGGTGGAATTAAAATTCCTTCACCAGTTGGTACATTAGGTCATTCAGATGGAGATCCAGTTTTACATGCTATAATGGATGCATTACTTGGCGCTTGTAACATGGGTGACATTGGTGAAAAATTTTCTGATACCAATGAAAAATTTAAAAATATTAGATCTACTATTTTATTAAAAAAAGTTGTTGAAGAAATTAAATCTAAAGAATTTATAATAAATAATATTGATATTAATATAATTACCCAAAAACCAAAATTACAAAAATATAAAAAAAAAATGATTAATTGTATTAAAAAATTATGTGAAATATCTAATTCACAAATAAATATAAAAGGCAAAACAGCGGAAAAATTAGGTGTGATTGGAAAAGAAAAAGCTATAGCCTGTGAGGTAATAGCTTCGGTAATAAAAAATGATTAAATCATTCAATTCATTATTTGTAACAATGTTTGGTTTAGGGAAAATTAAGTTTATTCCTGGAACTTTTGGATCTTTAGCGACAACAATAATTTTGTTTTACTTATTTCATATATTAAATACTTCATCAAACATTATACTAATAGTTTTAATAATAATTTTTATTTATTCTTTTTTTGCTGTTGCAAGTCATATTAAAAATAGCGAGAATAAAGACCCTGGAGAAATAATAATTGATGAATTTTTAGGACAATCCATACCTATTTATCTTTATGAAATATCCCATGGCACTACAAAAGAAAGTGGTGAAGCTTTAATTTATTATTCGATATTTTTTATTCTTTTTAGATATTTTGATATAATAAAACCATTCCCAGTAAGTTTTTTTGATAAAAACTTCAAAAATAGTTTTGGAGTAATTATGGATGATATTTGTGCTGGACTCTATGTGGTCTTATCGATGGTATGCTTCATGATAATTAAAAGCTATATTTTATAATGATGAAGTTAGCTAATAAAGTTGTAAAAAAATTAATCAAAAAAAAACTAAAGATTTCATTTGCAGAATCTTGTTCAGGTGGAATGCTATCTAGTTCAATTACCTCAATAAGTGGTTCATCAAAAATATTTGAAATGGGTTTAATCACTTACTCTAATCAAGCAAAAATAAATATTTTAAAAATTCCAAAACAAATCATTAAAAAGCATGGAGCTGTAAGTAAACAATGTTGTTTTTCTATGATTAAAAATTTAAGTAAAATTTGTAAATCAAATATCTATATATCAATAACTGGAATTGCAGGACCTAACGGTGGAACGAAAAAAAAACCGGTAGGATTAGTCTATATAGGAGTAAAAAGGATAAATATTGTTAAAATAAATAAGTTTTTATTCAAAAATAAAGGAAGAATAAGTATTCAAAGAGCTACTGTAAGAAAATCACTTAATTTGATTTTAGACATCATTAAATAGTTTACTTGCTCTTTTCTCAAAAGCATCAGCTATTTTATCTAAACAAAATTGAAAAGATTTTGTCATAATAATATTTAAAAATTTATTTTCAATTTCAAAATCAATATCAAAAAAAATTTCTGTACCACCTTCATAATCATTAAAATTCCAAGTATTTTCTAAGTATTTTAAGGGGCCACCTATGTTTGTAACTTTAATGGAATTGCTTTTTTTATTGTATTGAATATCGCTTTTATAAGTATCTTTGAGAGGACCCTTTCCAATTGTAAGATCTGCAATTATTAATATTAAATCTCCTTGTTCATTTTTTTCGTAAACATGAGCATCAATACAAAATGGTACAAATAGTGGATATTTTTCAATATCAAGAACAAGATCAATCAACTGTCCTTTACTACATGCAATTAATCTCTTAACTGAAGCTTTAGGCATTTAATTTTTTAATCTATTTTTTTGTAATTGAGCAAAATCCTCATCTGCATGGTAAGATGATCTTGTTAAAGGTGTAGAGGAAACTAATAAAAAGCCTTTAGATTTTGCAATTGTTTCTAATTCTTTAAATTCATTAGGATGATAATAACGATCTAAAGGGTGATGTTTTACAGAAGGTTGTAAATATTGACCTATTGTTAAAAAATCTACATCAGCAGCTTTTAAATCATCCATAACTTGCACAATCTCTTCTTTGTTTTCACCTAACCCAACCATTAAACCTGATTTAGTAAAAATATTTTTATTAACAACTTTTGCATTTTTTAATAACTCTAAAGATGAAAAATATCTAGATCCAGGTCTTACTTTTAAATAAAGTCTTGGTACCGTTTCTATGTTGTGGTTGAAAACATCGGGATTTGCTTCAAGCACTTTTTTATAAGCATCACCCTTTCTAAGAAAATCTGGTGTTAACACTTCTATTGAAGTGTTAGGATTTTTTTTTCTAATTTGATTTATAACTTCATAAAAATGATTTGAACCACCATCTTCAAGATCATCTCTGTCAACAGATGTTATAACTACATGTTTTAAGTTAAGTTTATTTACTGCTTGCGAAATCTTAATAGGTTCTAATTGATCTAATTTTCTAGGCTTACCTGTTTTAACATCACAAAAAGCACAAGCTCTTGTGCAAGTGTCACCCATAATCATAAAAGTTGCATGTCGCTTACTCCAACATTCAGTAATATTTGGACAATTTGCTTCCTGACAAACGGTTACTAAATTATTATTGTTAATAATAGTTTTAGTTAAAAAAAATTCCTTACTATTAGTCAATCTAGACCTTATCCAATCAGGTTTTTTTTGGATTGGATTAATTGGTTTATTTACTTTTTCAGGGTGTCTAATTGTCATTTTTACTAATTATATAAAGTGTCTCGCCTTCTTCTCCAAATAAAAACTTTTTTCTGATTAATATTTCAACATAATCTAGGTCCAAATTATCACTTAGTAACGAATTTTTAAATTCGAAGTTTTTAATCTTGCTCGTTAGTTCTGATTCTTGATTTTGTAGATTAACTAAAATTTCTTTTTTTTTAAAAAAGGAAAAAAGTCCTCTATCTCCATCTAGTAAATTAAAAAAGAAATAAAAAATTAAAAATGTAGAGATTAATAAAAAAAAATTTTTTTGTATTTTGTCAAACATCAACGAATCTTATTCATTCTAACATTGTTTCCAAGTTCTTCTTCAATACGTATTAATTGGTTATATTTAGCTACTCTTTCAGATCTTGCTAAAGAGCCAGTTTTTATTTGATTAGAATTGGTACCAACTGCTAGATCAGCAATAAATGTATCTTCACTATCACCAGATCTGTGTGAAATGATTGTTTTATAACCAATAATTTGTGCAAATCTTATAACATCTAATGTTTCGGAAACAGTACCAATTTGGTTTAATTTTATTAAAATTGAATTTGAAGAACCATTTAAAAAACCTTTTTTTAATCTTTCAAGATTAGTTACATAAAGATCATCCCCAACAATTTGCACTTTATTTGTATTTATAGACTTCATTAATTTATTCCACGCTGTCCAATCATTTTCTGCAAAGGGATCTTCTATTGATTTAATTTTATATTTATTGATTATTTTTTCATATTCTTTAATTGATTTGCCTACAGATACATAACTTCTTGAGTGAATAGAATATTTATTATTCTTAAATAATTCATTAGCGGCAACATCAAGGCATATTGATACATCCTTACCATTTTTAAATCCAGATTTTTTAATAGCTAATACAATTAAATCTAATGCTTGATTGTTGTTATTAATCATGGGTGCAAATCCGCCTTCATCACCAACTGATGTTGATAAACCTTTTTTTTTAATTAAATTTCTTAAATTGTTTATAACAATAAAACAAATTCTCATAGCCTCAGAAAAATTTTTTGCTTTATCGGGTCTAATCATAAACTCTTGAATTCTCAAACCATTATTAGCATGTGCTCCACCATTAATAATGTTCATCATTGGGTATGGTAATTGAAAGTTTTTTTTAATTAAAAAAGTTTTATACAAAGATATTTTTTTTATTTTTGCTGAAAGTTTTTTTACAGCTATTGACACAGCTAAAATTGCATTTGCTCCTAAATTACTTTTTTGCTTTGTGCCATCAAGATTTATTAACAACACATCAATACGTTCTTGATCATGAATATTTTGACCTTTTAATTTTTTTGAAATTTTTGTATTTACTAATTTAACTGCACTTAAAACACTTTTGCCTAAATACTTTTTATTATTTTTATCTCTTTTTTCATAAGCTTCATAAGTACCTGTAGACGCTCCAGATGGACAAATAGCTGAAGAGCTTAAATTTTTAGAATAAACTTCTGCCTCTATAGTTGGATTTCCTCTGCTATCAAAAACTTGACGAGCTCTTATCTTTAAAATTTTACTCATTTATTTTTTAATTAAATTATCGATTTCAAAAAGTTGAGATAATAATTTTTCTAATTTATCTAATGGAACCATGTTTGGGCCGTCAGAAGGAGCATTATCAGGATCCTGATGTGTCTCAATAAAAACACCAGCAACACCTACTGCTACAGCAGCTCTAGCTAAATATTGAACAAATTCTCTTTGACCCCCACTTGATTCACCTAAACCTCCAGGTTGTTGCACAGAATGTGTAGCATCAAATATTATAGGGTAACCATTTTTTGCCATTATAGGCAAAGATCTCATATCTGATACTAAAGTATTGTATCCAAAACTTGCGCCTCTCTCTGTAACTAAAATATTATTGTTACCAGAGTCAGCAATTTTTTTCGTAACATTAACCATATCCCATGGTGCAAGAAATTGCCCTTTTTTGACATTAATAATTTTATTTGTTTTAGCGGCAGCAATTAATAAGTCTGTTTGCCTACATAAGAAAGCTGGAATTTGTAAAACATCTACATGATCGGCAACTATAGAACATTGTTCAGCATTATGGATGTCAGTTAAAATTGGTATATTTAATTCTTTTTTAATTTTATCAAAAATTGGCAAAGAGTGCTCAAGACCAGCTCCTCTTTTACCCTTAAGACTTGTTCTGTTAGCTTTATCAAAAGATGTTTTATAAATAAAACCCATACTAAATTTAGAGGTAATTTCTTTGATTTTACCGGCCATATCCATTGCATGTTGTTCAGTTTCAAGTTGGCATGGACCTGCTATTATGCAAATTTTATTATTATTTGAAATCTCTATATTTTCACAATTTACTTTAATATTTTTCATTTATGATTTTTTGAAGCCCTAATAAATGATGAGAATAATGGATGTGGAGCTAAAGGTCTAGATCTAAATTCTGGATGAAATTGAACACCAACAAACCATGGGTGGTTTTTTAATTCAATTATTTCAGGTAATTTTTTATCTGGTGATAAACCAGAAAAAATCATGCCATTTTTTTCAAACTGGTCTTTGTATGCGATGTTAACTTCATATCTGTGTCTATGCCTCTCTTTAATAGACTTAGATTTGTAAATTTTTTGGATCAATGAATTATCTTTTAATTTAGCTTCATAGAGACCAAGTCTCATTGTTCCACCTAAATCTTTATCGGTACCTTTGATTATTTTTCCACCTTTATTCCATTCGTTAATTAATCCTATGATGGGTAGACCTCCAGGGCCAAACTCACTTGAAGTGGCTTTTTTAATATTAAGTTTACTTCTTGCAAATTCAATAATTGCCATTTGCATTCCAAAGCAAATTCCTAAAAATGGAACTTTATTTTGTCTTGCGTATTTTATAGCTTCTATTTTACCGTTAGTACCTCTTTTTCCAAAACCACCTGGTATTAAAATTCCAGAAACATTTTTTAATTTATTTTTAATTTCAGAAAACTTTAAACTTTCAGAATCAATTCTAACTAAATTAACTTTTAAATTATTATGAATACCACCATGAGTTAATGCTTCATCTAAAGATTTATAAGCATCCTTTAAATCAACATATTTTCCTATAATAGCAATATTTATAGATTTTTTTGTATGTAAGACAGTTTGGGTAATTTTTTTCCAAGGATTTAAATTAACTTTTTTTCTTGTTTTAATTTTAAAATAATCAAGGACTTGTTTATCTAAATTTTCTTTGTTAAAGCTTATTGGAGCTTCATAAATAGTTTTTACATCAACTGTTTCAATCACATTTTTTATATCTACATTGCAAAATAAAGATATTTTTTTTCTTTGATTTAAAGGAATGGCTCTTTCAGATCTACAAATAATTATATCTGGTTGAATACCAATACTTCTAAGTTCCTTTACAGAATGTTGAGTGGGTTTTGTTTTAATTTCATCTGAAGCTTTCATGTATGGAACTAAAGTAAGATGAATAAATAATGTATTTTTTTTTCCTATATCATTTGCAAACTGTCTAATGGCTTCAACAAATGGAAGACTTTCTATATCTCCAACTGTTCCACCAATTTCACAGATAACAAAATCTTCTTTAGCAACATCATTTTTTATAAATTCTTTTATACGATCGGTAATATGAGGAATAACTTGAACGGTTTTACCTAAATAACCACCTTTACGTTCTTTTTTTAAGACATCACTATAAATTTTGCCTGTTGTGATATTATCCGTTTTTTTTGCTGAAATTCCTGAAAATCTCTCATAGTGACCCAAGTCTAAATCTGTTTCCGCACCGTCATCGGTAACAAAAACTTCACCATGTTGAAATGGACTCATTGTGCCAGGATCAACATTTAAATATGGATCTAATTTTCTAAGTCTTACTTTAAAACCTCTTGATTGAAGTAAGTAAGCTAGAGAAGCTGATGAAAGGCCTTTTCCTAATGAAGAAACCACGCCGCCAGTGACAAATATATATCGCGCCATGGAATTACCTTATATCTGCATATTACTAAATTGAAAAGTATTAATTGTTATTTTCTGGAATTTTAGGAGTATCGTCTGATTTTTCTTCAATTTTATCTAAAACTGATGTTGTTGGTGTTAATTCTCCTCTTGAAATTATTGTTAATCCAAGACTACAAATTATAAAAAACGTTGCAACCACAGCAGTTGCTTTAGTCATAAAATTTCCAGCCGATCTAGAGAACATAAAATTATCTTGAGAAACACCTATTCCAAGTGCCCCACCCTCAGATTTTTGAAGAAGTATTAAAAGTACCAAAATTACTGCTATCACTATATTCAATACTAATAAAATATTTTCCATGGGGGTTAATTAAAGGTTTTTTTAACTATATCAATAAATTTTTTTGCGTTTTGAGAAGCTCCACCAATAAGAAAACCATCAATAATAGCAATTTTTTTTAAATCACTTATATTTTTTTGATTAACAGAACCTCCATACAAGATTTTTGGAGATTTATATTTTAATTTAGTTTTAATTAAGGATTTAATAAAATTAATATTCTTTAATAGCTCTTTAGAATTAGGAATAATACCGGTTCCAATGGACCAGACAGGTTCATAAGCTATAATAATATTTGATAATTTATTTATATTTTTTAAACCAGACAAAATTTGATTAGTCAAAACCCTATAAGTTTTCTTATTTTTTCTTTCAGCTAAAGTTTCTCCAATACAAAAAATAACTTTTATCTTATATTTTAAGGCATTTTTAATTTTTTTATTTATTAATTTATTTGTTTCACCTTCAGTTCTATTTTCTGAGTGGCCAATAATAATATAATTAGCACCAATATTTTTTAACATTTTTGAATTTATAGAGCCTGTAAAAGCACCATAGTTTTCACTATGGTGACAATTTTGAGCTCCTATATCAATATTAGTTTTTCTTAGCTTATTTGAAAATGAACTCAACAAAGTAAAAGGAGGACAATAAACCAATTTATATTTATTATTTTTGTAAGATTTTGTAAATTTGATTACTTTATTTAATGTTTTTATTGATTTTAGATCACCATACATTTTCCAATTAGCTATAAAATACATATATTTATTTGTCATAATGAAAAATTTAATCTATAGCTTTGTATTTTACAGATCAATAAATTAATGACACTATGATAGGAACCTTAAGAAACTTTGCAAAAACTAAAATTGCTGGAATCTTTGTATTTATAATAATTATACCGTTCGTTTTTTGGGGTATGGGTAGTATCTTTAATAGTGGCAATACAAATAATATAGCAAAAATTAATAATACAAATATTTCAACTCAAGATTTTATGGATTACCTAAATAATTCCAAGTTAAGCTCACAGGTTATAAAAGATAATTTAGAGAAAAATATACTAGAAGAGTTATTGTCAACTTTAATATCGGCTACCATACTTAATTTAGAAATTAAAGATTTAGATATATCCATGTCTGAAGAAATAATGGTTAAAAGAATTAAAAAAAATAATAATTTTTTAGACGAAAATGGTATTTTTAAAAGAACAATTTATGAAAAATTTTTATTGTTAAATAATACATCTGCACCAATGTTTGAAATAAAATTAAAAAATAATGAACTTGAAAAACAATTATTCAATTATATTAGCGGTGGAATTAGGTCTCCTAAATTTATTCTTAACAAAACTTACAAAGATGAAAATAAGAAATTATATATTGATTACATAGATTTAAAAAATTCTTATAAAAAATCAAATAGCTTTACAAATGAAGAATTACAAAGATTTGTAGATAAAAATTCCTTAAAATTAAAACAAGATTATATTGATTTTTCTTATATTAAAATTACACCAAAAAATTTAGTTGGTTTAGATGAATTTAATCAGACTTTTTTTGATAAAATTGATGAAATTGAAAATAAAATATCAAAAAACATTGACTTTAAAACTATTGTTAACGACCTAAATATTACGCCTATAATAGAAACAAACTATATGAACATTGAAAATGAAAATACTATTGAAAATAAAATTTATAACTCAAGAAAAAATAAAATTGAACTATTGGAAATCGAAGACACATACATTTTCTATCATATAGACAAAATAAATACAAAATTACCTAATTTAAAAAATGATAGATTTAAAAAACAAATTACAAATCTTTTATATCAAAAAGAAAAATACGACTTTAATCAAAAAATATTAAAAGAAATCGAAAGTAAAAAATTTAATCAAATTTCTTTTAACAAGCTTGGAAATAATTCTATTGAAAAAATTAAACTAAATTCAATAAATGATAATAATAAGTTCGAAATAAACTCAGTCAAAATTTTATATTCGTTGACAATTAATGATTTTACATTGGTTGCTGACGACAAAAACAATATATATGTTGCTAAAATAGTTAAATATGAAGAAAAAAATATTGAGCAAAATTCTAAAGAATTTGATAAATTTACTAAAGATACAAATGCAAGACATATGACCAATGTATTAAAATCTTATGATTATTTTTTAAATAATAAATATAAAGTTATAGTCAATCAGAAGACACTTGATAGAGTTAAAAATTATTTCAAATAATGATAAATCGAAGCTTCAAAGATTTTAAGTTTCGTCACAAAAGAAGCAAAAATCAAATAATATATAAATCAAAAAAAATTAAAGATGATCAAGAAATTCTAAATTTAATTGATAATTTTTTAAAAGAAAAAAATAGTTTTATTTTTGAGTCTGTTGAAAAAGGAGTTATTAAAGGTAGGTATACTATTTTTGGAAAAAATCCTGATAAAATATGGGAGTTTAATAATAAATCTTCTTATTTAATCAGTAATAATAAGAAAAAAAAGATCAAAGGTGAGCCTAAAAATATTATTGAAAACATTATAGAAAATTTTAAGTTTGATACTCCTTCTAGTTTACCTCCTATCTGTTCTTTAATTTCAGGGTATTTCTCATACGACTCAATTAGATACATAGAAAAAATCCCAAACAAATGTAATGATGATTTAAAACTTCCTGATGTAAGGCTATTAAGACCACGAACATTAATTATTCATGATAATTTAAAAAAGAAAATTTTTTATATTATTAATGTTTTTAAAGATGAAAAAATTTATAATTATCAAAAAAAATATTCTGAAATTAAAAAAGAAATTGAAAAACTTTTAACTCAATCTTCTACAAAATATAATCATTTGATACCAAGTATAAATAACAAAAAAAATAAAATTAGGTCAAATACTTCTAAAAAAAAGTTTATTAATATGATTAATAAAGCAAAAAACTACATTAAAATAGGTGATATTTTTCAAGTAGTTCTAAGTCAAAGATTTGAAGCTAAGTTATCTAAAAAACCCTTGGATATTTATAAAAAACTTAGAATAACTAACCCTTCACCTTTTATGTATTTCTTTAATTTTTCTGATTTTCAAATAATAGGCGCTAGTCCAGAAATTCTTGTACGATTAAGAGATAACAAAATCACGGTAAGACCAATAGCTGGTACAAGACCAAGAGGGAAAAACATTAAAGAAGATAATTTTTATGCAAAAGATTTGCTTAAAGATAAAAAAGAATTATCTGAACATCTAATGCTTTTAGACCTAGGAAGAAATGATGCTGGTAAAGTATCTAAAATTAATACTGTTAAGGTCACAGAAAGCTTTATTATTGAAAAGTATTCTCATGTTATGCATATTGTTTCAAATGTAATAGGTATTTATAATAAAAAATATTCAAAATTTAAGTCTTTATTAGCTGGTTTTCCAGCTGGTACAGTCTCTGGAGCGCCTAAAATTAGAGCTATGGAAATTATTGACGAACTTGAGTCAACCAAAAGAAAAGTTTACGCTGGAGGGATAGGTTATTTTTCTGCTAATGGTGAATTTGATACTTGTATAGCTTTAAGAACTGCAGTTGCAAAAAATAATAAGTTCTATGTTCAAGCAGGAGCTGGAATAGTTGCTGATAGCAAACCAATAAAAGAATACGAAGAAACTGTTAACAAAGCGAAAGCTTTACTTAATGCTTTAAAATAATGAAAATTTTATTAATAGATAATTATGATAGCTTTACATTTAATCTTTATCATTATCTTTCGTCCTTAAAATCTAAAGTTGATGTAATTAGAAATGATGAGATAACAGAAAAAGAAATTGTTATAAGAAAATATAATAAAATTGTTATATCACCAGGACCAGGTAATCCTAATCAATCTGGTAATTGTATTAAAATTGTAAAATCTTTATATAAAAAAATTCCAATACTTGGGGTTTGTTTGGGTCATCAAATAATTGGGCAAGTTTTTGGCTCAAAGATAATTCAAGCTAAAAAATTAATGCATGGAAAAACTAGTAAGATAAAATCAAAAAAACTTGGTATACTTAAAAATCTTCCTTCTAAGTTTGAAGCAACGAGATATCATAGTTTAATAATAGATAAAAAAACATTACCCAAAGAGCTTGAAATAACAGCTGAAACAGAAGATGGTATAATTATGGGAATTAAACATAAGGAATTTAATGTTCATGGAGTTCAGTTTCATCCTGAAAGTATAAAAACTAAGGTTGGTCTTAAAATTTTAAAAAACTTTATTAATTACTCAAATTAATGAAACAATTCTTAGAAAAGTTAAAAAACAAACAAGATTTATCTTTTGATGAAAGTAAAACTTCTTTTGAAATACTAATGGAGGGTAAAGCTTCTGATAATGAAATATTTGATTTTTTAACCCTACTTTCAGCAAAAGGTGAAGTTTCAGACGAGATTGCTGGTGGTGTTTATGTTTTAAGAGATAAATCTAAAAGAGTTAATATTAAAGATTGCATTGATACATGTGGTACTGGTGGAGATGGAATGAATACGCTGAACATATCAACTGCTTCAGCTCTACTATTAGCTAGTATGGGCATCAAAGTTGCAAAACATGGAAATAAAGCTGTCTCATCTAAATGTGGATCGGGTGATGTTCTTGAGGCCTTAAATATACAAATTAATTTAGAGCCTAAAAATATAGAAGATCAGATAAATAAAAATAATTTTGGTTTCATGTTTGCACCAAATTATCATAGTGCAATGAAGTTTGTTGGACCAACAAGAAAGAAAATTGGCAAAAGAACAATATTTAATATGATTGGGCCATTAAGTAACCCTGCTCTAGTAGAAAGACAAGTAGTAGGTGTTTTTGATAAAAGATTATTAAAAATTTTTGGAAATGCATTAAATAATTTGAACATTAAATTTGCTTGGATTGTTAATAGCGAAGATGGTTTAGATGAAATATCACCTTATGCAAAAACTAATGTCATTCAACTGAAAGATGGTAAAATCTCGGAAATTACTATTAATCCTAAAGAATTAAATATCAATGCAGATAAATTTGACAATCTACTTGGAGATGATGCAAAATTTAATGCAACTAAAATGATTGATATATTTAAAGGTAAAGATAATGATTTTTCCAAGGCTGTTTGTTTAAATGCTGCTGCTGGTCTTATGGTTGCAGAAAAACATTCTATATTTGTTAAAGCATATGATGATGCGAGAAAACACATTTTGACTGGAAAAACTTTTGAACATTTAAGCAAAATTAAAAATGCCTGAAAATATTTTAGAAAAAATAATTAAAAACAAAATTGCAAAAATAGATATTTTAAAAAAATCTATATCGATACATTCTTTAAAAAAAAAAATAGATGAAAATAAATCATTTATAAACTTTAAAGAAAAGATAGAAAATAATATCAAGAATGATAAAATTTCTATTATTGCTGAAATTAAAAAAGGAAGTCCTTCTGCTGGTATTATTGTTAAAGATTATAATCCAGTGAATATTGCAAAAATTTATAATGATAACAACGCAACTTGTTTATCAGTATTAACTGAGGAAGATTTTTTTTTAGGAAACTTAATTCATGTAAATAAAATTAAACAAAAAATTAATTTACCAATATTGTGTAAAGATTTTTTCATAGATAAATTTCAAATAGCCCTAGCTAAAAGCTATGGTGCTGATGCTATTTTAATTATCTTAACAGCTGTTTCTAATGATTTAGCAGATGAACTGTATGAAGAAGCATTAAAATTAAATATGTCAGTTGTTGTTGAAGTTCATACGGTTGACGAAGCTAAAAGAGCTTTGAATTTTAAGGAAGCATTAATAGGAATAAACAATAGAAATCTTAAAACTTTAAAAACTGAAGTAAGTACAACTTATGATATTCATAATGTTTTAGTTAATTATTCTGGACCACTAATTTCAGAGAGTGGAATAAAAACAAAAGAAGAACTTTTGGAAATATATAATAAAACTAATATTAAAACTTTTTTAATTGGTGAATCGCTTTTAAAAAATTTAGATAATAATTCAATTTTTTCAGTTCTTTAGTCAAATAAACCTTTATTTTAAACACTTTTTAGCTATTGTTAAAATAAGAGAACTTTTGTAGAACATATTTTGTACGATATTTGTTCTTATGCTAACTAAAAAACAAAAAAACCTGCTTTTATTTATCAACAAGAAGTTGAGAGCTGGAGGTGTTTCTCCATCATACGAAGAAATGAAAGACGCTCTGAATTTAAAGTCAAAATCAGGAATACATAGATTAATAAGTGCTTTAGAAGAAAGAGGTTTCATTAGAAGACTGGCTCATAAAGCTAGAGCTTTAGAAGTAATTAAACTTCCAGAAACTGCTTCTGCTAATGATATATATAATAGTTTTTCACCAAGTGTAATCAAAGGTGGTTTAGATAAAGAAAATACTAATACACAAGAAATGGAAATACCGGTATTAGGAAAAATTGCTGCAGGTACACCAGTTGAAGCAATTCAAAATGAAGTTTCTAGAATACCACTTCCAAGTAATCTTGAAAAAAATGGTCAATATTTTGGTTTAAAAGTTCAAGGTGACTCAATGATTGAAGCAGGAATTAATGAGGGTGATACAGTAATTATCAAGAAAACAGATACAGCAGATAATGGTAAAATTGTTGTTGCGTTAATTGATGAACATGAAGCCATGCTAAAAAGAATTAGAAGAAAAGGTAAAACTGTAGCTCTTGAAAGTGCTAACAGAAACTATGAAACTAAAATTTTTGGCCCAGACAGAGTAAAAGTACAAGGAATTTTAGTATCTTTATATAGAAACTTCTAAGAAAATAGTTTAAACATTTCCAATGTCTAAAGTAGCAACAAGATTTGCTCCATCTCCTACAGGTCCACTTCATATTGGTGGTGTGAGAACAGCATTATTTAATTGGTTATATTCCAAAAATCAAAAAGGGACTTTTCATCTTAGAATAGAAGATACGGATAAAGAACGATCTAAAAATGAGTTTAAAGTTCAAATTATTAAATCTTTAAAATGGATTGGTATAGAACATGATGGGGATGAATATATTCAATCAACTAAGATTAATGATCATATAAATGTTGCAAATGAACTACTAAAAAATGGTAATGCATATAAATGTTATTGTTCAAATAAAGAAATAGAAGAACAAAAAATAAGAGCAAAACAAAAAAAACAGCCATATATGTATAATAGAAAATGTAGAGAACTTAATGAAAAGAATGTTGCAAAAGATATTAATTCAGTTGTAAGATTTAAGAGTAAAATTGAGGGCTCATCAACATTAAAAGATTTAGTTCAAGGAAATGTTGAAATAGAAAACATTACAATTGAGGATTTTATCATTTTAAGAAATGATGGAACACCCACTTATAATTTGTCTGCATCTGTTGATGATCATCAAATGAATATGACACATATTATTAGAGGTGATGATCATAAAATAAATACTTTTAAACAAATTCAAATATACTTAGCAATGAAATGGAAACTTCCATCTTTTGCTCATATACCTCTAATACATACAATAGAGGGTAAGAAACTATCAAAAAGAGATAATGCGTCTACCTTAGATGATTATTCAAAAATAGGGATAATGCCAGATGCTTTAAGAAACTACTTACTAAGACTTGGATGGTCTTACAAGGATAAGGAAATATTTACTTTAGAAGAAAGTATTCAATATTTTAACCTCGAAGGTATTGGTAAATCACCATCAAAATTAGATATAAGTCGCATTTTATCAATGAATGAACATTATATTAAAACTATTGATGAAAAAGAACTTTATAAACATCTAACTAAATACTGTGAAATATATAAGGAAAAGATTAATTCAGATAAAGAAAAAAAAATTAAACCATCTTTAGGATTTCTTAAAAATAAAGCCAAAACGTTAGAAGATATATACAATAATTCTAAATATATTATTTTTGATGAAGTTAATTTTAATCAAGAAGATTTAAAACTTGTAGATGATAAAGCAAAGAAAATTATATCTAATTTTTCAAATAAAGTTTCAAAATTAGATAATCTTAGTAAAAAAGTATTGGAGCCAATTGTAAATGATCTTATAAAATTAAATGAAACAAACTTTAAAGGAGTTGGTCAACCTTTAAGAATAGCACTAACAGGTTCAAAATTTGGACCTGGTGTTTATGATATAATTATATCTCTGGGTAAAGAGGAAGTTATCAAAAGATTAGGTGATAAGATACTTAGCTAAAATTGAAGATGCTTCACTAGTAGAAGATGATTTTGATCTAATTTCTTCTAATGTTTTTTGACAGACATTAATTTGTTGCTCCATCATGCTTTGGTTCTTCAAAAAATAAAGAACAGATTTGTAGATTTCTTTAGCATTACATTCTTTTTGGATTAATTCTGGAATAACTTCTTTATTATTTATTATATTAATAATATTAGCATATTTAATCTTTACCAAGAACTTTACAATCATAAAATTCAAGAAATTCATCTTATAAATTATTATTAATGGAACTCTAGCGTTACAAATCTCTAAAGAAACAGTTCCAGATTTAGAGACAGCAAAAACAGAACTTAATAATATTTGAGATTTTATATTTTCATCAGAAATTACCTCAGTATTATTTAAATTTGAAATTTTAAGTTTATCTTTTATAAAATTTTTATTTTCCTCAATTGTATGAAACACAAAAACATAATTTTCATTTTTTTCATTCATTAATTTGATAAAATCAATCAAAATAGGTAAAAGTAAATTAGTTTCTGAATATCTACTGCCTGCAAATAGAGAAATAATTTTTTTATCCTTAGGTATCATGTTTGATAAATCAGTTTTATTTTTATTATTTGTTTCAAGCATAGGATGACCAACAAAAGTATTAGTAATATTTTCTTTATCAAAATATTTCTTTTCAAAGTTAAACAATAAGAGAATATGGTCTAAAAATTTCTTAAATTTTTTTATTCTACTCTCTCTCCATACCCATACTTGTGGAGCTACATAATGAACTGTTTTAATATCATTATTAATTTTCTTAACTCGTTCAGCAACTCTAAGAGTAAAGTCAGGACTATCTACACTAAATAATATATCCGGATTAAATTTGATAGCCTCGTCAACAGTTCTATTAATTCTATTTCTTATTTTAAAGATATTTAACAAAACACTTGTAAAGCCGATATAAGTAATTTCTTTAAGGTCAAAAATTGACTTTATTCCTAATGAATTTAAGTGTGTTCCTCCAACACATAAGTATTCAATATCTGGGTTACTTTGTTTAAGTTTAGATATAACTGTCGAAGCAAGTTTATCTCCTGAAGGTTCTCCTGTGACTACAAATATTTTTTTCATTTTGCGCTGATAAACATTTTGTTTTTATTAGCAAAACTAATACATTTAGTTTTATCTAAAAATATATTTTGTTTTGCTTTTAATATAATTCCTTTAATTCCTGCCCTTTTACAATCTTTTAAAGTATCAAGTCCTATAGTAGGTAAATCTACTCTTAGATCCTGTTTCTTCTTTGGAAACTTGATTAATATACCTTGGGAATTTTTAGACCTCTTTATTAATTGAAGCATTTTTTTTGTGCCTTTAGATGTTTCTTTGGCAATAACACTAGAATTTCTAATTACTAAACCTTGTGCATGATTATGAGCGTTTAGTCTGACTAACGATTTAATTCCTCTACTTATAGAGTTTAAATCATTCTTATTTACTTTTAATTTTGTATGTGTGCCTTTTGATAAAGTAAGTTCAAGATTAAATGTTATTGAGCTAATTACTTTTATTTTTTCTTTAGCTAAAATATTAATTATTTCTTTTAAAATTGCGGCGTCACCAAGTTTTGAAGCTTTTACAATTCTGGGTATATAATAAAGACCTTTAAGATCTAGTTTTAGTTTAGAAAATTGAGGTTTATTAATTTTTCCAGCAAAAAGAACTTTTTTACATTTCTTTTCTTTAATTAGGTTTATTATTTTTCCAAATTGGCCAATTGAGATTGAATATGAATTTTTATTGCTTTTAAATTTTCTATTTTTAGATAGATCAATAATAAAATAATTTTTTTTTAACTTTATTATCTTATTTAGTATTTTTTTAGGAAAATCAGTATCACCAAAAAATAGGCCTATCATTTTATTTTGAGAATGGAGTACAAATTGGACGTTTTTTATCTTCATTTATAAACTCTATAACATCATTTACTAAAGAGTTGTCTTTAAACGATCCATTTAAATTGTTTAAATTATCAGTTAATTTATTTGTCTTAAAAATTTCCTTATAAGCTTCTGATAAAGATAATATTTTTTTATTGGGTGTATCTTTTCTTCTTAATCCTATTAAATTTAATCCTTGAAGAAAATTTCTATTACCTATTGAAAGTCCATAAGGAATTACATCATTAAGCACACCAGTCATACCACCAATCATTGCCATTTTACCAATTCTTGTAAATTGTTGAACAGCTGAGTTCCCACCAATAATAACTCCATCTCCAATACGAGCATGACCACCTAGTGGCACATTATTAGCTATAATTACATTATTTCCAACATTACAATCATGCGCAATGTGAGAAGAAATCATAAATAAACAGTTATCACCGACTTTAGTTTCACCTCCGCCGCCTGCAGTTCCGGGATTAATAGTAACATACTCTCTGATAGTATTTTTATTTCCAATTATAAGTTTTGTTTCTTCTCCATTATATTTTAAATCCTGGGGATCATTTCCAATAGATGCAAATGGATAAATTTTATTACTTTTTCCGATTATAGTGTTTCCTGAAATATTTACATGCGAATGAACAATAGTATCACCTGATATTTCAACATTTGGACCAATTACACAATATGGTCCAATTTTTACATTTGAAGATATTTTTGCATTTGAGTCTATATCGGCAGTTTTGTGAATCATTTATTTATTGTTCTTAATAAATTGTTTTAAACTTTTTGCTGGATACCCCATTACTTTAGAATTATCTTGTACATCTTTAATTACACCACTACCACCTCCTATTTGAACATTATCACCAATCTTAAGATGTCCTGAGATACCTGCTTGACCACCAATCATAACATTGTTTCCCAAAGTAGAACTGCCGGCAAACCCAACTTGTCCAGCTATAATACAATTGTCCCCAATTTTATTATTATGAGCTATATGTATTTGATTATCTAAATAGGTATTTTTACCAATCACAGTATTTGACATGGAACCTCTATCAATAGTGGATCCACAGCCTATTTCAGTATTTTCATTAATAATTACTATTCCAATATGAGGATATCTTAAATTTTTATTTTTATTGGGAAAAAAACCAAAACCTTTTTTACCAATAATACATCCATCAAGAATATTTACATTATCTTTAATAATAGTATTTCTAACTATAACATTAGATCCAATTGAACAATTATTAGCAATAACAACGTTACTTTCTAATATTGTGTTATGACCAATTAAACAATTTTTTCCTATTTTAACATTTTTGCCAATTAATATATTTTTTCCAAATTTGACTTTTTTTTTAAAAATCGTCTTATTAATATCTTTAACATTTGCATCAAAATCATCATTAACAGCTTCGGGATAAAACGTTTCAGTAACTTTAGCAGTAGCAATCAAAACATTATCAACTATTATTTTATTACAATTATTGGGTAAAATATGAGAGAGATTTTTTGTAGTAATACAGAATGAAGCCTTTGTAACTGATGCTAATGCTTCGTATTTTTTAGAGTGAAAAAAAGTAATATTGTCTTTTTTAGATGTAACTAAATCTTTTACATCTGAAATCTTTATTTTAGTAAAATTTTCAACATTGTCTATTTTAGATAATTTAAGAAGTTTATCTATTTTAAATGGACCTTGATTTTTAAAAAATGGATTAATCATTAATAAAGTTTTTTATCAAAACTATAATTAATTACTTATCAAGAATTGTTACTAATTATTTTCTATCGACTATTGTTGCAGACCATTGAGCATCAGCCATTTTTTTTCCTTCTACAAAGGCTTCGCCTTTATATTTCCAGACTCTACCATGTGATCTTATTGCCTCTATATTTAATTCTAATTTACAATCTGGTATTACAGGATTTCTAAATCTAGCTTTGTCAACGCCCATTAAAAAAACTAGTTTATTTTCATAAGTTTCTTTATCTATGCCATGCGCTGTTAATGCAGCAGCAGCTTGACCAAAAGCTTCAACAATCAAAACACCAGGCATTACAGGTTGTCCAGGAAAATGTCCTTGAACAAAAAAACTATTTTTTTTAACATTAACAATTGCTGTTGCAGAAAAAAGCTTTTTAATATTAATAAGTTCATCAATTAAAAGCATGGGCTCTCTATGTGGCAATAAATCAATTATATCATCTTTATTTAAAGAATTTTTCATGTGTATTTTAATTTAACTTAATATTTTTGATTTTAGTATCTAAAATTTTTAGTATAGTTTTGGTAATATCTAATTCATTTTTACCAACTATAATATTTTTTTTGTCCATAATAACTGATGCTGAATTTTCTTTTGCATAATCTATTATTATTGGGGTTAATATTTTAAGTAATGAAGTATGTGCTTCAACTCTTTTTTTTGATAAAGTATTGATAGCATCTTTTTTATTTTTATTAAAATCTAAAATTTTATTTTTAAATAATATTACTTTTTTTTGATATTCATTTTTATCAAGAATTTTTTTTTGAATAATAATTTTAGACTCTTCTGTTATTAAATCTTGTTCTTTTTTTTTAAAAGTATCTGTATTTATTTGACTTATTTTTTTAAGTTGTTTGGTTATAGATTTTCCAGCTAAAGAATTATTCATTATATAATCCATATCTAAATAATAAAATTTATCGTAAGCGTTAATTGAACTAGTATAAAATAATAATAAAAAAAATATTAAATATTTAGGTATTTTATATTTCATTAAAAGCTTGTACCAATATTAAATCTAAATGATTCAGTAACATCGCTTGATTCTTTTGTAATAGGCGTTGCTAATGAAAAATTTAAAGGTCCTATTGGGGTCCAAAGATCAACAGCGATACCAGTAGAACTACGAATTGCACCGTTATCACTTAATGTACTATTATAATCAACCCCCCAAATATTAGCAGCATCAAAAAATAGTGTAAAATCTGTGTTTTGATAAGAAGGTAAGATTTGTGGTAGCGTTGTTGATAAATTAACTGCAGAAACATAGTTACCACCTACAAAATCACTATTTTCTATTGGACCTATTTTTCCAGCCTCAAAACCTCTTAATCTCTTACTCGGAACATACAATCTTTTAGATAATCTTACATCCTCATTAACTAAAGTCTGAACTGTCTTTCCATAAAAAGAAATTTTACCTACCATATTAGATGGAAGCGATTGATATTTAGTAATTGTAATCGAATTTACTATTTCATAATTTTCTGATGCTAGTGGCAATTCTTGATAAAATGTAGTTTTATATCCTTCTGTAGGCCTAAATGCTTGGTCTCTTAAATCATAATTTAATGAATAGTTAAAATATAAATCAAAATAATTACCTTCTTGCTTTTTTAAAGCAGACGAAGCTGTACTGTTAGTTTCTAGTTTTTCAATAGAAGTTGAAAGTTCTGGTTTAAAATAAAGATTTTCATATTGTTGAAAAGATGTTCCTAATGAGAAACCCATTTCAGAAGTTTTATATCCAAAATCAGCTAACTTATCTTTTTTGACACTTTTGATTGAAGTAAATAATGTATTGTCTGTGTCATTAAAATTTGGTTTTGCATAAATAAAATAACCTTTAATAGAATTTTCACTAACCTGTACACTCGTATCGAGTGAAATACCCTTACCCAAAAAATTATTTTCTTTAATTCCACCACCAATTGACCCTCCTGAAGTACCAAGACCCGCACCTAAAGAAATTTCTCCAGTAGGTTGTTCTTCTACAGTAAGATCTATAATTTTTAAACTAGGATCGGAGCCTTCTGATATTTTTGTTTTAATTGTACGAAAAAGTTTTCTTGCTTTTAAATCATTAATTGATTTATTAAATAAAATTTCATTGTAAGGGTCACCTTCATCTACAATAAAGGAATTTCTAATAACTTCTTCCAAAGTAAATTGGTTACCAAGAACATTAATTCTTTCAACATAAAATTTTTCTGTTTCAACTAAAGTAATTGTAATATCAAGTTTATTTCCACCAATAATATTTTCTGTTAACGAAGCATCAACAAATTCATATTTTTTAGAAAGTGCAATTTTATCGACCTCATCAAGAATTTTATCAATTTTGTTTAATGAATACAATTTATTTTCAAGTTTACTTAGAAGTTTATTAATTGATGCGAAATATTTTAGTTCATAATCATCTGGAAGTATTAAATTAAGCTTATTGAAAGTAAATTTATCACCAGATTGAATGTTAAAAATTAATTTAAATGATCCGTCATTAGTAAATTCAACAAATGAGTTTTCAATTTTTACATTATAATATCCTTTGTTTTTATAATATGCTGCAAGAAGTCTTTTATCTAAGTTGATTCGTGAAGCATCAAGATTAGATTTATTTCCAGTTAAAAATTTCCAGAATTTATACTCTTCACTAGTAATAACATTTCTTAATTTACGATCTTTTATTTTTTTATCACCAATAAAACTTACTTGTGAAATTTTAGCTTTATCGCCTAAATCAATATCATAAATCAATCTAACTGAGTTTTGTTCATCATTTTTTATTAAAGAAGTTTTAATATCAGCAAAATAATAACCAGCACTTTTAACAGTATTTTTAATTATGTTTATATCTTTTAAAAAAGTTGACTCAACATATGATTTTCTACTTTTGAGTTCAATAATATCCTTTAAAGTTTCTTTTAGCTTTTTATTTTTTATTCCATTAATTTCTAGATCTTCAATTATAGGATTCTCTAAAACATTTATAGTAAGAATATTATTATTGACTGATAATTTGATATCTTTAAAAAAATTAGTTAAGTAAAGATCCTTTAAAAGTAAATTTAATTCATTTTGATTATAATCATTATTAATAACTATATTACCAAAAACAATTATTGACTCCTTAGATAATCTTTTATTTCCCTCAACAACAATTTCTTTAACTATTTGTGCAAATAATAAATTAGCAAAAAACAAAAGGAAAATATTAATTTGTAAAATTTTTTTAAACATTGTTTCTTATATACGGAATGACTTAATTTTTAAACTTACATAATGACTCAATTGGGTTATTTGTTCAATATTTTTAGGTATAATTTTTTTATATTTTGTAAATTCCTTATTATTAATAATTTTTAACATGATTTTAGAAATATCTAAAAATTTTATTTTATTTTGTAAAAACATATGAACTAATTTGTCATTCACACTAACAATTACTGTTTCAAATAAGGAATGATTATTAGGTAAATTATTAAGAATTTTTAAAACAGGAAATTTTTTTATATTAGTTTTTTTAAAATCAAGATTATTAATAATAGATAAATCTAAATCCTTAGATTCAATCTTTTTTTGAAAATTTGGATATAGTGAATTAAATATTGGTATGGTCATGTTTGTATCGTGTATTAATATTTTAGTTAACCCATTAGTAAACTTGACTATTGCATGAACATAAGATTTTGGATGCACTAAAATATTTAATTTTTTATAATCATAGTTAAAAATTTTTTTAGCTTCAATAACTTCAAAAACTTTATTCATCAATGTAGCTGAATCAATAGTGATTTTTTTTCCCATTTTCCAATTAGGATGTTTTAATGCCATTTTAGGTGTAATTGATTGGAATTTATTTAAAGGATAATTATGAAATGGTCCACCAGACGCTGTAATAAATATTTTTTCAATATCTTGGTTTCTAGCTTTGTTAATTAATGTCCAAATTGAAAAATGCTCAGAGTCTATTGGAATAAATTCTGTTTTATTTTTTTTTAATTCATTTTTAATTAAAGGCCACCCACAAATAATGGCTTCTTTATTAGCAATAGCAATATTTTTTGTAAACTTAATTATTTTTAATGTTGGATTTAATCCATCAAGTCCAGAGATGGCATTCATTGTGTAATCAATATTTTTTTTTTTTAAGATTTTAGTTATTGAACTGAAATTATTATAAATATTAATTTTTTTATTTTTTAAATTATTCTTTACGGTTAAATATTGCTTTTTATTTGTAACTATTATATTTTTAACATTAAATATTTTTACTTGCTTTAATAATTCTTTAATATTTTTGTCAACAGTAAGAAGAACAATTTCAAAATTTTTTTTATCTTTTTTTAATATATTTATAAGAGTTTTACCAATGAATCCTGTAGATCCTAAAATAACAATTTTTTTTTTCATATATTTAAAATAGTTTAAATAATAAAAAGCCTATTGGAACTGAAAAAAGAATTCCATCTATTCTATCAAGAACTCCTCCATGACCAGGCAACAAATCACTTGTGTCTTTAACTTTTGCTTTTCTTTTTAACAATGAAATAAATAAGTCTCCAATTTGTGATGTAAGAGAAATCAATAATGTAATTATCAATAAAGATAAAATATTATAATTTATTAAATTTTGAAAAAAAAATGGAATTAATGATAGTGAACAAATAAATGAACCGATAGATCCAGATATTGTTTTATTAGGGCTAATTTTAGTTAATTTTTTACCCTTAAATATTATACCAAATACAAATCCTCCTATGTCAGAACTAATTGTAACCAACAATGAGTATATAATAAATATTTCTAAAATTGAATTTTTTGAATTAATAATTAAAGCAATTAAAGTAAATAATGACAAATATAATAATGAAAAACTCTTACAAATAAATCTTAATAATTTATCACCAAAATTATCTTTTATAAATATTTTTGAAATCAGTCCATAAAATTCTATCCACGCAATCAATGAAATTATTATTAATGAAGTAATCAAGATATATGAGTAAAAATACATAAGAGTTAAAAGAGCGAATAAAACTATAGATGTAAATGTTCTTTTTGTTAATTCTTTACTAATCATATACTTCCAAAATTTCTTTTTAATAATCTAAATTTATTTAATATTTTTTTATAATCTTTTGTATTAAAATCTGGCCAAAGTTTTTTTTCAAAGAAAATTTCTGTATAAGCTAGCTGCCATAACAAAAAATTACTAAGTCTATTTGTGTCACCAGTTCTAATTAATATATCTGGATTTGGTATATTTTTTGTATACAAATGATCTTCAATATTTTTTTCAGTAAAAGTTTTTTCATTTTCATTAATAAGCTTTACTGCATTTATAATTTCACTCTTTGAACCATAATTTAATGCAAGATTTATTTGTAATTTCTTATTTTTTGATGTTTTTAGCTCAGATTCTTTTAACAATTTTTTTAATTTAGATGTGAATAATTTTTGATCACCAATAATTTTTAATTTTATTCCATTTTTTATTAACTCATTTATTTTTTTTAATAAAAATTTTTCTAGTAAATTAAATAAAAAAAATATTTCTTTTTTAGGTCTTTTCCAATTTTCTGTTGAAAAGGTATAGAGTGTTAAATATCTAATTTTTGATTTAAGAGTTTCTTTTATTATAGTTTCAATGGTGTTTAAGCCTTCTCTATGACCGGCATTTCTAGAATTTTTATATTTGATACCCCACCTACCGTTTCCATCCATAATGATGGCAACATGATTAACAGGGTTCATATTGTCATTATTTCTTTTTCTTTAGATGTAACTTTTTCATCAATTTTTTTAATATGTTCATCGGTGAATGTTTGTACTACCTTTTCAAATTTTTTTTCATCGTCTTCACTAATATCTTTATTTTTAAATAAACTCTTTAAATCATCATTTGCTTCTCTTCTAATATTTCTAATGGAAACTTTGCATTTTTCTCCCATTGATTTAATCATTTTTTTAATCTCGTTTCTTCTTTCTTCACTTAAATCAGGTACAGGTAACCTTATCAACTGACCATCAATTTGTGGGTTTAATCCTAATTCAGATTTTTTGATTGCAGAATCTATAAGTGAAACGTTATTTAAATCCCAAACTTGAATATTTATCATTCGTGGCTCTGGAGTTGTTATACTGGCAACTTGATTAATTGGCATTTGTTGCCCATAAACATCAACCTTAACTAGGTCTAGCATATTTGCATTTGCCCTACCTGTTCTTAAAGAGGTTAGTTCTTTAGCAAAAACCTCAATTGTCTTATCCATTTTTTGGGCATATGTTTTATCATTAAACATTTATTCACCAATTTTTAATCTATAAAAATCTTTAATCTTTAAATCAGCTATACTAAGTTCTTTTACAATATCTTGCACCTTTTTTTTAGGTTCCATAACCCATGCTTGAGATAATAAAGCATTCTCTTCTTTAAATTTATTAATTTTGCCAAGAGAAATTTTTTGTGCAATCTCATCGGGTTTACCAGAGTTTTTTAATTCTTCTTCAATAAGATTTTGTTCTTTATCTAAAACTTTTTTATCAATTGAACCTGAGTCTAAAGCAATAGGATTCGAAGCTGCAACATGCATAGCAAGTTGTTTTCCAAAAGATTTTATATTATCAGATGAGTCTGTTGTTTCGATAGAAACTACTACAGCAAGTTTAGATAAATTATCATTTACAACAGTATGAAGATAATTAAAGTTTTTTGCACCCGTGTGATTAAAAGTTTTAACCCTTCCAATAGTTATTTTTTCTCCCATTTTTGCTATTAACGCAACGAGACTATCCTCAACTGTTTGTCCATTATTCATTTTAGATTTATTAAGTCTATCTAAATCTGAGTCATTAGTATTATTTAACTCACTTATTTCTTTTGCAAATGAAACAAAATCATCATTTTTAGCAACAAAATCAGTTTCACAATTTAATTCAATAACTGAAATTTTTTTTTCATCACCACTAGTTGCTACAACACCATCTTTTGCATCTCTGGTCATTTTTTTAGAGGCTTTTGATATTCCTTTAACTCTTAAGATTTCTATAGCTTTATCAATATTACCATTAGATTCCTTGATTGCAGAATTACAATCTTTAAATCCCGCACCAGTAACTTCTCTTAATTGTTTTACTTTTTTAATATCACTCATATTAATTCAATTTAGTTTTTTTTGTTGCTGCTTTGGCAAACTTTGCATCTAATTTTGCTCTATCAATTTCCTGATTAGTTTTTGTTGATTTTTCTTTAACTTCTTTTTCTTCAGTTTTTTCTTCAGTTTTTGTTGGAGCAGCCTTTTTTGCATTTTCAATAGTTTCTTTGAGTAAATTACAATAAAGATCTATAGCTCTTCTAGCATCATCATTTCCAGGAATTGGAAAATCTATTCCGTCAGGATTAGAGTTACTATCCAAAATAGCTATTATTGGAATACCTAATTTTACAGACTCTTGAATTGCTAAAGATTCATAGTTTGTATCAATTATAAAAACTAAATCAGGAACTTTTTTCATTTCAGCAATTCCACCCAATGATCTTTCAAGTTTAGCCTTTTTAACACTCATTTTAAGTAATTCTTTTTTTGTAAAACCTCTATTTTCAGAAGCTAAATCTATTTCATATTTTTTCATTTTTTTAATAGAACCAGATATAGTTCCCCAGTTAGTAAGCATTCCACCTAGCCATCTGTAGTTAACAAAATATTGACCTGTTTCTTTAGCTGTTTCAGCTATTGCTTCTGAGGCTTGTTTTTTTGTTGATACAAGGAGTATTTTACCGTTATTAGCTATTGTGTTGAAAACTTTTTCTAGAGCTATATTAGTTAGTTCTAATGTTTGTGTTAAATCAATAATGTGAATTGAATCTCTTTTTCCAAAAATATACTTCTTCATTTTTGGATTCCATCTCAAGGTTTTGTGACCTAAGTGAACACCTGCTTCTAATAATTGTTGTATTGTTAAACTTGGTATCTTCATATTTATTCCCGGTTAAGCCACCACAGTAATTTCCACTTAAGGACCGGAGGTATAAAACCACAAACTGTGTGCGTGTTAATTTAATTTAACTGTTACTTACAAATATTTTAAAAAACAAACAAGCTATTTTTAGTGAATAATAGTTGAAATATCCTCATTTCTAAGGGTATTTATAGATTTTCTATCGATATTACGTTTATTTTTTAATTTAAAGACTAATTCTTTACTTTCTGAAGTAAGATTAATTTTAACTTCGGTTAAACCTTCATTTTTTATCGAATTTGAAATTTTATCAATTTGTTTAATAGTTTTAATATTAAATATAATTTCAGATACTGGTTTATTGAATAAATCTTTAAGAGGAGCTATTTTCTGTACATTAATTCTTTTAAATCGATTTTCATCATTAGAAATATTTTTTAATAAAGTTATTATTAAAGAATTTCCTTCAATTAATATTTCGCGATTTAATTCAAGTATATCTGAAAAAACAAAAAGTTCAAATACACTTGTCAAATCTGTAAATTTAATTACAGCATAAGAATTACCTTTAGCAGTTTTTCTTTCTTGAATTTTTAAAAGTGTAGCAGCAATGTTTGCTTTTTTATTCTCCTCGTTAGAATTAAATTTTATATAATCAACAATATTATAATCATCAAAAATTTCTTTAAATTGATTTAATGGATGATCAGAAATAAAAAAACCTACTGCTTCAAATTCTTTTGATAGTCTATCTTCAAATTTCCAATCTTCAATATTTAATACAATATCATTATCTTGTTCTTTATCAGAGGTAAAAAGATCAATTTGATTTGCTGCCTTATTTTCAAAAATACTTTTAGTCTTTAATATAAAATTAGGTATAGAATTAAACAAAGCTTGTCTATTAATGTTAATATTGTCAAAAGCTCCAGCTTTAACCAATCCTTCTAATTGGAGTTTATTAATATCTTTTGGGTTTATCCTATTTAAAAAATCATTAATTGATTTAAAATCACCATTTTCTATTCTTTCTTTTATAATGTTTGAAACAGCCTCATATCCAACACTTTTGATTGCACCTAGGGCATAATAAAAATTATTTTCATCAAATTGAAAATCAGCAAAACATTTGTTAATATCGGGTCTTACAATATTAATATTTAACCTTTTAAGTTCTTCATGAAATTCACTTAATTTATTTTGATTAGAAATATCCATTGTCATTGATGCTGCAAAAAATTCACTTGGATAATAAGTTTTTAAAAGGGCAGTTTGATAGGAAATAATTGCGTAAGCAGCTGCATGACTTTTGTTAAAACCATATTCGGCAAATGGTTCAATCTTCAAAAAAATACTTGCAGCAACTTCTTTGTTAATTCCATTTTTCAATGCTCCTGCAATAAAACCTTGTTTTTGTTTTTCTAATTCAGCTCTTTTTTTTTTACCCATTGCTCGTCTTAAAATATCTGCTTCACCAGCAGTAAAACCAGAAAGTGTTTGCGCAATTTGCATTACTTGTTCTTGATAAATTATAACTCCATATGTTGGTTTTAAAATACCTTCAAGTAATGGATGTAAATAATCAGGTTTTTGTCTGCCGTGTTTACAATCATTATATATAGGTATATTGTTCATTGGTCCTGGTCTGTAGAGAGCTACTAAGGCAATAATATCTTCAATATGATTAGGTTTCATTTGTAATAAAGCTTCGCGCATACCTGAACTCTCAACCTGGAAAAGACCTACAGTATTACCGGATGACAGAAGATCAAAAACTTTTTGGTCTTCAAAATCTATATTTTCAATTTTAAAATCTTTAACTTTTTTATTTATTAATTTTTGAGTTCTATTGATTACTGTTAATGTTTTTAAACCTAAGAAATCAAATTTAATTAATCCAGCATTTTCTGCCGAATACATATCAAATTGTGTTGAGGGTAATAGCAAATCGGCAGAAGAGTCTTTATATAGTGGAACTATTTCTGTTAATTTTTTATCAGCAATAACAACGCCTGCTGCGTGAGTTGCAACATTTCTATTTAAACCTTCCAATTTTAATGAAAGGTCTGTTAATTTTTTAACACGAGGATCTTCGTTAACTAATTTTAGTAATCTAGGTTCACTATTTATACATTCGGTAAGACTTTGAGGTCTCGATGGGGCGAATGGAATCATTTTAGAGATGCTATCAACAAAGCCGTAAGGTAATCCCAAAACTCTTCCCACATCTCTAATAACCATTCTTGCTTTAAGTTTTCCAAAGGTAATTATATGAGCGACGCTGTCTTTATATTTTGTGGTTAAATATTTAAAAACTAGATCTCTTTTTTCTTCACAGAAATCTATATCAAAGTCAGGCATTGATATTCTATCCGGATTTAAAAATCTTTCAAAAATAAGATTAAATTTAATTGGGTCAACATCTGTTATTGACAAACACCATGCAACTAAAGAACCCGCTCCCGAACCTCTTCCAGGTCCAACTGGAATATCATTATTTTTTGCCCACTTAATATAATCAGAAACAATTAAAAAATAACTAGGATATTTCATTTCAATAATAATTTTTAATTCATGATCTAATCTATCTTTGTATTTGAGAAACTCATTATTTTGACTTAAATTTTTATTTTCAATTTTAAAAAGTTTTAAAAACTTTTTTTTTAAACCTTCCAATGATTCATTTTTAATTATTTCATCAGCACTACCTCCTTTTTCAGAGCTTATATTTGGTAATACTGGTTTAGAAAATTGAGGTCTAAAGTTACATCTAAAAGGAAGATTAAAATTATTTTCTAATGCTTCAGGTAAATCAGAGAAAAGAGTAGACATTTCTTCATCTGATTTAAAGTAATGTTGATTGCTATATTTAATTCTATTTTTTTCATTAACATATGTTTTTGATCCAATACAAGTTAATGCATCATGAGCTTCATGCATATCTTGATTTAAATAATAAACTTCATTTGTAGCAATAATGGGTATTTTAACTTCTGATGATTTAATTAAATTAAATTTTTCGAAAGCAATTTCATTTAGATCACCATGTCTTTGTATTTCTAAATAAAATCTATCATTAAACTTTAATGATAATTCTTTATAAAACTTTACGATTTCTTCAAATCTACCTTTTTCAAATAATTTTCCAAAAAATCCATGTATTGTTCCTGATAAAAGTAACACACCATCTGTATTAATTAGTAATTCCTTAATATTAAGGTTTGGATCAGAAAGAGCATCATTTTCTAAGTATGACCTTGATGATAATTCTATAATTTTTTTATATCCACTTTCGTTAAGAGCTATTAAAGGCAAAAGTCCCGTAGTGTCTTCATATCTAAAGTTAATTTGTGTTCCTATAATTGGTTGTGTTCCAGCTTTGGATATATTTTCAGCAAATTCTAATGCACCACAAAGATTAGAAGTGTCTGAGAGTCCTAAACTTAGTATTTTATTTTCTTTACAATAATTTTTTAAATCAGCAATTTTAATTGCTCCTTCACAAATAGAATATTGTGTATGTACTTTAAGGTGATTAAATTTTTGATTATTTGATTCTGGCATTGATAGTTTTGATATTACCATCAATTATTTCTAGTTTACAATCTGCCATATTGGCAAAAAATCTATTATGAGTTGCATAGATAATTATTCTATTTGAATTTCTTAATTTATATAAAGTTTTAAAAACTTCTTTTGCGGTAGATTGATCAAGACTACCGGTAGGTTCATCTGCAAGTATAATTTGTGGGTTATTAATTAATGCTCTTGCAATTGCTATTCTTTGTATTTCTCCACCAGATAGTTCAGATGGATAATGGTCTGCTCTTTTAAATAAACCCATTTTTTTGATAAGATTTATAGCCTTGTCTTTAGCCATTTTTTTATTATCATTTAAGGCTAAATTTGCAAGGTACACATTTTCTAAAGCAGTAAAATCTGGAAGTAAATTATTTTGTTGATAGATGATACCAATCTTATTTGCTCTAATTTTATCATTCTTTAAAGAGTTAGAAAAATCAATATTTTTATTTTCAATTTTTAAAGTACCTAAAGTAGGTTTATCAATTAATGATAAAATATTTAATAAAGTAGATTTGCCAGAACCAGAGGGACCGACTAAAGAATAGATTTTACCTTTTTTAAATTGATAATTTATTTTTTTTAAGACAGTTAATTTTTTATTTATTAAAAAAGTTTTAGAAATTTTGTTAAGTGATATAATGTTATTCATATTTTAAACCTTTTACAGGATCTAAACGAGAAGCTTTCATGGCTGGAAATATTGATACAAGAATTGTAATAAATATTGAACAAATTGAAATTATAAAAATTGAGGTTGGATTTATTTCAGAAGGCATTTTACTTAAAAAATAAATTTCTTCTGGAAATAAACTAATATTAAATGTATTACTTAAAAATTCTCTTAAATTTTCTATATATAAAGAAAACATTACACCCAAAAATATTCCAAATACAGTAGCTGAAGTGCCTATAATCACTCCAACTAAAAAAAATATTTTTGTAATAGATCTATTTAATACTCCAATTGATTTTAAAATAGCTATCTCTCTTGTTTTATTTTTAACTAAAATTGTTAGTCCCGAAATAATATTAAAAGCAGCTACAATGATAATAAGTGATAAGATTATAAACATTACATTTCTTTCAACTTTTAGTGCTGAAAATAGAGAGCTATTCATATCTGACCACGTATATACAAATTCATTATCAAATATTTTTTGAACTTGAATCTTAATAGCCTCTATATTGGATGGATTGTTAAGGTATATCTCTAAATTTCTATCTTCTTTTTGGAAACCAAAAAAATTCTCCAAAGTTGTTAGATTAATAAATGCAATATTTGCATCAAAGTCAGCTAATCCACTATCAAAAATTGAACTAATAATAAAAGTTTCTTGTTTAGGTAAACTACCAATAATTGTTTCAATACCTACTGGGGACATAATTGATATCTTGCCACCTACTTTCAAATTTAAATTAAAGCTTAACTCTTTACCTATTGATATATAATTTTTTATTAATTGATTTGGATTTCCAATTAGATTTCCTTTTTTAACCACATCAAGTTTTGGGAAATCTTTACTATTATATCCTCTTAAAACTAAGCCTTTTGTATATTCTTTATTAATAACAATTGCTTCTCCATTGTTACTAAAGATCAACTCTTTTGAAATTAGATTTAAGTTATTATCATTTAGTTTTTCTATCTTAATTGGATTTTCATATGGTTTAACAGTAACATGAGCATTAAATCCAACGATTTTGTTAATAAGTTCTGTTCTAAAGCCATTCATTACAGACATGACTATGATTAATACGGCTACTCCTAAGCTTATCCCAATAAATGAAAAAATAGAAATAATGTTTAAAAAACCATCTTTTTTTCTGGTCTTAAGATATCTAAATGCAATTTCTTTTTCTAATGTAGAAATCAATTTTTTGCTTTTAATTCAGTTAAAATTTTAGTTATTTGATCTATTGTTAAGTTTTGAGGATCTTTTCCTGTTTCCTTAAATTCTAACAAATCACCTTCTGATTTTTTTCCTATTATAATTTGATACGGCACACCTATTAGATTAAATTTCTTAATTTTAGAGGAAAGGTTCTCATCTGTGTCATCAATGATTGTATCAATATTAATACTTTCAAAATGTTTAAATATATTTGTTGCTTTGTCTAAAGCTGATGTTTCATTTTTATTAATCATTGGAATTATAGCAAGCTCATAAGGTGCAACAGAAAATGGCCATTTCATTATTTCTTCTTTATCATCATATTTTGCCTCAATAATAGCACCAACTAATCTCGATACACCAATTCCATAAGATCCCATCTTAACAAAGTCTTTTTTGCCACCTGGTAGATCAACTGCAGCATTTAAAGGTTTTGAATACTTATCACCGAAATAAAAAATATGACCTACTTCAATACCTTTGGTGATTAATCTATTTTCTTCTAAAACTTCTTTTTCAAATTCCTCTTTATTGAATTTTTCATCAGTAACGGAATAAAATTGCTCATATTTTTTTCTTAAATCTTCTAATGATTTTCTATCAATTACAGACCCTGCGCTATCTAAATCAAAAATTCTTTTATCAGTAAAAATTTTACTTTCACCAGTTTCTGCTAAAATAACAAATTCGTGAGAAAGATTTCCTCCAATAGGTCCTGTATCAGCAGCCATTGGTATAGCGGTAAGATCTAATCTTTTAAATGTTTTTAAATACGATAGGAAGAATTTATTATAAGAATAAACTGCATCCTCATCACTTACGTCAAATGAATAGGCATCTTTCATATAAAATTCTCTACATCTCATAATTCCAAATCTAGGTCTTACTTCGTCCCTAAATTTCCATTGAATATGGTATAAAAGTTGAGGCAATGACTTATAAGATTTAATGCTGGATCTAAATATATCTGTAACCAATTCTTCATTAGTTGGCCCATATAACATTTCTCTATTTTGACGATCTTTAATACGAAGCATTTCATCACCATAATCATCATAACGACCACTTTCTTTCCAAATCTCACTCGATTGAATTGTAGGCATTAGTATCTCCTGAGCTCCGATTTTATTTTGCTCTTCTCTAACAATCTTTTCTATTTTCTTCATCACCTTAAAGCCAAGTGGTAACCATGAATAAATACCAGCTGAAGATTGTTTAATCATTCCTACTCTAAGCATTAATTGGTGAGATTTAATCTTTGCTTCGGATGGGTTATTTTTTAAAATTGGTATAAATGCTTTTGATATGTACATTTTGTTTATTATGTTTCTTATATCAGAATATTCAATTAAATTCTTACTAGGTTAATGTTTGTAAAGGGCTTTTTTCCAGTTTTTTCTTTACAGTATTTTCTACAAACAATTTTCAGAGCATCAATTAAATTATACTCTTGTTTTTTACTACCTAACGAAAAGGTTTTTATTATTTTTTCAATTTCTTCCTCTAAACCGTAAACAAAATCATCTGTCTCATAAATTGGCAAACCTCTATAGGTTATAATAGGATTTTTATGAATATTCCCTTTAGGTGTAATCATAATTGTTGCTTCCATATATCCATTTGCACTCAAATTCTTTCTATCTTTAATTGATTGAGAATCTTCTTCAACACTCACTTTGCCATCAAGATATAATCGACCGCTTGGAGCTTTATCATAAACCTCAGGTTTATTTCCTGGAAATAATTTTACTATATCGCCATTTTCTACTTGAACTGGATAGGGAACTTGCATTTCATGAGCAAAACTAATGTGTTCGATCATGTGTCTATGCTCACCATGAACAGGAATTACACATTTAGGTCTAACCCATCCATACATATCTTTTAAATCTTCCCTATTAGGATGACCAGATACATGAACAAATTCACTCTCTTCAGAAATTACTTCAATTCCATCTTTTACGAGTTGATTATGTAATTTATATAATTTTTTTTCATTACCTGGAATAATCTTAGATGAAAAAATTACAGTATCATCTTTTTCAATAAAAACATCTGGGTGAGTATAGCTAGAAATTCTCATCATAGCACCCATTGGTTCACCTTGGCTTCCTGTACACAAATATACTATTTTTTCTCTTGAAATATTCTTAGCTTCTCTTGGATCTATTGGTTCAATTAGATTTTTTAAATAGCCACATTGTCTTGCTGCTTTATAAATTCTATGCATTGATCTACCAACTAATGAAATTTGTCTGCCAGTTTTTTCTGCACAATAAAAAGCTGTTTCCATACGAGCAACATTAGAAGCAAATGATGTAATGATTATTCTTTTTTTAAGTCTACTCATTATTTTTAACATACTTTTTCTAACATCAAGCTCTGATCCTGATTTTCCATGACTAAACACATTTGTTGAATCACAAATCATTGCTAAGACGCCTTCATCACCAATTTCTTTTAATCTTTTATAATTAATTTCTCCTCCTATTAATGGGTTAGGATCAACCTTCCAGTCTCCTGTGTGTAGAATAACACCAGCTGGGGTTTCAATCCTCAATCCATTTGGTTCTAGTATTGAATGTGTTAAGGTAATGTATTCGATTTTAAATGGCTCTAAATTAATTGTTCCATTTAGATTAACTATTTTTAAATCCTTAGTGATATCAATATGTTTTTCTTTAAATTTTTCTTTAATTAAAAGTGCTGTAAATGGTGTTGCAAAAATTTTACATTTAAGTTGTGGCCACAAATGTGCAATTGCACCAATATGATCTTCGTGAGCATGAGTTAATACTATGCCTAAAAGATCTTCTTTCTTATCAACTATAAAACCTGGATCAGGATAGATTAAATCAATGCCTGGGAGTGTGTCATCTGCAAATGTTACTCCAATATCCACCATAATCCATTTTTGTTCATTAGGTTTTCCATAAGCAAACAAATTCATGTTCATACCTATTTCACCTGATCCCCCTAAGGGACAAAATAATAATTCTTCTTTCATAATTATTTAATTAAACTACTGGCCTTGATAAGACCGTTAATTGTAATATCTTTATTTAAAGCAACCTTCGTTTTTATTGAATTTTTAAACAAATTTGAAAATCCTCCAGTAATTATTATTTTAAAGGACTTCTTAGTCTCTTTCTTAATTAGATTAACAATATTGTCAATTAAACCTACATAACCCCAAAAAAAACCTGCTCTAACAGCGTTAATTGTATTTAAGCCAATAACTTTGTTGGTTTTTTTTAAATTAATATTGGGTATTAGGGTCGCTTTATTAGTTAAAGTATTAAGTGATAATTTAACACCAGGAGCAATGACACCGCCAAGATAAGTTTTTTTAATTAAAACATCAAATGTGGTAGCGGTACCAAAATCTAAGATTATAAAATTGTCTTTATTATTTGTAGCATCAATTGCATTAGCAAGTCTATCTGAACCGATTTGTTTATAGTTAACTTTAATCTTAATTAATCGATTTAATTTAAGTGTCTTAAGTTCATAACATTTTAATTTATAATTTTGGTTGAAAAATCTTTTAATTTCTTTGAATGATTTTGGAACAACGCTGCAAAATAAGCACTTATCAATAATCTTATTTTTTAAGTTTAGATTATATAATGATTTTTTAAGTGTGGAAAAATTAATTTTTTTTGTATTTAAAATAATTCTTTTAACAATTTTATTTTTAGAGTCCACTAAACAAATTTTAGTTTCTGTATTTCCTATATCACCTACAATAATCATTTTAAATTTTATCTATGTTTTTTACATTAAATTTTGGCAACATTGGAATAAATTTTTCATAAATTTTTTTTAACTTTAAAATGGCATTATTGCTATCAATTTTGACATTTATTAAATCCAAAAAATTTGTTGTTGGGTAATTTTTTATATTTGGGCTCTTAATCAAGTTTATGCCAACACCTATAATAATAAAAGTTTCACCTGAATTGGATAGCGTTTCTTGAAGTATTCCTGAAATTTTTTTATGATTGATTAATAAGTCGTTTGGTTCTTTAATTGTGATTTTTCCTTTATAAAAATGCAACAGTAGTTTTTTAATTAACAAACAGTTTACTTTAGTTAGTTCTTCCACTGATAAATTAATCTTATCAATACAAAAAAAAACACTTGCAAATAAATTTCCCTTATAAGAAATCCATTTTTTTCCATGTTGGCCTCTACCTTTTTTTTGTTTTTCAGCAATAACAATACCTGATTTATCATTAGATCTTTTAATAATCCTAATGGCAATGTCGTTAGTACTATTTATAATTTTAAAGTTGAATTTTTTTAGCTTCATTAAATTACATTAATTCTAGATACTATCTCCACTAATTTACTAGGAAAAATAAAGTACAAAAGAATTAATAATGTTGATAAAGTTAGAGACATTTTCAACCAAATACTATGGTCTGTGTCATACTTTTCTTTTTCTTCATCAAAATAGATAATCTTAATTATTCTTAAATAATAAAAAGCAGCTATTACAGTAGATAATAATCCTACAATAGCTAAGAAATACATTGATTGTTCAATCACTGATTTAAATACATAGAACTTTGCAAAAAAACCTGCGAGTGGAGGTATGCCGGCTAATGAAAACAGTATTATCATCAAAGATAATGACAAAACTGGGTGATTTTTAGATAATCCAGATAAGTCATCAATTGTTTCAAAATATTGATCATTTCTTTTCATCATAAGTAAACAGCTAAATAGACCAAGGTTCATAACTAAATAGATAGAAATATAAACTATTGAGCTTTGTATGCCTTCGTTTGTTCCAACAGATAGTCCTGCTAATGCATATCCAATATGACCAATTGAACTATACGCAACTAATCTTTTTAAATTATTCTGTCCAATTGCAGCAACAGCTCCAAATATCATTGAGGCAATTGATAGAAAAATTAGAATTGCCTGCCATTGCTCAATCATATTAATAAAAGGAGTATATAAAAATCTAATAAAAACAGTTAAAGCTGCAACTTTTGGCACTATTGCAAAAAATAATGTTACTGATGTAGGAGATCCTTCGTATACATCTGGAGCCCACATATGAAATGGAACTGCAGAAATTTTGAACGCTAATCCAACCAATATAAAAACTATTCCAAATGTTAGGCCGTAATGAGTAGAATGCATTACATCACCAATAACATTAAAGTTAGTTGATCCAGAAAATCCATAAATTAAAGAACAACCATAAAGTAATAAACCTGAAGAAAGTGCACCTAATACAAAATATTTAAGTCCTGCCTCAGAAGATTTTAATTGATCTCTATTAAATGAAGCTAAAACATATAAAGATAAAGATTGTAGTTCAAGACCAATATAAAAAACCATAAGATCATTAGAGCTGATCATAACCATCATTCCTAAAATAGAACAGAGTATTAATATTGGATATTCTATTAAAAATATTTTAAATAATTTTAGATATTTTGTTGAGATTGATAGAACAAAGGCACCTCCCAAGATTGTAAGAATCTTCATGAACGATGAAAGAGAGTCAATAATATAACTTCCACTAAATAAAGTAACTTTTTCATCAAATGGGTTATTTAATATTAAAATCCCAGTAATTAATAAAAATCCTATTGAAAGATTGTGAATTATATTTGAACTATTTTTTTTAAAAACTCCTAAGAGTAATAAAAACATTATAGATAAAGAGATAAAAATTTCTGGTGAAACAAAATTTAAATTAACCATTATTTTTTACCTCTGTCATATTCATATTTAAGTTAAAATTATACATTTCAATTAAATCTTTTACTGATACTTCAATTGTATTAATAAGAGGTTCTGGATAAAAACCAAAAAATAATACTGGTATAGCCAAACACCATAAAATAAACTTTTCTGAATTGTCTAAATCAGGCATTTGTAAAAGATTTTTGTTTGTTAAATTTCCAAAAACTACCCTTCTATATAACCACAACATGTATGCGGCAGCAAAAATTACCCCTAAGCTTGCAATAGCAGCTACTAAAAAATTGTCCTTAAAGGCACCCATTAAAATTAAAAATTCACCTACAAAACCACTGGTTCCAGGTAATCCCATTGCAGCTAGTGTAAACAACATGAATAAAATTGAATATTTTGGCATAACCGAAACTAAGCCGCCATAAGTTTTAATTAGTCTTGAATGAACACGGTCATAAACTACTCCAACGCACAAGAATAACGCTGCTGATATAAGTCCATGACTAATCATTTGAATTATACTTCCCTCAATACCTTGTTGTGTGATCGTAAAGATTCCCAAAGTTACAAACCCCATATGAGCAACTGAAGAATATGCTATTAACTTCTTCATATCTTCTTGCATTAAAGCAACTAGGGATGTGTAAACAATAGCGATTAAGCTTAAAGTATAAACCAAAGGTGTAAATAACTCAGAAGCAACAGGAAAAAGACCTAGAGAAAATCTAATAAAACCATATCCAGCCATTTTTAATAAAATAGCAGCCAGTATGACAGATCCAGCAGTTGGAGCTTCTACATGGGCATCAGGTAACCATGTGTGAACAGGCCACATAGGAGTTTTAACAGCAAATGAACTAAAAAAAGCAAGCCATAGTAAGTTTTGATATTTTGTATCTATTCCTAATTCATAAAGTTGAACTATATCAGTTGTGCCAGACATCCAATAAATTGAAATTATTGCAACTAACATTAAAACTGAACCAAGCAATGTATATAAGAAAAATTTAAATGCAGAATAAACTCTTCTAGCACCCCCCCAAATTCCAATCATTAAAAACATAGGGATTAATCCAGCTTCAAAAAATAAATAAAATATAACTAGGTCAAGAGAGCAAAAAACCCCTATCATTAAACTTTCCATTATTAATATAGCTATAAGAAAATCTCTTAATCTATATTTAATACTATTGTTAACGGATATTATACAAAGAGAAGTTATAAAGGTTGTAAGAATAATAAATAGAATTGATATTCCATCGATACCAACTTTATAATTAATAAATCCTTTTAACCATTCTTTATCCTCAATAAACTGAAAACTAGAAGTGGATGAATCAAATAAATACCATAAATAAATTGAAATTAAAAAGTTTACAAATGAAGTAAATAAAGCAACATATTTCATAGTACTTGTATTTTGATAATCTTTGTCCTTAGAAAATAATAAAAATAAAGTACCAATTAAAGGCAATAAAATAAGAGATGATAAAATTGGAAAGTTCATTAATTTAATATTAAAAAAGTTAATAAAGCAGAAAAGCCTAATAATATCATAAATGCGTATTGATAGATAAATCCAGTTTGAAATTTACTAGCTTTTATTGATAGATTTTTAATTAAAGATGAAATCCCATCAGGTCCGAATCTATCAATAATTTTAACATCAAAAACTTTCCAAAAATACAAACCAATTTTTTTTGAAAATTGAACAAAAATTACATTGTATAGTTCGTCAAAGTACCACTTGTTTACTAAAAAATTATATATCGGTTTATTTGAATTAGCAAACCAGTTAGGTATTTCCTTATTTTTAACAAATAAATAATATGAGATTGGTATCGATAGAATGACTAGAATAGGTGTAGTTAAAACAATCCATAATGGAGGATGTTCTGTACTTAAAGGATTTAAAAACTTTATAGATTCTCCCCAAAAATGATTTTCGCCACCATGTCCAATAAATAAATCTTTAAATAAAAAACCAGCAAATATTGCTCCTAAAGAAAGTATTATTAAAGGTAAAAGCATAACAATTGGAGACTCTTGCATTTGCTCAATCTTTAGTTTTTTATTATTATACGAACCGTGAAAAGTTTTAAATATTAGTCTCCAAGAATAAATTGAGGTTAATAAAGCTGTAAAAATCCCAACACCAACAGCATAATAACCAACCGTATTACCTCTTAGATAAGCAAATTCTATGATTGCTTCTTTAGAATAAAATCCAGATAAAAAAGGAAACCCTGTAAGTGCAAGTGTTCCAATAATCATTAAAATCCAAGTATATGGTAATTTTTTATATACTGCTCCCATTTCATTAATGTTTTGTTCTTCTTTAAATGAATGGATAACTGAACCAGAACCCAAAAAAAGTAATGCTTTAAAAAATGCGTGTGTAAATAAATGAAACATGGCGACATTATATGCACCAACACCTGCTGCAAAAAACATATAACCCAATTGACTGCATGTAGAATATGCAATTATTTTTTTAATATCAGTTTGAACTAAAGCGACAGTTGCTGCAAAGAAGGCTGTTGTCATTCCAATGATTGTTATTATGTTTAACGTTAATGGAGAATATTCAAAAATTGGTGAACACCTAACAACTAGAAAAACACCCGCTGTAACCATTGTAGCGGCATGAATTAACGCAGACACAGGTGTTGGACCTTCCATTGCATCTGGCAACCAAGTATGTAAAAAAAATTGTGCTGATTTACCCATCGCACCAATAAATAGTAGAATACAAATTAGATCTATTGCTTTGATATATATCCCAAGAAACAATAACTTTTTATCGATAATTTGTGGAACTTGTTCAAACACTTCGGAATAATTCACTGTTCCAAATAAATAAAAAATTAGAAAAATACCTAAAGCGAATCCAAAATCTCCCACTCTATTAACTACAAAGGCTTTTATTGCTGCCGCATTAGCTGAATCTTTTTTAAACCAAAAACCAATTAAAAAATATGAACAAAGACCTACACCCTCCCAACCAAAAAATAACTGAAGAAAATTGTCCGCTGTAACTAAAGTTAACATCGCAAATGTAAAAAGAGATAGATAAGCCATGAATCTTGTTTTATGTGGATCATGAGACATATAACCAATTGAGTAGATATGAACTAATGATGAAATAAAAGTTACTACAACTAACATTACGGAAGATAATGCATCAACTTTAATTGACCAGTTAACATTTAAAGTTCCTGAATTTATCCATGATGCAACAACAATGTTGTTTTCATAATGATTAAAAATTACATTATAAAATAAAATTAAAGCTAAAATAGCAGAGATTGAAACAAATAAACTTGTAACTATTTCTGAATTTCTATCACCAATATATTTTCCAAAAAAACCTGAGATAATTGATGCAATTAATGGAAGAAATAATAATGTAATTTCCATATTATCCTTTTAAGCTATCTATTTTTTCAACATCAACAGTTGATGAATTACGATAATAAACAACTATTATAGCTAATCCTATTGCAGCTTCTGCGGCTGCAACAGTTAGTATAAAGAGAGTAAAAATTTGACCAGTTAAATCATTTATGAATATAGAAAAGGATACTAAGTTTATATTAACCGCTAATAAAATTAGCTCTATACTCATTAAAATTACAATAACATTTTTTCTATTAAGAAAGATACCAGCTACGCCAATCGTAAAAATCATGGCACCAAGAGTTAGATAATGTCCTAATCCTATATCAATCATCAACTTTAACTCCTTTATTTCTAGGAACTTCTATCATCTCAACTCCATCGGCTCTCTCTCGAGATATTTGATTAAAATAGCTTTGTCTTTTAACACCAGTTCTTTGTCTGAAAGTTAGAACAATTGCACCAATCATGGCTACTAATAGGAGCATTCCGCTTAACTGAAATACATGAATATAATCGGTATATAAAATATACCCAATTGAATGAGTATTACTTATGTTTTGATCAATAGTAAGTGACATTGATGTAACTAAATCTGGTTTAAATTTCCACCCACCAATAACAATAATCAATTCAAAAAAAATGATTGTGCTAATTATTAAACCTATAGGTATGTGTTTAGAGCTACCTTCGGAACTAAACCATTGATTTTTTTGCTGGGCTACATTTAACATCATCACAACAAATAAAAATAAAACTGCTACAGCACCGACATAAACAATCAACATAATCATTCCAAGAAATTCGGCACCAATCATAATGAATAGACATGAAATGCTAATAAAATCTAATATTAAAAAAAAAACTGAGTGAACTGTATTTTTTGAAACTGTAACCATGATTGCTGAAATAATAGCAATTAATGAAAAAGTATAAAAAAAAATTGAATGAGCTAACATAATTATTATCGATAAAAATTATCAGCTCTAATATTTGCAGCTAAGATACTTTCCCATCTGTCTCCATTATCTAATAATTTTTCTTTATTATAATAAAGCTCTTCTCTAGTCTCTGTTGAAAATTCAAAGTTAGGACCTTGTACAATAGCATCAACAGGACATGACTCTTCACAAAGTCCACAATAAATACATTTCATCATATCAATATCATATCTAGTAGTTTTTCTACTACCATCTTCTCTTTCAGATGATTCAATTGTTATAGCTTGAGCAGGACATACTGCTTCACATAATTTACAAGCAATACATCTTTCTTCACCATTAGCATATCTTCTTAAAGCATGCTCTCCTCTAAACCTTGGGCTAACTTTTCCTTTTTCAAAAGGATAATTGATGGTTTTTTTTGATTTAAAAATTTCTTTTACTGCAATAATAAGACCACTTAAAAAATCTAATAAAAAAATTGTTTTAAATATTCTAGAAATTTTCATAATTAACTTGTTGGTAATAGGTTAAAATAAAATAAATAGCTTGCTGTAAGCACTACCCAAGTTAATGATAAAGGTAAGAATATTTTCCAACCCAATCTCATTAACTGATCATATCTATATCTTGGTACAATGGCTTTTACTAATGCAAACAATACAAAAAGAAACAATATCTTAAAGATTAACCAAATAAAACCTGGAATTAAACTAAATGGATAAATTTCTATTGGTGATAACCATCCACCTAAAAAAAGGATTGAACCCAAAGCGCACATTAATAAAATATTAGCATATTCACCCAACCAAAACATTGCATACATCATTCCTGAATACTCTGTTTGGTATCCCGCAACAAGTTCGGCTTCAGCTTCTGGTAGATCAAACGGTGGACGATTAGTTTCTGCTAACGCAGATATAAAAAAAATTACAAACATTGGAAATAATGGTATTACAAACCATAAATTCTCTTGTGCCATCACAATATCATTTAAATTCAATGAACCAACACAAAGCAAAACATTAATTATGATAATACCAATTGAAACTTCATACGATACCATTTGAGCTGCAGATCTAATAGCACCTAAAAAAGGATACTTAGAGTTAGAAGCCCAACCTCCCATAATAATTCCATAAACACCTAATGAAGATACTGCAAATAAATAAAGTATACCTACGTTTATATCGGCTATTACTTGAGTTGCACTAAAAGGTATGACAGCCCATGATATCAAGGCCAATGTCATTGTAACTATTGGAGCTAGTATAAAGATTACTTTATTGGCACTTGAAGGAACAATGACTTCTTTAAACATATACTTTAATGCATCCGCCAATGATTGAAGTAAACCAAAAGGTCCAACAACATTTGGTCCTTGTCTTTTTTGAACAAAAGCCCAAATACGACGATCAAGCCAAACAATCATTGCAACAGAAACAAGAACGGGAACTAATAAAAATAAAATCTTATATATTTCTAAGAAAACTATATGTAAATATTGAATCATATTAACCATCCGTTCCTGTAGATTTTAAATTAGTTTTAGCTTTTTTACATTCAAACATTGTTTTAGAGGCTCTGGTAATAACATTTGAAAAGTAATAATCTTCATTATCAATTTTCAAAAGTTCTTTTTCAAAATTTAAATTTTTAATATCTGAAAATTCTTTAGAATTATTTTTTTCAATATATAAATTTATCTGATTGATCAAGCTACTATCCAATTCATCTTTATCGTTAAATAGTTTTCTATGATTCATTACTTCTGCTAATTCATTTATTATTAACCAGTCTTCTTTTGCTTCTTCTGGCGGGTAAGATGCCTTGTAAGCTTTTTGTAATATACCTTCAAGATTTGTAAAATAACCATTCTGCTCTGTATAAGCGGCGCCAGGGAGTATAATATCTGCCATCTCAGCTCCTTTGTCTCCATGACTTCCTTGATAAATTATAAATTCATTTTGTTTTTTAAATTTTAAACTATCTTGACCTAACAAATACACAATTTCAAATTTGTGATTTTCTAAATCCTTTAGCACCTTATTTGAACCATTTTCAGTTTTATATAGTCCTAAATCAAATCCACCAACTGTAGATGCATTTTCAGAAATAACATTTAATGAATTCCATTCATTAGATATTTTGTTATTTTTATGTAAAAATGATTTAACTGATTCAAAAATATACTTTGAGGAATTTGATTTTAAGGCTGATTGTCCAAATATAATTAAAGGTTTTTTAGCTTCTTTAATTAAATTAGATATTTCATGTTTGTCTTCAACAATATTTTTTATATTTTCAATATCACCATTTAATGATGAATAAGGGTAAGTAAGATCACCAACATCATTTAAGGATATAATTTTCGTTTTATTTTTCATGTAAGATTTTCTAATACGTGCATTTAAAATAGTCGCCTCATATCTAGGATTACTTCCAATTAATAAGATAAAATCTGCTTCTTCAATTCCGTTAATCGCTGAATTAAAAAGATAATTTTCTCTTTTATCAGGATTTAAATAAGTGTGGTCACTTCTTGATTCAATATTATGAGATCCCAATGTTTTATTGAAAAACTCTTTAAATATATAAAGAGTTTCCATATTCACTAAATCACCTGATATTCCACATATTTTTTCTTTATCAGCATTTTTAAACTTAGATTTTATTATATTAAAAACTTCACTCCATGATGCTTTTTCAAACTTACCATTATATTTTATATAAGGAGTGTCTAAACGTTGATTTAGCAAACCGTCACAAGCGTATCTTGTTTTGTCTGAAATCCATTCTTCGTTAATATCTTCATTAATTCTGGGTAAAACCCTTTTTACTTCCCAGCCATATGTATCTACTCTAATGTTAGAGCCTATGGCATCCATAACATCAATTGTTTCTGTTTTTTTTAACTCCCATGGTCTTGCTTCAAATACATAAGGTTTAGATGTTAATGCCCCAACTGGACATAAATCAACAACATTTGCAGATAATTCAGACTGCATTGATTGCTCAAGGTACGTTGTAATCTGCATATCTTCCCCTCTTCCTATTGCTCCAAGTTCAGGAACCCCAGCAACTTCAGTTGCAAATCTAATACATCTTGTACAATGTATACATCTAGTCATTTGAGTTTTAATTAATGGTCCCATATTTTTTTCAGGAACCTCTCTTTTATTTTCTTTATATCTAGATTTATCCACTCCATAAAACATAGACTGATCCTGTAAATCACATTCACCACCTTGATCACAAACCGGACAGTCCAAGGGATGGTTTGCTAATAAAAATTCCATCACTCCTTTTCTGGCTTTTTCAACAAATTCTGTATTTGTTTTAATATTCATGCCTTCGATAGCAGGCATTGCACACGAAGCAACTGGTTTAGGAGATTTTTCTATTTCAACTAAACACATCCTACAGTTACCAGCTATTGATAATTTTTCATGATAACAAAATCTTGGTATTTCAACTCCAGCTTTTTCACAAACTTGAAGTACTGTTAGTCCTTCTTCAACTTCAACCTCAATATTGTTAACTTTTAATTTAAGCATTTTTTTTATCTAATAAATGTTGATCAACTAAATATGGAATATCTTTATTTGTATTAAATATCGGACTAAAATTATTTTTTTCTTGAATTTCTTTTTTAAAATTTCTTAATAATCCTTGTACCGGCCAAGAGGAACCTTCGCCAAAGGCACAAATAGTATGTCCTTCAATCTGTTTTGTTACATCCATTAACATATCTACTTCTTCTCTTGCAGCTTCTCCTTTAGCCATTCTTTCTAACATTCTCCACATCCAGCCAGTTCCTTCTCTACAAGGTGTGCATTGTCCACAACTTTCATGTTTATAAAAACGTGCAATACGTGCCATACATTTAATAATGTCTTGGTCTTTATTTATAACAACTATACCTGCTGTTCCTAAACCACTTTTTTTAGCAATTAATGAATCAAAATCCATAGTAATTGTTTCACAATCTTTTTTTGGTAATAGAGGCATTGAAGAACCTCCTGGTATCACAGCTTTTAAATTATTCCATCCACCAATTACTCCTCCTGCATGTGTTTCTATTAATTCTTTTAACGAAATGCCCATTTCTTCTTCAACATTACCTGGATTGTTAACATTTCCTGATATACAAAAAATTTTAGTTCCAGTATTTTTTGATTTTCCTAAAGAAGCAAACCATTTACCACCTTTTCTTAAAATAGTAGGGACAACAGCCACTGTTTCAACATTGTTAATAATAGTAGGACAACCATATAAACCAATTAATGCAGGGAAAGGTGGTTTTAATCTTGGTTGACCTTTCTTACCTTCTAAACTTTCAAGTAATGCAGTTTCTTCTCCACAAATATATGCTCCTGCTCCATAGTGAATATGAATATCAAAATCCCAGTCCGTTCCAGACGCATTTTTTCCAATTAATTTTTTTTCATAAGCTTCATCTATTGCTGCTTGAAGTTTTTGACCTTCATTAAAATATTCACCTCTAATATAAATATAGCATGTGTGTGCGTTAACAGCATAAGAAGTGATTAAGCATCCTTCTATTAATTTATGAGGTTCAAATCTTAGTATATCTCTATCTTTACAAGTACCAGGTTCAGATTCATCAGCATTAATAACTAAATAATGAGGTCTTGAACCAACCTCTTTTGGTGCAAAAGACCATTTTAAACCTGTTGGAAAACCAGCCCCACCTCTTCCTCTAAGTTCAGAAATTTTAACTTCATTAATAATCCACTCTCTACCTTTTTCACAAAGTTCTTTAGTATTAGTCCAGTCACCTCTTTCTTTTGAAGAGACAAAATCTGAACCTTTATCATTATATAAATTTTGAAATATTCTATCTTCGTCTTTAAGCATTTTTAATATCCATTAATGTTTTTCTATTATTTTCAGGTTCAGCATTTAAACGTCCTCTATAAGATCCTGGTTTTGGAGTTTTACCACTTAATATTTCATCTAAAATTTTTAATGTTTTTTCTTTATCTAAATCTTCATAGTAATCATCATTAATTTGCATCATGGGTGCGTTAACACAAGCACCTAAACACTCTACCTCCATCCAAGAACAGTTTTTATCTTTAGATAATTCATTTTCTTTTTCTGAAATTTTTTTCTTACATGCTTCAACAAGTTTGTAAGCACCTCTAATCATACAAGGAGTTGTTGTACATACCTGAACAAAATGCTTTCCTACTGGAGTAAGATTATACATTGTATAAAAAGTAGCCACCTCATAAACTTTAATATAAGGCATCTCTAAAAATTTTCCAATATACTTCATTGCTACTAAAGGAATCCAATTATCATTTTGTCTCTGAGCTATATAAAGTAATGCCATAACAGCACTCTGCTGTTTTCCTTCTGGATATTTTGATACAATTTTTTTAGCCGCATCTAAACTGTTTGAATTAAATTCAAAACTTTTAGGTTGTTCTTTAGAAACTTTTTTTAAACTCATCTATCAACCTCACCAAATACAATATCTAATGAGCCTAAAACAGCAGGAACATCAGCTAGCATATGTCCTTTAATTAAATAATCCAAAGCTTGTAGATGAGAAAACCCTGGGGCTCTAATTTTACATTTATAAGGCTTGCTTGAACCATCTGAGATTAAATAAACACCAAATTCACCTTTGGGTGCCTCAACACATGTATAGATTTCATCTTTATCAACTCGATATCCTTCGGTAAACAATTTAAAGTGATGAATTAAGGCTTCCATTGATTGCTTAATATCATTCTTAGGTGGAGGAGTAATTTTCCAATCTAAAGATTTTATTGGACCTTTTTCAATTTTGGACAAACATTGTTTAATAATGAGAACACTTTCTCTCATCTCTTCTATTCTACATAAATATCTATCGTAACAATCACCATTTTTTCCTACTGGAATTTTAAAATCTACCTTATCATAACAATCATAAGGCTGAGATTTTCTTAAATCCCAAGGAACACCAGATCCTCTAATCATAACCCCACTAAATGAATAATCCAAAGCATCCTCTTTTGTTACTATACCTATATCAACATTCCTTTGTTTAAATATTCTATTATCAGTTAAAAGTGTTTCTAGATCATCAATAACTTTAGGAAATGAAATGCAGAATTTTTCAATATCTTCTTCTAAACCTTTTGGAAGATCTTGGTGCACACCACCGGCTCTAAAATAATTTGCATGCAGTCTTGATCCTGAAACTCTTTCGTAAAATGTCATTAATGTTTCACGTTCTTCAAAGCCCCAAAGAGAAGGGGTTAATGCACCAACATCAAGAGCTTGTGTGGTCACGTTCAATATATGACTTAAAATTCTTCCAATTTCACAAAACATAACTCTAATAAATTGAGCTCTTATTGGAACATTAATTTTCAAAATCTTTTCTATAGCTAATGCAAAAGCATGTTCTTGATTCATAGGAGCCACATAATCTAATCTGTCAAAATAAGGAACTGCTTGCATGTAAGTTTTATTTTCAATCAATTTTTCAGTACCTCTATGCAATAAACCTATATGAGGATCTGCTTTTTCTACAACTTCACCATCTAATTCTAAAATTAATCTCAAAACTCCGTGAGCAGCTGGATGTTGAGGTCCAAAGTTAAGTTTTAATGTTTTAGTTTTTTTTGTCATTATTTTTTTCAGTTTGTTCTTTAATATATTTTGTTCCTTCCCAAGGACTTTCGTAATCAAAATTTCTATAATTTTGTTCTAATTTAACTTTTTCCTTAATAACTTTTTTTTGTTCTTCGCTATATCTAACTTCTGTATGACCTGTTAACGGAAAATCTTTTCTTAATGGATGACCTTCAAATTCATAATCTGTCAATATTCTTCTTAAATCTGGATGATCTTTAAATTTAACACCATACATATCAAATACCTCTCTTTCCATCCAATTAGCAGCAGGGAAAATTGAAGTTAAAGAAGGAACAACCTCATTTTCATTAATTAAATAACTCAATATTATTCTTTGGTTAAATTCATGACTTAAAAATAAATAAACAACTTTGAAACGCTGAACATTTTCTGGATAATCAACTACTGTAATATCTATTAACTGTCTAAACTTAGTATCTTTGTTGCTTTTAATAAATAAACAAATGTCAATTATATCTTCACTATCAGTATTTAAATAAAGTTGATTATGTTTAATCTCAGATTTTTTTATTTTAGTTGTCAGTTCTGAATTAATTTTTTTTTCTAGATCAATTAAAGTAATCATATTTATTATCTATTTATTGAACCTTTATTTCTAATTTTTTTTTGTAGTTGCATAATACCATATAGCAAGGCTTCTGCTGAAGGAGGACAGCCTGGGACATAAATATCAACTGGAACAATACGATCACAACCACGTACTACTGAATATGAATAATGATAATAACCACCTCCATTAGCGCAGCTGCCCATTGAAATTACATATCTTGGTTCGGGCATTTGATCATAAACTTTTCTAAGAGCTGGTGCCATTTTATTTGTTAAAGTTCCTGCTACTATCATTACATCTGATTGTCTAGGAGAGCCTCTTGGTGCCGCACCAAATCTCTCAAGGTCGTATCTTGGCATTGCTGTTTGCATCATTTCAACAGCACAACATGCAAGTCCAAAAGTCATCCAATGAAGAGATCCTGATCTAGACCAATTAATCAAGTTATCTAAAGATGTTGTTATAAAACCATTTTTACTAAAATCTTCAGAAAGTTTTTTAAACTCATCTGGTATTTTTTTTTCTTTTTCTTTTAAATTCATAAATTTTTTTCTTAAAATACTACTCCCAATCTAAGGCACCTTTTTTCCATTCATAAATAAATCCTACAGTAAGAATAAATAAAAAAATCATCATTGAGCTAAAACCTAATAAACCTATGTTTCCTAAAGTAATTGCCCATGGAAATAAAAAAGCTATTTCTAAATCAAAAATTATAAAAAGAATTGCTACCAAATAAAACCTTACTTCAAATTTCATTCTTGAATCTTCAAAAGGTTCAAAACCACATTCATATGGTGATAATTTTTCAGGATCTGGATTTTTTGGTGCAATAATAAAATTTACCATAATAAATGCGCAACTTAAGCCAAGAGCAATAATTAAAAATAAGATAATTGATAAATAATCTTTTAAAAATTCAGAAAGCATGTGAACTATATATCAGGTTTGATAGTATGTTGAAGAGATCATCAGTACAATTTTCAGAATATTCACAATTATTATTGAATAAAAAGTGGCGGGAGTGAAGGGACTCGAACCCTCGACCTATCGCGTGACAGGCGATCGCTCTAACCAACTGAGCTACACCCCCACTATTATTGTTTTGGTGGGCAGTAAAGGACTCGAACCTTTGACCCCCTCGGTGTAAACGAGATGCTCTACCAACTGAGCTAACCGCCCAAAACCAAATAACGCATTATTTATAACAACTAATTTTAGAAAGCAAACTATTAAGATGTGCATCGGATGTCCAATAAGTGAACAAACACTATCCCTATACTATCCCTGGCTTTATTGAATACTGGCTTGAGATTTATCACCAGTTTTAGAAATTTTTTCAACCTCAACCCACTCTACTCTCTTTAGTTCATTAGTTAACGCAATTTTTAAAACTTCATCGGCATACATAACAGGGACAATCTTGATCTCATCAACAATTTTTTTAGGCATGTCTACTAGATCTTTTTCATTATCTTTAGGAATTATAACCAGTTTAATACCTGCTCTGTGTGCTGCTAGTAATTTTTCTTTTAATCCACCAATTGGTAATACTTGACCTGTTAAAGTAACTTCACCAGTCATTGCAATATCTCTTCTAACAGGATTATTTGTTATAGAAGAAACTATTGATGTAACCATTCCAATACCTGCAGATGGTCCATCTTTTGGCGTTGCACCTTCAGGAACGTGAATATGAAAATCTTTTTTTTCAAAAAGTGGTGGTATAATTCCATAATCCAAGCATTTAGATCTAATAAATGATTTAGCAGCTTTAACTGACTCTTGCATTACATCACCTAATTTACCTGTAATTTGCATTCTACCTTTTCCAGGCATAGTAACAGTTTCAATTTTGAGAATTTCTCCACCATATTCAGTCCAAGCTAAACCAGTCACGACTCCAATTTTATCTTTACTTTCTAGTTCCCCAAATTTAAATTTTTTAATTCCTAAAAAATCAGACAGATTTTTAGAGTCTACTTTAACTTCTTTTTCTTCACCAGATATTATCTTTTTTACAACTTTTCTTGCAACTTTTGAAATTTCTCTTTCTAAGTTTCTTACACCTGATTCTTTTGTATAACTTCTAATTATTTCTTTAATTATTCCTTTTGATAAAGTCATTTCGTTATCTTTAACACCGTTATCTTTTATTTGTTTTGGTAAAAGGAATTTGTTTGCAATATTAATTTTTTCATCTTCTGTGTATCCAGCCAATCTAATTACTTCCATCCTATCTAATAAGGGAGGTAAAATATTTAATGTATTTGCTGTAGTTACGAACATCACATCAGATAAATCATAATCAACTTCTAAATAATGATCATTAAATGTTGAGTTTTGTTCAGGGTCTAACGCTTCTAGTAATGCTGAAGAAGGATCTCCTCTGTAGTCATTTCCAATTTTATCTACTTCATCAAGAAGAATTAAAGGGTTTTTAGTTCCAGCTTTTTTCATCAGCTGAACAATTTTTCCTGGTAAGGAACCAATATAAGTTCTTCTGTGGCCTCTAATTTCAGCTTCATCACGCATTCCTCCAACTGACATTCTCACAAACTCTCTATTAGTAGCTTTTGCAATTGATTTTCCTAACGAGGTTTTTCCTACACCAGGAGGACCTACCAAACATAAAATTGGACCTTTAATTTTGCCCATTCTTTTTTGTACAGCTAAAAATTCAATAATTCTTTCTTTAACTTTTTCTAAACCAAAGTGATCTGTATCTAAAACGCTTAATGCTTTTTTTAAATCTATATCAACTTCACTTTTTTTGTACCAAGGGAGATCAATCATCCAGTCTAGATAGTTTCGAACTACAGTTGCTTCAGCTGACATTGGGCTCATATTTTTCAATTTTTTAAGCTCTGACATACATTTTTTTTCAACTTCTTTTGGCATTTTTGCTTTTAAGATAGTTTTGTTTAAGTTTGAAGTTTCATCTTTACCATCTTCAATTTCACCTAATTCTTTCTGAATAGCTTTAAGTTGTTCGTTTAGATAGTATTCTCTTTGGGTTTTTTCCATTTGAGTTCTAACTCGACCTCTAATTCTTTTTTCAACACCGATAATACTAGTCTCATTTTCCATGATTTTAATAATAGAATTTAATCTTTTCTTAACATCAATAGTTTCAAAAATTTTTTGTTTTTCAAAAATCGTAGCTGTTATATGTGATGCTAGATTGTTAGCTATATGAGACGCATCTTTTAATTCTTTAATATTATTAATTGTTTCGTTTGAAACCTTTTTATTAATAGATGTTAATTTTTCCATTCTTCTAACAGCAGTCATTGCTAGAGGCATTAAATCTTCACCTTCATTTATAACATCATTATGATAAGTATAATCGCATGTAATAAATTGATCATTATCATTAAAATCTAATATTTTTACTCTTTTATTTCCTTCAAGAAGTACTTTAACAGTACCATCTGGTAGTTTTAAGAGTTGCAGTATAATTCCTTCACTACCATACATAAAAATATCAGATTTTTTAGGGTCATCAATTTCTGAATTTTTTTGAGTTACTAAAATAATTTTTTTATCTTTTTTCATTACATCATTTAAGGCTGCTATAGATTTGTCTCTTCCTACAAATAGAGGAACAACCATATTTGGAAAGACAACTATGTCTCTTAAAGGTAATAGTGGTAAAGAAATTTTTACATCCATAATCTAAATATGGATATTAAATATTATATTGCAAGTTATTTATTAGTTATTAACGATGATTAATTAAGCAGCTGATACTTTATCTGATTTAGCTTTATTGTTTGTTTTGGAATGAACTATGATAGGTTGTGATAGACCTTTAGCCGCACTAGCATCTATTATAACCTCCTCAACGTTATCTTGACTTGGAAGATTATACATTGTTTTTAACAAAATATTCTCAAGTATAGATCTTAGTCCTCTTGCACCAGTTTTTTTGTTAATGGCTTTTAAAGCAATTTCTTTTAAAGCATTATCTTTAAAAGTAAGTTTCGCTCCATCTATCTTAAACATTTCTTGATATTGCTTTGTTAAAGAATTTTTTGGTTCTTGTAGTATTTTGATTAATGATTTTTCATCTAAATCCTCAAGAGTTGCTATCATTGGCAATCGACCAATAAATTCTGGAATTAAACCATATCTTAATAAATCTTCAGGTTCTAAAGTTTTCATCCATTCACCTATTTTTTTATCTTCTGTATTTTTAACATCTGCACCAAAACCAATAGAAGTACCCTTATCTCTTTGAGATATAATTTTATCTAGGCCAGCAAAAGCGCCTCCACAAATAAATAAAATATTTGTTGTATCAACCTGCAAAAACTCTTGTTGAGGATGTTTTCTCCCACCTTGCGGAGGAACACTTGCAACTGTTCCTTCCATAATTTTTAATAAAGCTTGTTGAACGCCTTCTCCAGATACGTCTCTGGTGATAGAAGGGTTTTCAGATTTTTTACTAATTTTATCTACTTCATCAATATAAACAATTCCTCTTTGAGCTTTCTCAACATTGTAATCTGCGGCTTGTAATAATTTTAAAATAATATTTTCAACATCTTCTCCGACATAACCAGCTTCAGTTAGTGTTGTTGCATCAGCCATTGTAAATGGAACATCTAGAATTCTAGCAAGTGTTTGGGCTAATAAAGTTTTACCACAACCAGTAGGTCCAACTAATAAAATATTTGATTTAGACAGTTCTACATTCTTACTTGTTTTATTTTCATAGTTTAATCTTTTGTAATGATTATGGACAGCAACTGATAAAACTTTTTTTGCATGTTCTTGGCCAATTACATAATCATCTAGAACTGCACAAATTTCTTTAGGTGATGGTAATCCATCCTGATGTTTGACAAATGTATCCTTATTTTCTTCTTTAATAATATCCATACAAAGCTCAACACATTCATCACAAATAAAAACCGTTGGTCCTGCAATTAATTTTATAACTTCGTGCTGACTTTTTCCGCAAAATGAACAGTAAAGAATATTTTTATTATTAGTTGTCATAATTTTTAAAACGAATCAATTGAACTACTTTAATATAGATAAGTCCAACTAATCAAGTGTACGTTTTGAATAATCAAGATCTTGTGGACTATTTTCGATTTTCTACCACTTCGTCAATTAAACCAAATTCTTTAGCAAGATCCGGGGTCATAAAATTATCTCTTTCAAGGGCTAACTTTATATCGTCAACTGATTTATTTGTTTGTTTTGAATAAATTTCATTAAGTCTTTTTTTTAATGCTAAAACTTCATTTGCATGAATTTCAATATCAGTGACTTGACCTTGAAAACCAGCTGAAGGTTGATGAACCATTATTCTAGAATTTGGCAAAGAAAATCTTTTTCCTTTTTTTCCAGCAGCAAGTAAGAATGATCCCATAGATGCTGCTTGGCCAATACATAAAGTTGAAACATCAGGTTTAATATATTGCATAGTATCATAAATACCTAAACCAGCAGTAACTAAACCTCCTGGACTATTTATATAAAGATAAATTTCTTTTTTTGGATCTTCTGACTCTAAAAATAAAAGTTGTGCAGTTATTAAAGAGGCAACGTTATCATTAATTGAGCCAACTAAAAAAATTACTCTTTCTTTTAAAAGTCTTGAATAAATATCATAAGCTCGTTCACCTTTGCCAGTTTGCTCAACTACCATTGGCACTAGAGTATTCATATGTTCAGAAAATTTTATTGTCATAAGTTGATTCTCTTAACTTATACAACTTGTGATTACTTTTTGCTAACTTTTTTTGCTTTAACACCTTTTGTTGTTGATTTTTTTTCTTTCGAAAGAGTTTTTTTGAGTTTATCGTTTTTTTTCTTTATAGGAGTGTCTAGAGGTTTGGCTTTTTTTTCTTCTTTATGATTGTTATCATGTTTATGTTCTTTTTTTTGAGATTCTTTTATAATTTTTTCCGCTTCTACTTTAGATATATCTTTATTATTTGGTTTAGCTTTAGATTTAATTAAATTGATAATTTTTTCCTCATATACATTTCCTCTCAAACTTGCTAATGCCGATGGATTTTTTTGGTAAAACTCCATAACCATTTTTTCTTGACCTGGCATCATTCTAATTTGTTTTTGTACCTCACCCTGAATTTCTTGCTCAGTAACTTTTATATTATTTTGTTCACCAAATTCGTTTAGAATTAACCCAACTTTAATTCTTTTTTTTGCAGTTTCCTCAAATTCTTTTTTATTTTTTTTTAATTCTTCTTCTGACATACCCTGTGATAGGATTTTAACTTCTTCATCAATTAAGTTTTCAGGAATTTCATCTACTTTAAACTTTTCAATTTCTTCTAGGATTTTTTTCTTGGATATCATATCCAATGAGTTTTTATATTCATCGTTAATTTGTTTTGAAATTATTGATTTTAAATTCTTTAAATCTTTTGTTCCTAAGTTTTTTGCTAATTCATCATCAATTTTTACATCTTCAGATTTTTTTATAGTAATAATTTTACAGTTAAATTTAGCTTTTTTATTAGCGAATTCTTTTTGAGGATAGTTTTCAGGTAATGCTACATCAACAAATTTTTCTTCGTTTTTTTTAACCCCAATTAATTGTTTATCAAAACCTTTAATAAATAAATCTTTTCCTAAAATTAATTGAGTATTTTTACCTTCACCACCAGTAAATTCTTTACCGTCAATGGTCGCTTTATAATCAAAAATAACTAAGTTTCCATCAGATGCTTTCTTATCTTCATCTACATCTTTAAAATTATTTTGGTTTTTTGCTATTTCTTTAATTCTTTTATCAGTTTCATTTGTGTCAATTTTTACTGTGTATTGATCAAACTCTATATTTTCTACAAATTTAATTTCCACTTTTGGTAGTTCTGTTACAGAAATTATATACTCTAGATCTTTATCTTCACCGTATGTTTTTAAATCAAGTTTTGGTTGCCCTGCTGGTTTAATTTTATTTTCTTCTAAAACTTTAGTTGTTGTATCTTTTAAAACTTTATCTAACACTTCACCAAAAATAGCTTTTCCAAACTGTCTTTTTAAAACTTCTTTTGGAACTTTTCCCGGTCTAAATCCTTTTAAGTTAACAGTGTCTTTAATTTTCTCATACTTTTCTTCCATGTAAGTATTCATAGTTTTTTTATCTATAAAAACTTTTAAATCTTTGCTTAACCCTTTTTTGTTTTCTATTGTAACTTTCATAATTTTATATTTGTTCTGGTAGGCAGTAAGAGACTCGAACTCTTAAGGGTTGCCCCACTGGTTCCTAAGACCAGCGCGTATACCAATTCCGCCAACTGCCCACAAATTATGAGATTTTATATATTATTGATTGAATTTGTCCAATGACAATAGTTATGAAATATACAAATAATCATTTATAAATTAACAATTATTTAAAAAAAATGATTATTTCGCCTTGTATAAGTATTTGTAAAACAGATCCTCAAACAGGTTATTGTTATGGTTGTGGCCGCAGTAATAAAGAAAAGAAAATATGGAAAACTGAAGTTACTAGCAATAAATGGAAAGAAGAAAACCTTATTAAAATTCAAAAAAGGTTAACAGGATGGCAGCTTGAAAGCTTTAAAGATTCTTATAAACATAAAGTCGAAAATGGAATTTCTCTATTTAAAAAAAAACTTATTAATGAATAATTATGTAAATAAAGTTGAATTTTTGATAAAGAAAGTTAAGATTTTTTATTTTTTCTATTAATCTTGTGAGAAAAATTTATTTTTTTTGAACTAAACCTACTGTTTGTAATATTACTTCTATGTTTAGCAAAAGCTTGTTTTTGAGCAAGTTTCATAGCTTTTTTTGATGACATAATTTAATATAACATACTAATTATGGATAGTTCAAAAATTCTTAAGAATAAAATTATAAAGTGTAAAAAATGTCCTAGATTAATAAAATTTAGTAAAAAAATAACTTTGATAAAAAGAAAAAATAATATTAATGAAAATTACTGGGGAAAACCAGTTCCAGGGTTTGGAGATTTAAAAGCTAAATTAATGATTATTGGTTTGGCTCCAGCTGCGCATGGCGGTACTAGAACTGGTAGAGCTTTTACTGGTGATAAATCTGGTGATTTTTTATTTAAATGTCTTCACACTGCTAAAATTTCAAATCAATCATTTTCTAATCATATAAATGATGGACTAAAATTAAACTCTACTTATATAACTAATATTTTAAAATGTGTTCCTCCAGGTGATAAGCCTCATACTAAAGAATTAATTAATTGCTCTAGTTATTTTGACAATGAAATTACTAATCTTAAAAATTTAAAAGCTATAGTGACTTTAGGTAAGCTGGCTTTTGATAATTGTATTAAATTTTATAAAAAAAATTTTCAAATTGATAAAAAATTCATATTTAAACACGGGAAAAAGTACAACCTACCTGATGGAAAAACTCTTATCGCTTGTTATCATCCTAGTCCAAGGAACGTAAATACCAAAATTATTAACATCAAAATGATGAAAAATTTATTTATTAAAGCAAGACAACTAAGTTAAATTTTAATGCATTTAGTTATGATATCAATAAAAAATGATTATTTAACATTAAACTGAGATATAATAACATTAATAATGAAAGTTTATATTATTTGGTTGGTTGGAGTTATTGCGTGGAATTTTGGCGTTCCAGGTGCTGCTCCGATTGAAGATGTTATAGTTGCTATACTTTTGTCTTTTTTAAGTATGGGTCTTAAGAAGTATCTAAAATTTTAACTATTCTGAAGAAAAATAAATATTTTGATAATAAGCAATAGCTTTCAACTTAGAATTATCTGTATCAGTCATAATTGCTACTCCTGATAGCTCATCAACATCTAAGCCATGAAGTTTTTTAAAATGTTTTTTAACATTTGCTTTAACTGTAACCCACGTATCTAAATTATCTTTTGTGGTAGACAAAACATAATCAATAGATTTTTTTGTATATGGACTAGACCAATTATCTCCAATGGAGTTATTGCTTGAAAAAACATAGTTTATTGCTCTATTTGAAAGAACTGTAGATCCAGTTTTTTTAATAACAAAAACTCTAGCTGCATAATCATGTCCCTTTTTGCTATTTTCGATAATTCCTGAAAGATCTCTCTCAACTTTCCAGGTAATATTAATAAATGGTGTTTTTGAAAGATTAATTTCAACTTCTTTACCCAAACCAGAGCCTTTACCTTCGGCTTCAGCTTTTATAAAATTCCCATTTTTGTTAAATCCTAAAGACCATGTAGTTTTGCCTTTTACCTTTTTTACCTTCAATTTTTTAAATTCATCTTCAGTAAAATCAAAAACAACTATTTTATCTGCTAAAACAATCTGTTGAAGTAAAATACAAGAAAAAACAACTAATAAAATTTTTTTTAACATTGTTGATCGATATATACTTTATTTTTAAATAAAACAATATTTGAACAAATTTTAAACATTCTTAATACATTATTAAATTATAAGTACAATGAATGAGATCAATTTCTATATTTATACTTTTAATCTACTGGTCAATAATAATTTTAGCTCCAGTTATATCTAAAGAAAAAAAAATTTTTGAAAAAAGGATTGATTTTGCCCCTAAAATTAAACCTAATAAGTAGATCTACCACCACTTATATCAAATACTGCAGCTGTAGAGAAAGAATTTTCTTCTGATGAAAGCCAACAGACCAAAGAAGTAAATTCTTCTATTTCTAAAAATCTACCTCTTGGAACTTTTGATAGCATTCTAGCAACATGTTCTTTTGACATTTGATTTAAAATTCTTGTTTTAGCTCCTGCAGGTGTGACAGCATTAACAGCTATATTTTTATCTGCTAATTCTTTTCCAAGTGACTTTGTTAAACCAATAGTTCCTGCTTTTGCAGAGCTATATGCGCTTGCATTAGCATTACCCTCTTTTCCTGCAACAGAAGCTACATTAACAATTCTACCATAGTTATTTTTGATCATAGTTGGAACAATACACTTGCAGCAGTTAAATGTACCCATTAAGTTGATTTGAACAATTTTATTCCATTCAGCCACATCATAATCCCATAAAGATGATGTTGAACCAGTAATTCCAGCATTATTGATTAGTATATCAATATTGGATATTTTAATTATATCGTCTACAATTTCTTTAACTTGATCAAAATTAGATACGTCAACAACGTTATATGAAAGATTGGGATTGTTTAATTCTTTTGATGCCTTAATTAGTTCACTTTTATCAATGTCCCAAATTATAACTTTTGCACCTGAATCTAAAAATCTTTTTGCAATATTTAGTCCAAAACCTTGAGCTCCACCAGTAACAATTGCAGTTTTGTTTTTTAAATCAAATTGATGCATAAAAACTATCTGCTCGCTAATAGATAGTAAGTTAAAGATGAGATGAAAGCACCTATTATCCATGAATAAGATTGTAAATACATTAAATTTTCATTCCAAATTGTTCCTGCTGCAAAAATAAAGCCAATTATCAGACTATAAATACCTTTAATGTGCCAACCATTGGAATAGAAATAAGTTCCACTTGGATCTAACGAGAAAATATCTTTATTATTTAGATTACTTTTTTTAACTAGGTAATAATCAACTACCATAATACCAAAAATAGGTCCAAAAAAAGAACCTATTGTATCTACAAATGATAAAATCCCAATTTGACTTAATAGTGGTAACCAAAAAATACCGATAATAAATCCTAAGATAACAATAATAAAAGCTACTTTTTTTAAATTAAGTTTACTTGGTAAAAAATTTAGTAATGAATTTTGAGCAGGTATATAGTTTGCTATTAAATTTGTTGAAGCAGAAGCTATAATAATGAAAAATAAAACTATTACTGTTATTAAAATATTGTCAAACTTACCAATAATATCAGTTGGACTTGTTAAAATTCTTTCCATGTGTTCTAGGTTTTTGTTTAAAATAACATCGACCCCAATAACTATAAAAACTGCTAAAAATGAAAAAATAATTAAATTTAAAAATAAACTCAAATTACCTTTTTTTAATTCATTTTCATTTTTAACGTAACGAGAAAAATCACCATAGTTAACAAGAACTACTGAGAAATAAGCAAAAATAGTTCCAGCAACAGTGATCAAAGGAGCAATGTTGGATTTAATAAAAAAATTATTAAAAGTAAATATGTCTATAAACGCCTCTGTTACGTGATCAAAATCAAAAAGAATTACTACTAAAAAAAATAATATAATTCCTAAATAAACAGTTATTGCTGAAAAATTTATAATTAGTTTGTTAAATTTATGATTTCTACTAAATAAAAATGCCTGCAATAAGATGGCAATAATAAATGATGTCCAGTCAATTATATTTAAACCCAACAAAAAAATTAAAAAAATATCTTGATCAACTATTGTTTTATCAATCGAAAAAATTAATATTCTTATTAAATAGCTAAATGCTTTTGATAAAAAATATGTTTGAACACCAAACATAAAAATACCGACTAAACCTCTTAATAGAGCAAAGTACTTAGCTCCTTTAAATCCAAAGGATGTTCTTAATAAAACAGGAAAAGGAATGCCATGCTTTTGTGATGGTTTACCTATTAAGTTTGCAAAGAAATAAACAAAAAAAGATCCAATTAAACTACCTAAAAAAACTACTATAATATTTAGATCATAAACAAGATAGAGAGAAGCTATAAGCGAAAATGCTATTATGCTTTGTATGTTATTTCCCCAAAAGCAAAAAAGGTCTATCCAGCTCCACTTTTTATCTTTTGGATTAACTGAGACAATCTCCCAATTAATTAAACTATTTTTAGCTTTATCTTGAATCACTATTTTATAATAAACTAATAAATTCTACTGTCCATATAGATAGGCTGGAAGCCATAAGGCAATTTGCGGAAATATTATAATTAGAATTAATCCTATTACTTGGATAACCATAAATTGCATCATTCCGTGATAAATATCTTTAAGATCCCACTCAGGAACAACACCTTTTAAAAAATATGCCGATAAAGCAACTGGTGGTGAGAGCCAGGCAGTTTGTAAATTGACCGCAACAAGAATTGCAAACCAAGTTAAATTAAACCCTAAAGCTTCAACTAAAGGCAAAATAATTGGAACTATTATCATGACGATTGGAACCCATTCTAAAGGCCATCCTAAAAGAAAAATCATAGCCATAATTATTGCAAGAATTATATATCTATTCATTTCCAAGTTTAACAAAAAATCAGTAAGAAGCATTGGGGTTCCAAGTCTTGAAAATACAGCTCCAAAGAAATTTGATGCTGCAACCAAAACCATTATTAATGCAGAAATTTCTAAAGTTTTAACTAAAGCTTCTTGCAATTTTCCAAATGTTAATTTTCTATAAGCAAGAGCTAAAAGTAAAGAACCCATAGCACCACAACCGGCTGCTTCTGTTGGTGTAGCAAAACCGAATAAAATACTTCCTAATGCAGCAAAAACTAATGCTGCTGGCGGAACTAATCCTAAAAAAAATTCAATCCAAACTGCTTTAA
>LWDU01039469.1_pt1 | contig 63519 bp, 52 predicted proteins | sample 727161 | NCBI WGS metagenome assembly LWDU01 (sample SAMN04566230, study PRJNA314399) | hydrothermal vent metagenome | isolation source: deep sea hydrothermal plume seawater | place: Mexico: Gulf of California, Guaymas Basin | collected 2004-07-11 | reverse complement strand
AAGACGGCGGACAGTTCCGCTATGGCGAGCCCCGACAGATCATCGACTCGGGCTTTGTCATGACCGACGAAATTCGCGAAAAACTTGGCGAGCTCAGCTTCGGCGGCCTCGACGACGAGCGTCCCGGCCTATTCGAAACGTATCACTGCGACGACACGTATACCGAGTGCCCGGCTCGCGCGACCGTCTTGCACGCGTGCGCTTTACCGCCCAGCGGAGGCGGGCCAACCTGTTTCATCGACATGCGCGCCGCCTATCAAATGCTGGACGAAGCAGCACGCAACCAAGTTGATGCACTTCGTGTCGTCTACGCCTACAACAACGAAGACGCCTTCCCGCCCCGGCGCGCAGCCCGTGGCCCCGCCGAGGTCTTGCTCGACGTTTCGCACCCCCTCGTGCGTACGCATCCCGAGGCCGGCAGTCGGGCCCTGTTCATGGATCTCGATCGCGCCCACCACGTTGAAGAGATGTTGATCGACGAAGGCCGCGCGCTTCTGCGAGGTCTTCAGGATCGTGCCGAAGCCGGCGCGCCCGAGTGTAAACACCACTGGCAAGACCACGACGTGTTGGTGTGGGACAACGCTTCGGTACAGCATAAGGCGGGCGGTAATTTTGCGGTTGGCGAGCCGAGGCGATTTTGGCGCTACATGATCGAAGGAGAGCGACCGGTTTGAACAGCCCCGCGTAACAAAGGGGAGCCTCCCGTACGAAGACTGGGACGCTCGATATGCTCCTGTGTTGGGCGGGCGAATGGTGGCCATTGCGAACGACATCGCCACGTCGGAATGACGCCACGGCTTCGTCCTTGAATTCGAGGGTAAATAGTTGCTACCGGTGGGACTCCTTCTGACGGCTCAATGCTAGCCATCGAGGTGTCCACGATTCTGGGAGAAGTCCACCCGAATGCCTCTGGACTAGCGACCTCTCAGCTCGAAACCGGCTTCGGTCACCAGTCGCTCGAAGCGCTTCAGGAATTTCTGCTCTTCCTTGTCCGTGAGCGTCTTCGTGTCGGATTGCAGCAGCACGTGGAACGCGAGGGACTTGCGACCTGTGCCAACGGATTTTCCTCGATAGAGATCAAAGAGCTCGATCTGCGCGACCTGCTTTTTGCCGGCTTGTTCGATCAAGGCCAGGACTTCGCCCGCCGGGACTGCTTCGTCGATGGCGACGGCGACATCGACCTTGATACCAGGAAATCGGGGCAGCGGCTTGTAGCCTTCGGCATCGGGTTTGGCTTCAAGGAGCGCATCGAGACAGATCTCCGCGATCGCGACCTCGCTCTTGAGATCGCCGTCGAGGCCGATGGCCGGCGCGAGGCCCGGTTCGAGTTCTGCAACAACTGCGAAGGCGTCGCAGTCCGCTTCGCTTCGAAGGAAGAGACACTTTCCAGGATGCGCCCAGGCCGGGCGATTTCCGTCGGCCGTCCACGCCGGGACGGCTCGGCCGCGGGATCGGATCAGATCCTCCACGATGGCTTGTAGGCCCATCATGCGACTCTCATCGTAGGGCGCCTTTTTCCCAGGAGGCGGACCGGCCCAGACCATGGCCAGGAAATGTCGTTCGCGAGGCTCCCCGCGCTCGCTCACATGTTCAGGTTCGTACCCCTTGCCGAGTTCGAAGAGCCGTACGTCGCCGCGATTGCGGCGGTTGGCTTCGAGGGCGGAGAGCAGGCTCGGAGCCACACTGCGCCGAATCTTCGCCTCGCCCTGAACGACCGGATTGATGACGGAGACATGCGGCCGATCGAGTTCGCCCATCTTTTCGAGCAGCGCATCGTCGATGAAGGAATAGGAGAGGTTCTCATGGAAGCGTGCGCCACCGGAGAGGCGATCCTGCAGGTGTCGGACGAGCTTTCGCCGTTCGTCGCGGGGTGGGGGGACGATGTCGGAGGTCAGCGCCCGCTCAGGAATATTGCCGTAGCGATAGATGCGTCCGACCTCTTCGATGAGATCTTGTTCGATCGTAATATCCTTGCTCGCGCGGAAGCTCGGAACGAAAATCCGAAATAAACCTTTTTGATCGTCGCCTAACGTCTCGACGCGAAACGCGAGGCGTTCGAGAATGCCTCGAATCTCTTCGTTAGAGAGCGCCTTGCCCAGGGCCGTGCGGACGCGTTCGCAGCGAAGCTCGATCTCGCTCGTGGGATCTTTCCAAACGCCTTCGTCGGTGAGCGGGGCGGGATAACTTGCATGTGGGTCGATCGCTGACAGGAGATTGGCGAAATGGCCGGCGGCCAAAAGCGGCAGCGTTGGATCAAGGGTCTTTTCGAAGCGCGCGGAAGCGTCGCTGCGCAGCCCGACACGCGTCGATGTTCGACGAACGGTTGCTGCATCGAAGGTCGCGACTTCGAGTAAGAGCGAATCGGTTTCTTCCGCCACCTTCGAGAGCTCGCCGCCCATGATGCCGGCGAGGGCCACGGCGGTGTCCCCGGCACAGATGAGCAGGTCGGTGGATCGAAGTTTTCGTTCTTCGCCGTCGAGGGTGATAATGATCTCCTCGTCCCGAGCGTTGCGAACGACGATGCTGCGATCAATCGCATCGGCTTTCGCACTTTCGCTGTTAAGCTGCCGGCGATCGAAGACATGGTTGGGCTGGCCGAGATCCAGCATGACGAAGTTCGAGAGATCGACGAGGAGGTCGATCGGGCGCTGACCGACTGCCAGTAGGAGCCAGCGCAGCCAATCCGGCGATTCCTGGGTCGTCGACTTCGAAACGCCATCGATCTGGAGCGCGATATATCGCGGGCAGCCCTTAGTCTCGATTGAGACGGGCGTCGCGACCGCAGAGCCGCATTTAGGTAGCGCCGTATCGATGGGCAGTAGCTCCCGCTCGTAGATGGCTGCAATTTCCCGGGCGATTCCGCGATGGCCCCAGAGATCCGGTCGATGGGTCAGCGATTTATTATCGATCTCGATGATCCAGTCATCGATGCCGAGGGCCTCGGCGACGGGAGCGCCAACGCTCGCGTTCTCGGGCAAGACCCAGATTCCGTCATGTTCCTCGCCGAGATCGAGCTCGCGGACCGAGCAGATCATCCCGCGAGACTCGACGCCGCGGATCTTCGACTTCTTGATCTTGAAATCGAAGGGGAGTGTTGTGCCGATACAGGCGACTGCGACTTTCTGTCCGGATTCGACGTTAGGCGCACCGCAAACGATCGTAAGCGCGTCTTGCTCGCCGACATCGACCCGGCAAATAGAAAGTTTCTCTGCATCGGGATGCGCATTCTTCTCAACGACGTTTCCGACCACGACATCATGGAGTTGAGGCGCGAAGCGTTCGAGCCCTTCGACCTCGGCGGTCGAGAGCGTAAGGTCGTTACAGAGTTGCTCCGGCGTAATGCCGTCGAGCGAGACATGTCGCGCGAGCCAGCGCATCGAGACAAACATTAGAATTGCTCCAGGAAGCGAATATCACCGTCGAGAAGATGGCGCACGTCGTCGATCGCGTGGCGCAACATGACGAGCCGGGAAAGGCCCAAGCCGAAGGCAAAGCCACTCCATTGCTCGGGATCGATGCCCCCGGCGCGCAGCACGTTCGGATGAATCAGGCCGCAGGGGAGAAGCTCGATCCAGGTCGTTCGCTTGCAGACACTGCATCCCGATTGACAGAAGGGGCAGCGCGCATCGAGCTCGAAGCCAGGCTCGACGAAGGGGAAATGACCAGGGCGCAGACGAACATCGAGATCCCGCTCGAAGATCCCGCGCAAGAGCGTCTTCATGGTTCCGATCAAATGCGCGACCGAGATGTCCTTGCCAACGACCATTCCCTCCATCTGATAGAAGGTGTGATCATGGCTTGCGTCGGTCGTCTCTTGTCGGAATACACGGCCCGGCGCAACGACGCGGAAGGGCGGCTCGCGCTTTTCCATGGCTCGGATCTGAACAGGGGAGGTATGAGTGCGAAGAACCAGACTTCCCTCTTCGTCGCAATAGAAGGTGTCCTGGGAATCTCGCGCGGGGTGGTCCTTCGTAATGTTCAGGGCTTCGAAGTTGTAGTGATCGAGCTCGACTTCCGGTCCGTCGAGCACCTCGTAACCCATGGAGATGAAGAGGTCTTCGAGCTCCCGGGTCACCTGGGTGATGGGATGAAGACTGCCGCGACGGGCTTGCGGAGCGGGCACGGTGGGATCGAAACCGTCTGCCCGACGCGCGGAATCGAGCTTTCCGGTTTCGAAGGTCTTCTGGCGTTCGCCGATCAGTTCGAGGATGGCCTGCTTGAGGCTATTCGCCTTCTGGCCGTGGGCCTTGCGATCTGCGGGCTCGAGCTTCGGAATCTCGGCCAGCATGGCCGCCACGAGCCCCTTCTTGCCGACGAATTCGCGCTCGATGTCCTTGAGTGCGACCTCGTCCGCGCACGCCCCGATGCGCTCGCGCGCTTCTTGGAGAGTGTCTTCGGGATTCATGGGGATGCACCTTTCAAGTGTGGGTCGCGCGCGAGCCGTGTGTCGGGGAAGCCGGTAAAAGTCGGTAAGAAGTCTGTGAGGTCGGCGGAGATTACCGAATTCAAAGGGTCAAGCCCAGATTGACTGGCTCCGCACTCAACTTCGCATTCGCTGGGGCAGCCAGTGGGTCCCGTCGTCAGGGCGATGACGGTGCTTCGCCGTCCAGCGACGGTTCAGGGCCTTGCTTCTCCACATTTTGGATCTGGATGGCTGTTAGTGCCGCAATGGCGACCAGGAAAGCGGCCAGCCAATACGGGTAGGCCTGATCCTGATCGTAGAGGGCGCCGGCAAGCAGCGGTCCGACGACCCGGGCAGCGGAAGCGCAGGATTGAAAGACGCCCATCACGATGCCGCGTGACGCGTCGTCTGCCCGCTGAGAGACGAGGCTCATCATGGGCGGCTGGGAGATCCCGCGACCCACGGCCGCCAGGATAAGCGTCAGCACGAGGAAGCCGACCGTACGTGGAATCGGGATCACGAGAAAGGACACGGACATGAGGCAGAGGCCCACCAGGATGAGTCGCCGCTCGTGGAATCGGGCCGCCAGGCGCTTCATGCCGCCCCCCTGAATGCCCCCCATCACGATCGCCATGCCTAGCATGACCAGGCCGACGCCCAGCGCATCGAATCCGAATCGATGCAGCATGAGGAGTGCGAAGGTGGTTTCGAGCTGGGTGACGGCGACGCTGAAGAGGAAATACACGAAGCAGATTCGAGCGAGCACGGGCTCGCGAAGTACGTCGAGGCGGCTGGTCATGTTCGAGGCCGGGCGATCCGTTCGTCGGGCCGGTTCTCGTAGCGCCGCGACGGCCCAGATGAAATTGACTGCTGCCATGGCCGAGGCCACCAGCATCGGAACACCGTGGCCCCAACGCGCGAGCAGTCCGCCGATAGGCGGGCCGAGCGTGAAGCCCACTGCGAAGGACGCGCCGACCATCCCCATCCAGCGCGTTCGATCCTCTTCGTCGGTGACGTCGGTCAGATACGCGGTGGCGACGCTGATATTCGAACCGAATAGCCCCGAAAGCACGCGCGCCAGGAAGATCTGCGGAAGGGAATCGGCAAGTCCCAGGCAGAGCAGCGAAATCGCGGTGCCCGCAATCGTGATCAGCATGACCGGGCGGCGACCGATTCGGTCCGAGAGCCTCCCCCAAGCCGGCGAGAAGAGGAATTGCATCGCCGCATGGCTCGCGAGCAGGAGGCCGAGTAATGCGCCGTTGGCGCCAAAATGATCCGACCAGAAGGGCAAAATCGGAACGACGATGCCGAAGCCGATCAGGTCAACGACGATCACGCTGAAGAGAACGCCCAGTCGCGGGGGCCTCTGTGATTCGATCTTGTCGCTCAAAGTTCGTCACTCCGGGAGGCCTGATGGTTAGCTACGAAATGCCTCGGCAGGGACAGCAGGCTAGCAGCGACTTGCGGTCTGTCCGCTTGGGTCCACGGCGATTTTCAAGGAGTGCGAAGCCGACCCGCAACGAAGCGCTTCGTTGCTGGCTGTCAGTGAGTTCCCTAAATTGACGCTCTTCCTAGAGCGCACATCCAGTTTCACCAGAGCTAAACCAGAGTTCCGATTCCAAGTACGGGAACCCCACCCTGCCGACCGGAGAGATTTCTGTGACCCAACAATCACTCGATCAAGCCGAACAGACCCTGCACGAATGGTCGCAGCAGCAGCGCAGCGCCGAAGCCATGGTCCCGATCATCGGAGAGCTCTACCGCGAGCACGGCATCATCGTCACGCTCTTCGGCAATTCGCTGGTGAACAAATCACCGCTCGAAATCATCGAGCTCCATCGCCTGGCGCGAGTGAACGTCGACGACGCCACCAACGTCTCCGATACCTTTCCGATCCTGGCTGCGATGGCGGAACTCGATCTGGGCCCCGCGCGAATCGATGCTGGGAATTTGGTCAGCCAGTGGCGCGTTCGTTCAGGCGCCGGCGACTCTGTATTGGTCGGCGACTCTGCATCGGTCGGCGACTTCGTCCGGGACGAACTCGCGGGTATCGCGACGGGCAAGACCTCCATCCGTCCTAATCCACAGGACGTCGTTCTCTACGGCTTTGGTCGAATCGGCCGATTGGTCGCACGAATTCTCGCGGGCAAGACCGGGCGCGGCGACAATCTACGATTGCGAGCCATCGTCGTTCGGCCTGGCGGTGACGACGATCTCGCCAAGCGTGCCAGCCTGCTGCGACGCGATTCGATTCATGGTCCCTTTTCGGGCGAGGTGCTCGTCGACGATGCGGAGAACGCTCTCATTATCAATGGCAATGTCGTCTACGTGATCTACGCGAACGGTCCCGAGGACGTCGACTACACGAAATACGGCATTCGCGATGCGATTGTCGTCGACAATACGGGCAAGTGGCGGACGCGAGAGGGTCTCTCGAAGCATGTAGCCGTCGCGGGCGCATCGAAAGTCATTCTCACGGCGCCGGCCAAAGGCGATATCCCCAACATCGTCTACGGCGTGAACCACCACGGAATGGTCGAGGCCGGGGACGTTCTCTCCGCAGCCAGCTGCACGACGAACGCGATCGTCCCGGTTCTAAAAGCCGTCCACGATGAGTATGCAATCAACAACGGACACGTCGAATCGATTCATGCGTTCACGAACGATCAGAATCTCATCGACAACTACCATCGCAAGGCCCGCCGCGGGCGCGCCGCACCGCTGAATATGGTCGTCACCGAAACCGGCGCCGTCAAAGCCGTCGCAAAATGTCTTCCCGAACTGGCAGGCAAATTGACGGGCAACGCGATTCGAGTTCCTACGCCTAACGTCTCGCTGGCCGTCATGAGCCTGAATCTCGAACAGGCCGTGTCGAAGGGATCGCTCAATGATTATCTGCGCAAGGCCTCACTAGAAGGCGATCTACAGAACCAAATTGATTTCGCGAATTCGACCGAGGTCGTGTCGAGCGATTTCGTTGGGAATCGATTTGCTGGCATCGTGGATGCGCAGGCGACGCTGGTTCAGGGGAATCAGGTCGTTCTCTATGTCTGGTATGACAATGAGTTTGGGTATAGCCGGCAGGTGGTGCGGTGTCTCGAGGAATTGGCTGGGATCGTAATGCCGAATTTCCCGAAGCGGGCGGTTCGGGTATAGCCGAGGGCCTGGCAGCGGAATCGAATCGATACAGGAAATCAATAGCCGGGCTCTGGGATCGTTCGCATGCTGTGGTGCATGTTGGTTCGGTCCTTATTGCTGATCGGTTTCGGGGCTTTTCTCGGCGCCGGGCACACGTTGGCTTGGATTGTGGCCGTCGAGCTATCTGCCGTCTTGGCCGTTATGGAATAGCCTTCGCGCCATCATGACCGGCGGATCGGCGATCCGTTATCGGGTCGCGGTGGTGATTCTGGCGGGGATGGTCGAGTGATTCGCCAGCGTGCTGGCCGGGCTTTAGGCTGGCACGTGGCGAAATCGGACGCGTGCGACCCTCTTCGTATTCGACGCTGTCAATTGTCAGCTTGTGAGTCAAATCGGAACTGTCTGGGGAGTCGAAAGGGCAGGGTGAACGTGGCGCCGATGCGTGGAGCCGGATCAAAGGGTTCGCTGTAGAGTTTGCCACCTCGCGAATTCTCGACGCGGAGTCGGCCGCCGAATCCTACTCCGACTCGGAAGTCGAAATGCGCGTCTTCGTAGAGTCGAAAACGCAGGCCGATTTCCACAGGAACAGATGTGATTTCACCCACCCCATTCTTGTCCGCAGCGGAGCCGTTGTCGTCGAGGCGAAATCGATTGCGTTCGTAGCCGGCGGAGAGAGTCGCTCTTATCGCTTTGTTGGGTCCCCAAGAAAGGGCTGCCCGCCCGCCTTGGCTCCAATTCCCTTCTGTTCGAAGGGTGAGTGAACTCGAAAGCGCCCAATCGACAACGACGATCGGGAAGGTTTCGGAGGAGTCTTCGAGCTTGCTGATGACGCCGATGCCGGCTCCGATACGGAAAACATCGCTGATCTGCCAGCGCAGGATGGCGGAGGCGCCGGCGGTGAGGCCGTTTCTGCGTGCTCCCGTTTCGCCCGAGTAGCGAATCGGAGCCGCCGCGTCGAAGGAGAGGTGTTCTCCTATCAGCACTGTCATGTTAGGCGCGATGTCCAGGGTGTTGATTGCGCCCCAGGGATTGCGTGGGAGAACACGTGAGCCGTACGCCGCGGGGCGGACGCGGGCCCCACTGAGTTGGAAGTCGTAATGCGAGTACTGGTAACCGACGTCCACGCCCATGAGGATAGACTGGTTGATCGGTCCGCCGAAGTCGGCGCGGATAGACGACGTCCATGAGTCGAAACTGTCACCGCCCCGTGTGTCGGTCTTGAACGTGCTGGCGAATCCGCCCTCGACGTGTCCACGCCATTCGAAGGGTGTCGTCGGGTCCCGCTGCATGGAAAACTGCGCGTGCGCGGGTTGGAAGGCGAGTGCGGACAGCAGGGCGCCAAGCGGGAATATGGCAACAGTACGCAACAGGCGGGATAGTCGTAGGGGCCGCTTCACCCGTCTGGAAATTGACTGTCTGAATGTATCCGACACGATGGAGACCCCCCTCTCATCTTCTTAACCCACTGCCCAGAAAGCGTCACGCGCTGTGCCTGTGCTACGCAGGCTTTTCCGGTAGATGCTCAGTCTGGTTGAAGCTGACCAGCCTCGGTTCTGGATCCAGGACGAGCTCGGTAATCGCGCAATTGTCCATCATGCGATTCCAGCGGCTGTAGTCATTGTCGAGGAGCAGGCCGAAGACGATGGAGAAAGCTCCTCCATGGCTGACGACGACGACACGCTCGCCCGCGTGACGATCAGTGATTCGACGCAAAGCGCTTGCCAGACGATCGCCGACCTGTCGAGGAGATTCGCCGCCATGCGGGCGATAGTCGTGATCGGCACGCATGTTATGGAAGAGTTTCTTGTCCTCGAAGAGATGGTTGAAGGACAGACCTTCCCATTCGCCGAGATCGTATTCGGCCAGGTCGGCATCGATCTCAGGTGTTAGTCCGAGGGGGGCGGCGATTGCATTCGCCGTGTGATGAGCGCGGTCAAGGGGGCTCGCGTAGACACAGCCGATCGGTCCATGATTGTGCTTGATAAAGGCAGCGGCGGCAGCGGCTTGTTGATGGCCGTGCGCGGTGAGTGGAGTATTGGTTGAGCCATGCCAGACGGCGTCGAGATTGGCGGAGGTCTGGCCGTGGCGAACGAGCGTGAGCAGAGTTTCTGAAGATCCCATGGATGGCGGATCATACAGGGATCCGGGCGAGCTGCAGCGAGAATGCTCGGGACGGCGGAGCGAAAAGCGATGTGACGCGGGACAAGGTGGGTTTTGTTTTCGCGGAGCGCTCAGGGTTTGTTAATCGCGCTGTCCTATGGAAACGCTTCCGAAGTGTCTGAGCCAACCAACCGGCGACATTTCGTCGATGCGCAGCTGGGCGGCAGCCCGGGTGAGCGGTTGGGACGCCATCGCGGATGGGTTCGCGCGTGCGGTTGCGCTGGGGGAAGTGGTCGACTGCGCAGTGTGGCTTTCGCTCGAGACCGATTGGGCCTCGACGGAACGTGGACCTGGGTTCGGAACGACCGCCGCCTCACGAATTGGAGCGAGCGCGGCAGGGGATCCGGCCAATGAGGGTGCGGCCGAAAGCGACAGCGCAACCATCAGGGCTAGCCCGAAGATTTGACTTGGGACTCGCGTCTTTCGATTTAAAATGTTGGTATATCCACCCATTAAAGTATGAGTCGGGCGCTGGGCAATGCGACTTGAGTAATGTGGGTGAAAAAAGACTCATTGGTGAGGAAGGTGGAAGAGCAGATGTAAGTCGTGCGCAGAAAGCCCAGCTCAATTTATTTCGGTCGAATATGGGCAATGGGCGTCGAGGCCAACACTCGGTCGATGGCGGCTCTAGTCGCTGGTCCCGGCGAGAGGATCTCCAGCTGAATGGTGGGGCTCGACTCGCTGACCTGGACGAGGCTGAGTCCTTCGAGGACGATTCTCTCGATTTTCTGGCCATCGACGAGGGTGCAGTTTCGACTGTCCAGATCTTCGATGTACCAGCGACCGTCTTCGAAGTAGACGCGTGCATGTTTGCGCGACACGAGAGGATCGTAAAAGCGAACACGACATTCTTGGCCACGTCCGAGAAAGAAGGATGCACCGAGGGTGACGCTGTTGCTTTGCCCCGCACCGTCCGTCCAATGCACGAGGACTGCCCCGATGCCCCGGCTCAGGTCCAGGGCGCTTATCGTGGCCTGGTGCGCGAGTCCGCTGTTAAACGCATCCGTTTCCGAGAATTCACGTGGCGCGTGACTTGCGCCCGGTCCTGGATCGCGAACGATGCCGCGAAGACCGAGATCGAACATCCAGGCCAGGACGATGACGACGGGCAGTAGCAAGACGGCGACGGCTACGAGACCACGAACGAAACCATCCGGCGCACCGAAGACGGGGCCCAACTCCGCGGCGCCTTGCGAGAGTCCCCACATGGCGACGACGTACATGCCTACGGTCGAAAAAATGCGTCGGCGTCGAGCCTCCGCCCAAAAGCCTGTGAGTCGATTTGGCAATCGTGCTCCCCGCTAGGCCTGTTTGTTGCTTTGGGAAGTCTATCAAGCCTTTTGAAGAACAACACGGGCGTTTGCGTGGGGGGCCGAGCCTCCTAGAGACTCTGCGCAGATCGCGCCGTTAGGCGTTCTCTAGGAGTTCGACGAGATCGTCTCGCGTCAATCGGCTGCTGCCGTCCGCATCTTCGAGGGCCGCATCGGCCAGAGCGCGCTTTCGATGATGGAGTTTGAGGATGCCTTCCTCGACGGTGTCCCGTGCGATCAATCGATGCACGACGACGGGTCGCTCCTGGCCGATTCGATGTGCGCGATCGGCGGCCTGGGCTTCCACCGCGGGATTCCACCAGGGATCGAGCAGGAAGACGTGGTCGGCGGCCGTGAGGTTGAGGCCTGTTCCGCCCGCTCGCAGGGAGAGAAGCATCACCGGCTCGCCTTCTTCGCCGTCCGCGGACTGGAATCGATCGACGATTTCGCCACGGTTGCGAGTGGATCCGTCGAGTCGGAGCCAAGGAATACTTCGCTCGCGCAGGCCGGGTTCGACATGGTCGAGCAGGCTCGTCCACTGGGAAAAGACCAGTGCCTTATGACCGTCGGCGACGGCCTCTTCGAGACGCGCATAGAGTGTTTCGAGCTTGCTCGACGAGTTATTCGTCGCCTCCTGGCCGGGAACGAGACTCGAGTGGCAAGCCGCTTGGCGAAGTCGAAGTAGGGCCTCGAGGGCGGCCATGACATTGCCCCCCGCGCGCAATTGATCGACGACGGCTCGGACGGTGGCCGCGCGCACGCTGTCGTAGACGGCGCGTTCCTCGGCCGAGAGTTCGCAATCGAGAATGATCTCGGAGAGGGGAGGAAGGTCGGGAGCAACTTCTTTCTTAAGCCGACGCAGTAGGAACGGGCGGATGCGCTGACGCAGTCGCGCGCTCACATCCGTGTCGCCTTCGGCAATCGGCTTCGCGTACCGCTCTTTGAATTGTGACCGGCCGCCTAACAGTCCGGGATTCAAGAAATGCAGTTGACTCCAGAGCTCTTCGAGTCGATTTTCGACAGGCGTCCCCGTGAGCGCGAAGCGCGCCTTCGCGCTCAGTTCGAGCGCCGCGCGGGCAATCTGACTTTCCGGGTTCTTGATCATCTGCGCTTCGTCGAGGACGACACAATCCCAATCGATCGCGGTCAGCAGACTCTTGTCTTGACGCAGCAGCGCATAACTCGTGATCGTGATGTCCGCGCCGGGATCCAACTTGCGGCCCGGTCCGTGGTACAGGGAGAACCGAAGCTCGGGCCGAAAACGCTCGATCTCGCGAATCCAACCATGTAAGACACTGGTTGGCGCGACGACGAGTGTTCGTCCCTCGACCGCGCACAACGCCTGAAGCGTCTTTCCGAGTCCCATGTCGTCGGCTAGCAGAGCGCCGAGTCCGGCGCGGCGCAGAAAGACCAACCAATCGACTCCGTCACGCTGGTAGGGACGCAGAACCTCCGCAAGGTCGTCTGAAATTTCGGCCCGGGGAATCCCATCGAATCCATCGAGGAGTGGTCGCAGCCCTTCGAGTGCGGGCGGTGGCGGCTGATCGAGGTCTTCGCAGAGCAGCGCGAGATCCGGTAAGGCGTGGCGGGCGACGCGACCACGGGAATCGAGAGCATTCAGCAGATCTGCCAAACGATCACCGTACATGGACAGCCAATCGGTTGGCATGTTCGCGAATCCGCCCCCATCCAGAGCGACCACGGACTCCCCGGCAGCCCACGCCCGCAACACGGAATTCGGTTGTGCCCCCCCGGCGGCCCCCATTCCCGGATGGGCATTAGAACGGTCACCCTCGTCGCCGCCCATGGCACCGGCCAGACCGACATAGGGCGCTGCGCCTTCTCGGGTGATTTCATTCGGGCCGGAGTGATCAGCGCTTGCGTCGGCTCCGGCGACTGCGACGCTGAAGTCAAGAAGGACGCGATCGTCGTCGATCTGAAGCGAGGGTGTTAGTTCACCGCGAAGCTCGAAATCACGAAAGGCATCCCCAACGACCTCCATCGAGGTTCCCGCCAGCCGCGATGCAAACTCGATGGCTTCACTTGCAGGGAAGCGCGTCGAATATCCGGGTCGGAGCCCCAGTTCGCGACGCAGCTTCGAGACCGCCGCATTCTCCTCCGCCCCGTTTCGAATGGGCACTTCGCCGCCGCCCAGATGAACCAGACGACCCGCATCGATGCGGGCGATGATCGGCTGGCCTGGCTCGCCATAGACGAGGGTCGGAAGGACCGAGAGACCGACTCCATCGCGCCGATTCTCGATTCGAATCCGCGGCCGCTCGCCGCGGCGCGTTCGCGGTAACTTTTCGGTTTCGATTTCGAGTCGGATCCGATCTCCGAGATCCGGGATGACTTCGGTGACCAAAACGGCGAGGTCATCGTTGCTGTAGAAGCGGCCACGGGGCAAGTCGGCGATTTCACGGCCACTCAATTTGTTCTTGGCGATCGGATGCAGCGCGTCGCCGGCTTGAACGACCCCGTTTCGAAAGGCCCGGTCTATGCGGCGGTCCTGTTCGACGAATAGGCGGACGCCTCCGGGCGCATCGACGACTCGCGCGTTCATCCCGAGCGGTTCGGACTCGATGCGAATCGGGCGGCCCGTGAGATAAACGCGCTGCGTGCCTGCGAGATGATCGAGCAGGCGGGTCAGCGCGGGCTGGGACGTCGCATCGGCGGGCCGTGAGGCCAGGATTCGTTCAATCGCCACGTCGGCGGGGGTCGCGACGAATTCGGGGCCGATTTGGTGTCCCGCGGCGGCCGCGGTCAGACTTCCGCGAAGGGGGGTGCGCTTGCCTTCGAATTCGATGGCGCGTGTCATCTCCAGATCGCCGCCGCGCTCCTCGAGTTCGTAAACGATTCTTCCCCGAGTCTCGCCTTGCGTGGCCAGTGCCTCGCCGGTTTTCTCGGCTTGCCGGACGGCAATCACGCTGGCCACAACGTGTTCGCAGGGATCTTCTGGGCTTGGGCAGCTGCAATCCCAATCTTCATCACCGGGGTGCAGTGAGACTTCGGGCGCGACGAGCCCACCGCGGATCGCGACGCAGAGCGTGATGTCGTCTTCGCCCTGATTCTCGATGCTGACTGCACCGGCGCGGGCAAGCTGAACACCTCGCGACCAGGTCGGTCGGGTGCAGGCTTCTTGAACGGCCTCGAAAATTGACTGCGTGGAATCCAAGATGATGGCTTCAATCCGGTTTGATGCGCTTCGGCTGGTTGAAAGGCTTAGCTGAAAGGCTCGGACACGAGGTTCAGCGGTATGGCGATGCTGCGTGTGCGAAGAGCACAAGGGCTGGGAGGGGGAACGCGGAGACTAACCGATCTTCGGGGCGAGACTATCTTTGTTTTGGACCAGGGTTCGCCGCGTGCTTCGCGGCCCAGTCCCGCAGCTCGGCGGCGAGAGCCTCGGTCTGATTCGCTTCAGGGTTCTCGGCGACGAACTGGGCGAGATGCGCGAGTGCGCGGCCGACGTGTGCACCCGGACCAGCCCCCAATGCATCCATCACGGCCTGACCACCGAGGGCGAGGGAGCGCACCTGATCGCTTTGCTCCCGGTTGCGGCGGAGCTTTTCGAACTGCGCTTCGACTTCGTCCAGACGCTTCAGGCGCAGCTTCGTTTTCTCGTTCTGGACAGTGTCTTCGAGATCGAGGCGTCGCCAGAGGACGAGGCGTTCGACGTCCTCATGATCCAAGCGCTGAAGAACCTTCCGCGTGGCGCCATCGCGAAGAGACTCGATCGTTCGGTCGATCGGATGGGCGCGATGAATCTTTTCGATGCGCCGGGCGAGAGCATGCGGCATGCGGAGTCGCACGATGGCGCGTTGGGTGGCGGTGCCTTCGAGCCAGGCGGCCCAGCGAAATGCGGGACTCTCTCCGAGTTGGGAGGCGCGCTTTTCACCCGTTCGTTTCAGGCCGGGAAAGAGGGCGGGGCTGATGCCCGAGTCGTGCAGGAAACCGAGTCCCAGGCTCGGATCCGGGCTGAAGAGGATGCGATGGATCTCGCGTCGAGCCGGCGCGGCTTCGGGCAGCCGCTTCAAGGCTTCGGTGAGTCCGTCACGTGCGGCGGCGAGGACCGCCGCGGAGGGCTTCAGCTGGAATTGCGCCGCGAGCCGCGCGGCAATCCAATAACGCCGCGGTGCGATCGTGAATGGATTGGGATCGCTGCTCGCCAGATCGAGCACGCCGTCTTCGAATTTCGCACGCACGTCACTGGGATCCGACCATTGTTCGGTGACCCGTCGATGGGCGAAAGCCAGCGGTCCGAGACCAAATCCGATCAAGATTTCTTCGAGGCTATTGTCGCCGATGGGAAAGATGTCGATGGGACCCGACGTCGTGGCCAGGGTCACGCGCCGCGCGTGGCTGGCCGTGACGACGGCACGGGGCAGAAAGCTCAGCAGCCCTTTCGCATCCACGTCACAGAGAAGCGTGATCGCGGGCCCTTCGAGTATTGGGTCGGCGCTCGATTGCTGCTGAAGATCGTTCAGCAGCCCTTCACCCTGGCTCCAGGTGGCGATCCCGCGTGCTTCGAGGCACTCACACAGCTCGGCGGGGCTCTGTAGCGGGGGAGTCGACAAGGTCTGCCTTTCTATCGATTCAATCGTTGAGCAGCATCCGATTCAGGAATCACTGATGCAAGCCAAGAAATGGTTGGGGGCGCCGGACGAGTGTAGGGCGAGTCGGGTGGGCGGGCTGCCGTAGTCTCTGGAAAGGCCGGCGGCTGGACACCCCGAGATTCAATTTCTGGCGAATCACGCCGCGCAGACTGGAATCGAATGCACGACTCGTTCGCTGCCGCGAGACATCGCGCCAAACCATTTCGTACTCGATCGGATCACACATTGTGCCCCGACCGTGCGGCTCGCCGTGACTGCGTCCGGGACGATACTCGAGGATCGATCGACAGAGGGGGAAGCGGTTGAAGCTTCGCAAGCGCTGACTGTGGATCAGCTTTCGTCCTGGTCGCCGTCGCGGGGCCGATTGAGCAATAGGGAGTATGTGCGCAGTCTTCGAGAGTTAGCCCCAGGCGTTCGTCGTACGTTACGCTGAGGAAGTGTTAGGCATTGAATCGATTCGCGCCGGAACGCGGTTCGCGCGAATCGCGGGCGCCGCCGAAACATTTTGTCATTCGTTCGGTATTTCTCAAGGTCGCGGTAAGAACCTCCGACTCCATTTTCTATGATGGCAATCGATCACATCTCCCAAACCTCGCCGAAACCCCATGAATCCCAGCTTTCGATCGCATGCTTGGGGCACCGCGGATGAGGACGGGTTCTGAAGTCGCTGGCCATCGGCCCTGTGTTGAAGAATGTCGCGTCGACGAGAAATTCGTACGCGTCCTCTTGATCGAGGATCGGACGGATGTGGCCGACGAAATCCGGGGCTCCCTTGGACGTGCCATTCGGGGATCCTTCGATGTCGTGCGCGAAACCAACCTGGTCGAGGCGGTCGCGCAGATCGAGGGCGAAAGCTTCGATCTCTTGTTGCTGGACCTCTCGCTCTCAAATGTCGAACGATCGACGGCCATCGACTGGGCCAATGACCTCGCCCATCGTCTACCCGTCGTCGTCCTGACGGGCACAGAGGAACTCGACGAACCCGACGCCAGGATCTGTCAGGATCTCAAGGACTGCGTCGAGCAGGCGGATGTTCCCGGCAAGCTGCTCTCGGCCATTCGGCGGACTCGGCGATTCGGAACCGGCGTCATGACGCCGATCTTCTGCCGAATCGAAGGGCTCTGCGGATAAACGTCTCCTCGGGGCGCTGCCTCGGGAATTCACACTCAGCGAAAATCCCCGGATCGCTCTACTGCCTTTTTGGATTCGCCCTTCGTTATTCTCAGAGCCATGTCGTCGCCTTCGCCCTCATTCTGCTTCCGATTGCCCGGTCGAGTTGCACCGCTGGGTCATTGGCTGGCGTGGCTCTTTCCCGAAGCCGATCGCGCCACTCGGCGGCGCTGGGTCGAGGATGGCTGTGTGACGATGGACGGGGGACTCGTCGACCGCCTTGGCGTCGAGTGTCCGGCGGGCGCCCGAATCGAGATTCGGGAGGAGGGCGACGAAGCGGGTTCCGCACTCGAGCCCCTCGTGTTTCGCGGGGCTCCGTCGGGTGCTGGGCCTGGGTCGTCGGATGAGGGGGCGTCTTCGAATTGGGTCGGACTGATCGATGATCCGCCGTGGCGTTCGGGAGCACTTCGGTCAGAGGGCAATCCGGAGATCGAGTTCGAGATCGGCGAGCGCCGCGACGGTCTAGCCGTGATCACGCTGGTTGGGCCAGTCTGCGAGCGGCAAACCATTTGTGATCTATTGGCCAGCGCGGGAATGCCGCTGGTGGGTGATTTGTGTGGGGGCGGGCTGGCCGTGACCGGTGGCCTGCGGCTCTTCGCTGGAGAAGGTGCCTACGCGTCGCGTTTGGAGTGGCCCGAGGAACCGGCCTGGTTTGGGCTTTCGTTTGGGGCATCCGCGGACCGTGAGGCTTTGACTCCGATCCTTCGGGTTTCGGATGAAACCGCTCGCGTCGTTGGCAAAGGGCACCCCTGGATCCTGCCGGATCGATCGAGCGATCCCGTCACTCGATTTCGGCCGGGAACCGCGCTGCGCATCGCTACCCGGGAAGGGCAACCGCTGGCATGGGCCCATGTCGAAGGCGATCCGAGGCTGTCTGCGCGGATTTGGGCTGTTGGGGCGGACGCGGAGCGGGACGCGGCTTCAGTCGAAGCGCGGGTGGCGCGGGCGATAGCGCGGCGACGAGATCTGCTCCAGCCAAGCATTGCATCAGATCTCGCATCCGGGAAATATCGACACACGAATGCGTTTCGGCTGATTCATGGCGAAAGCGATGATCTGCCTGGCCTCTTCGTCGATCGACTCGGCCCTCTGATTCGCGTTCTCGTGACGGGACGCGCGGCGGAGCCTTACCGAGAGCGTGTGATCGCGGCCTTACAGGCTCAGCTTCCCGTGACACCGGAGGGTGAGGACTGGAGCATCCTCGAACTCTTGCATCTTCGGAGTCTGGGCGGCTCACAATTCGATCGTGTGCGCTGGCTCGTGGGTGGGCTCGAGCAACTCGGGGCCCAGAATGTTGCGGTTGATGAAGTCGGCTTTCGTGTTCTCGAACGAGGGTTGGAATTTGGCGTCGATCCGGGTTGGGCGACTCCGCGCAGCGTGCGCCCCGGCTATGGGCTCTTTGTCGATCAGCGAGAAAACCGCGCACGACTCGAAGAATACGCTGCTCGGGGAGGTGCCTGGCTGAATCTCTTTGCGCATACCGGCGCCTTTAGCGTGTCGCTCCTGGCGAACGGTGCGAGTCGTGTCACATCGGTCGATTTGTCGGCGGCCTATCTGGGACGACTGGATGAGAACCTGTCTCTGAACCGCGAGCGAGGAGTCGACCCGGCAAGCCACGATTCCGTTCGAACCGACGGTCGCCGATTTCTCGAGAAGCTCGAGACTGGCCAGCGCTTTTCAGGAATCGTGTTGGATCCTCCCACCGCCGCCGCAGCCGGTCGTCGGTTCTGGTCTCTGCAGAAGGATCTCGAACCCCTGATTCGAAACTGTGTCGCCCGGCTTGATGTGGGTGGCTGTCTACTGGTCACTCAAAACCGCAACGGCCCTCCACTCGGGCTTGACCTTGTCCTCGAGCGGGCGGCCGCGCGCATTCATCGAGGAATTGCGCATCTCGAGCCGGCCCCCGCCGGCCGGGACCACCCGACTCGGCCGGAGTTCCCTGAGGGGGATCCCTTCGAGGGATGGCTACTCGAGCTCGATTGACATCGTCGTCCTCGCCGGGGTGAGTGCGCCGCTCTTGACCCACCAAGAGCGAGGTCGGTGAAATGATCGGACAATTTTCGAGATAACTGTCGAATATTTCCCGTTATAAGAAAATTTTGATGCGTAAACATCATGCTTCATTAAAAGGTCTCTGCCACAAACCCGGAAGTCGCACCACTTCATTCCAGCCTCAAGGAGTCTTCTTCGGCTTCGCGAGCGCCCGCTCAATGGGAGCTGGGCACTGACGTTGGAAGTAGAGACAGGGGTGGAGAAGAGATGCGACGGATAAACCTAGAATCGATGACCCAGCCGACCGCGAGCCGCGTAGCGAGTCTGCTGGTGGGAGCTCTGCTGCTCCTGGGCGCGACCACAGCCTCGGCAACGCCTGCGAATTTTTCGAGTACTGGTTTTGGCTTCGAGCCGATCGGTCTTGAAGGTCTCCCGACGGGCAGCTTTGGCGACCCCACGATCTTGAGAACCGCCGGCGCGCCGGACGCGATGAATCCACCGGACGTCGAACTCTTGGGCTCCCAGGACCTCTGCATTCTCGTCGGGAGTGAGGATGCGTGTCGTTCCTCGGCGGTGGGCATCACCGGAGCCTACTCGGCGCTGGTCTCTGTCGAGGTGAACGTCCTCGATCAGGCACTGACGGGACCCTTCACCCTTTATCTGGATAGCCTGGCGGTCGGTTCACCCTACGCCCTTTCCGATGTTTCTGTTGAGTTGGATCCGACGACGACGACTCCGGATTTTGCAACTCTCGATACCTCTGGGGTTCCAAACTTTGCAGCACGCTTTGATGGAACCTACGACCCCTTCGTGCATGTCGAGTACACCACCGCGAGTGGCCTAACCGTTCTCGCCGATTACATCGGGTGGACTGTCGAGGACGGTGACATCGTGACTTTTCGCTATGACGTGAGTGTCGGAGCGATTGGAGGAGATGCACCGCAGTTGATGGCGAATGCGATTCCCGTGGTCGTTCCGGAACCGCGAACGGCACTGCTCACTGGACTTGGACTCGCGGGTCTAACGCTGGTCGGAGGCCGTCGCCGATAGGGCGAGACCGATACCGTGTATCGTTGTCGTTGGGGAGTGGACGACAGGACGGCCAATGGGTCGTGCACGGAGACTGTCGTTCGGTCATGGACCGAATCGGGAATGGGGTAAAACGTGCGAACGTTCTGGCTACTGATTGCTGCAATCCTCGCGCTCGGCGGGGGAATCGCAGGAACCACGTCTGCTAATGCGGCTGAACAAGCGAATGGAGCTGCCGACGATACCGCGGAGGTGATTCGCCAGGCCATCGAGGCCGCCGAATCTGGCCGCTGTGCCGAAGCCTTCGATCTTCTTTCGACTGCAGAGAATCTTGCGAGTCGAGCACGATTATTGGCGGCGCAATGTCGCGTCCGTGCCGGTCTCTATCCCGAGGCCTTGAATGATCTGAATCGGATTCGAGGCGCCAGTGATCTCACACCCACACAAGTGGGTGATGTCGAGGCGTATCGTGCGGTCGCCTTCTACCATCTCGAGCGCTACACCGAGGCCGAAGCGGCATTGGGTCGTGCCGAAGGACTAACGAGCCAAGAGGCCCAGGTCTCCCTGTACATTGGTCTCATCGCACTTCGAAATGGCGAGAATGATCGCGCCGCTCCTGCGCTCGAATCTGCGGCGCGACTGGCACCCGCGATCACGGAGCCGGTGGCCTCCTATTATGCGGGCCTCGCCTGGCAGGGGAGCGCCAACCGCACAAAAGCAAGAGCGGCCTTTAGACGCGTGGTAGAACTCGATGGCGATGGACCCTGGGGCAAAGAAGCCGCCAAGATGCTGGCGGCAAACACCGCCTACCCCTTCTTTGCGAGTATGGGTGCGGGGATTGAGTACGACAGCAACGTCGAGCTTCGCGGCAAGGGGCTGGTCGAGTTGTCTCCGGAATTGAATTTCGATGGCAAGGCCGATGGGCGAGCCGTTTGGCAGATGAATGGCGGCGTCGAGCTTTTCGAGAAGAACGATTGGAGCGGTGGGGTCAACGTCGGCTATACGGGCAACGCGCATTTCGACCGTACGGATTTCGATACGCGTTATCTGGCCTCGGGCGCGTATCTGGCGCGGCGGTTCGATGCGAAAAATTTGGCCCAGATTCACTACCAATTGGGATTAGGGTGGGTCGATGAAAAGTGGTTCTTGCTGACGCACTATGCCGATCTGGGACTAACACATGTCTGGTCCAGTGCCGGCAAGACGCGCATGTTTGGCGACTTAGTCTGGGCCGACATCCGGTTCGATGCGATCGATGCGCCAGACGCCAGCGTCTGTCTCACAGGCACTCCGAATGTTGGATGCGGTCCGGACGGGCTGAGAGAAGATGAGGAGCGGGACCGGAGTGGATACAATCTTGGTTTCGGCTTGTCCCATGACTACCCCGTTTCGATTCCTGAAGGCCTAGATGAAGTCCTTCGCAGGGTGGATCTCGCGGGCGGCTACCGCTTTGGATACAACCATTCCAAAGGAAGTGAATGGAAGTATTTCGGGTATGCAGTCAATCTTGGGATGGATCTCGAATTTCCGATGGCTTTTAGCCTGGGCACGCATCTCCGGTATGAGTACCGAGACTTTTTGAATCCTTCGACGTTTCCCGATGACGAGTCGCCGGGTGTTACCTACACGCTCTCGGACGCTGATCGCCAAGAACATGAGGTCACGTTCACGACCGAGGTCGCGAAGGATCTCACGGAACAGCTGTCGACAAGTATTCGATGGAGATTTGTTAGCAACATGTCCAACCGCAGTGTTTTCGATTACACGCGCCACGTTGTGGGCGTATACCTGAATTATCGATTCGATTGAACTTTGAATCGTGATGGGAGAGTGAAAATGACTCCGACTTCTCGGAATACTTTGATGATTGGTGGCGCTTTGATTCTGATCTCGCTGCTGTTAGTTTGCGGCCCGCTTTCCGGGCTGCTTGGAAGTGGTGGATCGAGCCTGGAAGAGGCTCCCTCTGTTGCCGCAGGCCCTCCGGCTGATCACAGTGGCGCATTGGGTGCGGCCGCTGTTGGCGCACTCGCGGGCGCGAGACTTGGCGAGTCCCGAGCAGAACTGTTGGCGGCGGAGATGCCGGTGGTAGTCGTTGCGGTGCCTGTGATCGAGGTGGTCGAGGTGGTCGCTGAGGCCGAAGACGAGACGGCCATGGATGCAACTGTTGTAGCGCCGATTCCCGCCGAACTTCCCGATGTCGGCGCAGTCGGTCCGTCAATTTCAGATGTCGCGAGCCCCGGGCTTGAGGCGGCTGTGACGGCCGCGGACTTTGATCGCGCAATGGCAGCCGCGGCCAAGACGAAGGCGGGAGTTGTTACGGCGGGTAACGTTGTCGATCGATTCGCACCGCCGGTTGCGGCCGCGCCACAGGCCAATCTTCGCGTCGCTTACAGTTTGGATGCGGGTGCGATGATCATGCCCTGCGAGACCCCGGGTTCGGATTGTCGCAATCTTGCAGCGACAAGTGCGCCGCCGCCGATGGGTCAAAACCCGCCGATCATTCCGGGTCGGTTGCCTCCGCAGCCGCTGGGTGAAAACCCGCCGATCATTCCGGGTCGGTTGCCTCCGCAGTCGACGGGTGCTCCATGAGGCTGATCGGTCTCTGATCGTCCGATCCAGATTTGAGCCCTCTTGAAACGAGCCGTTGCGGAACTCCGCATCGGCTCGTTTTGTGTCTGTGCAGGGAATCGCGTCGTCGGTCGGGCGATGTATTGTCTTCCGACTTCTTGCGTGATCGGGTCTTCTGGTTTCACAGCGTGGATCCATTACAGGAAAGCGGAGATAGGTCGAAATGAGCGAGGCGGGGCGGGAAGTTCAGATCGAAAGCGAGGACGGTGCCTTTTCGGCTTATGTCGCCACGCCTGCGGGCGGGCGGGGGCCCGGTCTCATCGTTCTGCAGGAATGGTGGGGCCTCGTTCCGCAGATTCGGGATGTCTGCGATCGCTTGGCGCGCTCGGGATTCGTTGCCCTTGCGCCCGATCTCTATCGTGGCGAGTCGACCACGGATCCGGATGAGGCCGGTCGCATGATGATGAATCTCGAAATCGAAAGAGCCGGGCGAGATCTCGGCACTGCGGTCGAGGCCCTGCGCCGCTTGCCTGCAACGGATGGCAGTGATGTGGGGTGTATCGGATTCTGTATGGGTGGACAGCTGGCGCTCTACGGGGCTTGCCTGCAGCCAGAAATCAAAGCCGTGGTGGATTGCTATGGCGTTCATCCCAATGTGGCCCTGGACTTTAGTGAGTGTCGAGCCAAGATATTGGGCGTATTCGCGGAGAACGATGACTTCATTTCATCCGAGGATGTCACGAAGCTCGAAGGCGCGCTGAGTGAAGCAGGCGTCGAGGCGAACTTGTTGACCTACGTAGGAGTCCAACACGCATTTTTGAATGACGCCCGGCCCGAGGTCTTTGATGCAGAGACGGCGGCCGAGGCATGGCGAGACATCGAAAATTTTCTCGCCGCCGAACTCGCGTAACCGGAGAGCTCGGCGTTTGCGTTTCGATTCGTACTCCTACCGTTCGATTGCGCGCGTCTATGATTTCCTGGCCGCCGTCTACTCGCGTGGACAGATCGGCGCGACCAAACGCATGCAGATCGATTCGATCCAGACCGGAAATCGCGTTCTCTACGCGGGTGCCGGGGCTGGCTCGGAAATTCTCATGGCGGCGCGGTTCGGTGCGCGGGTGACTTCGATCGATCTGGCTCAGGAGATGCTCGATCGCGTGGCGAGCCGGTTCGCCCGCGAAGGGCTGTCTTGCGAAATGATTTGCGGCGATGTTTCGAGTCACAAGCCGGATGAACTCTACGACGTGGTCGTCGTAAACTATTTCTTGAATCTTTTCGATCTTGAGCATGCGCGAGTGATGGCGCGACATTTGTGCTCGCTGGTGCGGCCGGGTGGGAAGCTACTGCTGACGGATTTTGCGCGGCCAAGCGGTGGCCCGATCGCTGCGCTGATTTGTGAGGTCTACTATCGCCCGATCAACTGGATTGCGTGGGCACTTGGGTTCTGCGCTCTCCACCCAATACTCGATTACGAACGCCTGCTCGAGCCGATGGGTTTTCGAATTCATTCGGCAAGACGCTTCCCGGTTCTGATAGGGGCCAATCCTGCGTATGTGTCGATTGTTGCCGAGCGAAATCCCTAACTAAACGGCTGGTACCGGTTTCTTGGGCTTGCCATCGAGTCTGCGTCTAGGCGCTTATTACTGCTGGCGGTTGTTCAGCTGTCCGATCTCCTCGGACACTTCGCGAAGCAGATCGCTGTCCGCGACGTTCCGAAGTCCCGGAACAGCCAGTGCTTGCTCGAAATGGGCTCGCGCGGAATCGAAATCTCCGGTGCTCCGCTCAACTCGCGCCATGGCGGTGAGAATGCGTCGAATTGCATATTCGCTCATCGGTTGGTCTCCGTCGATGCGTGCTTGCGCGCCGATTGCGATGATCAGTGCGGTTTCGACATCGCCCTTGGCGGCGAGGATCTCGGCGAGTACGGCTTCTCCGATGCCGCGGCGAGACGCACTTCCGTTCGTTTCCTCGAGCATTTGATTGGCGGCCGTCGCGGAAGCCTGGGCTGTATCGAGGTCACCACCCCGCAACGCGATTCGCGCCTGTTGGAGTTGCAATTCGATCATCCGATCCATTTCTGTCGGCGTGATCTGATCCGCGTCGGACAGAGCTTGATCGATCGCCGTTCGGGCGAGCGCATTCTCGTTTTCGCGAAGGGCCGATCTCGCCACCATCGTCGCGAGGTCGAGTCGATCGAGACTGGCTTTACCGGTCTGGGTGGCCACGAAGGCGGTGCGCAAGAGCGCGAGCTGTGATGCCTCTTCTTCCGGTTGGGTGCTGGCGATCGCCCGCCTCTCCGCGACGGAAAGGGCGAGGCTGACCAGGGAGGAGCCGCCCACCAAAGGATTGGCTTCCGCCTCCGTCAATAGCTCGTCCACCAGGTCATCGGCCACATCGAGTTCGCCCGCTCCCGCCAGTTCAATGGCCAATCGCGCCCGTAGGCTGAAGACGGTTCGGCGACTTACGTGAGTGGGCGCGAGACCTTCGACGAGGAACCCGGCCTTTGCGAGTCGTTCGCTGGCTTGAACCAACTGTCCGCGCTGGCGATCTTCTCGCGCAAGCTTCGTCAGATCGTTCCAGGCGAGGGGCTCGCCCATCCCCGGGTCTTCGCCATCCGATTCGGAAACTCTCGTTTCGTCGGAAATACTCTGAGTGTTCGAGGGGGCGTGGTTCGGAGTGTCGAGAGCCGGATCGATGGGATGGTTGAGGTCGACACACGAAACGCAGAATGAAAGAAGCACGATCGAGGAGAGATGACGCAGGGAAATCATTTCTTAGAGACTCACGTAAAGTTCGCCGTTCCGAAGTTCAACCGGATAAGTGGCGAGCGGTTTGGTGGCTGGACCTGATGTGGGACATCCATCGCGCAAGTCGAAGCGAGCGCCATGCAACGAGCAGACGATCTCCATGCCTGCGATCGATTCCTCCGAGAGCCGCCACGCTGCATGGGTACATCGATTGGCGACGGCATAGTAGTCTTCGTTCAGGCGGCAGATGAGAACATCCTTGCCTTCGATTTCCTTGGCCGTCTTTTGGCCGACTTCGAGGGGCGTGGACAGAGCGATGTGATACCAGGGCATGGATCAGGCCGCAAAGGCTTCGCGCAACTCGGCGCAGACCTGTTCTATGGCTTGTCGGGCACGGGGGATCTGTCCGCTCATTCCGAAGAAGCCGTGAAAGACGCCGGGGTAGTCGGTCTGCGTCGTCGCCACACCGGCTTCGGCCAGTCGCCGCGCGTAGGCACGACCTTCGTCCCGCAGCGGATCGTATTGGGCCGTCACAACAGTCGCGCTCGGCAATCGGCCGAGGTCTGGCGCTCGGAGTGGTGAGGCCAGGGCGTCGTCGCCATCGCTCTCGGACTCGAGGTAGTGATCCCAGAACCAACGCATCATCTGTTCGGTCAAGAAATAGCCGACACCATTGCTTTTATAAGAGGCCGTATCAAAGCGATTGTCGGTCACCGGATAGATCAAGAGTTGATGGACGAGTTTCGGGCCGTTCCGGTCGCGGCACATGAGCGTGACGGCAGCCGCCAGGTTCCCACCCGCACTATCGCCGGAGACTGCGATTCGATTCGCATCAATACCGAGGGACGCGGCATTCTTCGCGACCCACTCGGTGGCCGCATAACAATCTTCAGGCGCGGCCGGAAACTTCGATTCGGGTGCGAGTCGATAGTCGACAGAGACGACGACGCAATCTGCGCCGTTGGCGAGTTCACGGCACGTCGAGTCATGGGAGTCGAGATCACAGAGGACAAAACCACCACCGTGAAAGAAAAGCAGGCCAGGTCGCAGGTCGGTCTGACTGCTGGCGGGCTCGGTGTTTTGGCCGACAGGTGTGGTGCCGCTGCTAGCAGGCGTATAGACGCGAACTGGAATCTTTCCCTCTGGTCCGTCGGCTTCCCTCATCTCGACGTTTCCGACTTCGGGCCCGTCGTTCTCGCCGGACTGGGCGGCGAATGCGTCGCGCATGACCGTATGGGGTACGCTGAAGGGATCGACGTCGAGGCCTTCGGCAAGACTGTCCAGGACGGCTTTTGCTTCGGGGTCGAGTGGCATGGAACCTCTTGGGCGACAATGGGTACAACTCAATGACACACTTCGGCATTCGACTTCGCGTCTGACCCTAGCACTGTGGACGACTCGGTGGAGCGATTGGGCGCTATCCTGGGGAATCGAGCGTGGAGCGTGATTGGCAATGGACCAATACCAATCGCAAGGGTGCGATGAGGAGAACAGATGGGTCGAAGTATTCGCTGTTTGGTTGTTGTGGCGTTGGCATTCGCATGGGTCGGGTGTCAGAGCCTAAGGGTTCGCAGTGACTGGGACCCATCGATCTCCTTCTCCGACTTTCGACAATATGTGTGGGTCGAGCCACCGGCTCGGGAGGAGTCGAATCCTTTTGCCGACAATACGCTGCTTCGCGGTCGGGTTCGGGCTTCGATGGAAGACGCGCTCAAGCGGCGTGGCTTTCGTTCCCAGGATTCGCGCACGGGAGCAGATTTTCTCGTGACGTACTCCGTCGTTCTCGAAGAGCAGATCGATATTGATACGTTTTCAATCTCGTCCGGATATATCCATGGTCGCCGCTATCCCGTCGGAACCTTTCGTTCGAGTTCGCGAGCGGAAGCCTTCCAGGAATCAACCCTGGTGATCGATTTTCTCGATCCAAAGAGTGAGGATCTCGTGTGGCGTGGATGGGGAAGTGGGATTCTTGGAACGCGGGATCGGATTCGAAGCGTCGATGTTCTGGATGAGGGAGTTCGAGCGATCCTGGCGGCGTTTCCGCCGCGCATGTAAGGCGAGCTGAGTGAGCGGCGACCGAAGGGGCTATGAGATGGCTTCTAGTTCTGGATGTCCGCGTTCGCCGCGAGGGTCGTCGCCCTAAGGGGGACGCGCGTCGTGTCCGCAAGCTGCTCTTCCAGAGCGGTTGTGCGATGAGTGAGATTCTGGAGTGCTCGCGCGGTCGACGTCGAAGAGCGCAGGGCCAGCGCCATCAGAAGAAGCAGAGTCGAGGTCACAAAGCTCGCGACACGAAGGACCGCCGCGACCAACGTTTCGATCGATGGCCGGATCCTGGATTCAAATGGGCCGGGTCCGGCATGAACCTCGGCTGTGTCTGCGGCCGGGTCCTCGGGCTCGGGTTCGTAGCCGAGCTTGAGCAGCGCGCGATCGATCAAGTCTCTTGGGAGCGCCTCGATGGCTGCTACTTTTTCGTCGGCGGCCAAGAGCGCATCCGAGAGTGCACTGCGTTCGACGAGTTGATTGGCCGCGGATTCAAACAGGGTCGGTGCCGCAACGCTGGCCAATGCGACGACGAGGGCGAGGACGAAAACGAGGTCGGAGCCCGCGGCGAGGGTGACCCAGATCTTGAAGTAAAAGACATAGACGAACGAAATCAACGCGAGACCCGTCAAGAGGAATTGCTGCCAGAAAGTCAGATCAGAAATCGTCGACACGCTTTGCCTTTGCGCCCTAGCGCTAAAGCCGGATGTGATCCGGATTCGTATCATGATGGCACTTCGCAGAGGAAGAGGCATGGACGCTGGGCAACTGGAACGACGGATTGAATTGCTCTATGGAAAAGTGGATTGGCGAAATGCGGAGGGGCTGCTGCATGTTGCTGCCATTGCCCCGGCCACGGGCTCTGTTCTAGCGATCGGACCAACATCGCCGCCGAGCGAGACCGATCGATTCATTCTCGGCCTGGCGCGTGCTCGCGCCGATTTCATTCTGACGACCGGCTCGGTTCTGCGTGCTGAGCCCGATCTGGTTCATGCGTATTCGGAAGATGCGGAGTTGGATCAGGCTTTGCGCGCGTGGCGCAGAAGAGTTCTCCCACGCGATGGCGAGCCGGGCCTGGTCATCGTTTCGTACTCCGGTGACGTTCCACAGGACCATCCGTGCCTGGCTGCATCGAGGACCGGAATCATCTGGACTTCCAAGCATGGCCGGAATCGTCTCGGGTCCTCGGTCGGCCATTTCAAGGTCGAGGAGGGCATTGTCGAGAATCCGAAGGGTGCAGAATGTGGGGATCCGAATATTCGGCAGAGCCTTCGTGAGCTGGTCGAATTCTTGCGTGTTCGGTACAGCGCCAGGACAATCTTGATCGAGGCAGGGCCGACGCTCTCGCACGCATTCTATGCTCGGCCTCTCGGCGACGGCCTTCGTATGGATGAACTGCTGTTGTCGCGCTTCGAAGGTGATGTCCCGCACGAGGCGCTTGGGCCCGCTTTCGAATCCGAAGAGACGATCGATCGGCTGTTTTCCGATCCGCGTACTCGAAGAACCGTTCGGGAACCCAGTGGGCGCTGGTACTTCGAGCGCTACCGGGCGCCGGTTTCTACATGATCGAGCCAAACGAGGGTTTCGACATGTTCGGTGAAAGGAAAGAAGTCGAAGGCCTCGAGGCCGCGAAGCACGAGCTGGCCCGGTCGTGTGAGAATTTCGAGATCCACAATGAGTCGATCAAGACCACAAGCCAGATAGATCAGGCGTTGGGGCGCGTGCTCGGAAAGCGCTGAAGACAGCGCTGCGTCGAGACCCCGCCGTGGTGGATCGACGAGGACGACATCTGCTCCCTTAAGCGCATCGAGCGCTTCCCCAGCAACCCCGGGCAGCACACTCGCGCGTTCGCGAATGTCATGCGGGATCGCCGCGAGACCGAGTTCGAGTCCGGCGAGACCGTCTGGGCTTCGCTCGTTGAAGCGAATGGATTTCGAACGGCCGAGCAGCGGGAGGCCAATCGAACCGACGCCGCAATAAAATTCGGCCATCACGGCATCGTCGGGGACGAGTTCAGAGATTCGCTCAACCGCGCGCTCGAAGAGCGGAAGATGATTCTGACCGAAGGCGCCGGGCGGAAAAAAGACGTCCACGCCGGAAATGGATTCGACCGTTGCGGCTTCGCCCGCGAGTCGAAGCATTTTCGGACCGAGAATCGAATTGCTTCGCTCGGGCTGTGCGTTGAAGAAGAGCCCGTGAAGCTGGTCTCCCAGGCGCCGTTCGACTGCTTCCGGCAGATCACCCAGTACGTCCGGTGTCTCTGCGCGTCCGACGAGGACGATCTGAACACGCTCGGTCGCCCGTTCCACGACGAGTTGGAGATATCGAAGCGCGCCGCGATGGGGTCGATCGGCGTAGGGTTCGATGCCGGTTTCGCGAATGGCCTCGCGGATCTCTCGCGCCGCATGATTGATCACGGGGTGATGAACCGGGCAATGGGGCGTATGTACTATTCGATGGCTACCGCTCTGGAAGAGGCCGATCTTGGGGTTTCGGGCGTTCCCACGAACCGCGAGGCGGGCGCGATGTCGATGGCCGAGCCCGCTCGCCGAATGGAGGCGCGGTTCGGGCAATTCGGCGTCGATGGCGATAGCGCAGAGCTCCGACCAGATTTCTTCCGGTAGCTTGCTTTCCCCGAAACGGGGGCATCCGGGGCAGGGCGGGCGATGAGGGCAGTCGATTAGATTGGGCACCCATGAAGCCTAGCGTCCCGGGTTGCTATCGTAGGCCCGTGACGACCTCCATCAAAAATTCAGCGCCCAGACAATCCAAGCAATCCCAAGGGCGATCCAGGGGTGGCCGACAATCGTCGTCGCCAAGGTCCTCGCGTGCCGATTTTCTGCCGATGTCTCGTGCGGACATCGAGGCGCGCGGGTGGGATCGCGCTGACATCATCTTCGTGAGCGGGGATGCCTATGTGGATCATCCCTCCTTTGCCATGGCGATCCTGGGGCGCTGGCTCGAAGAACATGGATTTCGGGTGGCGCTTCTTTGTCAGCCGGACTGGCAGAGCGCGGATGCATGGCGAGAGCTCGGCGCCCCGCGGCTCTTCTGCGCGGTGAGTGCCGGCAACATGGACTCGATGATCAATCACTATACGGCCAACAAGAAGCGCCGAAATGCTGACGCGTATTCGCCCGGCGGAGAGATCGGTCTGCGGCCCGACCGCCCGACCGCCGTCTATGCCCAGCGATGTCGCGAAGCCTTCAAGGGTGTGCCCGTCATCAGCGGCGGCGTCGAGGCCTCACTTCGTCGCATCGCACATTACGATTATTGGAGTGATCGCGTTTGGCCCTCCAATCTCGTGACTTCAAAGGCAGATCTACTCGGCTACGGAATGGGCGAATCGATTCTGCTCGAAATTGCACAGCGTTTGGATCGCGGAGAGGATCTGGCTTCGCTTCGCTCCATGCGCGGAGTAGCCTATCTGCTGGGAAAGAATGAAACGCTGCCCGAGATGGGGTTTGAAGGAGCGTTAGGCGACGAGACGATCGAGTTGCCTTCTCTTGCAGAGGTTAAGGACGATCCTCGCGCGTTCGCCAACATGACCCGGCAGCTGCATCACGAAACCAACCCGAGCAATGCGCGACGACTGACGCAGTTGCATGGCGATCGACTGCTGGTCGTGAACCCGCCTGCGCTGCCGCTCGATGAAAAGATGATGGATCGGATCCACGAACTTCCCTATACGCGGGATCCGCATCCCGACTACGAAGCGCCGCCGCCGGCCTGGGAAACCATCAAGGACTCCGTGCAAATAATGCGAGGATGTTTCGGTGGCTGCACGTTTTGCTCGATCACCATGCATCAAGGTCGCGAGATTCAGAGTCGGAGCCCAGATTCGATCTTGAACGAGGTGAAGGCGCTGGCGAAGCGCCCCGACTTCAAGGGTTCGATCAGCGATCTCGGCGGGCCCACCGCCAATATGTACCGGATGCGATGTTCGAAGCCGGAGGTCGAGCGCGTGTGCCGCCGGCTTTCTTGTGTACATCCGAAGGTCTGCAAGCTATTGGGGACCGATCACGCACCGACCCTTGACTTGATGCGCCGTGCGCGCGAGGTGCCTGGCGTAAAGCGCGTCCACATCGCTTCTGGAATTCGCATGGACCTTGCTGCGAACGAGCCGGAATATCTCGAGGAACTCGCTGCGCACCATGTCGGCGGACATCTCAAGGTCGCGCCCGAACATGTCAGCGAGCGCGTGCTTCAGATGATGAAGAAACCGGGGCGTAAGGGCTTCGAGATTTTCGCGGAGCGCTTCGAGCGCGCCTCGAAACGCGCGGGTAAGGAGCAGTATCTGGTTCCCTATTTCATTGCGAGTCATCCGGGCTCGGGTGTCGAAGATATGATCGAACTCGCGATTTTCTTGAAGGAGCGTGGCTATCGCCCGCGACAGGTTCAGGACTTCATTCCCGCGCCCATGGATCTGGCGACGTGCATGTACTGGACAGGGTTTGACCCACTAACGATGAAGAAGGTCGACACGGCGAAGCGGCTGAAAGACCGAAACGTGCAGCGGGCGCTCTTGCAATTCTTCGCGCCGGACAATTGGGCGACGGTTCGTGCTGCGCTTCGACAAGCCGGCCGCGAAGACCTGATTGGTGAAGGGCCCGACTGTTTGATTTCGGCGCGACCGCCGCGCCGCGGATCGCGTGACGGGAGCGGAAAGGGTCCGTCTGGGGAGCGGCGAGGGCCCGGAGATCGAGGTCCGACAGGCGGAGGCTATCGGCGGACATCCCGCGAGCGCGGCAAGGACCGGGCGGACGAATCCTAGAGATCCAAGTTCGGTCGTTTGACCACTTGGGGTGCTCTGCGTAGAGGGTTTTCGGCTTCGTCCGACCATGTCCGAAAGTGACCAATAGAGACCACGGCGAACGCTAGTCTTGGATGATGGATTGTTCGGAACCATCGCCTGATCCCCCGTCGCTGGATGCCGGGGATTGCTATCGCGCGCTTTCGATTCGCGATGCTCGATTCGATGGGCGCTTCTTTACCGGTGTGAAGACGACCGGGGTGTTCTGTCGGCCCGTCTGTCCAGCACCCCTACCCAAGGCGGTGAACTGTACGTTCTGGCGGAGTGCGGCGGCGGCTCAGGCGGCGGGGTTTCGGCCTTGTCTTCGATGTCGTCCGGAGACGGCTCCGGGTACGCCGGCGGGGAGGGGAACGGCGGCGAGTGTTTCGCGCGCGATGCGTTTGATCGAAACTGGGGCGCTCGATCACGGCGGGTCGGTTGATGCGCTGGCCGATCGATTGGGGATCGGCTCACGACATCTGCGTCGACTCTTCGAACAGCATCTTGGCGCCGCGCCTCGTGCCGTCGCGAAGCTTCGTCGAACGCTCTTTGCGAAGCAGCTGATCGATGAAACCAAAATGACGATGACCGAGATCGCAGCGAGTTCCGGCTTCAGAAGCCAGAGACGTTTCAACGCCTGTTTCCGAGAAGTCTATGGACGCTCGCCGAGTGCGCTCCGTCGCGCGTCAAAGAAGAAGGTGGCGGCTCGTGGTGGAATGGACGGTACAGCGGATGCTTCACGAAGCGTCATCAAGCCGGCCGCAGTGCGCAGAACCTCGAAGCTCGATCAGAGCATGATCGAGTTGTCTCTGCCTTATCGTCCGCCCTTCGCGTGGCAGGCGCTGCTGGATTTTTTTCAAGCGCGCGCCATTCCTGGAGTCGAGTCCATCTCGGGGGATCGATATCTGCGGACGATTCGTATGAACTCGGGCATCGGATCGATCGCAGTACGACACGACGCGTCTCGCCGAAGATTGCGTGTGGCCGTTCGCCTGTCTTCGCCCGAAGGCTTGATCGAGATCGCCGCACGGCTTCGGCAGCTTTTTGATCTGGACGCCGACGCCGACGGAATCGATCGAGTACTGGCACAGCAGCCCATGCTGCGAGCGAATGTTGGCGGCTGCCCGGGCATGCGGGTGCCGGGAGCGTTTGATGGTTTCGAAACCGCAGTTCGGGGAATTCTGGGTCAGCAGGTGAGCGTCAAAGGCGCGACCACGATTGCAGGCCGCCTGGCGGAACGCTGGGGAACGAAATTACCAAGGCGACTGGCACAGCACGACGATCTGGCTTGGATCTTTCCGACGCCTCGTCGGCTGGTGAAAGCACCGCTCGAGGAAGTGGGCATCATTCGCGCCCGGGCGGAGACGATTCGAAATCTAGCCCGTGCCGTTTTGGCCGATGCGAGCCTTTTGTATTCGGGGAAGGGATTGTCTGAGGACATCGAGCGTTGGGTGGCACTGCCCGGGATCGGTCCATGGACGGCTCACTATGTCGCTATGCGTGTGTTGCGCGAACCCGACGCGCTCCCGTCGGCGGATCTCGGTCTGCGCAAGGCCATTACGAAGTCGGGTGAGAAGCCGCGGCCGCCGTGTGAAGTGGAGATCGAACTCGATCCCTATCGGCCTTATCGCGCCTATGCGGCGATGCGGCTTTGGGCGTCTCTGAATCCGGTTTGACGTCTGCTTTTCTGACGTGATACCGCCGTGCAGCGGACCTAACGTCGAGGTGATGAAAGGCGAGCAGGGCCACGTCGCCTACCCCTGGCCTTCTTCCTGCTCGCGAATTTCTTTTCGAACGACCGAGACGTGGACGATGCCGTAGAGGAAGGTCTGCCAAAGCTCGCCTGGGAGAGGTCGCGAACTCTTTCGCAATACGCCCAGGAAGGCCACGCATTCGACGGCGTGAACGACCGCTAGTACCCAGAAGAGGCTGCGGCCGAAGTCTGCGAGTTCCGTAGACTGCAGGGGCGGAAAGAAGCAGGCCGTCGAAATCAGCCAGATGGCGCCGAGAATGCCCTTCGCAACGGGGTAGACGCTCGTGCTTTCCATGATTTTGGGGTCTCCTGAGTGGGCGGGTCATGATAGCTTCCCCGCTCTCTTATGCAGCTCGGGCTGCCAGTGTTGGGGACTTCGATTTTGACTTCGAACGAAACGCAGGAAGACTGGAAGCAGGATCTCGAATCGGCAGCCATGCAGAAATACTCCCAGGGCGGTGAAGACGGCGTCCTGCTTCGAATCTTCGAAAAAATCGGAGTTCGCCATCGCTATTTTGTCGAATTCGGTGCCTGGGACGGACTCTTTCTCTCCAACACGGCGAACCTGCGCTTGCATCACGGTTGGTCGGGACTCCTTCTCGAAGGCAGCAAGAAGGCCGACGGCAAGCTCGTTCAGCGTGCTCATGTTGATGCCGAAAATGTCGATGCACTCTTTCTGGAACATGGCGTACCACACGATTTCGATCTGCTCTCGATCGACATCGACGGCAATGACTATTGGGTCTGGAAGGCCATCGAATCCTTCTCGCCGCGTGTCGTCGTAATGGAATACAACATTTTCTTTCAACCAGAAATGGCCAAGACGATGGCCTACGACTCGAAGCATTCCTGGGCCCACGATCATTTCGCTTTGTATCACGGTGCGAGCCTGGCCGCGTTTGAAAAACTGGGGCGCGAAAAAGGCTATGTGTTGGCCTATACCGAGCCCTATTGTCCGAATGCCATCTTCGTTCGAGCGGACGAGATGCCCGAGGACGAAGTCATGCCTTCGGTATCGGAGTGGACGCGCTGGGATTGGCCGGCGGATGGTTATGTCGAACCGGCGGTGCGGCCAGGCGGCGCCTGGGTCGATGTTTGAGACACGGTGTTAGGGGAGGGCACTACGCCGTGCGAGCGAAATGCCAGGCTCCGACGAAGCAGGTCAGAGTGAGAAACATCGCGATTCCCTGACCGATCCTCCCCGGTTCGGGGCGACTTGCCAGGGGAATGGCGACGAGAACACCGGCCAGCCCGCCTGCGGCGAGACCGAAAAGATGGGCCGTGAAGTCGACGCGTGGACCGCCGCTTCCGAGCATGGCGACGATTCCCAATCCAGCGGCAAAAGCGACCCATGCTCCCCTTCCCGTCGAATGCAGATGATGGCGCCGCCACGCAGCCAGCCCCGCAAGGATTCCGACCAGACCGAAGACGCCCGTCGAAGCGCCAATCGAGCTGTGGGCGGAGCCGTAATAGAGGGCGTTTGCCAGATTCCCGAGTGTGCCGGAAACGAGAAAGCCGAGAAGGGCGAAGCCGATACCCACTCGTCCGGCGACGGCGGCCAAGAAAAATCCGCCGAATAGCGTATTGCCCAGCACATGGGGAATGTCGGCGTGCAGGCTGAGCGCTGTGACGAGTCGCCACCATTGACCTTCCAGGACAAGGACGGCCTGGCTGCGACCCAGATCGATGAGCGGCTCCCAGCGGCCCGAGCTTTTAAGGCCGAGATGGAAGGCGAGGAGCGTGAGAGCGAAGGCGTAGGCCATCGCGGTTTCGAGTGTAGTGGCCCCGCGCGGGATCGGAAGAGCGATACGCAGAGCGCGCTCGGCGCGTTCGATTCGCCAGGCGTCGAGAATCCCGCGTGCGCGCTCCTGGAATTCGGGGGCGACGGTGACAGTAAAGGTGACGCGACCTCTATGAGGTCTACGAATGTCTCCGCCGACTGGGGTGATGCGTAGAATCGTCGAAGCAATGCCCTCGGACATCAACACGAGGGCCCAGTCGTCGGCTTCGCGCTTTTTCTGCGTGATGGGCAGCTCGGAGCCGATCCTTGCGGCGTTCCCAGATTCCGGCGAAGTGCCATCCTCGTGGTTCGTCGGGGCGTTATCTGTCGGATCGTCGGCGTCGGAGCAGTTCATGGTCGACAAGCATGGTAACGTTGGCGCCGCTCTTGGCCGAACGGGCCCGGGCACAAGAGAGATCCCGATGCCGAATTCGCAGGACAGACCTCAATCCCTCGTTCGCGTTGAGAGAATCAAGCTTCGGGGCCCGGGCGTTGTGATTCTGACCGGACCTTCGAGCTGCGGGAAAGGCGAGGTCGCCAACGCGCTTTGCCATCTTGTTTCGATCGACCCGCGGCGCCATCTCTCCATGGGCGAAATCCTTCGCTCGACAGTGGAGCGTTCGAAGTCGGATCCTGAATTCGCTGCGCTTCTCGAAGACAAATACTCGCTGTCCAAGAATGTCAGCATCTTCGACTGCATCGATACGAACGAAGAACTCACCGAAAAGGTCAAACGCTATCTACCAGATCTCGAGCGCCATTTCGGGCGTCTCCCGAGTCGCTTTGTTTCGGAGGAAGTCAGCGGGAAGCCGGAGGTGAGCCAGCTCGATTGGCTCGAGTTCTGTACCGCCAGTGGCTTGCTGATTCCGAATCGCTGGACCCAGGATTTGATTTCGGCGGAGATCGAACGAACGATTTCGGGCGGCTCTGAGAATTTCGATAACCCTTTCATCCTTGATGGGTATCCGCGAACCGTCGCCGCGGCCCAACATCTACTCGCCTTTCTTCGCTCGATGAATATTCCGATTCTCAAGGTGCTTCACCTGTCGATCAGCAAGGCAGAAATGAGTGCGCGAGCCGGGAAGCGAGGGCGATCAGATGATCATGCCGAAGCGCTGAAGAGTCGTTTCGACTTCTATGTCGATAATGTACAGCCCTCGGTTGACTATCTGAAGACGGAACTCGGGGGAGCCGCGGTTGCCCTGATTGACGCGCATCAGCCTGCGTATGTCGACAAGGATGGTGAGCGGGTTTTCCACCTTCGGCGTTCGATCGAGAACGTTGTCGGGACAACGCTCCGAGCCCTCGGTGTGCCTCGCGTGATCGTGCGCGATCTGCTCGAGCGCCGACGTGAAGAGGCGTCGGATGGCTGAGGGAATGCCCGAGGTCGAAACCGACGATCTCGGGCGCTATCTCGAAGACACGATCACGATCGACTGGCAAACGCCCATCATGAGTACGACGGCCAAAGGTCTCCTCGCGGAGGTGTCCGAGCCGAAAGATCGTCTCCGCAAGCTCTTTGATTTCGTTCGCGATGAAATCGACCATTCGATGGACATCGAAACTGAGGCGCAGACCTGTCGGGCCAGCGAAGTGCTCGAGGAGGGCACGGGTCTCTGTTATGCGAAGAGCCATCTTCTGGCAGGTTTGACTCGCTACGCAGGGTTTCCGACGGGATTCTGTTATGTCCGAATGGCCGATGCGACACGGCCTGGGAAGTTCGTCCTGGATGGCTTTAATGCGGTCTACTGGGCGCCGATTTCGAGCTGGCTTTTCCTTGATGCCCGAGGAAATAACGCCCAGGTTCAGACGGAATGTCGCTTTGAGGCGCCCTGGAGTCTGGCCTACTGGCCCGAGGAGGAGAGGGGCGAGGGATTCCTTCCCTTCATCTATAAGCGCCCAGCCAAGAGAATCATCGATCTGCTCGAGCGAGCCCCGTCCTTCGAAGCGATCTGTCGGAATTTACCCGACTCCATCTAGAATGGCTCGTTTGCAAGCGGGCGGGTGCGATGTCTGCGCCATTACGCCACCATGGATGGTCAGTTGATCTGAGTTGTGGATCTTGGCGTTCCGCTGGCGTGAGACGGAGGAAAATCTGTGATGGGACTGAAGGCGGTTGATGGGTCTTGGCTTTGCTGGCTCTGGGTGGGGATGACGATTACTGGGCTCGCGTCTGCATCCGATCTGTACGCGGAAGAGAACCCGGCCGGAGACTATTCGCCTTACGTCAAAGACGAAGCCGGAGGCTCGACGCCGAACCAGGTCTTTTTTGGGGACACTCATCTTCATACGGCCAACTCGCCGGATGCCTTTCTGTTAGGGGCGCGAATCGGTCCCGAGGCCGCCTATCAGCTTGCAAAGGGAGAGCGAGTCGTATCGACCAATGGGGTTCCGCTTCAGCTCATTCGCCCTCTCGATTTCCTCGTCGTTTCTGACCATCTCGAATACCTGGGACTGATGCCGAAGCTCTTTTCGGGTGACCAGCTAATTTTGTCGACGGACTACGGCCGGAAAATCTTCGAAACCGCGAACGCTGGAGAGATGGGATTTTTCAAGGCCGCGATGATCCTGATCGCTGACCTTTCGATGAATGCGCGAAAGATGTCGGTTCCCGAACTGGAATCCGAGATCTGGGCGAAGGTGGCCGAAGCCGCGGATCGCCATAATTCACCCGGTGTCTTTACAGCTTTCACTGGCTACGAATGGACCTCGATGATCGAAGGCAACAACCTTCATCGCATCGTGATCTACAAGGGCGATGCTGCAGAGACGACGGGGGCGGTTCCGGCTTCGAGCTTTGATAGTCCCGATCCCGAAGATCTCTGGGCTTCGATGGCGGAATATGAAGCCCGGACCGGTGGCGAAGTTCTGGCGATTCCACACAACGGCAATCTCAGCAACGGAATGATGTTCGAGCGTAAACGCATCAATGGAGGTGATTTTGATGCCGACTACGCGACGATGCGGGCGCGATGGGAACCGCTCGTTGAAGTGACCCAGATCAAGGGGGATGGAGAGACGCACCCGAAGCTTTCGCCGGATGACGAGTTCGCCGACTACGAAATATGGGACACGTCGAATATTGGTGGCACCGAGGCAAAGACCGATGACATGTTGGAGGGTGAATACGCGCGCTCTGCCCTCGGTCTGGGGCTGCAGATAGAGTCCGATCTCGGCGTCAACCCGTATCGATTTGGGATGATTGGCAGCACCGATAGCCATACCGCGCTCTCCACGAGTCGCGAGGAAAATTTCTTTGGCAAGCATGCGGGAATGGAGCCCTCACCTACGCGCATGACGGATGCGCTTGCGCGCGTCGGAGACGTATCGGTATTTGGCTGGGAGCAGGTTGCGTCGGGACTCGCCGCGGTCTGGGCACCCGAGAACACCCGCGATGCAATCTTTGAAGCCATGGAGCGAAAGGAAGTCTACGCCACAACGGGAACGCGCATTCGCGTGCGGCTCTTTGGTGGCTTCGATTTCGCTGAGAACGATCTTGCCGATCCAGCCTGGGCCGAGCGTGGGTATGCGCTGGGCGTTCCGATGGGCGGCATTCTCGAAAAGGCATCTTGGTTTTCGAAGCCTGGTTTTCTGGTTCGTGCGATGCGTGATCCCGACGGTGCCAATCTTGATCGGATCCAGATCGTGAAGGGTTGGCTCGGCGCTTCGGGGAAGCGACAAGAGAAGGTCTATGACGTCGCCCTGTCCGATGGCCGCCAGGTCGGGTCGAACGGACGAGCGCCGGCGGTGGGCAATACCGTCGATCTGGAAACGGCGACCTATCGAAACTCGATTGGGGCAACGCTGCTCGAGGCATTCTGGGAGGATCCCGATTTCGATCGGAAGCAGAGTGCCTTCTATTATGTTCGAGTCCTCGAGATTCCAACGCCGCGCTGGACCACCCACGACGCAAAGGTCTTTGGATCAGACGTGCCGGAGGTGTCGGAGACGATCGTGCAAGAGCGCGCTTACACCTCGCCGATCTGGTATTCGCCAAGCGGTGTCTAGCCTCGACTGGCATAGGGTCGCGGCTCGAACCTGGCTTCAAAGGATGCCGTTTCGAAGGGTGAGTCGAGCAGCGACGCGAATCGCCTGCTAGGCCGGAGGGACTTCCGAGTCGAGATCGGATCGTAAGGATCGTGCGGCGAAAATGTAGTGCGTGACAGACCAGGCGGCGAAGCTCACGACTGTGAAGAGCAGCGCATAACGCAGCGATTCGACGCCGAAGGTGGGCGCGAGTAGGTCGCTCAGAATCCCGACCCCCTGAGGTCCGAGACCCAATCCAATCATGTTGATCGAGAAGAGCAAGATCGCAGCCGCTGTAGCGCGCATGCTTGCAGGGACCAGCGTCTGGGTCATCGCGAACGTTGGCCCGAGATACATGCCGCCCAAGATCGAACCGGGGAAGTAGAGGGCGAGGGCGACATAGGGATCGGACGAGAGATAGAGGAAGAACGAAAAGGGAATCGAAATCACTGTTCCCAGTGCCGGGACCCACATGTACCAGCGCCGATCGCGTTTGCTCAACCGGTCGGCGAGATAGCCGCCAAGGAAAGTTCCCGCGACGCCCGCAGTGCACGCGATCGCGGCAAACCAGGTGCCAACTTCCCCCGCATCCATCTTGTGGGAACGAATGAAGAACGCGGCCAAGAACGCGCCCGCACCATATCCATAGAATGCGTGCAGGGACGCGGCGAGCGCCATATGCCTGAACGATTTCAGCCCGTTCATGAACTGCAGGACTTGTTTGACCGTGCGTTCCTGAGCAGCCTGCGCAGACGGATCATCGTATTGTCCGCGTTTTGGTTCTTTCAGCGTAAGTCGCACGATTAACGCCAGAAGAACGCCGGGAAGGCCAACGACAATGAACGCCGTTCGCCAATCGAAATACTGCTCGATCCAACCGCCGGCGAGATAGCCTATTCCGCCTCCGATCGGGATGCCCAGCGAGTAGATGGCCAATGCCGTCGCCCGCTTCGAGGACGGAAAATAATCCGAAATCAATGAATGAGCGGGCGGGCTACATCCGGCTTCACCGATTCCCACGCCAATTCGCGCGAGCACGAGATGGAAGAAGCTCGCGGCAAATCCCGTCGCGACGGTCATTCCGCTCCAGACGAGGACGGCGAGAGCGATGATTGAACTTCGCCGGCCCCGATCGGACCAGCGCGCGATCGGAATGCCGATGATCGTGTAGAGCGCGGCGAAGGCGATGCCCGACAAAAATCCGAGCGCCGTATCTGAGACCTGGAACTCTTCTTTAATGGGCTGAAGCAGGATCGAAAGAATGGAGCGGTCGATGAAGTTGAAGACGTAGACGACGACCAGCAGGCCCAGTGCATACCGGGTGTAGGCGGGAGAAAGCTGCGGGTCAGGTTCGACCTTTGAAGCAGGGTGCGAGTCGGCGGCCGATGTCATGTTTTCATGTTAACGGTTTTTGGCGCGCTTCCACGCGACTAACTGGAGCTGTTTTTCAGAAATTATATCATCTGCGGAGCGAGGACATCGCGTGGTGCCGAAAGCGTATTCATCGGTCTGAACATCATGGGCCATTGTTTTCTCGAGTGCGGCCTGTATGGAGCCGCCGAGAACGATTTTTCTCGACGTCACCTTCCATCAAACCGGCGGCAACTATCGATATTCGACGAACGAGTTCGGCGGCACTTCCCCCGCCCCCCACTGTTTCGTGTGGTGAGGTGGCCGATGATCATTCAGCGCACCAATTCAATGTGCAGTCCCTTTTCGATTTACCCTGCGGAATTGAGTTCGATGCGTCCGTTTACTACACAGACAGCGTTTCGGGTACGCGAACGCCACACTCAACATCTAGGTCGTTTCGTGCGGATCGTATGAGGTCGCGTGAATGACGTTCGTTCGCTGATCACCACTCGTGGCGCCACGGACGCTTAGGATTGCGCTTCGCGTGTTCCTCGCACCGACAACTGCTTAAGCGCTTCGCCGCCGACGACCCGCGCATGGAGTTCCGGCCAGTCTGGCCATTCCGTTCCCATCAGTCGATCCATGAAGCTGCTGCCGAAGCTGTAGTGGTTGTTGTAGCGCGCGTGATGCAGTGCGTGGTAGGTGGTCGGGTGGAAGAGCCATGAATTGATTCGCTTGCTCGCGCCGGCCGGAAAGAAGTCGACGTTGGCATGACCAACCACGTTTCCAGTAATCTGATAAATCACGTGGTAGAGGATGAGTCCCAGGAGACTGATCGGAGTGATGAGGCTGAGTAGGAGTGGGGTGCCAACCAGCCCGACCAGCCAGCCCGCCGACTCGACTGCGCTCATTGAATAACCCGTGAGCGGAGAAGTCACTCGCGAATCGTGGTGATAGCGATGGAAGCGGTAGAGGGGGCGCCAATGCATGGCGCGATGCAAACCCCAGTAGTAGATCTCGAAGGTCGTCCAGCAGAAGAGAAAGGTCGTGAGGACGGTCAGTACACTGTCTTCGGCGAAGGGAGCGAGCCAGAGCAGCCCAGCGAATGCGAATGCGGCCATGACAATGAATCGCACATTGCCAACGAACTCCCAGCGGAGCTGGCCTTTGGCACGTGGCAGATCCCAGATTCGCCGTGTCGCGCCGAGCCAGGACTCGAGCCCGAATCCCATCGCACAATAGCACGCGATCAGCACTGCGAAGAACCCGCCGCATAACAGAATGAGTTCGCTATAGCTCAATTGATCGACGAATGCAGTCAGCAAGTCCGGCACCTCTATGGTCTTTTTGGTACGGGGGACACAGACTAATGCGCAAGGATTTGCCGGCTACGCATCTGATCGTTGCGCGGCCTAGGGTTGACCGACCGTTGCCTCGATTTCGAGTCTCTCTCCATTCTTGAATTCGAGCTCAATCGGCAATCTCGCACCGCGCTCGATGGATCCGAGGCCTATCAGGCTGATGAATAGACCCCTGGGAATGAAGGCGACCGCGCCGCCCGCCGGAATCTCCATTGCCTCCATCTTCTCCGAGCCCATGACGCCGTCCTTGAAGACCACGCGTCGAATCTCGATCCAATTACATCCCTCGCAGCGACCGCCGATGATCGTTCGAACCTTCGAATCACGGTTCTGGATGAGGAAGTAGGCCGAGGGGTTCTCATACGATGCGGGAATGCTGACCCACGCGTTTGCGACCTTGAGATCGCTGGCGGAGGCTGAGGTCGGGAGCAGGAATCCGATCCACAGCGCCGCAAGCGCGAAGGATCGCAATACTGACCGAACGATGGGATTGGTCGTTGGGGAATGGGGTGAGCACGGGCTCGACATCGGGTACTCCTCTTTCACGATCAATCTCTTGATCAGTCTGTCGTCAAGGACGTTCACGAGGACAGTGGCACGGCGAAGTATTGGTTTGCTCTTCAGCCATCGGATAGTCTAGCGCTCAATTGTATTCGGTCATTCGACGCCAAGCCTCTTGATTTTCTTATACAGGCCTTCCCGCGTTAGGCCAAGCTTGCGAGCGGTGCGCGCTTTGCGTCCGCCGTTGTTGGTGAGTGCGCGGCGAATCATCCAGGCCTCTACCCGATCAAGCGCTTCGCGAAGTGTCTCATCCGGGCGTGCGCCATGAGAAATGGGTTCAAGGATCTCGATGATCTTGGGAGAGAGCATCTTCGGTGTGATCAGTTCCCCCGATGGTGTCAGCATCAGAGCACGCAGCATCTCGTTTTCGAGTTCGCGCACATTGCCGGGCCAGCCATATCCCTCGAGTAAATGACGACTTGCCAGGGACAGGTGGCAGCCCGCCTTTCCTTCCCGAGGAGCATGCAGGGCGAGGAAATAGTGGGCCAGCGGCATGATATCTATACGACGTCTGCGCAGTGGCGGAATCTGGATCGGGAACACGTTCAGTCGGTAGAAGAGATCTTCCCGAAAATGTCCGTCGCAGACTTCTTCTGCCAGGACGCGATTGGTTGCGGCAACGATGCGACAGTGAATCGGACTGGATTTCGTCGCGCCTACGGGCCGAATTTCGCGCTCCTGGAGGACGCGGAGCAGCTTCGCTTGAAGCGATAGGCTCATTTCGGCGATCTCATCGAGGAAGAGGGTGCCCGAACCGGCGGCCAGGAAGAGGCCTTCTTTTACGCGGTCCGCGCCAGTGAATGCGCCCTTGAGATGACCGAAGAGTTCACTCTCGAGCAGTGACTCCGGAAAGGCCGCACAGTTGATCGCAACGAAGGGCTCGCCTTCTCGGTCGCTGCGATGATGCAATTGTCGGGCGATGACCTCCTTGCCGACACCCGTCTCGCCCGTCAGCAGAACCGTTGACGGGCTCGACGCGGCGAGCTCCACCATTTTCGAGACTTCCTGCATAGCCGTACTCTTGGCAATGACTTGAGGTGGCGCCTCGCCATCGAATGGATCGACGTCGCGTTCTTCCCAGGGATCAACGTTTTCGATTGGAATCACGGTGGCGCCGGCCGGGCGCGTGGACTTTGTCCGTAGATCATCGAGTGCTTCGTTGATCTGGCTGACGATCCCCGGTCCACTTCGTGCGGAGTCGGTGAAGAGCAGAGCTGTCACACGTCCGTCGGTGAGGTCAATCGATCGATTGATCTTCGAATCGGGAAGGCAGACGACAACGGGAGTGCCGGGCGCATAACGCGCCAAGGCGTCGAGGCTTTGGTGGATGGTGGCTGCGTCCGTGACTTCGAAAAGAAGTCCGTCGAACTCAACCTTCGGGAGCAGCACTGCGTCTCCGACGCTTGGGACCCAGGTCACATCGAGCTCGGGCGCTTCCGTAACACCACTTTCGCTGAGTGCTCGGCCGCTTCCGATCCAAAGTAACGAGCGAATGGTGCGCATATTGTTCTCCTTTCGTTAATCTGGCCTAGCTCCGGGGCCGAGGCCGTGAGAGAGCGGGAGAGTGCCGAGTTCGGAAGGTTCACGCGCTTGAATTGAGCTTCAGTTTTTCTCCAGAATTCCTTAAGCTGAACTTGTTTAGATGCCGGGTATGCTTGTTCGAGCTCATAACTCGGACTCGACGTCAAGCGATATCGAAGGAGTGGCATTTTGGAATCGAAATTGGGACCGAAGCTCATCGTATTTTGGACGACGACTGCTCTTTTCTGCGCCGTCGTGGGTTTCTCGGGAGTTTCACATTTCACACATGCGGAGAACATGGTCGAAGCCATGTTCGGCCTCGGATATCCACTCTATTTCATGACGATCATCGGTCTGGCCAAGATGGCCGGGGTGGTGACCGTATTGGCGTCCGGTTTACCGCGTCTCAAGTAATGGGCCTACGCCGGAATCACATTCAACTTGGCGGGGGCGTCGGATTCCCATACCTTTTCCGGGGATGGATTCGATCATGCTGTTAGGCCGGACGGGATTCTGGTTTTATGCCTGGCGTCCTATCTATTGCGCCCGGATTCTAGGCGGGTAGCAGTGGCGCTGAATTTCGCAGGAGATCAGGGCGATGCAAGTGAGCGCGCGCGATCGCCGCAGCTGGACAGCTAATGGCTCGATTTAGGCGATTCGTCGGGTTCACAGTTCTATTACTGGTCGTTCTTGGCTGTGGTGGGCCGATGCTGGTGTTTCCGGGGGGCGCACTTTCGGGTGAAGTTGTCACGGAGGCTGTCGAGGACTGGTCTTTCGTCACCGCATCTTTCGTCGACCTCGAGTTTCGTCCGGATGATCCATATTCGGTTCAATTGAATTATGTTGTGAAGGATGGAAATCTCTACATCGATGCGGCGGAAGGGCGGTGCTGGTTCGACTACCTACGAGCGGACCCGCGCGTTCGTGTTCGCTTTGACGGGAATGTCTATCCCTTGACGGCTGTGCTGGTTGGGCGACCGGGCGAGCTCGAAGGCTTTGATGAGGATCGTTTCGTCTACCGACTCGATGCGCGGCCTTGAGTCGTGTCGGCTCGACGTTGTTAGGCCCGGCCTCGTCTGTTGGCTGACTTTGCCCGTGTCTTTCTTCGCCTAGCGGTTTGATTCGGATTCGCCGAGCGAATCGATTTCCCAGGCCGCTGAAACCTGGTCGAGTCTGTGGATGGCCTCGGCGGCGAGGTGGTCCGCGTCCGAATGACTTTGGAGTTCAGCGAGCATGCTCGATGCCGCATTTCGAGAACCGCAGGGGACAACCGAATGATGACCTATCACGTACGAGTCTCCGCGTAGCTCAACGATTCGCCACTCCCCTTCGAGGGGGACGCAGACGCCATCCGGCATCACGAAGAATGGGCGTTTAGGCAAGGTTGGATCTCCTTCGGACATTCTACAGGATGAGGGGAAAAAGGGGCAAAATGGAGGTCTTGAAAGCCGCCTAAGGTCCCTGAGGGACGCGACGCGGGCAGCGAGGCGATCAGTTCCGCGGATTCGATCGCTAGCGGCGCACTTCGACCTGGTCACCGTCCCCGATGATGATGGCATCGGCCATGCCGAGGAAGAAGCCTGTGCCCAGTACGCCGGGGATTGTGAGGATGGCGGATTCGAGGGCATTCGCATCGAGGGGTGTTTCGAGCTTGGCGTCGAGGATCCAGTTGCCGTTGTCTGTAACGATGGTCTTCGAGTGGTCATCGACACGTCGAGCGGCGCCAAGTCCCAGTTTCTCCAGTTCGCTTCGGACAAGCGCCTCGCCGAAGGGAAGAATCTCGATCGGTAGGCGACCGCGCTCGCCGAGGTCTGTGACCAGTTTTTCGGGACCGATCAGGATCACGAGTTCACTTGAGCTTGCCGCGACGATCTTCTCGCGAACCATGGCGGCGCCGTAACCCTTGATGACGTTTCGCTGCGGATCGACTTCGTCCGCACCATCGAAGGTGATGTCGAGGTGGCCCAAGTCTTCGAGCTTGGTCAGTGGGATGCCGAGGCTCTTCGCAAGTTCAGCGGTTGCGTCGCTCGTAGGGACCCCGGTAATCGAGAGTCCGTCCGCCACACGAGCTCCGAGCGCGCGAACGAAGGCCGCCGCCGCACGTCCGGTCCCCAGCCCAAGCTTCATTCCATCGCGAACCCATTCGAGGGCCGAGAGGGCCGCCGCATCGCCATCGCCGTCCGGGCCGCCCGCTGAAATGTCCTTGCTCGCCACCATTACTCGATCGCTCCCTGAATCCATTCCTGCAACTTCTGGAGGGCGATGGTCGGGTCTGCGCCGACATCGATTCCAATCATGCGCCGTTTGCGGTCGCAGAGAACACTGAAGTCTCCCTCCGCCTGGGCCTGGACGAGAGTGTCGAAGTCGCCGCCCTCGCCTGCCTGTCCCCCGAACTCGGGGATCTCAAGATTCTCTTGTCCGCGTGACTTGCGTGCTTCAGCACTCTGCCAGAGCTGCAGACCCGCGAGGCGATTCGGGCCGCCCTTTTGGAGTTGGCCCGTCGAGTGGAGATAGCGCGGCCCGAAATCAAGGGTCGTTGCGACGTTGCGCGCCTTGCCGACCGCTTCGCGAATCGACTGTAGACTCGCCCGGGTCTCGGGCGTGTCCGCGAGGAACGCGTTGATGCCGAAGGTGTCGCCGGCTTTGAGACTACTGATCAATGCGCTGATCAAAGCTCGGGGATCTGTCGCGGATCCGGATTGGCTCATCGCTCCGCCTAACGCCGGCGCGATGAAGAGTCGCGGGCCCTGTCCAGCGCCCTCGTTTTCAACTTCAAGATCCGCCTTTCGAATAGGAAGGCCGCCATCAGCTTTCGCTTGCATCATGAGTTCGCGACTCGCAATCTTGGCCGCTTCGACATCGGGTTGGTCAAAGGGATTCAAGCCGAGGAGGGCGCTGGCCACGGCGGTGGCCATCTCCCAGCGGAAGACTTCTTGAACGAGATCCGAGGCCTCGGCGAGTTCGATTCGAATGACGGGATGTCCAGCCTTTTCGAGGGTGAGTAGTTTCTGATGTCGCAGGCTTGTCGTCTCGTCACCCGCGACCGCGAGGTCGACGAAGATGCGATCCGAGCCGTAACGAGAAGGCTCGCCGAGGCTTTCGCCGGCGACGGGCACGATTCCCTGGCCGCCTTTACCGGTGGATTCGGCAACGAGCTGCTCGATCCAATCGGTAAACGACTCGATCTCGGGAGATGCGGTGAGTGTGAGCTTGTCGCGTCCGCTTCCGGCGAGACTGCCTAGGGTCACGCCGAGTCGGACGCCAGGATTGTGTTCCGGAGACACGAAGGCTGCACAGGCCGCCGACATTGTTCGTGCACGGGCCAGCAGGGACTTGGGATCGAGTCCCATCGCTTCGGCGGGAAGCATGCCGAAGGGGGAAAGAGCGGAAAAACGACCACCGACATCGGGTCGGCCCAATGAAACACCCAGGAAACCACGTTCACTGGCGAGGGCTTCGAGCTTGCTCCCTGGGTCTGTGATCGCCACGAAGTGTTCGCCCGCGGCTTTGGCGCCGATTGCATCGGCCAGCCGCGCGTAGACCAGTTCGAAGAGCGCGCTGGGTTCGATGGTGGAGCCCGACTTCGAAGACACGAAGAAGAGGCATCGGTCAAGGGCGAGACCATCGACGATGGATTCAACGGCATCGGGAACGGTGGTATCGAGAACGACGAGCGAACGCGAGATTCGCTGCGACGTTTCGCTCGCCTCGCGGGCAGCTACACCCGAGAGCGATCGGCCTAACACGTCCGGCCATAGGCTCGATCCGCCCATGCCGATCACGACAACGGTGTCCGACTTGTGCGTGCGAACGGCCTCGCGAAGCGATGGGCTGCCGATGGCGGATTCGGGATCGGCCTCCGGAAGATCGAGCCAACCCATCCAGCTGGATTCGTCTGCGTCCGAGAAGAGAGGGGCCTGTCGGCGCCAGAGTTTGCGCGTGTTGCCGTCCTGTTGCCATGACTGTTCTGCAGCTTCGATATCGACGGATTGGCCGCCTAACGAATAGGCCGTCTGGGAAAGGCCTGCGCCCAGTAGCACTTGTCGCTTGGTCTCGACCGAGAGTAAGAGGGCATCGAATGCATCGCTGAAAATCGCGCAGCCTTTGGTCAGCAGGGTGTCTGTGATTTCCTTGAGCGAAATTCCTAGGGCATCGAGTTCAGACAGGATAATCTGGGCTTCGGCTTTCAGCAGTGCGGGGTCTTGACCAAGTGCGTCTGTGACATTCCCCTCGGCGCGAAAGGCTGCGAGCGTTGAGTCGGGCAGGGTGTTGACGGTGTGTCTGCCGATCAGTGCATCTATGTAGAGCGTCTTTGGCAGAGCTGGATCCTTGGTGCCCGTACTCGCCCAAAGAACCCGCTGGGGACTCGCGCCCGCGGCTTCGAGTTTCTTCCAACGTTCACCGGACAGCGTTTCGAGAAAGCGTGCGTAGGCGAGCTTGGCATTCGCAATGGCAACCTTCGCGCTCAATGCCGTTAGGCGTTCGCGTCGCTCCTCGCGATTTTCATTTTCGAGCGCGGCTTCAATTTGAAGTCCCACGGCGGCATCGATTCGTGAAACGAAGAAGCTGGCTACGCTCGCGATGCCCGAGACGGATTCACCGCGCGCGAGTCGCTCTTCGAGTCCGCTGATATAGGCCTGGTGGACGGCCTCGTAGGCGTCGATGGCAAAGAGCAGCGTCACGTTGACATGGATGCCGTCCGCGATGAGCACCTGAATGGCTGGAACGCCTTCAGGAGTCGCGGGGACCTTGATCATGAGGTTTTCGCGCGTGACGGCCTTGGCCAGTCGACGCGCTTCCGCAATCGTGCCCTCGGTGTCATGGGCGAGATGGGGCGAGACTTCGAACGAGACGTAACCGTCTCTCCCGCCGCTCTCCTCCCAGACCGGGCGCAATACATCGCAGCCCAACTGGATGTCGGTCACGGCTAGCTTTTCAAAGACATCGAGGGCGTCGCCGGCTCCCTGGACAATCCATGCGCGTGCGGCGGGATCGTAATCGCTCGACTTCGCAATCGCCTTTTCGAAGATCGCAGGATTCGAGGTAACGCCCCGGATGCCTTCGTTCTCAACCCAATCGCGAAGCTCTCCCGAGAGCAGCAGATCGCGACTAATATTGTCGAGCCAAATGGATTGGCCCATCGCGAGCGCCTGGATGACGGGTGAATTGGACTCGGCGGTCTTCGAATCGCCGTTCTGGGCGTCGGTCTTAGATGTGACGGTTGGCATGAGGGGTGGCATGGCTCCTGATGGCTCGCGGTAATGGACGACGTTCTTGTTGGCGAACAAATGCGATGGATAGCGATCAATCATGATCGATGTCGTGTGCTAGTTGAAGAGCGTATCCTTGGGGCGCGACAGAATTGGACTGGGAGGATGGCCTCGGGAAAGCCAGCGCAAGTATAGTCGGTCGACGCGGGATCGGGAGCCAGCCTGAGGAATCTTTGCCGCTGGATTCTCGAATCCGACGTTAGATAGACGAAACCCGACCACGTCTGGGTACGCCGTCGGGTCTCTGGTCGATTCCCTCTGCGGTCTATCGATCATGGTCTATGGACGCGCCGCTTTTCTCGTGTGGCCACTTATTGGTCGATCGAAGTTCAGGCAGCGGCGACCGAGATCTTGCGCGGCTGACTCTGCGCGCTCTTGGGTAGCCGCAGTTCTAGAACGCCATCTTTCATGGTCGCGCTCACCGAAGAAGAATCAATGTCCTCCGAGACGCGGAATTCGCGGTGATAGCCGCCCGAACGGTATTCACTGTGCAGGTGCTGATTCGGCTCGTTTCCGGCGATGGCATTTTCGGCCTGCGCGTTCATGGTCAGCACACCTTTATCGAGATCGATCTCGATGGTCTTCTCGCTCACGCCCGGCATGTCCGCGTGGATGATGTAGGCATCGGACTGTTCGAGGATGTCGACATCGGGGCGAAAGACCAGGCCGGGTCGGGTCTGTTCTGTCGCGATTTCCGCCTTTTCTCGAGCTTCCAATTCTTTGTTGCCGTGTCGTCCGAACATGATTCGGTCCTCCTTCATTTCTGAATCTAGAGACTCGGGTCTATCGAGTTTCGATGGCGATCTGGCGCGGCTTGGACGTAGCGGACTTCGGCAGCCGAAGCGTGAGTACGCCGTTCTTATGCGTGGCCTTCGCCAGATCGAGATCGATTTCACTCGGGAGTTCAAATCCGCGTCGAAAATTACCCGACTGTCGTTCGCGTCGATGTACCGACGTTCCGTTTCCCGCCTCGAACTCGACCTTCCGTTCACCCGAAAGTGTCACCGTTGATCCTTCGATTGAGACGTCGAGGTTTTCCGGCGAGATGCCAGGGATTTCGGCGGTGAGGAGATAACCTTCGTCGGTCTCCTGTAGATTAACCGGGGGGTAGACGCCTCGTACGTCCTGAGATCCGAGACTTCTCGATTGGAGTGCGGGATTCATATCGCGCATGAACTCGTTCAAGAATCCGGACCACGGGCTCCTGTTTTCGGGACGCTGAATTGTGTAAGTGGCCATGACGTATTCCTCTCGCTCTCGCGCAGTTCTTGCGCGTTTGTGGAAGGCGATGCGTTTTTAGCTGCCTTCGGGCACGATGTTATTTGTCGGCACGGCCACGGTCATGTCAAGGTGGTGGCGAAAGTTTTATGGCGAGAGTCCGTGTCGCGCTGCTGGCAAAGAGCGGGGAGGGCGGTGGCATGGCTGAACGCTGAGGGGTCGGCGAGGGGCGGACTAGAGGCCGGCGAAGGCGTCGAAATAGTCTGGCCAGGTTTTCGAGACGCAACCGGGGTCGAGGATGACAATGCCGGGGACGCGGAGTCCCGCCAGTGCAAGGGACATCGCCATGCGATGGTCGTCGTAGGTTTCGATTTCAGCCCCGCGCATGGGGCCGGGTTCGATGCGAAGGGAATCTGGACCGGCTTCGACGCGTGCGCCTAGCTTGCTGAGTTCGGTCTCGAGGGCCGCCAGGCGATCGGTTTCCTTGATGCGCAGGTTGGCGACATTCGTGATGGTCGTTGGGCCGTCGGCGAAGAGAGCTACGACGGCGTAGGCGAGCACGGCGTCGGGGAAATCGTTCATTTCGACGACGCCCAGGCTATGCAGGGTCTCATTAGGCCCAGTCACCGAGACCGTGTCGCCGATCCGATTGACGCCACATCCCATTCGTTCGAGAAGATCGAGGATCTTGAAATCCGCCTGCAGCGAATCGCTCGCGATGCCCGACACCGACACGCGTCCCCCGGCGATCGCGGCCGCACAAAAGGGATAGGCGGCGGAAGAGGCATCGGGCTCGATCGTGTATTGGCGGGCTTGATAGGTCTGGCCCGCCTTGATCCAGAGTTGGTCGTCGTCCCGCCACTGCGCGTCCGCACCAAACGCACGCATCACTTCGAGAGTGAGGTCGATGTACGGGCGCGAAACGATGACCCCGTCCTTGAAATCGAGTTCGATGTCTCGAGACGCGTAGGGGGCGATCTGGGCGATGGCTGAGACGTATTGACTCGATCGGCTGCCATCGATCAAGGCCGGTCCCCCCGGCAATCCTCCGCCCTGGAGGCGAATCGGCGGGCAATCGGCGATGCCCTGCATCGTGAGTTCGGCGCCGAGGGCGCGAAGCGCGGTCACCAGATCGGAGATCGGGCGCTCGCGCATTCGGGCGTTTCCGTCGACGACGACGGGTCCCGAGGCAAGCGTGAGCGCTGCGGTCAGGAAGCGAACAGTCGTGCCCGAATTGCCGCAGTCGAGGATGAGGTCTTCAGCCTGTTCGGGGACTTCGAAGCGGCCTCCGCGGCCACGGATGATCCAGTCGGCGTCCGCGGTCGAGGCGTCGAGGCCAATCCCCAGGGCTTCGAGGGCAGCGCGCATGACGACCGTGTCATCGGAGTCGAGGCCGCCCGAAAGTCGACTTTCGCCGTCGGCCAGGGCGGCGAGCAGGAGCGCGCGATTGGTGATGCTCTTACTGCCGGGGACGGCGACGTGACCGTCGAGGGGGCCTCGGGTCTCGATTGCGAGTCGTTCGGAAGCGGCTTCACCGGCCATGAAATCGTCGGGTTCCGGGTGATGAGGGTTATTCAGCGAGAAACGAAGGGGTGATGGGAAGATCAGGTCTGATTTCGAGGCGCACCATAGCACGAGGCCCCATATTCGTTGACACCCCGCGAGCCCTCCGGCACACTCCGTCACCGGTTGGAATCCATTGGATTGTCGGCGAGTTAGCCGGCAAGGAGCGTCGGCCCGGCCAGGTCGTACTGGTCGATCATCCCGACTAAACCTTAAGGGTGCCTTGATGCGTCCTCAGATCCGATGGAGCCTTGTAAGTAGTCATCGCCGTCATGTCGCTGTCATAGGAATAGCGTCAGAATGGCGTTAGCCGGTCCAGCCAAATGATTGTGCGCGGGAACGCCACAAATAGATTGAGCTTTTTCGGGTGTTTTTTCGGGTGATCGTCGAGTAAGACCGAATCTCACCCTGGCTTGCCCCGCTCGGGGTGAGCGACTTCGTGCGAGCTGCGCTCGCCCAATGATGTTTGGAACACGGTTGGCCGAGCCTTGCGCGGGTGTCGACCCAAGAAGATCAGGAGATTACGAAGGTGCTGAAAGTTCTCGTTTCCGATTCCCTTGCGGAAGAAGGAATTACCGTCCTCGAACAAGCCGCCGGTATTGAAGTCCTGAACAAGCCGGGCTGCTCGCCGGACGAACTCCTCGAGCTGATCAAGGACGCCGACGGTCTCGTCATCCGCTCGAATACGAAAGTCACGCCCGAGGTCTTTGCCACCGCCAAGAACCTCCGCATCGTCGGTCGCGCGGGCATCGGTGTCGACAACATCGATCTGCCCGCTGCAACGCAGGCTGGCGTCGTCATCGTGAATACGCCCGAAGGCAATAACATCACGACCGCCGAACACGCGATCGCCTTGATCGTTTCACTTGCCCGACATATTCCCCAAGCGACCGCCTCCATGAAGAAGGGTCTCTGGGAGAAGAAGAAGTTTCAGGGCATGGAGCTTTACAACCGAACCCTCGGCGTTCTGGGTGCCGGCAATATCGGTCGCTTCGTCGTTTCGCGCGCGAAGGGACTCGGCATGAAGGTCATCGTTCATGACCCCTACCTCACGGCCGAAGCCGCCGCGCGTCTCGAAGTGGAACGCGTCGAACTCGACGAAATGATGAGCCGCGCTGATATCGTCACGGTCCATGTTCCCAAGACCAAGGAAACGACGGGCATTCTAGGCCGCGAACAGTTCAAGATCGCCAAGCCCGGACTCATCGTCATCAATGCCGCTCGCGGTGGCATCGTTGACGAAGAGGCGCTCTTCGAAGCGCTCGAATCCGGACAAATCGGTGCCGCCGGACTCGACGTCTTCGTCGAAGAGCCGCCGCCCGAAGGTCATCCGCTCGTGAATCACCCGAACGTGATCTGCACGCCGCATCTCGGGGCGTCGACCGAGCAAGCACAGATCAATGTCGCTGTCGCGGTTGCGGAACAACTTCGCGACTTCCTCATCGACGGAGAAGTTCGAAACTCACTCAACGTTCCGACCGTATCGCCAGAACAGATGGCCGAAGTCGGCCCCTATATCGAATTGGGCCAGAAGCTCGGAAGCTTCCAGGGCCAACTCGCCCAGGGCCGCATCGACATCGTCGAAGTCGAGTACTCGGGCGAAGTCGCGGAGCTGAAGGTCGCCGCCATCACCATCGCCGTCCTGAAGGGCATCCTCGAGCCCGTTCGCGAAAGCGTCAATCTCGTGAACGCCTCGTCGATTGCCCAGGAGCTCGGCATCAAGGTCATCGAATCGAAGGTGGCGCGATCCACAGACTTCGCCTCCGCCGTCACGGTCCGCGTCAAGGGCGTAACGGATCGACTCGTCGCGGGCGCGGTATTCCACGGTTGCCAACCGCGCATCGTGCGAATCGATGACTTCATGCTCGAAGCCATTCCGGAAGGCTGCACTCTGCTCTTGCATAACCATGACCAGAGCGGCGTCGTGGGAACGGTCGGCACGGTCCTCGGCGATGCCGGAATCAATATCTCACGCATGCAACTCGCGCTTCACGAATCTCGAGGCGAAGCCTGCATGCTCGTCAATATCAATCAGGATCCTGGAGAAAAGGTCCTGGCCGCATTGCGTGATGCGGAGAACATGATCGCAGTTCAGCTACTGGAGCTGTAAGAACCAAAGCGTTAGGCGATGGATAAAAGAAAGATGGGAGCAGGGAAATGACAACCGTAGTTGGAGTAGGCGCCCAATGGGGCGATGAGGGCAAAGGTAAAATTGTTGATTGGCTCGGTCCGCGCGCGGATCTGGTCGCTCGATTTCAGGGCGGCAACAACGCCGGCCACACGTTAGTCGTCGACGGAGAAACGACGATCCTGCACGTCGTCCCCTCCGGCATCCTGCACCCCGGTTCGATTAATCTCATCGGCCCCGGTGTTGTCGTCGACCCCGCCATCCTGCTCGAAGAAGTCGAAGCACTCAAGGCCCGCGGCATCCTCAAGGATCCGTCGAGACTGCGTGTCTCGGGACGTGCGCACGTCATTCTTTCCTGGCACCGTGCTCTCGATGGGGCTCGCGAGGCTGCGGCTGGCAAGGGCAAGATTGGTACGACCGGTCGTGGCATCGGCCCGGCCTACGAAGACAAGGTCGCCCGCCGCGGAATCCGTGTCGCCGACTTGCGCCAGACCGACACTCTTCGCGAGAAGCTCGAAGCCATCGGTGAACAGAAGAATTTCGAACTCACCAAGTTGCACGGCGTAGACGCCATCGACGTCGGTGCGCTCTATGAACAATGTGTCGAGTTCGGGCGACAGCTCGAGCCTTACGTCGATCACACCGGGCGGATCCTCGACCGTTCCCTTCGAGCCGGAAAGAACGTTCTCTTCGAAGGTGCGCAGGGGACTTTCCTCGACATCGATCACGGGACGTATCCCTTTGTCACGTCTTCCAACTGCGTGGCCGGGGCGGTTTGTACCGGCAGTGGCGTTGGGCCGACGAAGATCGATCGTGTCATCGGCATAACGAAGGCGTATACGACGCGCGTCGGGGCAGGGCCGTTTCCGACCGAGCTTGAAGATGAAACTGGCGAGCGACTTCGGAAGGCGGGCGCGGAATTCGGTGCGACGACGGGGCGACCGCGACGATGTGGTTGGCTCGACGGAGTGCTCTTGCGTGAAGCCGTCACCGTGAATGGGTTGACGGATCTGGCGATCAACAAGCTCGATATCCTGAGCGGGTTCAAGGAGCTCAAGATCTGTACCGCCTATGACATCGATGGGAAGATCACTGAGGATTTCCCGATGACGTTAGGCGAGACCGAGCGAGCGGTTCCCGTTTATGAGACTCTGCCTGGCTGGGATGAGGATTTGACGGGAATGAATTCGATCGAAGAGTTCCCGGACAATGCTCGCCGATACATAGAGCGGATCGAGGCGATCGCCGAGGTCCAGGCGACTCTGTTGTCAGTGGGACCGGGGCGGGATGAGACAATCATCCTTCGAGAATTGTTCGCGAAGCGGTAATCGGGCGGGTTCCAGTCATTCACATGATTGGTACGGAATCGGGGACAGGCCTAGTCGCTTGTCTGGAAGGTGAGCCGTGTTCGGGGCCTGATGAGTGGTTCGAGCGTGGGTGGTCCGGTGCGTGCGGGGACGTACATGCGCGCGTGGGTTGTCAGTGCGGATTCAGATGCGGGCGTAGGAGGTTCCTTCGATGATGGATGAGAGCATGATCGAATCGCGGCGGGTCGCGCTCGCCCAACTTCGGGAGGAGTTGTCGGGGGTGATTGAGTCGGCGACGGAGGGCGCGCGGCCGGTGGATCTGGATGAGCCGATCGGGCGAATCTCCCGTGTGGACGCGATGCAGCAGCAGAAGATGGTGGCCGAGAATCGCCAAGCCGCGCTGCTTAGACGGCGACAGGTCGATGCGGCGCTTTCGCGCATCGACGACGGAGATTATGGGGAGTGTCTTGGCTGTGGGGAGACGATCGCTCCGCGTAGGCTCGAAGCCCATCCCGAGGCGTCGCTCTGTATCGAATGTCAGGGGCACCGCGAGCGGCAGGACTGAGGCGACGGACGGGCTCCCACGTAGGTAGGAGTCGGCGAGCATGGTCGTGGATGGGTGCCAATGGGATTGAATGGGCCTCGATGGATAGGCGCTCCAGCCCGAGAGATCTCGAGAGAAGGCCGCTGAAAACGGACGGCGAGCTTGATTGGGGATGGGAATCGGACGATAGGAGCAGAGGTCGCCTATTGGTGTCTGAGCCCGGGAACGCTCGGGTCGTCGCATCGACGAATCGGACGTCCAATCGCGGTGGGCGAAGGAGCTGGGCTTGGCGGGGTCGATTCGGGTTCTATCTGGAAATTTGTGGTGGGGAAAGGCGGACCCTGACGGTCTGATCGACCTCATTCGCGACTATCAGGTCGACGTCTTCGCGGCGCAGGAACTCGGTCACGAAAACGCCGAGGCCATTTCGAGCGAACTCCCCCACGGCTGCCTCGAACCCGACGGCGCCTTCCAGGGCATGGGAATCGCGCTGCGTCATCCAGGCGCCTACGACCGGATCCCGATGTATTTCCGCGACGCGAGGCGAGTCGTTTTACAGCCGGCGGATTGGCCGGGTCTCGAATGTCCGGTCGATCTCGTAAACGTTCACTTCCATGCGCCCCACGCCATCCGACCCTTTCCATCCGTCATGGTTCGCTGGCGACAAGCACGGGACCTCGACAAATTCCTCGACGCAAACGCGAGCGACACCCGACTCATCGTGGGGGACTACAACGCGACTCCGCATTGGCCCCTCTATAAGAGATATCTCCGTCGGTTTTCCGATGGGGCGATCGAGGCGGCGCAAAGGGAAGGCCGAGCGGTTCAGGGCACGTGGGGACCACGCCCGGGCAGCCCGAGGCTTCTCAGGATTGATCATGCGATGGTTCGAGGGCTGACAGTCGAGAGATTCAAGGTTGTTGGCATTCCCGGCAGCGATCACTCGGCACTGATCTTTGATTGCACGCCGGGACGGCGGGATGAGCCCAGGCCGAAGCACGAGGCTGGGGCGGCGCGATTGGTCTAAACGGATGTCCGGTTTCGCCCTCCGGCTATTCGCTTCGATCTCAACCGCACCGCCAATTCCTAGCTACTCCCAGCAACTCCAGGTGAGTCAGGTCGAAATGGCAGTATCGACCGTTCCGGATTTTGTTCGGCGTTTGTCTTTCGATTGAATTGCTTACTTACTGACCTACTGACCTACTGACCTATTTACTGACTGACCTGCCTAGAAGGGCAGGGCCCAATCGGTTGATCTCGAGGTCCGGCTGACCTTGCGAAGGGTTGACCGCGTCCGACTCCAGTTGGCAGATGCGGGGACGGCCCACGCGTCCACGCGGACCGCTCGAACTCGGCCCGGCACGATTGGCGCCAGCGGTTTCGCGGGTGCACAGCGGGGAGAATTCGTGATCGAGGGAACTTGAAGGGGGAGGTCGCGAGCGGCGCTTGGGCGGCCTTGATCCCGGCGTTCGAGGTTGGCTTCATTCACTTCATTCACTGTCGATTTGAAAATCGGATCGGCCTGGAACTGGGTCACGGTGATGTCTCCTTGGGTTTGGAAGTCTGTGGGACCGGTGTTTGCGGGTCTCGCAACAATAGGCGAATAAAAAGCGAAAGTCAAAGTCGGCCAGAATGTGAGGCGAGGGCGAACTCAAGTGTGTTTTAGACGCGTTTGAGTCTCGACGCGCAGGGGCGGCGGTGTTATCCAACGCCCGGGCCCGTAGCTCAGTTGGTAGAGCAGAGGACTTTTAATCCTACGGTCCGGGGTTCGAGTCCCCGCGGGCTCACCGTAAAATCTAGTGTTTTCAATGGCTTACATGGCCATTTGCAGATCATTCGTATTCGGTTGATCGAATTCGGAACGTCCTCGGAACTTCGCGAGCTAGATACGGCCGACGCCGCTCAGCGAACTTTTTGGCGCGTGTCTTCGCGCGAATCTCTCGGGGTGCCGGAGGGTCCGTTGGGGGATGGAGCGCTCCGGGACGAACTCTCACAGCTGTATATGGATCGACTCTGCTATAGCGCGACGATCGAGCGCAGCCGCGATCAGGCTCTCGCAGGAATCGGACCCGGCGCAGAGACTTCGATGTTCAAACTCTACCTATCGGAGCTCGGGTGGATAGGCAAAGTACTCGGGCGACGCGCGGCGCAATCGATGGATGCCAAGCGCGAGCAGCATCACCGCGAGTAGCACCAGGGCCCAATCCTGAACGGGCACCCCGGGCGTCGCCGAGAGTACGATATTGCCAACGGGCGCGTCGACGCCAGCCACAACCTGTACTGCGGAGATCGTTGCCGGCTCATAGCCTCCGAAGGTCAAGACCAGGGAGTAGCTGCCGGGCTCGAGCCCCGCAAAGGTCCAACTACCATCGGCCGCGCTGAATGCCGGGGGCAGATCGATTCGATCTTCGATGCGAATCATCACACCCGACATATCGCCGAGCCCGGCCGCCAAGACGACGCCTGAAATGCTCCCGATACTGCCGGCGGGCGCGATCTCGATATCGTCATTGTAGACGCTGGGTGATTCATTTCCGGCAGCGTCGCGGAAGCGGGCATGGACCAGCGCCTTGCCCGAGGCATCGGGTTGTAGATTCCAGGCCAGGGTCGGCGCGAAGGGCTGCCAGGCGGCGGCATCGTAGCTGGGGGAATCAGTGATCATCATGTCAACTACATCGCTCGAAGCCGTCAGGCTAAGCGTCACCGCCACGACGTCCACCTGGGCCTGACCATTCTGAATCAGGACACCGCCGATGGGCGGAATGGGATCGGTCTTTGGTGTTCCCGAGAAGATCAGACTCGGCGCCCCGACACGCCCGATCAGATCGACGGGCTGCACCATGTAATGATAGGTCGTTCCGTTGACCAGGCCGCTATCAGGATATAGGCCGTTAAAGAGCGAGGATTCGAAGTCGGCGACAATTGCAAATCCACCAGCGGGATTCGAAGTCCGCCAGAGCCGGATTCGATGATAGGCGGGATGATCGGGGTAGCGAATCAGATTCGCGCCCGGCTGCAGGGAGACGCCGGCCGGGAAGGGAATATGCTCCAGCACCCAATCGATCACCTCCGGATCCACGGGCTGGGGCAGCGCATCGTCGCCACGATCAAAGGAATTGGCGCCGCGCGCCCACTCCGAGCCATCCGTTTCGCCCCCGTGATCGCTATCCGGATCACATGGATTCGTTCCGATTTCCCACTCATCAAAGCTATTCAGCCCGTCGAGGTCGGCATCTTCGATGGCATCGCCAATCAGAAAGGGATCCAGACACAAATGCAGAGCCTCATAGCGGTCGGGCATCCCATCGAAATCCGAGTCCGGAATCGGATCGCCGACTTCACCGACGACGAAGGCGGTCTTGCGAATCCGCGTGAATGGCAGATCGGCGCTATTCGTACCCGTCGCAACGACGCTAACGGCGTACGCGCTCTCGGGCCCATAGTTCGGTGTCAGTCCGGTCGAAGTGGTGCGCGTATAGAGGTTCCCGTAGACCCCATCACCGGGCCCGCCGTCACCGACGCGACCATCATCGTAGAGCGGAAGATCGAGGGTCGTGCCGTCGGGATGACGGATCAGGGCACGGATCGTCGCGCCCGCGATACTGCCGTTCTTGTCGCTGAGAACCGCCAGAATCGGCAGCGGCAGGCCCCAGAGATTTCGAATGCCTTGGGATTGGGCCGTCGCATCATCATGGTAGCTACCGAGATGAACGCGCAGCGTCGCGGCCTGAAGATCGCGCCCCGAGAGCACTCCTATATATTCCGCGCTGCCTCCCGTGGCGACCAGCGAAACATTCCATGTCCCTGGCGCCAGCGCGTCCAGGTGGAAGACCACGTGGCTCGAGCCACTGTATACCTCCACTCCGGCCAGGGCATTCGACAAGACCGTGGCGTCCGGACGGGTCACCACGACGGCGACACTGACCGCCGGATTGCTCCAATGGAAGGCGAAGGTCGCGTCGCGAATCCCGCCCTCGTCCACCACGAATTGCTCTAGGGCGGGGACGCCGGCAGCCAGGTCGCCGCCCACGTCCCAGAGACGCTCATTTCCCTCGGCGACTTCATTGGCAATGAGATAGGCATCGGCCAAGGCATTCGACTGCGCGGTCGGCACTGAGCCCGGCGCCTTGGCGAACACGGCGCCATTAGGCTGGAAGGCTCCATCGGGCTTGACGGCACTAGCCGGCTTGGCAGCCCCATCCGATGGCATCGGATCATCGTCGAGGGGCACGAAGACGCCGAGGGTCTTCGTGGCGATCTCTTCCATCAGCCTGAAATCTGCGTCCTCGCCGAGTGCGAAAGCGGCGACGTGAATACCCGCCGCCTTGATCTGTGCTTCCACGTCCGCCCAGAAAAGCGGCATATTTTCCTGACCGTCGCTCAACAACAGAACCCAGTCGGCCTGATCCGAATGGCCGAGGGCGGCGAATTGGTCGCTTGCGAGATCGAGACCGTCGCCGATCGAGGTAAAGCCGGCGGCCGTGATCAGATCGATCGCGTCCTTGATGGCCGTACGCTGATTGGGAAGGGCATCGCCGAGACTCTCGACAAGCGCGGCATTATCCGAGAATTCCACCGCACCGAGCTTGCCCGCCGCATTGGCCCGGTCGACTAACATCTTTGCGGCGCTCTTCGCGGATTCGAGTTTCGTGCGGCCCTCGGCAGAAGTGACAGAATCCATACTGCCCGACCTGTCGATGACGAGGATCTCGTCGACACGGAGTTCCTCATAGCTGACAGATTGCGTTTCGATCGCCGTAAGAGTCGGACCGAGATTCACATGAAGATCGAAGACTCCGACGCCGGCTTTATCCGGGGGCCAGACCGTCACGAAGTAGGCATCGCCGATCTCCGCGATCGCCAATACCACGCCCGCGTCCGACGGAGTGTTATTGGATCCAACGTAGACGCTGAAATCATCTCTGTGAAGACCTTTCCCGTTACCCGAACGCTCAGCAACAGGATCTGTCGCTCCGGCCCGACCGGCCCGACATAGGCCTTATAACTCGCCGTGGGCAGGATGATATCGAGGCTGCCGGGGCCGCAATCGAAGCTCCAATCGATCGTGTCGAAGCTCGATGTCGAAGTCACGACCGCCGCTAGTTGATCCACGGCGAGCGTCCCGCCGACTACGAAGGCCACGCCGAAATCATCGCCGGCGCCGCGCACGAGTCGCTCGACGCGCTCAACTCCCGCGCTGGTATCGAGGCTCATCACCGCATAATTCGTCAGGTGGCCCCCGGAAGGGAGGAATTTCCAGGGACCCCGATTGATGGCCCTGAATCCAACGATGTCACCGATCGAGCAGTCGCCGACAATCATGCGGTAATAGGAGGACGCCCAGGGGTTCATATCGATTGAACCGAAGGTCGCGCCCGCCGGAATAATCCCGACGGCGTCGAGCGAGACGTCATTGAAGTTCGTGCCGTTGCCGTCGCTCTCGTCGAAATAGCTGTATTTGCTGGTGTCGGGAAGGCTCGTGGAATCGAATTGCTTCACTAGATTGGCGATCGAAAAATCACGGAACCAGGACTCGAGCGATTCATTCGGAGCGAATTCCCGGATCGTGTCCTGTAGAACACTCGGAGTGTCGGGATCATCAGCCCTCGTGCCGGCCCTCTCCCAGAAGCGGCGCACAAAGTCGCTGCCGCGCCCGGGTTCGGTCGTCGCCAGACCGTATTGCTCTGCCGCATATTTCCAGCCAAGGGCCGCATCATAACTGGACTGCCAGAAATATTGGCCCGGGCTATTGAGATAGGAATTGGCTTGATTCAGGAAACCCTGAACGCCGACACCGTCGTCCAGAATGTTGAAGACTTGGTCCTCCATCATACGCGCGCCGCCCTCGACGGCGACTCTGCCCCATCCGGTCCAGTTGTCGAAATCGATATAGCGAAATTGCACGTGATGAAAGAGTTCGTGGCCCATCACGCGAAGAATATTATCCGCCGCCGAACCGCAATAGACCGTAGCCGGGAGCTTGATCTTGTCTGCCGGCGCCTGCCCGTTATCGCAATGAGCATCATCGTGGATGCCACCCTTCACACAGTCATAGACGTTTACCTCGATCTCGGCGCCGTCAAAATCCGGCGGCGCAAAGCCCTGGTCAGCGAGGCCCTCGAGATTTCCCCCCGGATCGAAACTTGGAACTCCCACAGCAGACCCGGTTATCGCCCTCAATATCGTAAACGCCTGAGTGGTCGGAAGAAAATTAAGATCCGAACCCGCCATCGGTGCCATACAGGAATAGGGATTAGCGTCGCTAAAACTCACATCCCACGACCCCGAGGATACGAGGTCCGGCAGCGGCGACGGGTGGTTGGCGACCGCTTCGAGAGCCATTAGGCACGAGCCCAGGCCTAGCCCGACGGCGCATAGGGAGCCAAGAAATGCCTGTCGATTCCTGTCCATGATTCATCTTACTATCTATGATATTCAAATAACAAGTCCTTTGTGGAGCCCTTGGGGATGCGCCCACCGCGACGCTGAAACATCTTCGGGTCTTTGAGAAACTCGATGATCTCCTCGTGTGATATTAGGAATCAAGCGTACGGTGTCTTTCCTTTGTGCGCGCCGTGCGGTCGGTCGTTGTTGTAAAAACGCTCCCATACCGCCAGCTTCTTTTCGAGATCGACATCGTCCTTGTCGGTGAGGAGCTGATAGAACTCGTCCTTGTCGGTTCGATGGGACCGCTCGACCTTTCCGTTCAGTTGAGGCGTTCTTGGTTTGATGTAGACGTGCTCCATGCCGCTGTCTGCGACATGCCAGTGGAACAATGCCTGGAACTCGTGGCCGCGATCGGTGCGGATCGTCTTGATCCGGAATGGGAACTTCTCGACCACGTAATCGATGAAGTCGATGGCGTTGGCTTGGGTGTGGCGCTTGTAGATCTTCAGTGCCCTAACGCGTGTGGCGTCATTGATCGCCGTGTACGGGTAGCGTCGTACCGGACCGCCTCGTTTTCGCTTCAGAGTCAGGAACTTGACATCCACCTGCACGTGATGACCAGGGACCTGCTTCTCGTAGCGGTGCGTGTGAACAGCACGTCGTCCGACTCGGTTCGGGAGTCTGCGCATCCCGTGTCGCCTGCAGACCCGGTAGACCGTCGCATCGGAAATCTTGATGTCGTGGTAGCGCTCCAAGTACCACACGATCCGAATCGGCCCCATGTGA
>LWDU01042445.1_pt1 | contig 63546 bp, 65 predicted proteins | sample 727161 | NCBI WGS metagenome assembly LWDU01 (sample SAMN04566230, study PRJNA314399) | hydrothermal vent metagenome | isolation source: deep sea hydrothermal plume seawater | place: Mexico: Gulf of California, Guaymas Basin | collected 2004-07-11 | reverse complement strand
GTTGTTTTTTACCAAAGCTCGCCATAAGATGATCTTTCTCTTCGACCAATAGCAATTCGCCCTTATTAATCACACCTACCCTATCGGCAATTTCTTCGGCCTCTTCAATGTAGTGAGTGGTGAGAATGATGGTGACGCCCGAGGCGCGCAGTTTGCGAACAATCGCCCACATGTCTTTTCTTAACTCAACATCAACACCCGCTGTCGGCTCGTCGAGGAATAATATTTTTGGCTCATGTGACAAGGCTTTAGCAATGAGTACACGACGCTTCATACCACCCGAGAGCGCTCTTAATTCATCATTTTTTTTATCAAAAAGAGATAAATCTTTCAATAGTTGTTCAAGGTATGCCTCATCTTTCTTACAGCCAAAAAGACCGCGACTGAAATTCACGGTGCTCCAAACTGTCTCAAATGCACCAATCGTTAGCTCTTGCGGTACCAAGCCAATAATCTCCCTAGTTTGACGAAAGTCATCAATAATGTCCTTACCAGCAACAGTGACTTTGCCAGAGCTCGGCGAGACAATACCGCATATCGTAGAAATTAGCGTTGTCTTGCCGGCGCCATTTGGCCCAAGAAGTGCAAGAATTTCACCTTCTTTGATATCAAGAGAAACATTCTTTAAGGCCTCAAAACCCGTGTCATAAGTTTTGCATAGATTATCAATAGAGACAATTGGGTTCATAAATTAGGAAATATTTTATGCAGTTTAATTTGTGCTCATTTTACTCAGAGAAGCCGCGAACCATTAGCAATTTCACCGTCTGGTATTGCCAAAATGACAGAATTATCTTTGCGGTAAAAACCAAGCACTAAACACTCGCTCATGATTGGCCCCACTTGCTTTGGTGGGAAGTTCACAACACCAAGTACTTGTTTGCCAATAAGGTCGCCCTTGTCATAAAAATCGGTTATTTGTGCACTTGATTTTTTGACACCAATTTCATCGCCGAAATCAACGGTGAGGATATAGGCAGGACTTCTCGCCTCGGGAAAATCCTGAGTTGAGAGCACCGTACCCACTCTAATGTCCACTTTTTCAAAATCTTGCCAACTTATTTCTCCCATAATCACATTCCTATTTACAGCCGATACCAAGTAAGTGGTTTACTGTTATTTCTTTTGATAACACCTTTCGCTTCAAGATCAAGCTATACGGTTTTCATCCACCAACCGGACTTCGCACTTTCGGGAAAAAGGTCTTGTGGCAAATGCGGCTGAATCAAAACCAGCATTTCTTTTTGAGTGATGCCACTTATATCAATTGACAAAACGGCTAGCAAAGCTTCTTTCATTGCAGAATACTTAATTTTGTTCACTCGTGAAGTGCACCCAGGTACATTGATATTCTCAACAACAACTTTATCAATCATTTTTACCAACGAGAAGGATTAAAACCAACGCCGGACTTTGGCTTTGTAAGTTGTGTAGTGCTCTCTAAAATTAAGCTCCATCGCCTTTTCTTCGGGGATTATTTGCAGAAAGTTCAATACCGGTACAAATAATACAGCCAATACCAGCGAAAAGCCGTTGGCCAAAAACATGCCCCAAGCCAATAGCACACATAGCATACCCAAGTACATTGGGTTACGAGTATATTGATAAATTCCCGTTGTCACTAACGTTCCAGCCTTCTCAGGCTGAAGAGGGTTGACTGTGGTCTTAGCTTTCACAAAAGACACGACACCCAGAATCGAAAACAATGCCCCGAATGAAGCAAGACCTATTGCCATAGATAATCTCACTGCTTCATCAAGCACAGACCCCGGCAAATATTGGTCGGAGACCCACATACAAAAAACAAAAAGTGCTGTCAGCATAGGTGGTGGAATTTTTGTTTCAAGACTTTTCAGCATAATTAGTTACAAGACAACAAAGGCGGATTATTAATTCTACTCCTTCTCAAGGCGTGCAATAATCTTAAACAAGCAAATCCCTAATAGATTGCTCAAGTGCTCCTGTAAAGCCAGAATCGTTTCCCGGGTTGGCGGCACAATGTCCCCAGGGCGAGTCATAAGCTCTAAGCTCTGCATTCGGTATGAGTTCAGCTTCAATTTGATTGTCTGCCGGCGGAAAGTACAAATCCTGAGCGCAAGGCATGAGAATTGTCTTTGCCTTAATGGATCTGAGCGCTTGATGATAATTACCGTTATACAGAGGCCCAACACTTATATCACCGGCTTGCCAAGTGCTTAACTTTGCCAACAAATTATTGGCATCCCAGTTCTCAGCGTGATCCTTCTCCCAATCAAGAAGCAACGCTTCAGCTGACTCGTAACCAATCTCTTTGAACAACTCGTCTCGATAAAATGTTTGCGAAAAAGCCCAGCCGGCATATACTCTGGCAAACGCTTTTAAACCGGCAATTGGCGGCGTTGTGTAATTACCACCATCCCAATGCCCATCAGCACACAGTGCGGCTTTAACCCCTTCAAGAAACACGTGGTTATGAATTGAGGTCTTGGCAGATGCGCAAAACGGAAGTATGGTGTCAACAAAATCTGGATACTGCGCAGCCCATTGATAGGCCTGACAGCCAGCCATTGACCAGCCAGTGACAAGCGCTATGCGTTCAACATACAGATGCTCAGTTAATAATCGATACTGGCAAGCAATATTATCCCAAAGGCTTATTTGTGGGAAGCGTGGCCCATCTTGTGGTACAGGTGTATTAGACGGTGAAGATGAGAGACCATTACCAAATAAGTTAATAGAGACAATGAAATGTTTCTTTGGATCAATCGCCCTGCCAGCGCCAAAAAAAACCTCGTTTCTTTGATGAGAGCCGGTGTAAAAAGTCGGCAAAACTACAACATTGTCTTTGTTTTTATTTAACTTACCGTATGTTTTATAAACCAAGAATGCCGCTTTCAGACACTCACCCGACAAAAGAGAGACTGATCCTAATTCGTATTTTTTGCTATTAATCATCAAGAGTGTTTTACTTATAGGGTTGTTGTTTTTATACAGACAATCCATCAAAGTTTGCCATTATTAACAGTCTAACGTATGATCGCGCTCCCACTGGCTTAGATGAGAGGAGTGATCGTCCCACTGACTTTTTTTCATTTTCACGTAAGAGTCAATTAAGTTGTCTCCCAATCGCTCTCGCAACACATCACTGCCGTCAAGCAAGCGTAGCGCATCAAGTAGGTTACGTGGCAACTGCTTGTAACCTTCTAAATCTTTGCCAAGCTCGTACATGTTAATATTTAGTGGATCACCCGGATCGCGATTAGCTGCAACCCCGTCAAGACCACAGGCAAGGATAGCTGCTTGCATTAAATACGCATTAGCAGCACCATCCATTAAGCGCAATTCAAAACGCCCCGAGTCTGGCACTCGAATCATATGGGTGCGATTGTTGCCACCATAAGTTATCGAGCTCGGTGACCAAGTTGCACCTGAATCCGTTCTTGGCGCATTGATGCGCTTATAACTGTTGATAGTTGGGTTGAAGATTGCAGTGAGACGGTCAGCGCTGTGCATAATGCCGCCAAGAAATTGATAAGCTAAAGGCGATAACCCCAAACCACGAGCATCGTCCTCACCATTAAATAGGTTTTTACTGCCATCCAGACTCCAAATGGATAGATGAGAGTGACAGCCGTTTCCTGTTAGATGACTGAATGGTTTAGGCATAAACGTTGCTCTCATACCATGAAGCTCAGCGATAGATTTAACCATGTACTTGAAAAACACATGACGATCTGCAGTTTTCAGTACATCATCATAATCCCAGTTCATTTCAAACTGGCCGTTGGCATCTTCGTGATCGTTCTGATACGGATTCCATTCTAATTCGATCATTGCATCACAAATCTGTTTTATCACTGGATACTGGCGCATTAAAGCCTGTTGATCGTAGCAAGGTTTGCTATGCTGATCTTTGTCATCAGCGATATTGGTGCCATCACTGTTGATCAAGTGATACTCACACTCCACACCGGTTTTCATGCGAAAGCCCAATTTTTCAGCTTCAACCAACTGCCTTTTAAGGGCAACTCTTGGCGAGGCCTCAACCGGCTTGCCGTCCATCCATAAATCTGATGCCAACCAGGCAACTTCCTTCTTCCAAGGCAATTGAATCAAACTGTCAGGATCAGGAATAGCAAACATATCTGGATGCGCAGGAGTCATATCTAACCAAGCAGCAAACCCGGCAAAACCCGCACCATTTTTTTGCATGCCGTCGATGGCTCTAGTAGGCACCAATTTAGAGCGCAAATTTCCGAATAGGTCAACAAAGCTGATAAGAAAATATTCAATGCCACGTTCAGCAGCTATCTCACTTAGTTTAATTGTCATAAAACCTCCTTTTCCTCTTAAATAGAATATGTATGAATAAAGCTATTAAAAACTACTTTTACCTGGAATCCAGTTGGTTCCTGCCAATGGCACGCCAGCCATTGCTGCCGCTTCCATTGTCAGTGCCACCATATCCTCTGGCTCCAAGTTATGTACATGACTCTTGCCACAGGCTCGCGCAAGTGTTTGCAGTTCCAGAGTAAGAACATTAAGATAGTTAGCCAATCGGCGTCCGCCCAGTTCTGGATCCAGCCTTTTGGCAAGCTCAGGGTCTTGAGTAGTAATACCGGCCGGATCATTGCCCGCTTGATAATCATCCCAAAATCCAGCGGCAGAGCCGAGGGCTTTGTATTCTTCATCGAACTCAGGGCTTTGGTCACCAAGCGCAATGAGCGCGGCTGATCCAATAGCCACAGCATCAGCACCTAAGGCTAAGCACTTGGCCACATCAGCGCCACTGCGAATACCGCCAGAGACAATCAATTGTACTTTGCGGTGCATATCCATCTCCACTAAAGCCTCAACAGCCAAGCGTACTGCTGGCATAGTTGGAATACCTACATGCTCAATAAAAACATCTTGGGTTGCTGCAGTGCCGCCTTGCATGCCATCCACAACGACCACGTCAGCGCCCGATTTGACCGCCAAGGTGACATCGTAAAACACACGCGTGGCACCGACTTTGACATAAATAGGCTTTTCCCAGTTAGTAATTTCTCGTAACTCCTGGATTTTAATTTCCAGATCATCTGGACCCGTCCAATCGGGGTGACGACACGCAGAGCGCTGATCAATTCCTTCAGGAAGGTTTCGCATTTGTGCAACTCTCGGGGAAATTTTTTGTCCGAGTAGCATGCCGCCTCCGCCTGGTTTGGCGCCTTGACCAAGGACGATTTCAATGGCATCGGCACGTCTCAAGTCATCGGGGTTCATGCCATAACGTGATGGCAAGTATTGATAGATAAGGATTTTCGAGTGCCCCCTTTCTTCCGGCGTCATACCACCATCACCTGTCGTTGTACTGGTGCCTGCAAGTGTTGCACCCCTACCTAAAGATTCTTTAGCTTGTGCCGAGAGAGCGCCAAAGCTCATGCCGGCAATTGTAATTGGGGTTTTTAAATGAATTGGATTTTTTGCAAAACGACCCCCCAACACCACTTCAGTGGTGCATTTTTCACGGTAACCTTCCAAGGGGTAGCGGGAAGTTGAGGCGCCTAAAAATACCAAATCATCAAAACTTGGGAGAGCTCTTTTGGCGCCAAAGCCGCGAATATCATAAATACCCGTTCTGGCAGCGCGCTGAATTTCCGCAACCACATGACGTGGAAATGTAGCTGATTCAATTAATGCTGGATTATCTTTACTCATGTTCTTGTCTCCTTAGTAGGCGTCAACTTGATCAATATCAAAATTGTATAATTTTCGGGCAGAGCCGTAGCGGCGAAACTCGTCAACATTGTGACCCATCTCGGATTGCTTTAATAACTCCTCTAACTGCTCTTTGTGTTCAGCACGCATTTCTTTTTCAATACAATCTGTGCCCAGACTGGCCACCTGGCCACGGACGTATAAACGCGCTTCGTAAATAGAGTCGCCCAGAGCGTCACCAGCGTCACCACAAACCACTAAACAGCCAGACTGTGCCATGAAGGCACTCATATGACCGATGTTGCCGCCGACAACAATATCAACACCTTTCATTGATATGCCGCAGCGTGAGCTAGCATCGCCCTCAATCACAAGTAGCCCGCCGTGTGCTGTTGCGCCAGCGTATTGTGAGGCGTTGCCGGTCACGTGGACTTTGCCTGACATCATGTTCTCTGCTAAACCAGGACCTGCATTGCCGTTAATGGCAATGCTTGCCTGTTGATTCATACCAGCGCAGTAATAGCCTACATGGCCGTTAATACCAACATTGATGGCCGTGGTTAAGCCCACTGAGACAGCGTGCTTTCCACCAGTATTACTGATGCTGAACTTGCCTCCAGAAGCGGCTCCTTGCAACGCCTCATTAAGGCTTCTAACAGTGCTTGTATTTAAATTAATTTCTGTCATGATTAGCTCCTTTTCCAGCTGTAAATTTGAGTCGGCTCTGGTTCCCAAATACGCGCATTTTCAGCGCCAGGCAAAGTTGCAATGGCACGATACTCAGAGGCCATTGCCGCCCAGTCATCTGTTTCTGCCATGATTGCAGGCTTACAACCAACAGGATCTCGCATTACCGCAAAGCCATCCTTAGTACCAATTGCAAAGGTATAAAAACCGTCTAGATCATCAATTGCGTGGTTAAGAGCTTGCTCCAAGTCGTCGCCCTCGCTTAAGCGCCAGCTAAGGTAGCCCGCAGCAACTTCGGTATCGTTGTCGGTTGTGAATTTAACGCCTCGGCGACGTAAAGTTTCACGCAGACGATTGTGGTTTGATAAGGAGCCGTTATGCACTAAGCACAAATCTTGACCGGTTGAAAATGGGTGGGAATGTTCGGTTGTAATAGCACTTTCCGTTGCCATGCGAGTATGGCCTAAGGCATGCGTTCCACTCATGCTTTTAATATCAAACTTCTCAATAAAGTCAAGTGGATCGCCTACACCCTTAAAGACTTCAATATTGGTGCCTGAACTGGTAATACTAAGTTCACTGTAGTTATTATCAAGCCAGTCCTGAACTTCGTCAGCGCTTGAATTCACAAACAGTACGGCTTGATTGTGCACCACCGCTATTTTTTTAAGGCTAAAAACGGTTTTAATTGCCACTTCAAGAGCGTTCCAGTCAAAACTTGAATGCTGAGCCAGCACAGAAATTTTGCAACCATTTGTATGAGGGTCTCGGTAAATCGCTATCCCCGCGCTATCCGGTCCACGCTCTGTCATCTCACTCAACATAGGTGCTATCAGAGCGCCTAATTGAGATTCCAGTGCTGGGTTTTTTATAAACAATCCAACAATTCCACACATATATAACTCCAAAAAAATAGCCAGCCTGAATTCATAATCAACTTAATTTTGGCTGCAGTTAAAATTAAATCACGAATAACATTATTTTATTAATCACAAGTCTTTCACTTTATTTTCTACAAATGAAAGTTGCCCTAATCAATTAAGGCATAAAGAGAAATAAAAAAAGCCGAAATATCGAGCAAGGCAGCTTTCATTTTTAGTGCTTGTTCTGCAATTATCGTTGTTTTTTTTATTTGACAATAACTAATATATTAAATACACTGTTGTGAAATATCAACAATTCTATGATTCAATGCACCTAAACCAACTGCTAATTTTTTCAAAAATCGCCCAACATAAAAGCTTTACCAAGGCCGCTACCGAGTTACAAGTCGATAAATCAACAGTCAGCAATAATCTCGCGAAACTTGAATCCCGTCTGGGGGTTAGATTATTAAATAGAAGTACTCGCAGCGTGACTCTTACTGAAGCTGGACAGGGCTATTATCAGTACTGTCAACAGATTGTAGAGACCGCCGAAGAGGCCGAGCAATTTACCGCTAATCTCGGCAAGGAAGCGGTTGGATTATTACGCGTAGCAGCTTTAAACGATTTTTCACAAATATTCATTCCCAAAGTTATCCAGCCATTTATGGAAGCCAATCCGAAAGTTGAAATGGAACTTATACTTGAATATCGAAACACCGATTTAGTTAAGGAACGTGTCGACATTGCTTTGCGTTTTGGCATTGTACCTCTTGAAGATTCCAATCTCATTTCAAAAAAAATTCTTGATGATGAGTTAGGCCTTTATTGCTCACCTGGGTTTATCGATAAATATGGAAAACTTGTGGATGTCAGTCAAATAAACGATTTTGATTTGATTGAGCTTTTTATGGGTCCGCACATCCAACTCCCTATTAAGAAAGGCAATGTCAGCTATACAATTGATATGAAAGGTAGATTCAAGGTAAATGACTTACTAAGCGCCAAAGATGCTGCGTTATCTGGCCTAGGGATTGCAGCCCTATCCAAACTCCTTAGTCAGGAGGCGGTTGAGAAAAAACAACTAGTGCCACTACTGACTGACTGGCAATTTCCAAGTGTTGCTGTATACGCAATCTACCCCAGTCGCCAGTGGATGCCGGCAAAATTAAAAGTTTTTTTATCGTATCTCGAGCAACTATAAACCTTTGCTGGCAACTAACAAGCCACCAACAAGGGTTTTTATAAATGATTTAGTACAGCCTTAGATACTCCTCAACTTCCCATTCTGTCACCGCCTGGTGATAGCGATCCCATTCGTCCATCTTGTAGGCGAAGAATTGTTTCATCATCGACTCACCCAAAACTTCGCGGGCAAAATCACTCTTTTGTAATGCCTCCAATGCCTCAAGTAAGTTGCGTGGCAACGAAGTAATATTAGCTTCTTTGATTTCTTCTTTACTCAAGGAATACAAATCCAAATTGAGAGGATCACCAGGGTCGATCTTATTCTTAATACCATCAATCGTTGCCGCTGTTGTTAAAGCAAGTGACAAGTACGGGTTCATGCACATATCCGCCGCACGATTCTCAATACAAAAACGATTTTGAGGCAAGCGAACCATACAAGAGCGGTTGTTATCACCATAAGCCATTTGGGTTGGCGCCCAGGTAACTGTCCCCCCCTCGAATCCACCCACTTTAGGCACCAAGCCATTATAAGAATTCACCGTTGAACAGGCAATGGCAGTAATTGCATGGCCGTGTTTTAATATGCCACCAATTGCATGGTAGGTCTCTTCTGAAAACTTGCCGTCTTCGCCCTCAAAAATATTACCGCCACCGTCAGTGTCAGTCAAACTGAAATTAATATGCGCACCAGAGCGCCAATCGCCAATTGTAGGCTTCGGCATAAAGGTAATAAACATACCATGGTTTTTTGCTATCTCTTTTAACAAGACTCGCAAGAAAACAAGGCGATCGGCCATTTCAAGAACATTGGTATAAGTAAAGTCTAATTCAAATTGCGAATAAGCACCCTCAGCAACTACGTCTTTAACACCCCAACCGAGACCGTTCAAGATATCAATCATTTCGCCAAGAAAGCCCATCGATTCAATGCTGTATTCAGCATCATAACCAAAGGCTTGACGGCGTGGACGAAGACCTTTACCAACAGCAGGGTCATCATCAATAGCCTTAACCGGCTGACCATTCTCCCAACGCATTGCAATAAATTCAGGCTCAATGCCACAGAAGGCTTTAAAGCCAGCATCTTCGGCATCCTTAACTGCACGTTTAAGTGTTTGACGTGGACAAAGGTTGTAAGGTTTACCCTCCCACCATAAGTCTGCAAAAACCCAGGCGCAAGTTTCATCCCAAGGGCAAATAACCAGGGTATCCAAATCTGGAACAGGAATTTGATCAGAGTCAGCTGGCCCTAATTCTGGCACAAATGAAATAGAGTGGACTGCGAATTGCGGACCTTTGCCCATACATAAGGCTTCAAATTCACACATTGGCACCGGTTTGGTTTTTGGAATGCCAAGTAAATCAATCCAACAGGATAGAATGTATTTAACACCTGCCTTTTCCAGTTTTTCTTTAGCCTTAATAACGCGCGCTTTCGATGGCAGCGCATCAACCATTGATGTTGGATATGTATTTGTCATATATTCTCCTAATAACTCGTGTTGATACAAACTTAAAGGTTTTCGTGTGACTTTAACAAAAACTGATTTTTAAAGGTTGTTAATCCTTTCATTACTTCTACATTGTTGATATCGTCTTTATTAAAACAATGTTCGTCGAGAAAACGGCATAAGGTGTCATCGCTATTCGAAACAATTTCCACCAAAAGGTCGTAACGCCCAGTAACCCAGATAATAAAAACAATTTCAGGACAATCCTGCAACCTCTTAGCAACCGCCCCAGGGCTTGAAGTAGGCGCAACCTTAATACCCAACATCGAATCTGTTGCATAATTAATTGCAGAAGGATCAACCAAGGCTTTTATTTGCAAAACTCCAGCATCTTTCATTCGATTCACACGATTTCTCACCGTGCCTTCGGAAACATCCAGCGCTGTGGCTATCTCTTTAAAGGGTAAGCGTCCATCCATCTCAAGCATGCCAATAATTTGTTGATTTAATTTATCACCCAAAGTATCTCTTGATGGGATACGTAGCAATTGATCGCCACCATTCACGTCGGCTGTTTGATTCAAAGACATAACAGGTTTGCTAGAATTATTCATTAATAGTCCTTAGTTCTATGGCATATCTTCTGGATCAATGCCCGGAACAAAAGTGATGCCAGCTTGTTGCTTCCAATCGTGGGGATAAGCCGCATAAAAAATCACGCATTTTTCATCACACTCATAAGCAATGTGATTGTCGCGAGGAATATAGAGAACATCACCTGGTGAGCATGTATAGGACTTTCCATCACAAGTCAGTCTAAACTCACCTTCCATACAATAAATAATTTCATCACAAGTCAGGTCCCATGGGACCGACACTTGATTCAAGAAATTAAGCCCGCCACACATTGTGTCACTGACGTTGCTTGTGACAAATGGTTTGATATAGGACTTTCCTGGCTCTAAAGTATGCAGACGATTTTCAATATCGCTAAATTTATACAACTTGGGTGTTTTATCACTCATCTTTTTCTCCTAGATTTAGTTTGGATTAATGGTTTCGTTTAATTCAACAACATAGCCGTCAGGATCTTTCAAGAAAGCTAAAATTCTTGTCCCATGACTCATTGGACCAGGTGGTGCTATGATTTCAGCACCTTGCGCAGTGAGGTCTTCAAAAGCTTTATGTACATCTGGGGTTTCAATGCAAAGATGGCCCCAGCCATTGCCCTTGTCGTAGTGCCCTTCTTGGTCCCAGTTATGAGTTAACTCCAAGGTTGGGAATTCTGCTTCGGGGCCATAACCAATAAAAGTATTGGTGTAACGGCCACCTGGATAGTCGGTCTTTCTTAACACCTGCATTCCTAAAATATCGCAGTAAAAATGGATAGACTTATCTAGATCCAACACCCTGATCATTGTGTGGGCCAGTCTATAATTCGGTTTTTTATTCTCTTCAAACATTAATTAACTCCTAGTTTTGTTTATTTATTCTGTGTCACAGCAGTTGAAATCATTGTTTGGAAGGCGCGAACACTATCCTCCCAATGAGGTGATAATAGACCACCATCTTCCGCAACAGGTGACGCTCTACCGAGCTGCATGCGCGCGCAGATTGCATGGTCTTCTTTGTGCACATCCCACCATAGTTGTTTTATCTCTTCTATCTCAGGCGCCGATAAAGATTGACCTTCTGTAGTGTAAATTACTCTTTTCTGAGTTGTACGCCCAGAGTCTACGGGTACGCTCAAATACACGCCAAGTTGATCGGGGAAATAACGCCCAATAATAAAATTCGGAAATAGGGTTAGATAGCGCGAACTCACCGAAAGACAGCCCTCTACTTGATCACTATCATCCAAATCGACCGCACTACCAAGACACACACCATCAACGATTGTGTAGTGATCTTCAAGCGGTTGATTGGTTGTTGTGCGGTGTACAAATTGAACGTGATAAGGCTCAATAAAATTTTCAATAAGAAATTTCCAATTGCACGAAATTTCACCGAAGTCCAATGTCGCCACAGGACTAACTTGATCAAAATTTATACCATCTAAATGTCGAATCAAGGGCTCCGCATAAACTTCAAATTCTGGCGCATCACCGCTTAAATTGATAAAAATCCAATCGTGCCAAACTACCAACCTTATTGGTATAAGGCCATGTTCCGACATTTCAAAACCTTCTGGGTGATGTTCTTTACCACCAAAAAATGGGGTTGCGCAAAGCTCGCCATCCAAATTATAGGTCCAAGCATGGTAAGGGCAGCACAACATGGCACCGACATTCATCGGCTCATCAACCAGCTTAAGGCATCGATGAGAGCAGGCATTATGAAATGCACCTATATCACCTCGCGTATTTTTGATTAGCAGTACGGGTTTTCCAGCCACTATCACTGGCTGTGCATCGCCAGGCTCAGCAAGCTCATGAGCAAAGCCAACAAAAACCCAGTTATCAGAAAACAGTGTGTCGTATTCAGCTTGTAAAAATTGCTCATCATTGTACGCAGCAGCAGGCAAGCCATGCTTTAGCACGCCTTGCTCGAAGAACGCAGACAATTCAATTGTATTCTTACTCATTACACACTCCAAACATTAGGCAGCAAATTTTCTATATTGGCAGATTGTTTCTGCCATATATTGCATTTAATGCAATATATAATAAGATATTTGCAATATACACATATTTAATGGATATAAATGATAAATATGCAATTAATTTTGATATTTCTGAGTATTTGTGTCAGGTTGATACCAGTGAAGGAGCGTAAGAAGGGATTAAAACGAACTTCGAGTGATTTTCAGGGTGTCGTGAAATCTACAAACTGTATGGTTGTGATGATAAATAAACTAAGAATATTTTTTACCCCAAATTTCAAGACTACTCGTTGCAAGAATAATCACTAAAACTCCTACCCACTGAGAGAGGGCGAGTGAGTTATGGAAAGCAACAATGCCAATCATAATGGTAAATATTGGCTCAAAAAACATCACATTAGAGGTGCGAACAGGGCCAATTTTTGCAATCGAATAAAAGAAGAAATAAAATCCGCCGATCATACCCACGGCCGAGGCCAAACTCCACTGAATCATCTCAAAGGTAACTGAAGCAATAGGCTCTGGCGTGATAATAAAATAAATCAGCGCAAATACACCTGTTGGCAATATCATCAGATATTTAATCAAACCCCAGCCCGGCTCCACGTCTTTATGACGTGAAAGAATATTAACCGCCGCCTGGGCAATAGACGCAATCGTTCCCCAGAAAACACCCCAAGCTTCCCAATCAGAGGCATCGCCTTGCACCATTAGCCAAATACCAAACAGAGAGACAATTAACGCAGCTGCTGATATTAGGTCAATGGAGCGACTCTTCATCACCGAGTTGGCAAAAAAGGTAAACAGCGGGAAGGTGTAGATCACCACAACCGCTAGACTGAGTGGGATCAACTTGAGTGAGTACATATAACAGCCGACAAATACAGCCTGCAAAATGCTGATTGCAATCAGCCTCATATAAAGTGATTTCGTTTTTTTCTTTTTGCTGGTCTTGTCTAGCGCGCTTGAGAGTAACAGGGTTGTTGTGTAACGAACACAAAGCAAAAGAAAGACACTACCACCTGCAGCATAATACAAGGGTGCCATCGAAGCAGCGAACGAAAAAAAGAGTGCCGAGACAATAGCTGAAAGAATATTGACAGAGAGTAACGCTTTCACAGTAATAAAGATAAGGCCATATAGAAAGTCTGCATTTTATAACTCAAAAATGTGAAGCGTCAAGCTTTATCTTTAACCCCAATAAAATACTTATTTACTGAGATTGTTCCTCATTTTCTCTGGGTTATTTGTTGTCAAAGAGGATGCACCCCAATCCGACATACGTTGAGCCCAAGCTGCATCATCAATAGTCCAGCCGGTGTGGTATGACAAACCCAGTGCAAGCACTGCATCAACCAATTCTTTTGAATTTTCATTGTTTGAGCTCAGGCCATCGGCACCAATATCAAGCAATACTGGTAGGATTTTCTCAATATCAAAATCCGTTTCAAAGTCATTCAACCAATTTGCCTGATACTCCGGCGCCAACGCTTTACACGCTTTAATAACATCCGCATCAAAAGCAATAATAACAACTTGCTCAGGACTTAAGTTTGATTGCCTAAGCTGACTCACCAATACCGGCACGATTTCCGTACCGCATTTGATTTCAATAAGAATTTTCTTACAAACGGGAATGGTGGCAATCACCTCATCGAGCGTAGAGATTCTTTCTGCAGAAAACTTCTTTGCACGATAACTACCAATATCAACAACTTTCAACTCTTGTAAAGTGGACAGTATTGTCATCGTGAATGCAAACAATAACACCGTCTTTCGTTAGCCGAAAATCACCTTCAATTGCATCGGAATTTTGCTCCCAAGCCAACTCAAATGAAGCCAGTGTGTTTTCTGGTGCAGCGCCAGAAGCGCCCCTGTGTGCAACAATAAGCATATTAATTACAAGTATTTATTCGCAAGCTTCTCACCAAGAGCACGGGAGGTTGTCCACTTACCACCAAAAACAGTGATGATTTCACCATTTTTCTCAAGCACGTATTCTCGGGACGCCTTATTAGGGTTTTTGTGTGAAATTAGCAGCGGCCTTAAACCGGCATAATTGCCAACAATATCCACTCTCGTCACGCCATTTTTAAAATAATACTGATAGGCGGCCAACAAATAGCTGATTTCTTCACTCGACGGCTTAATCGGCTCATCAATCGATTGGTGTACTTCGGTCGTGCCAACTAAAGTCTTGCCATGATGAGGTAGCACAAAAAAGACACGCTCCTCGCCGGGCACTTCCAATATGAAGCCACTGTCTAATGGACGATTAATAATAATATGCGAGCCACGAATCAAATCAAGATGTGTTTCAGTTTTAATGTCTGAGTGCTGCAACAAGGCCTCAGCCCATGGGCCAGTCACATTAATGACTTTGTCGAATTGATGCAATTCTCCCGACTCTAAGTGAATTGTGCCATCAATATCAAGTCGACTAACAGGGCTATTCTCAAATATTCTACAACCCTCGGCACGCAATTCATCAGCCAACATCAAGCCTAAATTCTTGTCGTCCATTTGCCCGTCAGAATAACTGTAAAGAGCCGACAAATTGCTTTTGTTAAACTGAGGGTACTGCTTAGAAAATTGATCGATACCTTCTTTACAATGTTTCTGGATCGTGTGCTTTCCTGCCAAAATATCGTACAGATACAAGCCAACGCGCACCATCCAAGCGGGGCGTCTACTTGTTTTATAAATAGGAAGATAGAAACGCAAAGGCCGAGTCAATTCGCTAGACTTATTGAGCCAATATTTCCGCTCTTTGAGGGACTCTCGCACCAAGCGAAATTCGGCATGCTCCAAATAGCGTAAGCCACCATGCAAAAGTTTAGATGAGTTAGCACTGGTCTCACTCATCAAAGAGCCACGCTCAAATAGCGTGACTTCATGGCCTTTTTTCAAAGCCTCTGAGGCCACACAAAGGCCGTTAATACCCCCGCCTACAATGCCAATTTTCATTCAGATTGAATCAGTATTTTCCAAGTTTGCATTATAGGGCCTTCAAGGTACAGAAAATTAAAATATAGCAAACCCATCTTCAATAATTTTCTTAAGAAAATCACTTAATTCTAAAGACGAAAAATACCGATTTAGTGTGCTTTAAGGCTTTAAATCGGTGTTTTTTTGAGATGTTTACAGAAATTTAAGAAATAATGAAAAGGAAAATCGCTTAACAATATTTTTAGAGTAATATGGCAATACTATGGCAGCATTTTTAATTGTTCACTCAAAACTGAACAACCCCAATCTTTTTCAGAAATACGTTGTCGCATCAGAAGACTCACTTAAACAATACAAAGGAGAGTATTTATTAGGTGGCAAACTTAATACAGTATTAGAGGGAAAACACGATAAATCTCGTACAGTTGTATTTCAATTCCCAAGCTCCGAACATGCAAAAAATTGGTACAACAGTGAAGAGTATCGCAAAGTTAAGCACTTACGTGACAACACAGGCGTATTTGACTTTGTTTTAGTCGACTCATTCTAGTACGATTGAACGGAATAATCACCTAAAAAATAGGTCTTGTTATAAAAAAGGCTCTAAATAAGAGCCCTTAAATTACAACAAACAATTGTTACGAGAATCTAGAAAAGTGAAATCGCCAACACCATCCAGTAACTTGGCATAAGGCCAATCACCAAAATAAGAATGCCGTTGATAGACAAAACAACTTTCATGTCCAATGGTGCAGACACTACAATCTCTTTATCGGCATCATCAAAATACATGGTCTTAATAATTTGCAAATAATAGTAAGCACTGATTACCGCAAACACGACCGCGATGATTGCGAGGTAAACATAACCTGCTGATACCACTTGCTGGAGAATGAATAACTTTGAGAAGAAGCCAATAAATGGCGGCACGCCAGCCATGGAAAGCATAACAACAAGCATGATTAAGGCAAACCAAGGCGAGTGTTTGCTAAGACCTCTAAAGTCAGAAACTTGCTCGGCCTCAAAGCCTTGTTTGTTAAGGGCGATGATTGAGCCAAACGCAGCCAAACTCATCAAAATGTAGGCCAACACATAAAATGCAGCCGCACCGTAGCCTTCAATAACGCCGGTGGCGAAGCCAAGCAAAATAAAACCAATATGAGAAATTGTCGAATAAGCCAAAAGGCGCTTGATGTTGGATTGCATTAAAGCAACCAAAGAGCCAAGCGCGATGGAAAGAATCGCCAACACCATAAATAGATCCGACCAATACGCCTGCATCGCACCAAGACCATCAATCATTAAACGCACCAACATCGCTGCAGCAGCAATTTTTGGCACGGTAGATAAGAACATTGTGACCGAAGTCGGCGCGCCTTGATAAACATCCGGAACCCACATGTGAAATGGCACAGCGCCCAGCTTGAAAGCAATACCAATAACCAAGAACACTAGGCCAAAATTAAGAATAAGCACTTGTTCTGAGACTAAGGTCGCACTTGTAGCAAATGTCGCAATTTGGGCAATATCCAAAGCGCCAGTAATGCCGTAAATCATTGACATGCCATAGAGCAACAAGCCCGATGCAATTGCGCCCAATACAAAATACTTCAGCGCAGCTTCAACAGCTGTTGCACGATCTCTAGCGATGGCAATCAGCGTGTATAAAGATAGTGACATAATCTCAAGGCCTAGATAAATCGTCAGCAAGCTGTGAGCTGAAATCATCACCATCATGCCGAGTATTGAAAGCAAAGCAAGGACAAAATATTCACCTTTAAACAGATTATGTACCTTGAGGTAGTGGCGAGTATAGACAAGCGCCACCATGGCAAAGCCCATGGTAAAGATCTTAAAGGTTGAGCCCATCGTATCAAGCACAAAAGTGCCGTCGAAAATCACTTGCGATTCACCGATTAAAGTAAAGGCTAAGTAGCCAGTAACGAATAAAGTGATTTGCGTTAAATAATAAGTCAGATTTTGAAAACGCTCAGAGGTGTATAAGTCAAGTAGCAAAATCACAACAGCGGCCGACAACATAAAAACCTCTGGCAGAGCGAAACACAAGTCGGCAATATTAAATTGATAATCTATCATAATGTTACCGGTAGTTTGGTTGTGAGCGCCTGCTCAAGAAGGTTAACAACGGATGCGTGCATCACTTCAACCACCGGTTGCGGATAAACACCCATGACAATAACAGCCACAGCAAGTATTGCCAAGATAAAGAACTCTCTGTTGTTAATATCACTCAACGTGCTGACAGCTGAATTCGTCACCGGACCCCAGAATACACGCTTCACCATCCACAGCGTGTAAGCTGCACCGATGATAAGCGTTGTTGCTGCAAGGAAGGCGTACCAGAAGTTTGCTTGAAGCGCACTAAGGATAACCATGAACTCACCAACAAAGCCAGACGTTCCTGGAAGACCAGCATTTGCCATCGCAAATAACACGGCAAAACCGGTGAATTTAGGCATGGAGTTAATGACGCCACCATAGGTTGAAATGTCTCTTGAGTGCAAGCGGTCATAAAGCACACCAACCACCAAGAACATCGCGGCAGAAATAAAGCCGTGGGAAATCATTTGTATCATCGCACCTTCAAGGCCGAGATAAACACCTTCGAGACTGCCAATAATATTGCCGTCGGTACCCATTTCCACGATTGAGAATAAAGAAAACACACCCAAAGTCACAAAACCCATGTGGGAAATTGATGAATAAGCAATGAGCTTCTTCATGTCTTTTTGCACAAGGGCGACAAAGCCAATGTAGACAATTGCAATAAGGGAAAGTACGATCACAACAGTTGCAAACTCTGACGAAGCATCTGGCGTAATTGGTAATGAGAAACGGAAGAAGCCGTAACCACCCATCTTCAACATGATGGCCGCTAGAATAACCGAGCCTCCTGTTGGTGCTTGTACGTGTGCGTCGGGCAACCAAGTGTGCACTGGGAACATTGGCACTTTCACCGCAAAGGCGAGGAAAAACGCCCAGAAAATCCAGCTTTGCTCGGTGAGCGTTAACGGTAAATCATTAAGCACTGCAAGTGAGAATGAGGCGCCATCCCCTTGAATGGTGTACATGTAGATCAAAGACACCAGTAGGAATACTGAGCCAAGGAATGTGTAGAGGAAGAACTTAACCGCCGCATAAACGCGATTTTGACCACCCCAAATACCGATAATAAGCAGCATCGGAATGAGCGAGGCCTCCCAGAATACGTAGAATAGAATCGCATCCATTGACGAGAATACGCCGATGATGACACCCTCCATCATTAAAAAGGCTGCCATGTAGTCGGCAGGTCTGTTTTGAATTACTTCCCAGCCAGCAACAATCACTAGGATAGTCGAGAATGTCGTAAGGATAATCAAAGGCATCGAAATGCCATCAATACCAATGTGGTAGCGAATATTAAATTGCTCAATCCAAGGCAAATCTAGGACAAATTGCATATCAGAAGTTGAGGTATCAAAGCCTGTCCAAAGAGTTAGTGATAGTGCGAACACCGCAACAGCTATCGCAACAGCTACCCATTTCGCAATATCGCTACGCTTATTGCCAATGGCTATAACCAAGCCGCCGCCTAATACTGGCAGCCAAATCAATATATTAAGTAACGAGTCCATACTATGATCCTAAGCGAATTAGTGGGTTATCGCCTGAGACAAGCACCCAAGTTAAAACAAGCATTAAGCCAATAATCATAAAGAAGGCGTAATGATATAAATAGCCCGTTTGTACCGGTCGGATAACCGAGCCAACAAAGCGTGCGAATCTGGCAGAGCCGTTAACCACGAATTGATCGATGATTGCCATATCTGAAATACGCCACAACAAATCACCTAATTTTCTCGAGCCACGAACAAAAACAATCTCGTTAAAACGGTCAAAACCGTAAAGTGATTCTAAGACGTAATTTGTGCGACGGAAGCGCTTTTGAATAGCATCTGCCCACTGCGTGCGATAAAGCGAGAACAGCCAAGCAGTACCAATACCACCGACCATCATCCAGAATGGTAATGTCATCACAGAATGGGTAATTAAAGCAAAAGCCGAATGGAAGTGTTCTTTGAGTGCCGCAACAGCGCCGTGCGTTTCTGAGTTAATTGTAATTGCATTGTCCAGCCAACCGGTAAAGAGCATTGGCTCAATAGTAAAGTAACCGATAACGGCTGACGGTATCGCCAACATAATCAATGGTGCGGTAATCGATGAAGTGGTTTCATGTAGGTGCTCTTCTGTGTGACGATCAACGCGCGACTTGCCGTGGAAGACCAAAAAGAACATGCGGAATGAATACAAAGCGGTAATAAATACACCAGCAACAACCGCGTAATAAACCCATTCTGCAAACGGTAAATTGGAGAAATGAACCGCCTCGATAATCATGTCTTTCGAGAAAAAGCCGGCAAAGCCTGGGAAGCCAATCAATGCCAGTGTGCCCACCAAAGAAGTAATATAAGTAATCGGCATTTTCTTGCGCAAACCACCCATCTTGCGAATGTCTTGCTCGTGATGCATAGCGACAATCACCGAGCCTGCTGCAAGGAATAATAAAGCTTTAAAGAAGGCGTGTGTCATCAGGTGGAAAATAGCCACTGAGTAAGCGCTAACACCGAGAGCAACAGTCATATAACCCAGTTGAGATAATGTTGAATAAGCAACAACACGCTTAATGTCGTTCTGCACAATACCAAGTAAACCCATGAATAAAGCGGTAATCGCACCAATGACCATAACCACAGTCAAAGCAACATCACTGAGCTCGAAAATAGGCGACATGCGAGAGACCATAAAGATGCCGGCCGTTACCATTGTCGCTGCGTGAATCAACGCTGAAATCGGCGTTGGACCCTCCATAGAACCCGGTAGCCACACGTGAAGTGGCACTTGCGCTGATTTACCCATTGCGCCAACAAATAGCAATAAGCAAATTACAGTAATCACCGACATGTCGCCAAAGATTGTTTGGCCATTAACTTGGTCGGCCAAAGCAAATGTTTCAGCGTAGTCCAGTGTACCGAAAAATGCCAATAACAACGCAATGCCAAGAAGGAAGCCAAAGTCACCGACGCGGTTTACCAAGAAAGCTTTAAGGTTGGCTTCAACCGCGGATTCTTTGCCGTGCCAGAAGCCGATCAATAAGTAAGATACTAAACCCACCGCTTCCCAGCCGAAGAATAACTGCATAAAGTTGTTTGACATTACCAACATAAACATCGCAAAGGTAAACAGCGAGATATAGCTGAAAAACTTGGTGTAACCATCGTCATCAACCATATAGCCAATGGTGTAAATGTGCACCATCAACGAGACAAATGAGACAATAACCAGCATCACCGAGGTTAGATTATCAACCAAGAAGCCAACGCTAATGTTTAGACTACCAATTTGCATCCAGGTATAGAGATTTTCATTAAAGACATCGCCACCTTCAAGCACATGGTGATTAAAAACATACAACGCTAAAACAGTCGAAACAGCAACACCTAAAATGGTAATCGTATGCGATAGTGTGCGACCCAAGCGATTACCTGCAAGACCAACAATGAGTGAACCAATAAGGGGTGATAAGGCAAGTGTTAAATAAATATTTTCCATAAACTTCGTTTAACCCTTCAAACTGTTGGTGACGTCAACATCAATCGAGCCACGATTTCTATACATTAGCGTTAGAATCGCCAAGCCGATAGCCACTTCCGCTGCAGCAACTGTCAAAATAAAGAAGACAAAAATTTGCCCCGCAACATCACCACTGTAATAAGAGAACGCGATGAAATTAGTATTAACCGCTGCCAAAATTAACTCAACACACATCAACAACATGATGATGTTGGTTCTGTTGATGAATATTCCCGCTAGGCCAATACAAAAAACGATGGCACTTAAAATAAGGTAGTCCGATAGAGCAATCATTTTGACTCCTTACGTTTGCCAGAGGGAATAGAGACAATGCGCATTCTGTCTTTTGCTTGCACGTTCACTTGTTCTGAAACATCTTGCTTTTTGCTTCTAGAGCCCTTGCGGTGAACCAGTGTAATGGCGGCAATAATCGCAATCAATAGCAACACTGCAGCCAACTCGAATGGGTATACGTAAGCGGTGTATAGCACATTGGCAAGTTCTGTAATATTGCTGTAATCAGCAGCGTGTCTAGCTGGTTCGGCCACAACGTCAAGACCAAACTGGCCAGCACTAAGAACCAATGCCATTTGTGCAATAACGATCGCAGCAACAACAATGCCGAGTGGCAAGTATTTGGTGAATTTTGCACGTAGGGTGGATTGATCAACGTCAAGCATTTTGATGACAAACAAGAACAACACCATCACTGCGCCAACGTAGACCAAAATCAACGTCACCGCCAAAAATTCAGCTTCTAGCAACAACCAAATACTGGCTGCACTGAAAAACGACAATATTAATAGCATTGCCGCCTTCATTGTGTTTCTTGACGTTACCATCAACGCAGCACTTGCTACAAAGCAGAAGCCAAACACATAAAATAGTACTGATGTAAATTCCATAACTCAAATTACCTGTATTTAGAATCTTCAAGACGAGCTTTGCTAATCGCCTTCTCGTTCTCATCGCCAATCGCTAACAAGCCTTTCTTGTCGATAATACTGCTCTCTCTTGATTCGAATGCATAATCAAAAATATGCGTTTCAACAATGGCATCGACTGGACAAGCCTCTTCACAAAAACCACAAAAAATGCACTTGAATAAATCAATATCGTATTGTGTTGTGCGGCGCGTGCCATCGTCTCTCATTTCCGATTCGATGGTTATTGCATTAGCCGGACAAACTGCTTCACAAAGCTTGCAAGCAATACAGCGCTCTTCGCCGTTTGGATAACGACGCAGGGCGTGAAGCCCTCTAAATCTTGGTGAAATTGGCGTTCTCTCTTCAGGGAACTGCACCGTAATTTTGTCTGCAACAAGCTGTTTGGCAGTAATTTTCATGCCAGCACGGATATCGCCTAATCCAAAGTCTTTAACAAGTTTTTTTACTTTTTTAATCATAAAATTTCCTTTCTAGATTTCTAGAACCAAGGGCCAATTTCAAGCTGTGTCATCAATCCCACAACAAAAATCCAGATAATGGTTAGCGGTAAAAACACCTTCCAGCATAAGCGCATAATTTGGTCGTAACGGTATCTTGGGAATGTCGCCCTAATCCACAAATACAAGAATAGAAAGAAACTCATTTTTACCAATAACCAGACAAGATCCGGCACAAAAGTAAACCAAGCCTCTAAGTATGGCACGCCTTCAAACGGCGAATGCCAGCCACCGAAAAACATCAATACAGCAAGGGCTGCCATCATAATCATATTGATGTATTCAGCCATAAAGAATAAGGCAAAACACATGCCTGAATATTCAACATGGGTACCACCAACAATTTCGGACTCGCCTTCAACCACGTCAAATGGGGCACGGTTAGTTTCACATAGTGCTGAAATCCAAAAGACAATCATCATTGGGAATAACGGAATCCAATACCAATTCCAAATGCCGCCCGCTTGGTCTGCAACAATTGTATTCAAATTAACAGAGCCAGCAATCATCACTACCGTGACAACAACAAACCCAATAACAATTTCATACGACACCAACATTGAAGCACTGCGAAGTGCGCCCAATAGTGGGTATTTTGAGTTCGATGCCCAACCTGCCAAAATGATGCCGTAAACACCTACAGAACCAATCGCCAAGACATAAAGTAAACTCACGTCCAAATCGGTAATGTAGAAACCTTCACCCATCGGGATCACTGCCCAAATAGCAACGGCTGGCACAAAAGCTAAGATTGGCGCAAGCAGAAATAAATAGATGTTGGCTTTTGATGGGAAAATAATTTCCTTAAACATCATCTTGAAAACGTCAGCAAAGGGCTGCAATAAGCCAAGTGGCCCAACACGGTTTGGACCGATACGAAGCTGCATATAACCAATGACTTTACGCTCAGCATAAGTCATGTAAGCCATCATAATGATGAGCGGTAAAATTAAGGCGACACCCTTAATAAGGATAATAACAACATCGGCTAAGCCGCCGTCAAACCACGGTATCAGCGTATGAATAAGATCTACAAACGATTGCCACATAATAAAGTCTCGCCCCTATCGCTGTCTTGCTTGGTTTGTGTGAACAAACACACAACCTTCAGCAACGGTTTCGTTAATATTGACAGGTACGCCTTTATAACAATCGCCCTGTGATAATTCAAGTATTTTCGCGGTCGCCGCACTAACAACCGCCTCGCTTATTTGACCTATTTGAGTTTGTTGTAAGGACTGCGCATGTCTAGTTAATACGTCCGAAGCATAAGGTGTGTATTGCCAAACGGTAGCGATATTCGGCACCTCCATGGCAATAATATCAACTTCACTGGTTGCTACATTTGGGCTTAGTGACAACGCATCATCCGCCACTTGTGGCGAATCCGTATAATCAAAACCTGGCAACTCCAATAAATCAGCCAATACTTTAAGCACTTTCCAGCCCGGCTTGGAATCGCCCGCAGCCTTTACTGAAGCACCATAAGATTGTGCCACATTTTCGATATTGATGTGCGTTCCAGAAGTCTCGTAGAAACTTGCCAGCGGTAAAATGACATCGGCGAAACCTAATACCGACTCATCCTCAAAACTATTAATTGCAACAACAAAAGCGTCATCTCGACTCAAATCTTCAATGGCAGCAGTTGAATCCACACAATCATATGTAGGATAAACATCCAGCAAAACAAAAGTATTCAAATTTGCAGTAAACATTTGTGCTGCATTCAAACCGCCGTTTGGTTTAAAGCTGACTTTTTCTGCAGCAAGCGTATTGCCCGTAGCACTTGCATTCAGTGTTTTAGAGTTTGATGCTTTAGCAATTTGCGTAACAAGTTTGGCCACTTGATCCGCACAAGGATTGCTGTTGACTTGTTCGCCCAATACCACAACCGCATTTTCTGCAGCCGATAAAGTGCTGGCAATATCAATCTGTGCTTGATCAACTTTCGTATCTTTTAAATAATCTGGCAGCGCAAGAGAGTTAGCCTCTAGCAAGGCCTTTAATACACCCGAAAGTGTGGCAAGCGTATTTTGTGGTGCGCTTAATACGCTGTTGGCAACTCGATAATTAAAATCAAATGTCAACGAATTGACAGTTGAAACCTTGGCGCCATTTAATGTTGCTTTTCTAATACGATGATTAATCATCGGTTGCTCTAAGCGCAAGTATGAGTTAACAATCAACGCATGATCGATAGCCTCTAATTCTGCTAAAGAGATAGTGGTCTCTAGCGCACTTGTACTACTTGGATTGGCAACATCCAAACGAGTGTCTAAGTTTTCAGAACCTAGGCCACGTGTTAGTTTTTGCAATAAATACAACTCTTCCAATGTTGCATTCTTTGAAGCCAAAGCGCCAAACGCCTCAGCAGAATTCTTTTTAATGCCGCTCGTTGCCGCTTCAAGTGCAGCTTCCCAAGAGACCTCTTGCCATTCGCCTTTGACCTTAATTTTAGGTGTTAAAGCGCGATTTTCATTTGTAAGGCCTTCGTATGAAAAGCGATCTCTGTCTGAAATCCAAGTTTCATTGACGCTCTCGTTGTCTCTTGCAACAACACGCTTAACTTTGCCTTTATGTGTTTGTGTGAAAATGTTGGAGCCGACTAGATCGTGGCGTGCAACACTCTCAACAGAGTTCATTTGCCAAGAGCGAACTTCGTAACGGAACGGCTTTGAAGTCAATGCGCCCACTGGACAAACATCGATCATGTTGCCTGAAAGCTCTGATTGAATACCTTCGCTTAAGAAAGGTTCAATTTTCAGCTCTTCACCTCGTCCCGTTGCGCCCATTTCAACAATACCTGCCACTTCTGCGCCAAAACGTACACAACGTGTGCAGTGAATGCAGCGTGTCATATCGGTTTGAATTAATGCGCCAATACCTTTATCGGCAACAATGCGCTTGCCTTCATTAAACTTGGAAACGTCTGAGCCGTATTCAATAGCTACATCTTGCAATTCACACTCGCCACCTTGATCGCAAATTGGACAATCCAATGGGTGGTTAATGAGCAAAAACTCCATTACCGCTTTTTGCGATGCCTTGGCTTTTTCATTATTTGTATGGACTCTCATACCCGCCGACGCTGGCGTCGAACAAGCCGGTTGTGGCTTCGGATTGCCCTCAACATCAACAAGGCACATACGGCAATTAGCCGCTACCGATAATTTCTTGTGGTAACAAAAACGGGGAATATCAATACCTTCTCTATCGGCAATCGAAATAATCGACTCACCCGAGTGACCATGAACGACACTGCCGTCAATTTCGATTTCAATATCAACCATCGCTGTTTACCTTAGTTACCATACTCTTGCCGTGTTTAATGTAATACTCAAACTCGTCTCTAAAATGTCTAATAAAGCTCTCTACAGGCATTGCTGCTGCATCGCCTAATGCACAAATCGTATTGCCCATAATTTTGTCTTGAACGCTCGTCAATAAATCCAAGTCTTGCATTTTTCCTTGGCCATCCATGATGCGCTTTAATACGCGATACATCCAACCGGTGCCCTCTCTACAGGGTGTGCATTGACCACAAGATTCATCATAATAAAAATGCGCCAAACGCGTTAAGGCTGCTACCATACACGTTGTGTCGTCCATAACAATCACCGAGCCTGCGCCGAGCATGGAGCCGACTTGCTCAATGGAGTCATAATCCATTGTCATTTTCATCGCATCCTCTGCCGGAAGTACTGGCGTCGAAGAGCCGCCTGGAATAACTGCTTTTAATGTTCTGCCTTCTCGAAGACCACCTGCCATTTCCAATAACTCAGAAAATGGAGTGCCCATTGGAATCTCGAAATTTGCTGGCTTGGTTACATGACCCGTCACCGAGAATAATTTACAGCCACCAGAGTTTGGCACCCCTAAATCGGCGAACCATTGACCGCCGCGCGCCAAAATATCCGGCACAGAAGCAAAACTTTCAGTGTTGTTGATCGTTGTTGGCATACCGTAAAGTCCAACATTGGCTGGAAACGGCGGCTTAAATCTTGGTTGGCCTTTTTTGCCCTCGAGCGACTCAAGCAATGCCGTCTCTTCACCGCAAATGTAGGCGCCCGCTCCCAAATGAGTATGCAAGTCAAAGTTGACTTCGCTATCGCCAATGTCGCACCCTAAAAGTCCGGCATCGTAAGCCTCTTTTAAAGCCTCTTCAAAACGATAGTATGGCTCCATGAACTCGCCACGAATGTAATTGTAGCCCACGGTAGCACCCATCACATAACCGGCAATCGCCATGCCTTCAATCACTGAATGCGGATTGAATCTTAGAATATCTCTGTCTTTACAAGTGCCTGGCTCGCCTTCGTCTGAATTACAAACAACGTACTTTTGTCCGTCTTGGTTGCGAGGCATAAAGCTCCACTTAAGACCCGTTGGGAATCCAGCACCACCGCGCCCTCTTAGGCCGGACGTTTTTAATTCACCCAAAATCGCCTCTGGCGATAACTCACCATGAAGAATTTTGCGCCAAACACTATAACCACCCGTCGCTTCGTAAGTCGCTAAACTTGATGGGTTTTCTTTATCTATGTTTTTGAAACAGACTTCGTTCACTTTAAACCATCCAAAATCTCATCAATTTTTTGCTGTGTTAGGTTTTCATAATACCGGTCACCAATTTGAAACATCGGTGCACCAACACATGCGCCCAAGCACTCAACTTTCTTAACGCTAACCAAACCATCTTCACTTACCTCTCCTATTTTCACGCCTGTTTTTGTCTCTAAATACGAGATCAAATCATCAGCACCATTGAGCATGCATGAAATATTGTGGCAAAAACGAATAACGTGCTTGCCTACGGGTTTGTGATTGTAATTTTCGTAAAAAGTGGCCACTTCGTATGCACTGATGACAGGCATTTCTAAGTAATCGGCGACTGCTTGGATTGACTCACTGGTTAGACTGCCGTCATTTTCAGCTTGGACAATTTTCAAAGCCTCCATCACCGCCGAGCTTTGGCAGCCAGCAGGGTACTTAGCCACCCAAGTGTCAATTTGTTGTTTTGCTTTATCCGAAATCATCGGTCAATTTCTCCAAAAACAATATCTTGTGTTCCAATAATTGTGACCACGTCAGAGAGCATATGGCCTCTAGCCATTTCATCCATTGCCGCTAAATGCGCAAAACCTGGTGCGCGCATCTTAACGCGGTATGGCTTGTTAGCGCCGTCAGAAACTAGGTAAACGCCGAACTCACCCTTAGGGTGCTCAATAGCAGAGTACACCTCGCCTTCAGGCAGGCAGTAGCCTTCTGTGAATAATTTAAAGTGATGAATGAGGGATTCCATGTCGTCCTTCATATCACTGCGTTTTGGCGGCGCCACTTTGTGATCATCCGACATGACAGGACCAGGATTAGCTCGAAGCCAAGTGATACACTGCTCAATAATACGAGTCGACTGACGCATTTCTTCCATGCGCACCAAGTAGCGGTCATAACTGTCGCCAGTAACACCGACAGGAATATCGAATTCCATCTTATCGTAAACCGAGTAAGGTTCGTTTTTGCGAATATCCCACTCAATACCTGAACCGCGAAGCATTGGACCGGTAAAGCCAAGCTGCATTGCTCGCTCCGGGGTAACAATGCCGATATTAACGAGGCGTTGTTTCCAAATTCTGTTGTCCGTCAAAAGGTTTGAATATTGGTCAATACTGTCTGGAAAGTTCGCAGCAAAGTCGGCAATAAAATCCAGTAAAGAGCCTTGACGATTAGCATTCATTTCTTCAAGCTCTTTGACCTTGCGCAATTTTGACTCTAAGTATTGCGGCATTTTGTCCGGCAAATCACGGTACACACCGCCCGGACGATAGTAGGTTGCGTGCATACGAGAACCACTGACCGCTTCATAGCAATCAATGAGTTTTTCGCGCTCCCTAAAGGCGTACAAGAAAACACTCATTGCACCGACATCTAGGGCATGAGTTCCAAGCCACATAAGATGGTTAAGAATACGAGTTATTTCATCGAACATTACTCGAATGTATTGGGCGCGCTCTGGAATTTCTAGACCAAGCATGGTTTCAATCGCCATCACATAAGCGTGCTCGTTACACATCATAGAAACGTAATCGAGTCTGTCCATATAACCAATTGATTGATTATAAGGCTTTGATTCTGCTAATTTTTCTGTGCCACGATGCAAAAGACCAATATGCGGATCGGCGCGTTCAACGACTTCACCGTCCATTTCAAGAATAAGACGAAGCACGCCATGTGCTGCAGGATGTTGTGGCCCAAAATTAAGGGTGTAATTGCGCATTTCAGACATAATTATTTCCTTATTACCCTTGGAACATTGATATTAGGCTCAATACTTACAGGCTCGTAAACAACTCTGCCTAATTCTTCGTCGTAGCGCATTTCTACTTCGCCAATCATTGGGAAGTCTTTTCTCAGAGGGTGGCCTACAAAGCCATAATCGGTCAAAATTCGGCGTAAATCCGTGTGGTTTTCGAACAAAATACCAAATAAATCAAAAGCCTCTCTTTCGTACCAGTCCGCCGAATTCCAAATGCCGGTGACAGACTCAATAATGAGGTTGTCGCCCGCTAAAAGCGCTTTGACGCGCAAACGCTTATTGTCAGAAACAGAGAGCATGTGATAAACAACGGCAAATCGATGGCTTTGTATTTTCTCGGATTGTTGCACCGTACGGCCACGGCCATAACCCGATGAGCTGGCATTACCATCCCAATCCGATTCGCCGTAGGTTAGATAATCAATACCGCTGAGATCAACCAAAATTTCGAAATTAAAATCGTCTCTTAATTTCATGCACGTTTCGATAATAGCGCCACTGTCAATGGTTAATGTGATCTCACCGTATGCCTCGGTAATACCATCAGCGTCAAAAACGTCACTTAATTGTTTCTTTAATTCGTTCATATTTAAGTGCGGGCAATGGTGTTGGTTCGACGAATTTTATCTTGCAACTGCAAAATCCCGTAGAGCAGGGCTTCAGCTGTTGGCGGACAACCCGGCACATACACATCAACCGGTACGATTCGGTCGCAGCCACGAACTACAGCATAAGAATAGTGATAGTAACCGCCGCCGTTAGCGCAAGAACCCATAGATATCACGTATCTTGGCTCCGGCATTTGGTCGTAAACTTTGCGCAGCGCTGGCGCCATTTTGTTGGTTAGAGTGCCAGCAACAATCATTAAATCGGACTGTCTAGGCGTTGGCCTAAAAACGATACCGAAACGATCAAGATCGTAACGAGATGAGCCCGCCTCCATCATTTCAACCGCGCAACAAGCTAGGCCAAACGTCATTGGCCAAAGAGAGCCGGTACGCGCCCAATTAATTACTTTGTCGAGTGAGGCGGTAACAAACCCCTCTTTCATTAAACCTTCAATAGCCATAATTAACTCTTGTTATTCCCACTCTAATGCGCCCTTCTTCCACTCGAATATGAAACCAACAACGAGCAACAATAAGAAAATCGACATACCAATAAAACCAAACCATCCAAGCTTGGCCTGCACAACAGCCCAAGGGATAAAGAATGCAACTTCCAAATCAAAAAGAATAAAGAGGATTGCCACTAAGTAGTAGCGAACATTGAAATGCATTCTGGAGTCTTCAAATGCGGGAAAACCACACTCAAATTGTGAATTTTTTTCTTCGTATGGCTTGCTTGGGCCAAGAAGGTAACCAACCAAAGTTAGGCCAACGCCAAATGCGATGCCTAGGAATATAAATACTGCGATCGGTAAATAATTTTCTAACACTTTTCTTGCTCGGATTAGGGGTGCGAATATTATAACAACTTAATCGTAAAACAGCGAGAAAGTTGGCGCTGAAAACACAGAGAAAATCCGAAAACGTGGGCTTAATTGTTGAGTTGCGTGCCGCCGACGGTGAGAGAGTCCAGTTTTAAGCTTGGCTGGCCAACACCGACTGGCACACTTTGTCCTTCTTTGCCACAAACGCCTATGCCAGGATCAAGTCTTAGGTCGTTTCCCACCATGGATATTTGGTGCAACACTTCATCGCCCGCACCAATAAGAGTTGCGCCTTTAATCGGCTTGGTGATTTTGCCATTTTTGATAAGGTAAGCTTCATTGGCAGAGAAAACAAACTTGCCGTTGGTGATGTCCACTTGACCGCCATCAAAATTCTTAGCATAGATGCCGTCGTCAACTGAGGCAATCATATCTTCAAAACTGTCCTTACCACTAAGCATATAGGTATTAGTCATTCTTGGCATAGGAATATGCGCATAAGACTCTCGTCTGGCGTTACCTGTACTTGACTCACCCATAAGTCTAGCGTTGAGCTTATCGAACATATAGCCTTTCAAGACACCGTCTTTGATTAGAACGGTTTCTTGGGTCGGTGTGCCCTCGTCATCAATGGTTAGGCTGCCCCTGCGATTAGCAATTGTGCCATTATCAACAATGGTGCACTTCTCATTGGCAACTTGCTGACCAATCTTGCCGCTAAAAACGGACGTTTTTTTGCGATTAAAATCCCCTTCAAGACCATGACCAATCGCCTCATGCAATAATACCCCTGGCCAGCCAGAGCCAAGAATCACTGGCATCTTTCCAGCTGGCGCGTCTTCCGATTCAAGCGCAACCAAGGCCATGCGAATGGCCTCCTGGGTGTAGATTTCTATAAAGCCATTGTCGACAAAATAACGGTAATCATAGCGACCGCCGCCGCCGCTTGAAGCCTGCTCAACTCGGCCGTTTTTTTCAACAACAACACTGACACTTATTCGAACCATTGGACGGCAATCCATTTGATAAACGCCATCGGTCGAAGCAATTAAAATTTCACTATAAGCGCCAGAAAGTGAGGCGCTGACTTGTTTTACATTTTTCTCTTTCCTAGCAATAACATCAATTTGGCGTAGCACATCAACCTTCTCTTCCGGGGTTAGGCTGCCCAATGGACTAAGTGCTGGATATTTTGCCCGTGAAGAGGCCGCTTGTAAGATTTTTGGCTGATGTAGGCGATTTGTGTCTGAAATCCCTTTAGCAAAGTCAATCGCGCCTTGGATAGCCTTCAAGTTAAGATCATCCGAATAAGAGAAGCCTGTTTTGTCGCCGATTACGCTGCGCGCGCCCACACCATGACTGATGTGATACGAGCCATCTTTGACAATACCCTCATCAAGCACCCATGACTCAGCCTCTGAATGCTGAAAATATAAGTCCGCATAGTCAGCGCCAGTTTCAGAAAGGGAGCCTAATAAATCAAAAATACCCTCTTGATTAATGCTGTGATCATCGAGCAGCTGCTGAATCATAAGTCAGCACCTTTGGATTCAATCACCGGATTAGACCAGGGCCCGGTAATTGTATAGCTGAATTCCAAAACATCATTAAACATCTTACCAATGACTGCGCCACCGAATAACAATTTATCGGCTGCCCAGATACCCAATCCAGTGAGGCCGCCACCAGCAAGGTAAGTAGCTAGAGGCACACTATCAGCAATAGCAGGCCTAACAGTTGCCACTAGATTGTAGTTGCGGTTAACCAAGTCGGCATAGCCTGATAATTCGATTTCACTGTCTTCACTCTCAATTTGAAAGTCATAAATACTGGCCCTTGCATCGCCAAATAGTAATTTAACATTAATTCTATCGTAAGCGAAACCTTGCTCCTTTAGTTCGCTCTTATCGAGCTTCATTCGACTGGCAATTGAGTTCAGATTGACAAAAGACAATAATTTAAAGAAACTTGGGTCTTGCTCGGTAAACACACCCTTTTCAATGTCCACCTTGATAAAACCACTCACTTTAGCGGTTGAAATTTCCCACGGCGCACAATCGCAATAAAGGCGGATATCGGTGGTGAATTTACCACCACTCACCGGCTCCTCAATGCCAAACCTTTCCAAGAAGTCGGATAGATTGTGGTGTGAAGCTTGCGCCCTAAGAATGGTTTTTCCATCCATCCAGTCGCCATTAAAAACCAATTCCTTATCGCTGACACCAATATCTTCAAATCTTAGGCTTTGAATTTGCATCACTTGCTCTTTGCTAATGAGGTCGGCTTCAAAATTTGGAATCGCACTGCCATTCACTTCGGCATTTTTTGAAATTAAGTGAAAGCTTGGGAAGTCACCTGGCAAAAAATTCCAAGGGCTTTTGATCTCGTCAATATCGACCATTCTAAGGTCGTGTAATTCAACAAATGCAGGGCCCTTAGGGTGCGGATAAAGATAAACACCAACTTCAACATCTTCAGAGTTAATTTGCGCATGCCACTCACTACCACCTTCTTGACTGATAAACACCTCAAGATCACTATCTACTTGCTTCATCGCCACCTTAAATGTGGAAGCGTTGTCATCTATCCACTCATCAGGGTTGATTGACAATTCAAACGGAACGCCACCTATATCACCCTTACCTTTAGTTTGAAGAATATCATAGTGGTAAGAAATTTGAGAGGTGTAATTATCAATCATTATTTTTCCTTCCAGTAAACTCAATCGATTGTCGGTGACAAACATATCACAATCCAGTACAGCCTCTTTCCCTTGACCTTTATTAAAAGGTGCTTCAATAATAACGTCACCAAAAATATCTCCACTGAGTTCAAACTGATCAATAAAATATTTGGTGACTTCCGAGGCTGGCGATTTTTTAATAAATGCCGTAACTTGTTCACTGGTTGAGTTAATGCGACCGTGGGCAATAATTTTTGCATCATCCTGGCCAAAATTATGCGCTGAAATATTTAAATAACTGATATCAATACCACCCACCTTGGCGTCTTTACCCGTAATTTGCACGTAATTATTGGTAAAAGAAACTCTGGCATTAAGCTCGGTAATTGGCGGCCACTCTGGGTCCATTGTCAATTGAGCGTTCGCAAGATCTGCACTAAATTTTGTTATTGGCGCAGCCTGTTCGCCAGATAAATTAAAACGTGTGGTAAACATCGCATTTTTTATCATGCCCGAGTTTAGTGACTGGCTTAGCCAAACAGCACTTTTTGTATTTGCCAATGCTTCGGGTATATTTTGCTGGATTTTAGCGACATCAATCTGGTCAATATAGCTTTCAAACTCAAGGAACATTTGCCCTTTTTCAGAGAAAATTTTAAGCTGTGCAGAAAGACTAAAATCATCGTTTTTAATAGAAAAAGGAAAAACAGCCATCTTGTCCTCTTTCGCTCTGGTGACATCAACACTGGTTTTTATGTCCACAGTGTTGCCAATTTTCGGCGCTTGAACACNTAATCTTTTGTTTGTTTCTTTTTAGTTCAATCGGTGCGAGCTGATGCGCGTTTTCCCCGCGAATAATGGTTTTATTGATGGACAAAGTTTCCAGTGCTAATAAACTAGAAAGTCCCGTGTTGGAGAAAACAGCGTCCGTATCAATAAACGCCATGTAGGATTCAATTAAAGTTGCGTCAACAGTTAGCTTCCCAATATCGATATGCCCAGGTATTTCAATGCCATCAATAAGGGCAGAAAGGTTAACATCCCAGCGAAGCACGTCCATCGACACAATTGGATTTAGGCCCTTTGCGCCGATCTCCAGGTCGTGAGCAGCCAATAACAATTCGTTGTCAATAAATTCTAATGCCAGCCGCTCAATACTAACATCCAAACCCGTGGCACTTGAGAGTCTCTGCTCAAGAGGCCCTTTTATGGTTTGGGGGAAGAGCACAAAGAAGGCCACAACACTCAATAATAGCAGCGATGCAATGCCGGTAAACCAGGTGCTCATTTTGAGAAGGTTGAAGCTGCGGTGAAGACTTATGTTAAGCATATTTATAGTGGATTCGAGTGCAAGTCATTATAACCAAATGTATAATATGCCGGAATTTAATCTGATTACGAAGGAAGAAAAATGAGTCAAGGTGCAAAAGGTACAAGTAGGCTAATGATAATAGCTTGGTTAGCTGCAATGGTGTTTATTGCAGTAATGTTCTTTGGTGGTTCAAGTGATGATTCTGTCGAGGTTGCTACCGACAGCGCAACACTGGAACGCATTCAGCCAGTAGGTGAAGTCAGCGTTGAAAGTGCTGTTGCATCAACAGGTGGCACTGAACGCTCAGGCGAAGAGCTTTACGCAAGATGTCAAGGTTGTCATGGCACGGGCGCTATGGGTGCACCGAAGTTTGGCTCTTTAGCTGATTGGGCGCCAAGAATTGAGCGTGGCATTGATGACGTTCTTCAAGTTGCTATTGCTGGTACTGGCGCGATGCCACCAAAAGGCGGTTGTTCTGACTGTTCAGACAACGAACTTAAGTCTGTTATTCAATACATGATGGAAAGCACTAAGTAAAACTCAGCAACACAGGAGGGTCTTTACAACAAGAATTTTATAACTATTGTAGTAAAGAGTCTCCCTTTAGGGGCTTAGCGGTTGAAATACACCCAAGTCCCTATTTTTTTGCACGTCACCCCACGGTAACACTCTACCGTTCATCGCCACATACACACCCGGATCAAGTAATTGCACCGAACCTAGTGCACAGCCGAAATTAAACAAGGCGTCGGAATTATTCACCGCATAAGGCACCATTGCGCCAAACAACACGATTGTTTTATTAAAGTCACCCTCACCCAAGAGCTTGGCAGTCTCGCACATCGTATCGGTGCCATGGGTAATCAAAATCCTATTTTCTTCACACTCTAAGCAATGCTTAAGTATTAACGCCCGATCGGAATCGATCATATCCAAACTGTCCTTTAACAGTAGAATTTCTGACGTTATCTCAACTTCAGTTCTTGCACGCAAAAGCATTTCAGGAAAATGGGTGGCTTCGAATGTCAGCTCACCGTTAGATTGATCATAAACCTTGTCAATCGTACCGCCAGTAATTAATAATCTAACACCCATCGGAGGCTCTTTATTCCTCAGGCGAAATCGTGCGACGCCATATGGTTGTTCGCCCGAACAGCGCAAGACCAATGTAACCCCTTACCGACAGAGTGCCGTCACTCTTGAGTTTGATGTTGCAATCGTAATCTTTGCCGTTCTCGGGGTCATAAATCTTACCCTTTCGCCATTTGTTATTTCCGATATAGGCGAAACCCCTTAATAAGTTTAAGCCAACAATAGGAAAATCTTGCTTATCTGGATCTGGGTTATTACGATCAACTTTTGCCTGACCCGCCAAACCGGTCGTCGTGTCGTCCGCATACAAGGGGTTTTTAAGGGCGACAATTCTGCCGAAATACCCATCACCCTCACGATATATCTCCACTGTGGCATTGTCGTTTTCGGTAAACCAAAAACCCAGTAGCCGATCGCCTTCAGTATTGGCGACGGACGCCGCTGAAACAAACAACAATCCAATTAGCGCTAGTAACCTTATTTTTAGGGTGTTTTTAAACATAGTCGAAATAGAAATCGAAAAAATCATTGTACGCTTTTTGATTTATAAAGTCTTAAATCCTTTCTCGAAAATCAAAGATTCTAAAAAAGGTATTTAAAAATTCCAGAAAAAATGGAAATGACTATTTATAGTCTCTTTTTCCAAAGATATCCGTACCGATTCGAACAAAAGTAGCGCCATTTTGGACTGCCAATTCCAAGTCCTGGCTCATTCCCATCGATAAAGTGTCCATTTTTGGGTATTTAGCAAGTAAATTCGCCATTTTAGAGAAGCTTTGAGCGGGATGTGCTTGACTGGGAATGCACATAAAGCCTCGAAGAGAAATATTTGGCAAATTTTCGATTTGCGGCACAATCTCCTCGATTTCTTCCAATAGAAAGCCGGATTTGGTTGCTTCTTGGTCGATATTCACTTGCAATAAAATATTCAAATCGTACAAAGATTCTGATCTTTGATCGCTCAGTCTTTTTGCAATTTTTACCCGCTCAACACTGTGCACCCAGTCAAAGTGTTCCGCTATTTTTGACGTTTTATTGGATTGAATCGGACCGATAAAATGCCAAATAAGATCCTGACCTTGAAGGGTGTCTATCTTTTCAAGAGCCTCTTGAAGATAGTTTTCACCAAAATGCTGCTGTCCAGCATCCACGGCCAACTGAAGTTCAACGGCATTACGTGTTTTGCTTACAGCAATTAATTGAACACTTTGATCGTGACTAACCGAGTCTATTCGCGATTGAACTTTTTCAAGACTCTCATCAATCATTAGAAGACAGTGCTTGCCTCAAATACCGGGCCATCGACACAAACACGCTTCATTGCTGGGCCATTTTCCGTTTGCACCAGCACAGTACAACCGGCACAACCGCCTACCGCACAAGCCATAAACTCTTCTAATGACACCTGGCAAGGCAAGTTAAACTCAGCCGCCAACTGCGCAACAGCCTCCAACATTGGGTGTGGACCACAGGAGTATACCTCTACTTGTGTCAGCTCATCTTCGGTTAATGAAGTTAAGTATTCTCTTGCTAAATCAGTGACATAGCCCTGAAAAGCACCTTCATAATTTTGCAAACTGGCAAGTCGACACTCGATACCCCAGTCTTCCAATAATGGCATGGTGTGCGTTGCACCGCCATAATTCACACCATTATCAGCCGCTTTTTCTGAAAAAGGAAATGGCACTTCCGAGCCTAGAATAGTGAATGGTGTGTAGCTTGAGTCGCTTTGGAATTTCTGAGCAATAGCAATCATTGGAGGCATGCCTACGCCACCACCGATAAGCAACGGTCTTTTATTATCAGTAAGCTCAAAACCGACACCAATCGGCCCAATAACGGACAATAATTCACCGATTTTACGCTCGGCTAACTGACGTGTACCTTCGCCTACATTTTTGTATAAAAGATCAAATGTTTCATTTTCAACATCGACCGACATGATTGAAATCGGTCTGCGCATTGGCAGCGCATCAGAAACACTGATGTGCACAAACTGTCCTGGCTTTGTTTCGCTGGCAATTTCAGCAGAAGATAGGGTAATAATGTATTGCTCGCCTTCGAATTTATAATGCGCTAAAACTTGACAGTCATAAACACCAATTGTGCCGCGAGTTGACTTACTCATCGGCGGTAATCAAAGTACCTACGCCACTGTCGGTAAAGACTTCAAGCAATACCGCATGAGGTACTCGACCATCAATAATATGCGTACTGCCCACGCCCGACTCAACTGCTGATAGTGCACAACCAATCTTTGGCAGCATGCCTCCGTGAATAGTGCCGTCATCAATCAACTCATGTACCTTTGCAGAATTTAAGCCGGTCAACAACTCACCCTCAGTGCCAAGCAAGCCAACTGTGTTGGTCAATAAAATCAGCTTTTCAGCGTTAAGCGCTTCAGCTACCGCACCGGCAACTAAATCCGCATTAATATTGTATGAGAAGCCGTCTTTGCCCACGCCGATGGGTGCAATGACAGGGATAAAGTCGCCTTGTAGTAATAAATCTATAACAGAGGTATCCACTTTATCCACCTCTCCAACGTGACCTAAGTCAATAATTTCAGAAGTAGGATTTCCCACCACGCTTTGTAATTTCTTGGCAGTAATAAGATGCCCGTCTTTACCCGTCAAACCAATCGAATGGCCGCCGTGCTGATGAATAAGATTAACAATTTCTTTGTTTACCAAGCCGCCCAGAACCATTTCCACCACGTCCATTGTCTCGGAGTCAGTAACTCGCATGCCACCGATAAACTCACTCTCCTTGCCAATCTTGTTCAAGGTGTTGCCAATCTGTGGGCCGCCACCATGAACGACAATCGGATTCATACCGACCGACTTCATGAGAACGATATCACGAGCAAAACTCGATTTTAAGTCCTCATCCACCATGGCGTTGCCGCCGTATTTAATGACAATGGTTTTGCCACGAAATTTTTGAATATAAGGCAGAGACTCAGACAGAACGCTGGCAATATTGTGTATTTGCATGATTTATTGTTAAAGAAAAACTAGCGAGTATTTTACCCCATGGGCATTTCAAGCGTTAAGTCAGTTAATGACAAGCTTTCCCAAATTTCTTAAGGCGCCAATAGTTGTAAGGCCACGGTGTGATAAAGCCAAAAAATAGTGAGATCGGCAACACCCACCACATAAACACAGCACCGCCGGTTAATAAATAGTCTACCAAATTCATTGCTACTTCCATTGAGATCATGGAAATAAGACTCATACCAACGGCTGTTTTAAAAGCCAGCTTTAGCGCCATTGATTGACGCACCAATATAATGGTTTCAAGAATAATACTGGTAACAATACCGTTAAACATTGCTAAAGCAAAAATAAACATAGTTGGGTAACCGCTATCCTGCATAATCGCAATCGTACCAAAGTCACCAATTGAGCAACCAATCAAACACCATTTGGTGTTGTTAGCACTACTTTTCCAGGTGTGTTTACAAGACCAAAATCCACTATTCATTATTTAAACCTCTCTTCATATTTAGTTTTTAATTCACTCGGCCAAAGACTCATAATATAGTCAAGAGCCGCTTGTTTTTCGTCATCAGACAATGTATTTTCAAAAGCAGGCATCTGACCACCCATTTTAATACCGCCCTCATTAATCGTATTCAATAATTGCAGCGGCGAATGATGCCAAGCATGTGCCGTACCATCAAGAGGTGGTGCTGGATATTTTCCATCAGCACCTTTTTCCTTCCAATTACTGACAAGTCCGCGCGCCTCTTTACCATGACAAACAACGCAGTTAGCCTCAAATACAACCTTACCAATGGCAACATCCGAATTTTCAGAGTCATCACTACTGCAAGCAGAAAGCAGAAAGAATAACAAAGCGATACTCGGTAATTTCATAAAAACATTTCCTGTAAATTATTTACAAAGTCAAAACCTTTAGAGGTTGGCGTTAGTCGATTATTCTCGACACTCAACAATCCCAAATCGCTGGCGATGCTCAACCTTTCACCAATAACATTTAGCGATTTTCCAGTTCTTGATTCAAATAATGCCAAGTCAAAACCCTGTTTTAATCTCAACGCATTGAGCATAAACTCAAAAGTTGTATTTTCGATGATTTTAATAGGCAAATCAAGGTCTTTACCTTGAAATTTAACCATGTAATCTTTCGGTGATTTTGGCTTTAGAGTGCGAAAGATTGTTTGCGTTTTACAGTTCGTTATCTTGCCGTGTGCGCCCGCTCCAATGCCTAAATAATCGCCAAATTGCCAATAATTCATATTGTGCTTTGAAGGAATTTTGCCGTAAGCCGAAATCTCATATTGTTGATGCCCATGGCTCTCTATTAGTGCCGCCCCTTTTGCACCCATTGCCCAAATATCCTCATCGTCTGGCAATTTAGGTGGAAATTTGGCAAATAACGTATTCGGCTCCAAGGTGAGCTGATAAAAAGAAATATGAGTTGAGTCAAATGACAAAGCCATCTCAACATCACTCAAACATTGCTTCATCGTCTGCCCTTCAAGACCATGCATCAAATCAATATTAAAATTATCAAACCCCACTTCTTTGGCTTTTTCAATTGCATGAGCGGCTTCATCACTCGAGTGAATCCTACCTAATTGGCGCAGGTGTTGATCATTAAACGATTGCACACCAATGGACAGTCGATTGATACCCGACTCTCTGAAACGCGCAAATTTATCAATCTCAAATGTGCCAGGATTGGTCTCTAGGGTGATTTCCGCATCTTTATCAATGTTTAAGTTTTGATAAAGCCCTTGCATTAAACGCTCAAGCTCATCGCTACCAAGCAAACTGGGGGTACCACCACCCATAAAAATAGAGTGAATGGGGCGGCCTTGCAGATAAGGTAAATCTTTTTCTAAATCTGCAAGCAAAGCCTCAACATACGCGCCATCCGGCACCCCTTCATGAGAATTAAAATCGCAATAAGGGCATTTTTTTACGCACCAAGGATAGTGAACGTAGAGTGAAATTGGCGGTAACCGTAGCAAGGGAATCAGTCTTTAAGTTGCTCTAGAAAAGCTTGCAGAGCTTGACCTCTGTGCGAAATTTTATTTTTTTCTTCAGGGCTCAGTTCGGCAGAAGTGCAACCATGCGATGGCACATAAAAGATTGGATCGTAACCAAACCCTCCTTCACCTCGAACTTCATCAATGATTTCACCCTCCCAACCTCTTTGAATAATCACCGGCGTAGGATCTTGGCAGTGCTGTACGAAAGTCAGTGCACACCAGAAGCGCGCTCGTCGATTGTCATTATTGTTGCGCTTAAGATCGGACAATAGCTTTTGTAAATTTTCCTCATCGCTAGCACCTTTGCCCGCGTAACGGGCTGAGTAAATGCCAGGGGCGCCGCTCAGTGCATCGACCACAAGACCCGAATCATCCGCTAGTGCTGGCAGACCAGTTTGTTTAGAGGCGTTGCGTGCCTTGATTAAGGCATTTTCTACAAAACTCAAGCCAGTTTCTGGCACTTCATTCACGCCCAGCTCTTTTTGCGAGATGACCTCGTAAACACCGCTTAACATCGCATCCAGTTCGCGCACTTTTCCCGAGTTTCCGGTGGCAAGAATGAGTTTTTTCATGGAATATAGCTGCGCATAATATAAGGGAAATTATATCTGAGGTATAATCGCCCATCAACAGCAATCGGAATGCACGATGACACAAGATGAAATGAAAAATGACGTGGCAAAAGCCGCCCTTATGTACGTCGTTCCGAATACGATTATTGGCGTTGGTACAGGCTCTACAGCCAATTTTTTCATTGATGCCTTGGCCACAATGAAAGATCAAATTGTAGGCGCAGTAGCCAGTTCGTTGGCCACACAAGAGCGTCTAGAAGGTCATAACATACCTGTGTTTGATCTTAACGACGTTGAAACGATGTCAGTCTATATTGATGGTGCAGATGAATCTGATGTCGAACTGAACCTCATCAAGGGTGGTGGTGGTGCACTTACTCGTGAAAAAATTGTCGCTGCAGTTGCACAGCAGTTTGTTTGTATTGCAGACGAATCCAAGTTGGTTAACGTTATGGGCGAGTTCCCTTTACCGGTCGAGGTAATTCCAATGTCAGTAAATTATGTTAAGCGAGAAATCACCAACAACATTGGTGGCACACCTGTTTTGCGTGAAGGTTTTGTCACTGATAACGGCAACCTTATTCTTGACGTTAAAAGCTTAAAAATCACCGATCCAAAAGCGCTAGAAACTGAGCTAAACAACATTGTTGGTGTTGTTACCAATGGCTTATTCGCCAACCGTAGCGCCGATGTTCTACTGCTTGGCACCCAACAAGGCGTCAAAACAATTACCCTATAGCCAAACTGCTTTTTATTGACAGCCTTTCTATGCAAGCATAAAATAATCTTTAAAGGTGTAACAACCAATTTATTTCTATTTTTTGAGGTCTTTATGGCGCAACACACACTGGACGCAACCGGGCTAAACTGCCCCATGCCCATTTTAAAAACTAAGCAGGCGCTGGCAAAAATGGAAGCCAAAGATACTCTGAAGGTGACCTGCACGGATAAAGGCTCGACCAAGGACTTTATCGCATTTTGCCATCAAACTGGCAATACCCTAATTTCGCATGAAGCCAAAGATGATCAGTATATTTTTAATATCGAGAAGAGAGATTAAGGAATACAAATGTCTGAAAATAACGGAATGACAATAATTGCCTCTAAAGGCACCCTGGACTGGGCTTTCCCGCCATTCATTGTGGGCTCTACTGCCGCCGCAATGGGGAAAGAGGTAACAATATTTTTTACTTTTTACGGCCTTGGCTTACTCTTAAAAGACCTCTCAAGTTTACGCGTCTCTCCTCAGGGTAACCCCGCAATGCCGATGAAAATGCCTTTTGGTCCGCAATGGCTTCAGAAGATTGATTTCGGTCCAAAAATCCCCAACATCATGTGGAATATCCCAGGAATGGAGTTTTTTGCGACAAGCATGATGAAGAAAACAATGAAAAAAAATAACATTGCTACCATTGAAGAGCTTCGAGATGTTTGCCTAGAAATGGGTGTTAAGCTCATTGCTTGCGAAATGACCATTGGCATGTTTGGCTACTCACGAGAAGACTTCATCGATGGCATCGAATACGCCGGAGCAGCAACCTATCTAGACATTGCCCAAGGCTCCAACCATGACTTGTTTATCTAACGAGAATAAGTGTTAACGCAAGTCCAGAATAGGCCAGTTTTTATCTTCAGCATACGCTCTTAACGCATCATTCGGATTAACCGCAACAGGGTGATCCACAACGTCTAGCAGTGGAATGTCATTATGCGAGTCGGAATAAAAGCTTGAGCCCTCCAGGGTCTCACCGTGCTCATCAAGCCACAGCATTAAATTGTCTACTTTTCCGGAGGCATAAGTAGGAATGCCAACAATCTTACCGGTATAACAACCGTCAACTATCTCAGCTTCAATCGCCAAAATATTATCGATGCCGTATAAGTTTGCAATCGCCTCGGTGACGAATCGACTGGTTGCAGTAATAACCAGTATGGTGTCGCCTTGGCTTTTATGTTTATCGATTAATTGCTGCGCCTTATCAAGAATGATAGGCTTAATTTTCTCAGTTATGAATTGCGCGTGCATCGACGTCAATTCACCCATACTAAAGCGAGATAGGGGCTCAATAGCAAATTCTGAATATTCTTGGATATCAAGAGTACCAAGGTTGTACTGCTGAAAATAGTGCTCATTTTTTTCACGATGAAACTGCGCATCAACCGCACCAATGTCGCACAAAAACTCGCCCCAAAGGTAATCACTATCGCCGCCAATGAGTGTGTTGTCCATATCAAAAATTGCTAGTGACATGCACTCTCCTTAATAATTTCTATAATTTCGTCGGTTGAATCAACCACTCTCATTAATGCAATATCTTGGAGGTCAATATAGCCATCCTCTGCCAGCTTTGAAAACCAAAACAACAGCGGCTTCCAATATTCAAGACCATACAATATCAAAGGTACACGAGGCATCTTTTGCGTTTGCACCAAAGTCAACACCTCCATCAACTCATCCGCTGTACCATAACCACCGGGAAAGTATACGCAAGCTTTGGCGTGCTTAACCAGCATCACCTTTCGTGAGAAAAAATGCTCAAAAGTTAAACACTCATCCAAGTACGGATTGGCGCTTTGTTCGTGCGGCAATTCAATATTAAGCCCAATACTTTTTGACTTGCCTTCATAGGCGCCCTTATTGGCGGCCTTCATAATGCCGGGCCCAGCGCCAGTAAGAATGTTATACCCCTCATCTGACAGTTCTTTTGCTAGTTGATAAGCCTCTTGAAACAGAGGGTCTGTGCGCTTTACTCTTGCCGAACCAAAAATCGTAATGTTATTTTTGTAGGCCGACAGGCGCTGCTGAGCCTCAGCCATTTCAAGCCCAACATCAACGATATTCATAACTGAGAAAAAGCCTTACTAGCAGCATCGATGGTCTTATCAAGCTCGTTTTTGCCATGAGCACCCGATAAAAATCCAGCCTCATAGGCCGATGGTGCCAAATATACACCCTCATTCAACATCAGCTGATAAAAAGCCTTAAAACGTTCGATATTACAATTCGATGCTTGGGAAAAATTACTGACTTTATCTTCATCACTAAAGAACAATCCAAACATGCCACCGATAGTATTCGCTGTCATTGGGATATTGCATTCCCTCGCAGCATTAACTATGCCTGAAGTTAAATACTCGGTGCTTTCGCTAAGATTTTTGTAGAAATTCGCATCACTTTCCAAGACGCTTAGCATCGCCAAACCGGCAGCCATAGATAGCGGGTTACCCGACAATGTGCCAGCTTGATACACAGGACCCAAAGGCGCAATCCCACTCATAATTTCACGCTTACCACCAAAGGCTGCAACCGGCAAACCACCACCAATCACTTTACCCAGGGTGGTTAGGTCGGGCTTCACTTGATAATGCACTTGTGCGCCACCGAGTGCCACTCGAAAACCGGTCATCACTTCGTCAAAAATAAGCACGGTGCCGTGTGCGTCACAGACATCTCGTAGACCTTGTAAAAATCCTTCGTTCGGTGGAATGCAATTCATATTGCCAGCCACTGGCTCCACGATAATACAAGCCACTTGCTCACCCATCTCAGCAAACAATGTATTAACGGATTCCAAATTGTTGTATTCCAGAGTTAGGGTGTGTTGCGCCAAATCTGCTGGCACACCTGGTGATGTTGGTACGCCCAAGGTCAATGCGCCCGATCCCGCCTTAACCAATAAAGAGTCTGAATGACCGTGATAACAACCTTCAAACTTTACGATTTTATCGCGATTGGTATAGCCTCGCGCTAAGCGAATAGCGCTCATCGTTGCCTCTGTGCCCGAACTTACCATTCGTACAAGCTCGATTGATGGCACCAACTGGCAAACTTTTTTCGCCAGTTGAGTTTCAATTTCAGTCGGCGCTCCAAAGCTCAAACCCTTGTCCAAAGTCTCTCTAACCGCATCAAGAATCACCGGGTTTGAGTGGCCCAAGATCATGGGCCCCCACGAGCCGACGTAGTCTATGTATTCTTTGCCATCAACATCAACAAGGTAGGCGCCCTCACCCCGTTCAAAATAGATAGGATCGCCACCAACACCATTAAACGCCCTCACAGGGGAATTAACACCGCCAGGAATGTAGTTTTTGGCTTCATTAAAAAACGTTGACGACTGACTCATAAGGCCTCCTGGGGACTGGTAATGGCTGGATATTGTTTGAGATGGGTAATATGCGACCAAACAATGAGCACATTATCCAATAATAATGCCATATTTACAGGGCTTTGTGCCAACGAAATCGCTCGTGAAATATCATCCAATAGACGGAATAAATTATCCGAAGACGCCTTGTTGACAACTTTGTTTAGCTCCAATAAAGCGCCCTGTGTTTTAAGTAGCTTTAGGCGAATGCCTTCGGTTATAAGTTGCTGTAAACAAACTAGAGTTTCTAGCTCATGCCCCTCAAACATCTCTGTCTCAATAGTTTTGGCAGGATTCATTGCCATTTCCAGCAAATGATTCTGCCAGCCTTGAAACTGAAGAAAATAATCCCCCTGCAGCTTTTCCACTGCCCTAAATGGAATACCATGAGCACTTTCAAGCAACTGAGCAGAATCAAAGTCACTGCGCTTTTCACGATCAATATGATTGGACAACCACTCCACACTCTCAGAATCAAAAGTCGGTCTAATATGCACACTTTGGCAGCGAGAAAGAATGGTTGCCGGTAATGCGCTGGCATTGTGCGCCAGTAAAATAATCAGAGTATTTTCTCGAGGCTCTTCAAGCGTTTTAAGCAGGCTATTGGCAGCACTGACGTTCATCTGGTCAGCATAAAAAATAACGCCAATTTGCAGCTCATCTGCAGTTTTGTTCAGAATATCACAAAAAGCGCGAATCTGATCAACACGAATTTCTTTTGACTCCTTGCCAGACTCCCTTAACTCTGTTCGACAAAAAATCATATTGGGGTAATGCGACCTTCTTACCAGTACGTTTTGATCCAATACCTCTCTTGGATTATCTTTAGCAAGTTGACGACAGTGCCGGCAGTCGCCACAAGAGTCATTCTTGCACAAAAGTGTCTGAATAAAACGCTCTGCAAGTTCAAATTTTCCAATTTTTTCAGTGCCGGTAATCAGTAGTGCTTGTGGCAGGTGGCTTTGCTCTAGCATTTGGGTAAGCTTTGCAAAAGCATTTTGGTGCCAAGGTAGAATCATAGCTGCTCTAAATAAGTATGAATTTGTTGACTAACCTCGTCAATTGCAACAGAAGCGTCAACCAATTTGATGCGTTGAGGGTATTGTAAAGAGCGGTCAATAAATACTTGTCTGACGCGCTCAAAAAAGGCTCGCTCTTCTTGCTCAATACGGTCTTTAGCTGAGCGTACTTCAATTCTTGTCATGCCAATATCAACACTGAGATCCAACAACAAAGTCAAATCAGGCCGAAACTCACCTTGCACCCAAGTTTCGAGCGCTTCAATACGTTTTAAATCTAGCGATCTTCCGCCACCTTGGTAGGCAAAAGAGGCGTCGGTAAAGCGATCACTCACCACCCACTTGCCCTGCGCTAAAGCGGGCTGTATTTTGCTTTGAATGTGCTCATTGCGAGCACTGAACATTAGCAACAATTCCGTATCGCTGTGCATATCTCCCGTTTCCACGCCGAGTAGCAATGAGCGAATTTTTTCGCCCAGCTCGGTACCACCTGGCTCACGAGTTCTGACTACTTCTACCCCTTTTTCCTGTAAATAGGAGCAGATAAAGTCAATTTGCGTACTTTTACCAGCACCTTCTACGCCATCTATAGTGATAAACTTGCCTTGTTTCATAGTGATAATTTTAGACTAGAAGTGCTTTAATTGTTTAAGTACCGCTGGATATTATCCTTGTGCTCTTGATAAGTTTCAGCAAATGCATGACTGCCATCTTTTTTCGAGACAAAGTAAAGGCTATTGCCATCGTCTGGATGAAAAGCTGCATACAAAGATTCATAGCCAACCGATCCAATCGCACCCGGCGGCAGACCTTCGTGTCGATAGGTGTTGTACGGACTTTTAACTCTTAAGTCTCCCCTAGATAGCGTCCCTGTATAAGCGTCCCCCAATGCATAAATAACGCTTGGATCGGTTTGCAATCTCATGCCTTCTGCGAGTCTTCGCATGAACACTCCTGCAATCATTGACTTCTCTTGGTGATGCGCAGTTTCTTTTTCAATGAGCGAGGCCAAAATAATCGCTTCGTAAGGAGTGTTATACGGCAGAGTGTCGGCCCTTGTTTGCCATAAATCATCGAGCTGCATCTTCATTGATTTGTGCGCCCTTGCGAAAACACTTTGAATGCTATCACCGTAAGTAATTTGGTAAGTCTCAGGGAATATCCAACCCTCAAAAGGTGTTTCGATATTGAGAGATTTCATGACACCTTCAAACGTAGCTTTGCCTTTCACCGCTGGATTTTGACTTAATTGCAAATAGTAATTGTCAATCGTAACACCTTCAATCAGGGTGATATTCTCCCTGACCACGTCGCCACTCGTCACTTTGTCTAGAAAACTCAAAACACTCGTCTCAGGCTCAAGTTGGTAATAACCAGTTTGCAGTTTCTTGCTAGCACCCACAGCCATCGCTGCAAGTTTGATATACAATTCGGAATTAATCAGTTCTTTATTATGCAAATCCAGAGCAACAACGTCAATAGTCGCACCTTTTTGCAAATGATATATTTGCGCATCCTCTACAAGCATATCTTTTGAAGTCCAAACCCACACACCCAAGGCAAGAATCAAGGCGATCTTAGTCAGCCTTGCAAAGGTGTTATTTTTTTTTACAGAAAGCCAAGCATTGTTTGACCGCTTCTTTTCTTCGAATGCAGCCTTAATAGATTCTGTCACGCCATTACTAGCAAAACTCATATCCCCAATTTGAATGACGGATTGGATCTCCATGACACTATTAGAGATAAACACCTCATCAGATTCCATGAGCTCATCCGCACTCAGCGGGCCAACATTAATTTGCATGCCGAGTTCACTTGCAATCTCAAGAATAATGGCGCGGCGTGTGCCTTCAATGCCACATTTATCGAGACGAGGCGTGTGCAGTGTATTAGCATAAATAGAAAAAATATTGCCTTGTGTGACAGAGATGATATTGCCACCCTCATCCAACATAATACCTTCGTCACGCTTCAAATCGGCTCTGGCAAGTATCTGCTCCAATCGATTACAATGCTTAATGCCAGCGAGTTTGGGATTCGACGCATAACCACTTTCACAAAAATCCAAAGTGAGGTTCTGGCGCGGTTCAGCTCTAGGCATTTCAGAAACAATGACAATCCGCACAGGCTTGATGCCATCTTCAAAACCATAACCTCGGAGCGACTCTCCTCTGGATAAAATTATTTTGACAATACTGTTATTTAACCGTGAAATAGACAGTGCTTTTCTAATATCACTCAACCAAAATGACTCGTCAACTTTACCAATACCAAGCTTTTCACAGCCTTTATTTAATCGCGCTAAGTGATCAGACCAAAAGAGGATATTCTTGCTTTCAACTACACAAGTCTCGAACAGGCCATCGCCAAATTGCGTATTGCGATTGAAGACAGTAGTCTTTGATTGCTTGGTGCCATTAATGAGAACAATTGGGTTCATTGTAAGTAAAAAATTGACAATCTAAATGCATTATAAACAAAGTACAAGCCATTTTAACCATCGATAGCAGGTTTATAATACGAGGAACAATGGAGACAGTAAAACACCGATGAATGAGGCACTTAGGAGGCTTACAAATAACCTGCTCGAAAGTGGCAAAGATTTACTTCCTATTGTTCTTGTTATCGCTTTTTTCCAAATCGCTGTTCTACAGCGCCCAATACCCGATTTTAGCTCTATCGCACTGGGTACCTTCTATATCCTAATTGGTCTGACATTGTTTATTTCCGGCCTTCGAACCGGCCTTTTTCCAATAGGCGAAAGCCTCGCCCATGCCTTTGTTAAAAGGGGTTCATTGCTGTGGCTACTTGTGTTTGCATTTGCGCTTGGTTTTGGCACCACCATCGCTGAGCCGGCCCTTATTGCTATTGCAAATGAGGCCGCGGATGTTGCTGCAGTTGGCGGAATTATTTCACACGACCAATCCGCAGTTGATAATTATGCCTCCACCCTCAGAATTACAGTGGCAATTGCAGTTGGCCTAGCCGTTGTTTTGGGTGTTATTAGAATACTCAAAGGCTGGTCAATTCAATGGCTTATCATTGGCGGCTATCTACTGGTTTTACTGACAACACTGTTAGCGCCTGAGTGGATTATTGGCATTGCTTACGATTCTGGCGGCGTTACCACGTCAACCATAACAGTGCCTTTGGTCACTGCATTGGGAGTTGGACTCGCCAGCGGCATTCGAGGTCGAAACCCTCTTACCGATGGCTTTGGCATGATAGCTATTTGTTCATTACTACCGATTATTGCAGTAATGATTTTTGGCATTCTGTTATGAATTTCATTAATCCATTCATCGGTATGTTTTGGGATATTGCACCCATTATTGCAATGATCTTTGTTTTTCAACTGCTGATTCTTAAACAGAAAATACCCAATATCAAAGGAGTGTTATTCGGCCTGCTGATGGTATGGGTCGGACTAACATTTTTCATGTTAGGACTCGAAAAAGCATTGTTTCCACTCGGAAGGTTGATGGCTGAGCAGCTCACCTCTCTCGACTTTCTTGGCAAGGAAGAGCTTTTCTGGTTTGACTATTATTGGGTGTATATATTTGCCGCTTGCATTGGTTTTGCCACCACGATTGCAGAACCGTCATTACTAGCAGTCGCAATTAAGGCCAATCAAGTTTCCGGTGGATCGGTAAAAGCTTGGCCTCTGAGAATCGCAGTGGCGATTGGTGTAGCAATAGGAATTGCGTTGGGCAGCTATCGAATCGTTGTCGGCGTGCCATTGCATTACTTCATTCTTACAGGATATCTGATTGTCATTATTCAAACTTATTTTGCACCAAAACAAATTATTGCTTTGGCGTATGACACAGGTGGGGTCACAACCTCAACTGTCACCGTTCCATTAGTCGCTGCACTGGGCCTTGGCCTTGCAAGCACGATTGAGGGACGAAACCCGCTGATAGACGGATTTGGGCTAATTGCTTTTGCTAGCCTGTTTCCGATTATGAGCGTTTTAGCTTATGTTCAACTTAAACACTTAATCAATAAGTGAGGAGGATGTTATGCACTTTAAACTGATTATCGCTTTTGTGGATTGTAACAAAACTGATAAGATCTTGGTTGCAGCCCGTGAAAAAGGCGCAACTGGATCAACCGTTATTTCCCAAGCCAGAGGTGAAGGATCCCATGATCAGAAAACTTTTCTAGGCCTGCATGTTGAATCGCCCAGAGATGTTCTTCTGATGCTGGTTGAAGAAAACAACGCTAGGGAAATCCTAGAAACCATCAACAAAGTCGGTGCTTTCGACAAAAAATCGCACGAAGGCATCGCTTTTCAAATTGATGTTGAAGATGCCGTTGGCGTCATGCATCAAGTTGATATACTTAATAGAACCTTGAAGGAGGAGTTATGAAAACTGACATACTGGTCGAAGATGTGATGTGGCCTCAAGTGGATGTCATTGATCGCAGAGTGACTGTGCAAGATGCGCTAAATACCATGCAGCACAAAAAAACCAAAATGCTGATTATCGATAAAGCACATGAACACGATGAATACGGCGTAGTGCTAATGGGTGATATTGCAGGTAAGGTCATCGCTAAAAACAAAGCACTTGACCGCGTCAATGTTTATGAAATCATGAACAAGCCCGCGATTTCAGTACATTCGAAAATGCATATTCGTTATTGTGCGCGGCTGCTGACGCGATTTAATCTTTCTCGCTGTCCCGTCATTGATGATGGCAAGGTCGTGGGTGTTATTAGCCTAACCAGCATTGTCTTTAATAACAATGAGCTGAAGGATTCTGACGAAACTGATACCTCATGATCTAGACCATCAAATCACTTTTCTTGATACGAAGCATTTACGACCCAGCAACGTCGCCCTAGACCAAGTCCAATAAGTGATATTTCTTTAAGGTGGACTTGACATCCGCACCCAAGGCATAAAAACTTGGCTAGACCAACGAAACGTGTAGGCTCACAAAAACCACCAAGCCCAAACGACCTGTCAGCATAAATAGATCAAATAGGGTTACTAATATAGGTACAATTGACTTTCAATTGAACCGCTCTACACATTAGTGCCACATGCCTAAAGTTAAATCAACACATAACAATGAGAGTGGCGTTTTAAACGTTAAATGGCTTGGTGTATTTCTTTTCGTTCTTGCTATTGCTGCCCCATGGTTTAATACCAGCATCTCAAATCATGCTTTTGTTAAATCCTACGTCACCATCTTTGGTTCAGGCATTGTATTTTTAGCCACTCTTTATTACAACATGCCAATCCCAACCCGCAGTTGGCAAAGCAACCAAATAAAAATAACCCTTCTGCTGCTGTTCTCATTGGGTGCCTTGAGTATGTTCTGGAGTATCAATGTAGATTACTCAGTGTCCAAGTTTTTTCTTTGGATGGGCACATTTTGGTGCTTTATCATTGGACTGAATCTGCAAAATAATAAAGGCTATTTAACAAAAATAACTTGGTATCTAGTCATCGCAGGGGGAGTCATCGCTATCATTGGCATACTTCAACATTTATTCGATCCCTTTAGCCTTACCCAAGCTGCCAAACCCGCATCAACCTTTGGCAACAAAAACATGGCAACCCAGCCACTGGTACTGATTCTGCCATTGTCGGTTTTCTTGTTGCTGTCCAAACAACTCCAAGGTCTCAAAGTTTGGGGGCTAACAACACTCGTTTCTCTGATTATTGTCTATGTAATTTATACAACTACCCGTGCAGTCTGGTTATCAATATCAGTTGAAATAGTGCTTGTATTGGCTTATTTAATTTTCAATAAGAGAAAATTCAAGCAATGGTTTGACTGGAATCCTAATAAACGCAATGCCAGTCTCTTTGCCGTGGTTTTAGTATTGATCCTTATCCATCTATCGGCAGACGGCTTTGTTAATTTCCTGGCTATGGGTTCGGACACGTTTGGATCCGTTTTAGATTCCACAAACAATACCAGATCACCACGCTACTTGATATGGCAAGCCGCACTCAATATGATTATTGACTCGCCGTTTTTTGGAAGTGGGCTGGGGACTTTTACTCAGAACCTAAGCAATGAAGGTTATGTGGCAAATCAAGTTGTTAGCTATCAACGAGTACATAACGATTTATTAGAACTTTCTGTAGAGCTGGGCTTGGCTGGTGTTGCATTATTCAGTGCAGTTGTGGTTGCCATTCTCACAAGCATTTTGAAAATACTGAAGAATACTAAAGGTGAAACAAAGCTTTTCTATTACCTTTTACTAGTTGCACTTATTGGCTCTTTTGTTAATATGCAGTTTAGCTTCCCTTATCAGATGGCTGTGCCACTTGTACTGCTCGGCCTGTACTTGGGTCTGATAGCAAAAAAGTATGATGCAATCTCAGTTTCATCTACCAACTTAAATATTCACATTAATCCCACTATAAATAAAATATTCTTTGGGTTTTGGCTGCTTATATTTACTCTTATTAGTGCAATATATATCAACTGGATTAATATGTATGGCCAGTTAAACAATTTAAACCTTGAGAAAGAGTACGGCGATTTATCATATATTGAAACACCAATCTTTCACAGGAATATACATTCTTTGTTAAGTAAAACCAGTCGAGTTTATTTTGATTTAAATGATTATCAAACTTCTTCTCTGATTGATGAGCAAGTACTTAAGTTTTGGCCCAATCATATATCTTCACTCTACCGAAAAAGTTCTGGCGCACAAAAAATGGGCAATAACAATGAGGCATTAAAATATGCCAAAATGCTCAAAAACGTTTCGCCAGAAGGGTTGTTTATTAGTAACATTATCGAGTTGTTAGTATATAACTCAACCGGCAATAAAGATAAATTTCTACAAACGTACAACGAATTATTGTCAAAACCAGAACATCTTCTGTCAATCGACAAAAACACTTACCATTTCTTATTATTTTTTACTATCGGTGTTGACGAGCTATCAGAGCACCCTCCCATACTATATGAGAAGTACATCAAACATCATGGTTACTCGTGTGAAGTTGAAAATAATTTCTCGATATACCTGTTCAATGAAGAGCAATTCGAAAGTTCGGCACAGCATGTTACCCAAGTCTTATCCAAAGATGATGGGTGCCTAAACCCCCAGTTAATTCAACTACTGAATGAAAAAGGGTTAATAAACAAACGGGATAACAAAATACTTTGAAAAACAAGACTCACACTTCAGGCGGTACATTGGATCCAATATGGCTTGGTGTATTTCTCTTAATACTTGCAGTGACCGCCCCTTGGTTTGATGTTGCAACTTCCAGCCATACATTTGTAAAATCATACGTCGCAAGTTTTGGTATTACAACACTTGCATTGATCACCCTATATTTCAAATGCAACAACTCTCTAGTCAATCTGAAAATTAACTTTATTAAGATCACTCTATTACTATTATTAACACTTGCAACATTGAGCATTCTCTGGAGCGCTAACTTTGACTTTACCGTCACCAAGTGGCTGCTTTGGCTGAACCCAGTTCTAGCTTTTATCCTAGCCCTCAATCTGCCCACTGATAAACCAAACTTAATCAAAATAGCCTGGAGCCTCACTATCGCAGGTGGTGCCATAGCCATTATTGGCATACTGCAACATCTATTTGACCCTTTTGCACTTTTACAAGCCGCCAAACCTGCGTCAACATTTGGCAATAAAAATTTTGCAACTCAGCCATTAGTGTTAATCTTTCCATTATTTATTTTCTTGATTTTATCCAAATCTGTCCAAGGATCGAAGACATGGGCGCTGACAGCATTGGTTTCTTTTATTTGCGTCTATATTATTTACACAACCACTAGGGCCGTGTGGCTTTCGATTTCAGTTGAGATTTTATTGATTACTGCTTATTTTATTTTCGATAGAAAATCTGTAAAACAATGGATTGACTGGAACAACAACAAACGCAATGCCTGTATTTTTGGCATTGTGATAACACTAACACTTATCCACTTGTCTGCAGATGGCTTTATTAATTTCTGGACAACAGGTTCTGATACATTTAGCTCCATTGCTGATTCGGCCAACAATACCAGCGCACCACGTTTTTTAATTTGGCAAACTGCGCTTAATATGATTTACGACTCGCCGTTATTAGGGAGTGGGCTAGGAACTTACGCCCATAATATAGCCAACGAAGGCTACGCAACCTGGATAGTTAACAACGTCACAAGAGTTCACAATGATTTATTGGAGCTCGCAGTTGAACTTGGCCTGGTCGGTATCGCAATATTTATTGGGGTTGTTGTTGCCATTCTTTATAGTGCTGTCAAAATATTAAAGAATACTAAAGAAGAGACAAAACTCTTTTGCTCCTTTGTAAATATGCAGTTTAGCTCACCATACCAACTGGCTTTTCCGTTGATATTGTTTGGTTTGTATGTTGGCCTTATTTCAAAACAGTCAGATGTGCTATTAAAGCCGATAAAAGAGCTGACACTGGCTTGTACCGCACTTCAAAAGAAAACCGCATTGGCGCTCGCATTTGGCTTAATTGCTGTACTTTTCTACTACTCTTACTTCTTTTGGATTGGAGCCTACAGCCAACTAAACAAAATCAACACGACAGGGGAGTTTCAAAAAATATCAGTTGTTGAAACACCTATCTATCACGGCAATATGCATTCTTCGCTGTATTACTTAGGCCTAGGCTACTACAACCAAGGGTCGTACAAGCAATCGAACATAATTGACAAACAATTAATTAAATTGTGGCCAAATCACGTAGATGTTCTGGCCCGTCTAGCGTATGCAGCCCATAAACTCAATAACAATAAAGAGGCTTTGGAGTTATCTTCTAAACTAAAAGCACTTGAGCCTGCAGGTTTGTACAATTCCTATTTTGTGGAAATGCATGTTTACTCGTCTACCGGTGACAAAGAAAAATTTCTAAAAACTTTTCATGAGTTATTATCACAGCCAGAAGAGTTTTTAAGGCTAAGCGACCAAACATACCATACACTTTTAGGATTCGCCCCAATGTTTGATGAACTGGCACAATACTCGCCAATGCTCTATGAAAAACACACAGAATATCACGGCTATTCCTGTCGAGTTGAAAACAATATTGCAGTTTATTATTTCAATGATGGACAATTTGAAAAATCAGCAGAACACATAAAGCTGGCTATCGATGATGAATCAAAATGCGTCAACCAACAACTGGTACAGGTGTTGAAAAACGGAGGAGTACTGTAGTGAGCCTACGTATTTAAACTCACTGCAAGATAATTACGAGTATGAGCAGTAGTAATCGACGACTGATTTGACTTGTAATTTGAATGAGCTGTTCGCAGGAACTTCAAATGACTGACCGCCAGTGATTGTAATCCACTCATCAGCACCCGGCAACAAAACATCCATTTCGCCAGCTTGAATTTCCATCAACTCGTGCTGGTCGGTACCAAACTCAAAATCACCTGGCATCATAATGCCCAATGTTTTCTGTGTGCCGTCTGAGAATTTAACAACACGGCTTGTAACTTTTCCGTCAAAGTAAATATTGGCCGCTTTAACGACTTCTACATTTGTAAATGATGACATAAATCTCCTTATGTTTGATTAATAATATATTGTGCTAAGAGTGGCACAGGTCTTCCTGTAGCGCCTTTTTTCGAACCGCTGACCCATGCAGTGCCAGCAATATCCAAATGCGCCCAACGATATTCTTTGGTGAAGCGCGATAAGAAACAAGCAGCTGTTACAGAGCCAGCCTCTTTGCCGCCAATATTAGCCATATCGGCAAAATTAGATTTGAGTAATTCATCGTACTCATCATCCAGTGGTAATTGCCAAACCGTATCCAATGCAGAATTTCCTGCTGCATTTAAATCATCGACAAGGCCTTGGTCGTTCGCCATAACACCCGAATGATGTTTGCCGAGAGCAACGATCACGGCACCGGTAAGCGTGGCAATATCGATAACCACTTCTGGATTGAATTTCTCACAATAGGTTAATGCGTCGCAAAGAATAAGTCGGCCTTCTGCGTCCGTGTTTAGAATTTCAATGGTTTGACCAGACATGCTTTTGACCACATCGCCTGGCTTAGAGGCATTGTGCGCAGGCATGTTTTCAACCGTCGGTACAACAACAGTCAAATTCACTGCTAAATTCATCTCAACCACAGCGCGCATAACACCCAATACTGATGCAGCGCCGCACATGTCATACTTCATTTCATCCATGCCCCCGCCTGGCTTTAATGAAATACCGCCAGTGTCAAAAGTAACGCCCTTTCCAACCAATACAATTGGTTTAGCGTCACCGGCATTATTGTAACTCAAGCTAATTAGCTTGCCCGGCTCTGAAGAGCCTTGTGATACTGATAGCAGAGAATGCATGCCCAAAGAAGCCATGTCAGACTCTTCCAAAACTTCACACTCAAGATTGTGGATTTTCGCCAATGACTCTGCAGTCTCTGCCAAATAACTTGGCGTGCAAATATTTGGCGGCATATCGCCCAACTCGCGAGTCAACGCCATACCGTTGGCAATGGCTAGGCCTTGGTTTAGCGCAGTACTATCTTTTGAAGCTGAGTGCACGCTCACCAATTCTAATGTGTTGTTGTTTTCCTTTTCGATGCCGTACTTATTAACTTGATAGCTTGCGTTGTGCAAAATTCTGGCAATTGTTTGTTGAGTCCACGCCTCATCTTGTCCATCCACATCAATACTAGGTAAAGAAGCACTTTTTACTTTAAAAGAGCGCAGTTCTGATGACAATGCGTTAATCGCTTTGGCGAAACTTTTTCCAGTCAGTGGCGATTCACCTAGTCCAACCACAATCACTCTACCGGCTTGAAAGCCTTGCACTCGACTGAGTACAATCGTTTTTCCGTTCTTGGCTTCGAATTGATTTAACTCTAGCAATTGCGACAAATCGCTGTTTTCTTGCGACTCACCTTCAAATGCAAATACAACGGCACAATCACCTTCAAATAGTTCTACAGCTTGTTGTGTTAAGGAGAATTCCATCATTTTTCCTGACAAATTTTAAAGACGATATTTTACCAAAAAAACGGTAAAATTTAGTTCTTTAATCACGCGTCCTTGCCATGCATAAAGCGCTTTTATTAATTTTTGTACTCCTGTCAAACGCTGCCCATGCCAATATCGAAGCGGTGATGAAGCGACTGCTACCCTATTTTCCTAGTCTGACCGCCGAACACGTCAACCCTTCGCAGCTCAACGGCTTTTATGAAGTCTTGGTGCAAACCCCTCAATACGAAATACTCTACATCTCTGATGACGGACGCTTTATTATTCAAGGAGAGGTAACCGATCTAGTTACCAGAACCAGTCTTTCCAGTAACCGACTGACCATTATTAAAAAGAAAATACTCGACAACATTGACGAGGCAGACAAAATTATTTTTAAGGCGGAAAACGAACAATACGTCATTCATGTTTTTACCGACGTCGATTGCCCTTATTGCACTAAGTTGCACGCCAACATGGCTGAAATGAATGCACTCGGCATTACAGTTAAGTATCTAGCCGCGCCGCTGGCCCAACTACATCCTCAGGCGCAAAGTAAAATGGAGAAGATTTGGTGTGCAGAAGATAGAAGAAAGGCGATTCACGACTACAAGACTAGGCGAGTTATTCCAAGAAGCGAGCAATGCGACAACCCTGTAGCCGAGCAATTGGCCATTTCTCAGCATTTAGGTGTTAACGGTACGCCGTCTATCTTCTTTGAAAATGGCACCAACTTGCCAGGTTATCAAGACCCGCAGACGCTACTGCAAACCATCAAGCAAAAACTTGCACAATAAGACAAATCCCAGAGCTATTGCGCTTCAAGCAATCTGCTCGGTAGTCCTTAACAAGCGCTCGCTCTCTGATGTTGAATTTCCATTGGACGCACCAGATTTGCCTTTTGCCAAATCGCTTATTTATGGCACTCTGAGGTTTTATCACCATCTAAACGATATTGTCACCCCGCGCATTCACAACCCTCTTGAGAAGAAAAACTTAGACTTGCACTGCCTACTATTATTGGGGGCATACCAGCTGTTGCATTCAACAACACCAACGCATGCAGCAATTAACGAAACGGTTGCGGTCGCCGATATCATTGACAAGAGCTGGGCAAAAGGTTTTATTAACGCCATCCTTAGAGGGGTAGATAGAGAGCGTGAAAAAATACTGGCTAGCGAGCACTTCTCTCACCCAACTTGGCTCAATAAAAAACTCAAACAAGATCACCTCGATCATTATCAAAACATCTTGAGAGAGAATAACAAACAAGCACCGATGACACTACGTGTTCACCCATCAATAACGCGTGAAGACTATCAAGTGCAATTAACAAATGTTGGTATTAACAGCAAACCCTGCCCTACTGCAAAACAAGCGCTCATCTTAAACGACGCGATCAATGTGTCTCAATTACCGGGTTTTTCCGAAGGCTCTTGTTATGTGCAAGACGCCTCTGCACAACTTGCGGCGCAAATTTTAGCGCCAGAGAGTGGTGAGCTCATACTGGATGCTTGCTGCGCACCAGGTGGTAAAACGACACATCTAGCCGAATTATGCACTGATGCGCATATTGTTGCCATTGATAGTGATCGGAGTCGACTGACAAGAGTAAAGGAAAACATTGAGCGTTTTCAGTTAAAAAATATCACTGTCAAGCAAGGTGATGCTCATGATAAAGCGTGGTGGGATGGGCAACTGTTTGATAAAATTTTACTAGACGCGCCTTGTTCGGCGACCGGCGTTATCCGCAGACACCCTGATATTAAGTTGCTTAGGAAACCTAGAGATATTACTCAACTGAGCGAAATTCAAGCATCGATTCTAGACAACCTTTGGGGCTGTTTAAAGCCAGGCGGGGCACTGTTATATGCAACTTGCTCAGTGCTCAAAAGTGAGAACGAGAAGCAGATAGTCCTCTTTTTAAAACGCACGAATGATGCCAAACACGAAGTGATTGACCTTGACTGGGGTATGGGTGAGGTTGGCAAGCAACAATTGCCAAGCCGTGAGTTTGACGGCTTCTATTACGCCAAACTCATTAAAACGAATTAAGAAAAATTACTTCTTTTCGTCTTCTAGGGCGATTTCCAGCACTTGATCGATCCATTTGACACGGATTATCTCTAGATTGCCTTTAATCTTATCCGGCACCTCAGAAAGCTCTCTTTCATTATCGTCCGGAATAATCACCGTTTTAATACCGCCACGTAAAGCTGCCAGTAATTTCTCCTTCAGCCCGCCAATCGGTGTGATTTCGCCTCTTAAAGTTATTTCACCCGTCATCGCAACATCGGCTTTAACCTTTCTTCCGGTAAGAACAGACACCAGCGCTGTGCACATCGCCGCACCGGCGCTTGGTCCATCTTTTGGCGTTGCACCATCGGGAACATGAATATGAATATCGAGCTTTTCATGAAAATCATCGGCAATATTGAGTGCTGCTGCGCGCGTTCGTGTCACCGACATCGCTGCCTGAATTGACTCCTTCATCACATCGCCCAGCTGACCTGTGTATTTAAGTTTGCCTTTGCCTTTATAAGTTGTCGCTTCAATTGTGAGCAAATCACCACCCACCGATGTCCACGCCAAGCCCGTGACTTCGCCCACTTGGTTATGCTCTTCAGCCAAGCCAAAGCGGAAAATCTTCATACCTAAGAATTTTGGCAGGCTTTTTGAATTAATAATCGCTCGCGCTTTGCGTTTTTTCATGGTGAATTCTTTCACCACTTTACGACAAATACTACCAATTTCACGATCCAAACCGCGAACGCCGGCCTCTCTCGTGTAATAACGAATAATATCCAAAATTGCAGAATCTTTAAAAGAAATTTCACTGCTTTTAACGCCGTTATTTTTCATTTGCTTGGCAATCAAATGGCGCTTAGCGATTTGTAATTTTTCGTCTTCGGTATAACCCGAAAGCTGGATAATTTCCATCCGATCCAAAAGCGCTTGGGGCAAATCATAGGTGTTGGCAGTGGCGACAAACATCACCTGCGAAAGATCGTAATCGACTTCTAAATAATGGTCATTAAAAGTGTGGTTTTGTTCAGGATCCAACACTTCAAGCATTGCTGAAGCTGGATCGCCTCTAAAGTCGGATGCCATTTTATCGATTTCATCCAACAAAAACAATGGGTTTTTCACCTGCACTTTTTGCATTTTTTGCACAATCGAGCCCGGCATTGCACCAATATAAGTCCTTCTGTGGCCACGAATTTCAGCTTCATCCCTAACGCCGCCTAACGCCATACGCACATACTTACGATTCACCGCTTTGGCAATCGACTCGCCCAAAGAAGTTTTACCCACGCCTGGAGGACCCACTAAACAAAGAATATTGGCTTTGTTATTGGTGACACGAGTTTGTACCGCTAAATGCTCTAATATGCGCTCTTTAACTTTGTTTAAGCCATAGTGATCACCATCTAGGATTTTCTGCGCCTTTTTAAGGTCCTGGTTAATGCGTGTTTTTTTGCTCCAAGGTACAGTGCAAAGGTTTTCAATATACGTTCTGATGATGGAGGCATCAGAAGATTGCGATGACATGCGTTGTAATTTGTTCAACTCGCTCTGTGCTTTGGTTTTCGCTTCTTTTGGCATTTTCGCTTTGTTGATACTAAGCTGCAATTCCTCAAGCTCGGTCTCATCATCAAGCGTGCCTAATTCTTTTTGAATGGACTTCATTTGCTCATTCAAATAATAGTCCCTTTGATTGGACTCCATTTGTTTACGAACTCGAGACTGAATTTTCTGTTCAGCGCCTAACACATCCAGTTCGCCTTCCAAAATTGCTAGGATTTTTTCCAGCCTATCTTTGGCAAGCGTACCTTCTAGTAGGGCTTGCTTTTCTTCAACTTTTAAATTTAGATTGGCGATAATAACGTCACTAAAACGCTCAGGATCGGTAATTTCTTTAAGGACTTTGTAGGCCTCTTCGGGGATTTTTTTACTGAGCTTGATGTAATTCTCGAACTTCTCCAAAGCAAGACGCATCATCGCTTTGATTTCGGTATTGTCTTCAACGGCCAAACTGCAATCGCTCAGGCGAACTTCAGTGTGCTCGTCGACTTCGATAAATTCTTCAATTTTGGCGCGCTTAACGCCTTCAACCAACACCTTAATGGTGCCGTCGGGTAGTTTCAACAATTGCAAGATGGTCGCCAATGTGCCAACCATATGAAGGTCTTCATTGCTCGGCTCTTCGATTGACTCGTCTTTTTGGGTGACTAGAAAGACATGTTTGTCCGATTCCATTGCCTGAGTAATCGCATTAACGGATGACTTTCTGCCAATGAAAAGTGGGATAACGGTATGTGGAAAAACAACAACATCTCTCAGTGGCAACAGTGGCACTGATTGCTTTTCTAAGTCAATTGACTTTGTGGTGTCTTCTGTTCCCATAGTAGTGAAACGCCTTGCTTGTCTAGTAATCTCTTTAGATAGTGTCGTGTGACGTTAATTTCAAGTAGCCACTGCCCAAATTCATTCATTTTTTCTTCATGAATAAAACCAACATTGTATATTTCACTACGAATATAGGCCGACTGGACTTCCAATTGGATGCTGGCACGAGTCATCATACCACTTAGACGTTGTGCTAACGCCTGATAAAGCAAATCAACACCCTCACCAGTATGCGCTGAAAGCCATACCCTTATTGCGTTTCCTTCATTATCGTAATCGATTCTTGGCGCACAACTTTCAACAGCATCAATCTTGTTCATAACAATGATACTCGGAATTTTATCGGCATCAATTTGCCTAATAATGTCTTCGACTTGTTCAATCTTATCGCGATTGTGCGCGTCAGCAGCATCTACTACATGCAGAAGCACATTGGATTGACTGGTCTCTTCAAGAGTGGATTTAAAGGCGGCAACCAAATCATGAGGTAAATCTTGAATAAATCCAACCGTGTCGGCAATCACAGCCTCGCCTGAAGCGGGCAAAATCACTCGACGAATGGTTGAGTCTAGTGTCGCAAATAACTTGTCATCAGCATAAACCTCGGCCTTGGTTAGTTGATTAAACAAAGTGGATTTTCCAGCGTTGGTATAGCCGGCAAGAGCAATCATGGGTAAGTCGTTTTTCGTTCTTGACTTGCGCCCCAATTCACGCTGCTTATCAACCTTCTCTAGGCGCTTATTAAGGTATTTAATACGCTGTCCAATGAGTCGCCTATCCGTCTCTAGCTGTGTCTCACCAGGGCCGCGCAGACCAATACCACCTTTTTGTCTTTCTAAGTGAGTCCAACCCCTAACAAGACGTGTGGAGAGATGCCTTAATTGCGCCAATTCCACTTGCAACTTACCCTCGAATGAGCGCGCCCTAAGAGAAAAAATATCCAAAATAAGGCCCGTTCTATCCATTACTTGGCATTGCAGTGATTTTTCTAAATTTCTCTCTTGTGAAGGGGAAAGCTCGGGTGAAAAGATCACCAAATCAATTTCATGATCTTGAACAAGTTCGCTCAATTCTTCGGCCTTTCCTTTGCCGATAAACAACTTCGCCGAAGCAAAGCTGCGCTTGACGGTTAAAGTTTGAATAATATTAAGACCGGAAGAGGTGGCGAGTTGCTCAAATTCTTCAACACCGTTGGCGATGTGTCTATTGCTGCTCAGTTCAATATAGACAAGTATCGTCCGCTCACCCTGACCAACTGCATCTTTTTGCCGATCAAATAACTCCGTCGCCATTACTGTCTAAGTAAAAGGAAAAAAGACAGCTTGATGATCAACTTGCCTTGCGCTTAGTGTCGGATTGCTGCTCGCTCATATGCAAAACAACGGGTTGTTTTTTACCCTCAACCACGGCCTTGTCAATAATGACTTCTTTGGCGTTTGTCATTGATGGCATTTCGTACATCGTATCTAACAACAAGTCCTCTAAGATGGCACGTAAACCTCTAGCACCAGTTTTTCTCTTAATGGCAAGTTTTGCAATCGCCGAAAGTGCCACTTTTCTAAAAGTCAGTTTCACTCCTTCCATCGCAAACACTTCTTGAAATTGCTTAATAACAGAATTTTTTGGCTTGGTGAGAATCTCAACCAACGCATCTTCATCCAGCTCGCTAAGAGAGGTATGCACCGCTAAACGACCCACCAATTCTGGAATCAAACCAAACTTAATTAAATCATCTGGCTCCAAAAGTGTAAATAGCTCCGTTAACGTTTTTTTGCTTTTCTCATCCTGTACATCGGCTGAAAAGCCAATGCCAGTTGCTTTTTCAACACGACGGTCAATCACTTTTTCAAGACCGTCAAAAGCGCCACCGCAAATAAATAGGATTTTTGAAGTATCAACATCAATGGTTTCTTGGTTCGGATGCTTTCTACCGCCTTGTGGCGGTACAGAAGCAATCGTGCCTTCAATTAACTTTAACATCGCTTGTTGCACACCTTCGCCAGAAACATCACGAGTAATTGACGGTGAATCTGAACGACGAGAGATTTTATCGATCTCGTCAATAAAAATAAT
>LWDU01036176.1_pt1 | contig 63722 bp, 40 predicted proteins | sample 727161 | NCBI WGS metagenome assembly LWDU01 (sample SAMN04566230, study PRJNA314399) | hydrothermal vent metagenome | isolation source: deep sea hydrothermal plume seawater | place: Mexico: Gulf of California, Guaymas Basin | collected 2004-07-11 | reverse complement strand
AGGCAGGCATTCGGTCGCTCCGTACGGCGTGTAGATGTCGGCGGCAGCAGGCAACGCCGTCATCATGCGTCGCAGGACATGATCGGGCACGGGAGCACCGGCCGACAGAATTCGTCGCAGCGTCGGCAATTGAATACTGTGCTCCTCGCAATAGCGACCGACGGTGTTCCACAGGGCGGGCGAACCAAAGGCCTGCGTGACACCGTTGTTATTGATAGCTTCCAGAATCTTAATCGGATCCACGTTGGCAGGTCGTGTCGGGTCCATATCGGGAATGACCGTCGTCACCTGCATCGCAATGTTAAACAGTGCAAACAGCGGAAACCCGGGCAGATCAATTTCACCGGGCTGGATATCGAATCGGTCCCGAATCAGATCAACCTGACCATCAAACATCCCGTGTTCGTATGACACGCCCTTCGGCGGTCCGGTGCTGCCGCTGGTGAAGATAATGGCCGCCTGATCCGTCGACATGGTCTGTGGCAGATTGATCGACGCATCGGCCCCCGCCCGCAACAGGTCGGCATAGGCCGGACAGCCGAACCGCCGCCTTTTGGGGCCCACGACAACATTGAAGCGAGCATTGCCATAACGTCGGAACTTCAGCTGCCGGACAAATTGAACGATGGGGATCGCGATAAAGCCGCTCGGTTCACACTGGTCAAGGCAGAGAAACACGTTGGCTTTTCCCATGCCCGGATCGATCATCGTGCAGACGGCTCCGGACCGAAACATGCCGAACGTCAGGGAGATCGATTCCAGCGAGGGCGGCACAAACATGGCCAACCGATCGCCGGGCTGCACTCCCATGCTGATCAGACCACGGGCAATGCAGTCGGCTTCATGATCCAGTTGTTCAAACGTCAACTGTGTGTAGGCAACTCGCCCCGCCTGATCACGTCCGTCTGGAAAAACGACCGCTCGCTGATGCGGCACCACTTCGGCGGAGGTTCGCAGTCGGTCGGCGATATTAAGAGGACGCTGCATTTGCGTACCAGGTTCCAATGTCTGGAGCATTTTCCGAATGGGCCTGCACACTCCCGATCGCGGAAGCCAGTGTTTTTCTTATCAGAACTCGTTGGCCGCGTGCACATCCGAGCGGATTCCGCCGTCGCGATTACGACCATGAGCGATGGCTGCACACTCTACGCGCTTCCGGCGGAATGGCAAGTTGTGCAGTCCGGCACAGACGAATGCAGCAACGATTCGACTTTGGGCCGACTGACTGACTGGCGTGTGGAAAACCTGTAGGCGGTCTCGACCCTGCAGAAAACGTGCGAGTTTCAGGGGCCGACAATGTCTCACTTGACCGTCCCGATACGTGAGCAGGGGCGGTCGACTGACGCAAGGCCGCGCTGGCCCGTTTCGCGGTTCAATATATTATTCGCGATGATCAAGAAACCCTGCGAAACAGACTGTCCGCAGCAAGACCGACACGGTAACTAACGCCAGAATAGGAGAGTAACACGGGAGAATTCACAAGGATGCAGACGATGTACACGGTGGCTTTTTGCGTTCCAGCGATTGGTGCTGTCGGACTCGCGTTCAGCGCGTACCGATACTGGTGGGTGGTCGGACAGGATTCCGGCACCGAACAAATGCAGCAGATCGCGGCTCACATTCTTCGCGGAGCCATGGCGTTTCTGAAGGCGGAGTACTCCGTCCTGCTGGTCTTTCTACTGGTCGTCGGCGGGTTGCTGTACGCGTCCGGCTCTCAGGAGCACTCCCATCCCCTCATTGCGATGTCGTTTGCCGTAGGGGCGGTGTTTTCCGGCCTGGCGGGATTTCTGGGAATGCGAATCGCCACGCAGGCGAACGTCCGCACGGCTCATGCGGCCAGAACAGGGCTGGCACCGGCCTTGAAGCTGGCCTTCAGCGGCGGCAGCGTCATGGGACTGGCCGTTGTCGGACTGGGCGTTATCGGACTGGGCGGCCTGTTCATATTCTACTCGACGAAATTTGGAATTCAGGACGGTGGACTGGCTCGCACCATTAACGTTTTGACCGGATTCTCCTTTGGAGCATCTTCAGTCGCGCTGTTTGCAAGACTCGGTGGTGGTATTTATACGAAGGCCGCTGACGTCGGTGCCGACCTCGTGGGTAAAGTTGAGGCGGGGATCCCGGAAGATCATCCTCTTAATCCAGCCACGATCGCGGATAACGTCGGCGACAACGTCGGTGATGTCGCCGGCATGGGAGCGGACCTGTTTGAAAGCTACGTCGGCTCCATTATCGGTGCGATGGTATTGGGGGCCTTGTACGCGCCGCTGCCTGAGTTTTCTGGCTATCGGGACGGCTATATGGAGGGTCTTTCCGCCGTCATGCTGCCGTTGTTCCTGGCAGCTGCCGGAGTCCTTGCGTCAGTGGTTGGCACATTCTTTGTCAACGCAGACGAATCCACCAGTCCACAAAAAGCATTGAACCGCGGTGAACTGGTCGCTGCCGGCTTCATGCTGCTGGCCAGTCTGGCCATCATTATGGGCGTCATGCCGGAAACATGGACGTTTGCCGGCCGGGAACTCGGCCGCGTAGGTGTCTTTATGGCGACACTGATTGGTCTTGGCTGCGGTCTGCTGATTGGAGTTGTCACGGAATACTACACCGGAAGTAACGGGAAGCCGGTCCGGGAAATTGCCGAACAGTCGGTGACTGGAGCGGCCACGAACATCATTGCCGGCCTGGGCGTCGGAATGCTGTCGACCGCAATTCCCATCGTGCTGATTGCGGCAGCCATCATCGGTGCTCACCACTTTGCCGGGCTGTACGGCATCGCCATCGCCGCTGTGGGAATGCTTTCCAATACAGGAATCCAGTTGGCTGTGGATGCCTATGGACCGATCGCTGACAACGAAGGTGGCATCGCCGAAATGACCAGCCTGCCTCCGGAAGTCAGAAAACGAACGGACGAACTGGACGCGGTGGGAAACACGACAGCCGCCATCGGCAAAGGCTTTGCCATCGGTTCGGCAGCGCTGACAGCACTGGCGTTGTTCGCTGCGTACATGGCAACCGCTCGTTTGACATCGATCGATATCGCTCAGCCAGTCGTGATGGCCGGGCTGTTGCTGGGTGCGATGGTACCGTTCCTGTTTTCCGCACTTGCGATGCAGGCTGTTGGCCGAGCCGCTCGAATGATGATCAACGAAGTGCGACGGCAGTTCGCCGACATTCCCGAACTGAAGCTTGGCTTGGCAGCCTGCGTCAGAAACGAAGACATTCTTCAGGAAGACTGGTCCGAAGCAGACGCTCAGATATTCGCGAACGCCATGGAAAAAGTTGAGTACGACAAGTGTATTGCCATCTCGACGCGGGCGTCACTGAAGGAAATGGTGCTGCCTGGCCTGCTGGCGATTGTCGCACCGATTCTGACAGGGTTTTTGGGCGGTGCGGAAATGCTTGGCGGGCTGCTGGCAGGTGTCACTGTCAGCGGGGTTCTACTGGCCATCTTTCAATCCAACGCCGGCGGTGCGTGGGACAATGCCAAGAAGTTGATCGAAGGCGGCATCACGGTCGATGGTCAAACGTTCGGCAAAGGCAGCGACGCTCACAACGCATCAGTCGTCGGTGATACCGTCGGCGATCCGTTCAAAGACACCTCGGGCCCGTCGTTGAATATCCTTCTGAAGCTTGTTTCTGTGACAGCTCTGGTCATTGCACCATGGCTGGTCTGACCCTGCAAAAAAGAAGGCTTCGCCTGTCGCATGACAGACGAAGCCTTTGATAAGTTGGCTCGCAAATAAGTTTGAGAAGTACGCTTTAGTCATCTCCGTATGAATGTACGAGCACCGTCCGGAACTTCCGATTCGTCAAGATGAATGTTTCTGCAATCTGCAGAAGTAAGATCGACACAAACCGGCATGCCAACCTGAGTGCAGAGTAGCAGTCGCCGTACCATTTGTGGACTAAAATTGTTGTTTTTTGAAAATACTTCCAACACGTTGAAAACGGGCCCCTTTCTGACAGCATCCGTGAAGCTTGCACCGCGATCCAGCCTCCCGCGCGTTTCCTGAACTGTTGTATTCTGCAACGCCTGCGTGCACATCCCGTCGCAGCTGGCAACACGATGACAGCGTGAGTGATCCCCGCCACGACAAGCCTGAGATATCCAGCAGCGAACGGATTCTCTAAGATTCCGGCAGGCGATACCTCGGCCCAGACGCTGTTGCTTCGATCACCTGAAGAGGCAAGGACGCTTCTCCATGAAAATTCGCAATTCACTCGCAAACTGGCTTGTTGCCCGAATTGGCACATGGTTCTTACGGGCATTGTTTCTGACCGTGCGTGTCGAGCACCATAAAGTTGCCGTAGACGGGACGCCCTACGGGCGAGCCACAGGAACGACACGGTTTTGCTTCTGCATGTGGCACGACGCGATTGTTGCTGCGGTGTACTCACTGAAAACGCACAAACTTGCGGGTCTGATCAGTCGACATCAGGATGGTGGTTACCTTGCCCATGCGGTGAAGCTCGCGGGAATCACTCCGGTGCGAGGCTCCGCGAGTCGCGGTGGAGCGCAGGCGACAAAGCAGTTGATCGATCAGCCCGATCTTCACGTCTGCATCACGCCTGATGGTCCGCGAGGACCACGACGAGTCATGAAGGATGGGATCGTCTATCTGTCTTCACGTACCGGGCGACCGGTCGTCCCGACGACTCTGACGGGTGACAGCTACTGGTCGATTCCCGGTGGCTGGTCGGACATGATGCTTCCCAAGCCATTCTCAAAGATGATCCTGCTCGCAGGGGATCCCATTGAAGTCCGTCCGGATCTGACTCGCGAACAGATTTCTGAAGTCGCTGAGAAAATCCAAAAGGAGATGGACCGTCTCGACCTGCTCGGTCAACGATTGATCCGAGGCGACAATTCGGTTCTTGAACTGCTTGGCCGGATCGACGTGTATCCGGATGACGCGATTCCGGCGGCCGGACCTCCGGCAGCCACGAACGCTGATGAACCAGGCAACTCAGACAACTCAGCGGATGTTCGTCGCGTTGCCTGAAAAACGGTGAGCGTGATACGATCTGCGGTCAGCGCCGGAACCGTGGAATCGCGATTCGCACGGAGAACCGTGATCTGTTTACTTTCCACCGTAGTACGGGCAGCCTGCCTGCGATCACACGCCTCAGGCGGACAGCCTGCACGATAACGTGCGTCGGAATCAGGGGACTGACGTCCCCCGCTCGCCTGATCACCAGGCGAGTCAGGCACGGTAAGTTCCATCCCGACGTTACGACTGCGCCGTCTGCAGGGCCTGATCGAGATCGGCGACGATATACCATTTCGGGCGGAATGCCGCTGGCGGCCTGCTGCTCTTCAGTCATCTGAGAGTGCGTGGTCGTGGCAGGATGAATGGCCAGACTCTTGGCATCTCCCACGTTGGCCAGATGCGAAAACATTTGTAGCGCTTCAATGAATCGGCTACCGGCCGCTGCTCCGCCCTTGATACCGAAGATGACCATCGAGCCACCCTTTCCACCGAGATACTTCTGCGCCTTTTCATAATTCGAATCACCTTCCAGACCAGGATATCGCACCCACTCGACGGCGGAATGGCTTTGCAGATGCGTTGCGACGGCCCGGGAATTCTCACAGTGTCGTTCCATTCGTAACGGAAGCGTTTCGATGCCCTGCAGAAACATCCATGCGTTATCGGGCGAGATACAGGCTCCCAGGTTTCGCAACGGAATGACGCGCATGCGCATGATGTAGGCCAACGGAGCAAGATCACCGAGATCGTGTGCCCAGCGGATACCGTGATAACTGCTGTCCGGATCATTCATCAGCGGAACTTTTTTGCTTTTCCAGTCGAACGTTCCACTGTCAACGACAATGCCCCCAATACCGGTCCCGTGACCGCCCATCCACTTGGTAAGTGAATGCACCACGATGTCCGCGCCCTGTTCGATCGGTCGTTGCAATGCCGGAGTACTGAACGTGCTGTCGACAATCAGCGGCAGACCGTGGTCGTGAGCGATCTTCGCGATCGCTTCCAGATCGGAGATTTCCAATCCAGGATTTCTGACCGTTTCGCAAAACAGCGCCTTGGTCTTATCGTTGATCGCGGCAGCAAAGTTGTTGGGATCGACCGGATCCACGAAACGAGGCGTGATGCCAAACTGCGGCAGGATGTCGTTGAATTGCGTGAACGATCCGCCGTACAGATTGTTGGCAGATACAAACTCGTCGCCGGCCTGCATGATGTTGATCAGGCTGTAAAACACCCCACTGGTGCCAGCGCCCCGCTGCCACCGTCCAGCTGAGCGACTCGTTGTTCAAGCACATCGTGCGTCGGATTCATCAGCCGCGTGTAAACATTGCCCAGTTCCTTCAGTGCGAACAGGTCGGCCGCGTGCTGAGTGCTGTTAAACACATACGAGCTGGTCCGATGCAGCGTGACGCCGCGAGAGTTGGTGACAGGATCCGGCTGCGCGCCGCCGCCGCCGTGAAGGCACGTTGTTTCAAACTTCATTAACTTCGGTCTTTCATTCGTGTGGAAGGTAATCGCGAATGATGGTTTTGTAACAGCGTCCATCAACGACAGTCGCTGCTGTTTTTGGCAACGATGTCGGCGCTGTAGTTCCCCACTTCATCAGGAACGAACATGTTCTGCAACCACGCGGTGAAAAAACTGTACTGATCTGCAGCCTGGCTGTGAAGGAAACCGGTCGAACAGACACATGCGATCAGATTCCCGGCGAATGGTGCTGATTGTTCCGAGTGACGCGGACTGACGACACGGACTGTGCAGCTATCGTATTCCGCAGAAATGGGAGAGTTGAACATCGCAGTGCAGTTCTTGAGACGATGGCACCAGGAAGACGATAGGAAGGCATCGGTATCAGAGTTATTATTTGACGCAAACTCCTGAATGCTGTTTTCGGATCGCCGGACGCTGGTTTTGAAAAGTGCCGAATCAATGAAGTTTTCAAGCAGTATGTGGTTGGTCCTGGTCATCTGGTCGATGATGCCGGCGGATCGTGCGTCGGCACAGTTGTTTGGCCCCCGAAGTATTGGTCGAAACACTCGTGGACCGCAGGTGACGCCAATGGAATTAACAGGGGCGGTTGGAAGAAACCGACAATTTGTGGGGGGACAACGTGCGGCAAATGATTTTGTAGGAACTGACCGACGCGACGCAGCAGCTTTTGTCGGGAACGATCAGGCGACAAACGATGGTGATGTCACGGATTCAGTCACCGGGCTTCGTGAACAGGCAACAGTGAGAGTGAACCGGGCGCGCGTACGAAAGGCCACCGGACTCTATGCCGCGCGGCTTTCGCCCGCTTTTGCGACGCACCTCCCGAGTACTGGCGACTCTGCCGCCAGGCCTGAATTTTCCATTGCTCTCAATATTCTGAGTGAGCAGCAAGGGTTTCAGGTCAGTCATTCTCCCGCAGAGCGGTCCGCGGTTTTGACTGGTACCGTTCGGACAAAGCACGACCGACAGATCGCTGAGATTCTCGTGATGCTCGAACCCGGTCTTGAAAACGTAAAGAACGATCTGCAGGTGGTGCCGTGAGTGCCGCGGGCGGCGTCAGAATCGTTTCCTGATCTGCCGCAGGCACACGGTTTCGAACAGCGTTCTGTTCCGTTGAGATCATGTGAGAAATATCTCCGACGTCCTGCCTGGCAGCATCCAGGAGCAGCTCGTCGCCAGTAAACTCCTTAGCGGGATTGTTGAGATTCCTCTCAATGAATCCCGGCGTCAAATGGATTTCGGACGTAGCCAATCCAGGATAGGATTTACGTTTCTCGTGCTTTGCCGTGCTCGTTTCAAATGAGACCTGCCGCACTCCATCTGCATTCGTGTCTGATGCAGACTCACCATTTGTGATCTTGCGAGACGCCAATCGCTCGGGCAGTGGCACGGCCCCGGCAAGAATGACTTTTGCTGGCGCTGACGTAGTTTCTGCACCGTTGCTGCCAACAAATCGAGCGACCACAGTCAACTCTTTCTGTGCCCCGCCAACGTCGTCCCACGGGATCCAGAAGCTATACGAATCACCAACTTTCGATTTGCTGTAGTGTTTCTGCAGATCTTCGGCCTTAAAGACATACTTGCGATTGGGTTTACGGTCGTCCGCCTGCTGTGAATCGTCCCAGACGTACACCGCAAGTGAACCATCCACGCGTACCGCTCGCTTCCCTTCAGACGGATAAAACATGATGCGTCCACCACAACCGCGCACACCCTTCTGGCCGGCCTGGTGCAATACGGTGTCTGACCAGACCGGAATGACCTGGTGAGGCGTAACAAACTCGGGCTTCTCGTCCAGCCAGCTCGCTGGCAAACCTGTCAGTGTTGTACAGCCTGCCCCCAAAGTGATGAAGCACACCAACAGGGTCATGCAAAGAGCATTTACGCGAAGACAGTCACGGAAAATCAATTGCGTCATCGGTCTGTCCCCCGCGCCCAGCCGAACCATCGTCTTTTTCTGCCAACTGTTTCTTCCGGGATCTTCTGCGTTGTCAACTCCGCCGGCATTTCTGATTCCGTGAAAGCGCGGGCGACGGTTTCCGACGCCGGGGACTCTTTGCTGAAGGAGGCATTCGTGACTCCGTTCGTATCCGCGGAAACCTTAAGGCTTCCCAAGGGGCCGGAAGGAGGCATCTCTGATGGCACCGTCAGTGGCGTGCCTGGCAGCACAGGGTTGATCATGTTCGTATCCGGCGTCGGTGTCAGATCGGTGCCGTGTGGATGAACGTCAGGAGATTCGTCGGGATAGATGATTGGCACGCCGCCATCATCCATTGTGCCGTAGCCGGAAGGCCCCGGCCCCAGCCACTCGAAAATGTCGGATGACACCCACGACATGCGCGACATTTCGACCTGCTTCAGGTACTCGGCTTCGCTTTTTCCCAGAATAACGTGCGGCGTCAGAATGATCAGCAGCTCTTTTCGAACGTTGGTGTATCCATCGTAGCGAAACAGTCTGCCCAGAAGCGGAAGATCACCCAGCCATGGAACCTTCTTAGTGAGGGACTCGCTGCCGGTCGTGATCAGTCCACCGATGACAATCGTCTGCCCGCTGGCTGCGCTGACCGTGGTTTGAACGGTCGTCACGTCTACGCGTGGTGAACGAACGATGGCCCCGTCGGCAGACACCGAAATCGGAATGCCATCGCTTTCCTTCCCGACCTTGGATTTTTCGGCATCAACCTCCATGACGACATTGCCATCCGGACTGATGCGTGGTGTCACGCCCAGAAGCAGTCCGACGTCTTCCATTTCCACACTGTTGATCTGGCCGAATTGTGTGATTGAACTACTCACCACACGCGGCACGCGCTGACCGACCTGAATGAACGCCATCTGATTGTCCAGCGTCACAATCTGTGGACGACTCAGCACTTCCATGCTGCCGGACTGGTCAAGAGCTCGCAGCAGCACACTGACATTTTCGCTGCTGGCAGACAGCACGAGTCCGCCATATTCCAGATCGCTGTTTATTCGCCCGAGACTGAAATGCGACAGGGCCTGGCCAGCCGCATTTCCGGCTGATCCCGTAGATAAAGTACTGCCACTGTTGCCGAATGGATTGTTGTTGAAGTCGAACCCCGGCGTGTTGGTTGCACCGATAATGTTGTCTGTTGTCGTCGTGACAGCAGGGTTCCCTTTTGAAGTGGTGACAGTTGTCGTCAACAGATCGCCAATCAGACTTCTGTCAAACAACAGGCTGTCCTGCAGTCCGATTTCAACTCCAAATTCATGGAAGTTGTTCAGGTCCACTTCTGCCAGAATCACCTGAATCATCACCTGCGGCGGTTGGTCATCCAGATCTTCAACCAGCTCCATGATTTGCTCAAAGTAACGTGGGGTCGCACTGATGATCAGTGAATTACGTACCGGTTCGGGAACGACGATGACTTCCTGTTCAATTTGTTGAAACGGATTCTGCCGGCCAGGCGCTGCCTGACTGACGATCCGCTCGCTGCGCAGAAAGTCATTGACAGCCCGAGCGACATCCATTGCCGGAGAATTCTTCAACCGGTAAACGTGATTGACGCGTTCCTGAGATTCCGTCTGATCAAGTCGCAGCAACAATGCTTCGATGATTCGCAGGTCACCTGCCGTACCGGTTGCCACAATCGTATTGGTGCGAACGTCGACGGAGAATCGAACGGGAACCAGAGACGATTCGCCTTCAGCAGTCGCCAGTTGAGGCACGGTCGATGTGCTTGCCGCCTCGGGAAACAATGATCGCAGTACTGTCACCAGGTCGCTGGCGTCGCTGTTGGTCACCTGAAAGACCTTGATCTGAGCGGACGCGGCTGGTGATTCGTCCAGTTGTTCAATCAAGCGTTCGATCAGTGGAAGGCTTTCTTCCGGACCACTGATGAAAATGCTGTTTGTTCTGGGATCCGGAGTGAGCGTCACATCGTCCAGGAGTCCGGATGCGATCACCTTTTCTCCGTTCGGCTGCACCAGCACCATTTCAAGAGCTGCGGATCTGCCGCTGCCTCCACCACCTCGGGCCGCAGTGATCGCAGAGGTGATCGTGGCTGCGACGTCAGCTGCAAGCGAGTTTTTCAGTCGTACCATTCGGGCCTGATTCACAGAGGCGGCGGAACTGACGTCCAGCCGTTGAATGAGCTGGGAGACCTCTTCCATATCTCGCGGTGAACCGTTAACAATAATACTGTTAGTCCGTGGATTTGCGGTTACGTTGACATCGGGGGCCAGCCCGCCGCGACCGTTCAGAAACTCCTCAAGCAGTTCGCTGACCTCAGCCGCAGGAGCGTGTTTCAACGAGAACACCTGCATCTGTGTACTGGGATTCACCGATCGATCGAGTTGTTCAATTAGTTTTCTGGCCGCATTAACGGCTTCACCCCAGCCGATCAGCAGCAGGGCATTCGGTTTGACAAGTGGCGTAATGGCGATTCGGCCCTGAAGCGGTCCGGTGAGGTCATCCAACACGTCTTCGATCAATTCGTTAAGGGCTTCCCCTTTGACGTGACGCAGAAAGTAGACTTCGATTTCCGGAGCAGTTTCGTCGCTAAGCCGTTCGATTTCCTGAATGATTCTGACCAGTTCGTCCACGTCGGGGTCACGTCCGCGCAGGATAAGCACGTCCAGATCCGGAAGAGGTTGCACATCGACGTCCGATGATGGGCGCCGCAGTCCTTTGTCATTGTCGTGGCCGCCATCCGGATTCGCCTGAACCGGATTTCCAGAGGACTGAACCTGCACGAATCCCGCCGGACGAATCATCGACAGGCGACGATCAGACAGCGAACCCTGAACTCTCTCCAGCTGTGCGCCGGGTTGTGACGACTCACGCCACACCCTGATTGCTCGATTCAGTACCTCAGGACTCACATTTCGAATTGGAACAAACCGAATACCTTCTTCTGAGCTTCTGTTCTGAGAATCCTCAAACCGGTTCATGAGCGACACGAACTGGTTCACCAGGTTCTGATCACCATCAAGCTGGCAGACATCGTTGTCTGTGTTGAAAACGATCGAAATACTCAAGTCACCTGCGACACATCGAAATCGATTGTCGCCGAGGTCGAAGAGTTTCTGTTTAAGCAGCTTTTTGAAGGCCTGCAGACACTGTCCGGCAGTAATGTGTCTCAGCTGATATTCCCGTGACGCCGATTTCTCTGCGGCTGAAATGATCGCGCTTCGAGGAAACAGAACTGACGGATCTGCCACTTCAATTGATGGCGAGCTCTGTTCTGACGGCCAGTTGAGCGGCCCGCTGTTTGACGATTGCTGCACTGTTTGCGTGTCATTTGACTGCATCTGCCGGAGCGCCTGTTCCAACAGACGGTGATTACCGTCAGAGGTGACGACAATGACCTGGCCTCGGTCCCGATCCACCGTCACACGAGCATTCCGGCCGACCAGCTGTTGAATCAGCTGCAACTCCTGATTCACCTGCGATCGACGAATCCGGTACGTTTTCAGAACTCCCGGCTTGTCGTTCTGTTGCGTTGACGAACTCCGTTGGTCAACCTGTTGGATCAGTTGCGCGGTCAGTTGGTGAACAGCATCGGCCCCGGACACAACAAGCTGATGCTTTTCCGCGTCAGCGATGACCCGGACGGCGTTCGCATCCTCACCCAGCAACTCGGTCAGCATCCGCTGCACCTCGCCAGGTTCGACATATTGCAACGAATAGACCTTTAGCTGACCATTCGCCCATTGCGCACGCGCGTTGGGCAGCAGCAGAAAGAATACCATCGCAACGGTAATTATGGATTTGCACAGTGCCTTCATGGACACATTCTGATGTAGGAAAATGCTTACAGAGACGTCGTCAATGCACACAATCTGAGGTTCAGCGTCTCATGATCACCTGCAGAACGCCGAGCGTATGCCGCAAAGAACGCGGGCACAACGTGCAAACAGCACCAACCGCTCCGGCTGACCTGGACAGGTGAGGGGGAATGTTTGTTTCCGGCGATTCCTGCAACTGCCGCTGCAGAATGCTCTGATATCTGCAGGCCAGGGCGCACGATTTGCGTGAAGACAGGTTTCAGGCTAATGCCGGCTTCGCGCCGCCGACGAGTTCCGGACGGCGCGGAGGCAATCTGCCCCCAATCGGGACACGTACGAACGTCAGGAGCCGGATGTCACTTCAGCATCCGCGAAACTCTGCCCAATATCCATCTTCAGCAGTTGATCACCAGACTCAATCACGACGGATTTTTCGGTGACCGTCACGACTCGGCCACTGATTGCGGTTGTTTCGAAATCTGCACCGGCTGACAATTTGTGAACCTTGTCATCGATCTGTTCGGTGATCCACGCAGTGGGTTCGCCATTACGGTACGTCACGGCACTTAGAATGGTCAGCTTCATGGGATCTTTGGTGTCGATGCCGATACCGAAGATGTTGTCGCGGGCGATGACGTCATAATCGTGACGGTCTGTTGATGCCAGATAACGGGATTCGCCCGTGTTCAGTGACATTTCTCTTGTGCCCGGAATTATCAGAGCTTCCACGCCCATCGACAGGTCAAACTGACCAGTCGTCCCGACAGGTGTTAATCTCAACGAAATAATGCGCTGCAGCTGATTCGATTTTTCGACGCTGAAGAGAGCCGACGTAATTTCGTTCAGGCTGCCTCGAGCCTGTACGGTGAAGGGCATTGCCCGATACAGGCCGCGACGATTAGCAGGCGACCCGGAATCCACCGTCGCGTTTCTAAGTTTGGCTGAACGGACCGTCTCCAACAGCCAGTTGCGATACAACGAACGAGCTGTCTCGGTGTCGGACGGCAGAGACTTCTTCTGCCATCTTTCAATTTTCTGACCGGCTACGCGGCCGTCCGCCAGCAGTTTTTCCTGCTTGCTAATGTCTTCCAGCAACTCACGGTTCTCGCCCTGCAGTTCGCGTAACGGTCCCTGGATCATGGACGAGATCACGTAGTCGCCGCCCCGCAGGACGGCCATCAACGCCAGGACGCCAAGCATAACCTGTTGTCGAGTCACCTTCATGGCTTCCCTCCGTTTGCCTGCGGCATCGAGGTGGAGGATTTCTTTTTCGAGTTCGCTGTATCTCCAGCCCCGTTGCCGGATGCAACAACAGATGTTGGCTCATTTTTCAAACGCTCAGGGGCCGCGGCAAGATGGCTCGTATAGTCCTTCTGCTGTCGACTCGCTGTTCGAATGGTGGTCTGAAAACTCCAGACGCTTTTCTTGCCGTCTTTGACCTCGCGAATCCCAGGCGTCCGAACTCGGTGATATTGGTCTCGCAGACTTTCTTCCATCTTCCCAATCGCGGCCGGAGAACTGCTGGTCCCCCGAAAGGAAACAACAGACGCAGAACCGGAAGGGCCGGCTGAAAACTGCTGCACGGCCAGTTCTGAGCTGGAAGGCATGCGAATGGTGAGATCTCGCAACTCATCCAGCCAGCTCATTCGTGACGATTCCCAGGCCGTCAGGACTTTGGCAAGGTTGCGTTTTGACCGGGTTTTCCTGACCAGCTCATCCAGTTCTTTGACCCGTACGCGCAGTCTCGTGTTCTCTGTGGCGATTTCTGCAAACTGCGAATGAACAAAGTACCAGCCTCCTGCCACCAGCAGTGCGATCCCGGCCGCGATCGACAATACTCGCTTCCGTTTATTGACGGGTGGGGGTGGACGTTTGGGGTTCGCGAAATCCACTTCCGGCCGCATCCCCAGGGCTTCTTCCTTCAAGGCGGCAATCAACGGAGCATAGGCACCGACGGCGGCGTCCCCGGCATCTCCGTCCAGAAGCGAACGCGATGAAACTCTTCGAACTTCCGCGGAGAGCTGGTCATCGAGAGTATTAACCAGGATCGCAGCCTCGATTTCGGAACCGACGACGACCACGTCCGAGATTCCAATATCCTCTTCAATCTGACTGCCCGCAGAAATCAACGTTCGTTGCAGTTCAGAAGCGATGTACGCCGCCGCCTCTTCCCCGCGCATCGCGCGTCCCAGACGAATGGTTCGAGACAACCGGGGCAGACCATTCTGAACGATCAACACATGAGTCGACTCAGCCCCCTGACTCACCACCAGAGTTGCCGTCCGGTCTTCTTCAGCCTTACAGGTCGCGAAGATTCGCAGCGGCTGAGTAATCACAACGGCTCGAACTGTTGAACACCCTGACTTCTGTATAATGTCCTGAATCTGTTGCTGCTCCGTAACCGGCAGCGCCATGGCGCTGACAGTTCCTCCTCCGCTTTCGACAGACGGGTAGGACACAAAGTCGATCACACTGTCGTCAGAAACACCAGTCAACTGCCGCAGTGCCATGTTGCGTACAATTGTCGGCAACTCAGCGGCCGACGCTGGAGGAACTGAAAAAGTGACGGAATCGACGACACTACGATTTACACACAGCAACAGCGTCGCCTTGGTGGCCTTCAGCTCACGTACCAGAGAACATACTCGCTCCGCGATCGAAAGTTGCGCATCGTCAGTGCTTTCGTCCGGGTCAGGTTTTCGTTCCCCGGCCTCCAACACACGGACCGCGCCGTCCCGCTCCGCATTGCCAAGCACATAGCGGATAACACTCGAATTCCAGTTAATCGCAAGAAGCCTGGGCATAACATTGGGGGGTCGTCTGCAGTGCGAACCGTATCAAACACTTCGGGCACAGCGGGCATTACCGGTCTATTCAAAACCTTCGAATCGTTGTTCCAGTTCGCCCAACGAAACGGGCAATCCCCGTTCCGTAAGGTCCACCCAGTCTACTCGGCGCGGTGGGTCATTGGCAGCATCGATTGTGACTTTACGTCGCAGGAAAGGGCCGCCGATTCGGCGATACACAACAATCTCTGCCGAATGGACATCGCCACCCGTGGTGATGTGAGAATAAATCCTCCGGAACATTGGCAGGTCTGTTATCTGCCGGGTCAGAAGCCAGACCGTTGACGATCGTTCAGCGGCATCCAGAGTCATTCGCTGCTGAACAATCCGAGAAGCAATCGCCGGGTCACCAATGAGTGCACTCAGCACTGGCTCTGAGGCTGAATTGATATTAATGCGACCGGTCACCACATCGGAGAACACCGTTGTCGTACGTTCTTCCAGCAATCGAAACTGCTGAAGACTTTCCGGACTATCAAAGGTCAAAGGACTCTTCACAAGCTGTCCCTTTGTTGACCCCGATAGCGATGATGGCAGTTGCACGGACGAGCCAACCAGATCTGCCAGACTTAAGATCTGGTACAGGCTCGCAGCCGCATTATTCGTGGCGATGTCCGCCTCAAGTGGACCGACACCCGGCTCGGAGGATTCCATTGTGCCGTACATGCGAGCCAATCGAATGAAACGAGCGACTTCCGGGGAAAGAAATGTGCCGAGCTGCGATTCGAAGTCGTCCAGGCTGGCATGCGCATCGTCATTAATCGCAAGCCGTGGAAGTCCGCTGCCATTGATGTTCCGTTCGGCGCTGTGGATCGTAAGGTACGTGGTCCACGCCGTCGAATCCTGCACGTCCGACTGGCCCGATACTCCGAGAGCACCATAGAAATTCCCACGCCCCACGCCTTTGACGAATAACAGTTCCTCCATTGTGTCGGGCAGTGCATTGCGAGGACGGTACGGCTGGGCCAGACGTTGATAGTAATCCGCCTCTGCCCCAAACTGACGCGGCTGATCATCAGGATCGATCCAGTCCAGAATCGAGTCGGCAGCTTCGTCTGTCATTCCGGGAATCTGCATGAGCGCACGCGATCCGTCTCCGGGGTTGGCCAGTTCCCACTCCAGAACGCGTCCCAGATGCAGCTTTGCGGATTCGTTCTGCAGCCCAAACGTCAGTGATTGCTGCAAACTGTCGTCGAACAGATCTCCCATCGTGTCGTCATCAACAGTGGCCGTCGCAGCTGTCACGTCATCAGGGAGCCTGTGCAACACAGAAAACCGCCAGCTGTCGCTGCTGCCGACGCTCGTTAAAAACTCCCCACCGGACTCGCGAAACAGATCTATTGGAGGCACAACACGCGACTGAAACAGATTCGGATCGTCAGACAACGCCTCGGAATTCATCAGTGATGTGGCCTGTTGCTCGGTGATCGCCAACAGAAGTGTTTCGGCGCTGGCCATCGTTTGCTGAGCCTGAAGCAGGTCACCGTTGATTTTGGCCGCTTCGTATTCTGTCGTCATGTCGGCAAGAAATCCAAAACCAGCCAGGGCCAGCATGGCGACCAGCACAAGCACGACGATCAGCACCACGCCACGGCGAGCGCTTTGCTTTTGTGCTCCCTGCTGCCTGGTGAAGGCATACGGCAGAGCTTGACTCGCTATTTCCTGCCTGTTTCTCAGAACGTTCTTCATCATTGCAGAAACTCACCTGCAAAGTCGGGCGATTTCGCGTCGGTATCCCCGATGCTTCGTGTTGTATCCAGCAGAATAATCCGACTGAAAGTGCGTGGCACGATTCCTGCCCACGGATCTGAATCGACCGGTCGGGTGGGGACGCCTGCTGCATCCGTCGTCGAAAACGAACGGTCCAGTTCCTCCTTCAGAATACTGTCTGAATCCGTCAGCGCCGGACTGAGTTTTTCAAGCTCAGTCGCCGTTATCACATCCAGGGATATGCGAACAGCAGCAGGTAGAGTTTCCGCCCGACTCTCCGGCCAGTCCTGCACCCACGCCTGGCGATCAAAGTACTGAAAGCGGCAGCCGACAACTTCCGGAATCAGCTCGTAGCTCGGCGGCGACGAATTCTCCTGATCGTCGCGTGTGTCACGGATTGGATCGTTCTGAGGAAACAGCAGCGATTCCAGCGTCGATCGATCAATCGAAACATCGTCGGTCGAAAGACTTCGCTCCATAGTAGAACGCTGCGACCGCAGATCCATGAATTCCACAGCGTCTGACTGCAATCGATAGAGCCCGGATGGCAGCGATGAAATTCCTTCTGTCTGCCCAAACGGCTGCAGCTGGTAGACAACGGTCTGAAACTCGGCAACTTTGACGGCCATACCTTCCTGCAGAGTGTCAAGTTGCTGCGAACCGCCACCGAGTTCGCTGAGCAGGTCGATGCTCGACGGAGTTCTGAAGGCCTGTTGCGGAGGTCGTCGGATTGTCAAACGAATAGCCGTTGGCGATCCCCTTAATGTTATCCTGGCCGGTCCGTCGTAACTGCCTGTTTCAAGACCAGAGACATCAGGGAATGCGGTGAATTCTTCGAGATCGAATTCCATGGGCAACAGCCCCCCATCAACGCCGCTGCCAGATTGCAGCGATGACTGTTCGCCGGCCTTCAGCACGACGGCGGAAAGATCTTCCGACATAATCTGGAACAGCGAGCGAACTAACTGCTGTTCTGTTGTTTGAGATTGACCAGCGGTCAGGAGACTGTTGTACATGGACATCACTCCCCAGGCCACGGACATCAACGCCGCCACAAGGATCATCGCGATCAACATCTCGGCCAGCGTGTACCCACGGCGCGGCGGCGTCCCTGTCACGCGCGGCGTCCGGATCATTCCGAAACGAGACTGACAACAGAGGTATCGTCTGCCGCAGACGGCAACACCGTTGATCGTTTTTCCGACACAGAAACACCGATACATCATCGGAATCCTCCGGCTGGGGAAAACAGGTCTCCCGTCGAGTCACCGCTGGACATGGTATTGAAACGCACCCAGCGACTAAGCTGGAACTGCACGGGTCTTCGCAACGTCGACTCGGTCTGCGAAACCTGGACGGTAAGTCCGGTCAGTTTCGTTGAATCCTGCACCGATCCGATTCGCACGGAGTACAACCATCGGGGAGTTGCCCCGGAGGCAGACTCATCGACCATGCCTGTGAAGATGTCGCCGTCAATGCGATCTTCCAGTCCGCCGAATCCCGACACCGGTATTGGCTGAAGCGGAGCCTCTTCAATCGGTTCCATAGGCCGAAGTCCAAGCATGATTTCGTGCATCGTGTTCTCACACAATCGCTGAGCTTCCGATGCGAATTCCGCTTTATTGGCCTGAGTCCGTCCCATGCCGATAAGTCGAGACAGCACCACCACACTGCCCATCAGCAGCGCCGTCGCCAGGATGACTTCCATCAGACTAATGCCACGCCGCCCGCCACCTGAAAAACCAGAGCGTAACGCGGTGTATGGTGAGCCCACGCGTTTCATGGAGTTGCCTCAGCAGACAAACCAGCGGCACTATCTTCAGCTGTTGTGGAAACCTTACGAAACGGAGACGAATAACTAACGGCGGATGTCAGGCCGCGCACAGTCACCGTCACAACAAAATCGCGGCTGCCGTTTATTGTTACGATACTGTCTTCGCTGCGGCCATTGGGCCGAAAGGAGATTGACTGAGATCGAAGCAACTCGAAGCTGTCGGCGACGTCACCTGAGAATTCATCATTGAGGACACCAATCTCACTTTGTTCGGCGGGTGGCAGCGAGGCGGCAAAGGTAACGCCTTCAGGCAGCAACCCCTGCCGCAGAACAGAGGANNCGTCTGACCTGTGTGCAGGCCAAACGAAGGACCGTCATCACCAGCAGTGGTCGACTGCTGCAGCAGCAGCGATGTTCCCTTTCGCTCGATTGTCCAACGACGACCTCCGGCTTCGAACTGAAATACCAGCGGTACTCCCTCTCGAATCGCAAGCGACCGCGTTTTCGCGAGTGCCGCTCGCACCTGCCGAGCGCTGGAACGCAGACGGCTTTTGTCCAGTGGGCCCCGCAGAGAAGGCAGCGCGAAGGCTGCCATAGCGGCCATGATGGCCAGCACGATCAGCATCTCCATCAGCGAATATCCACCGCGCGCTGGAGCAGACGAACCGGAGGGGATACGGTTCGTCAGCTTCACGTTTCCGGCAGATCGGCGTGATTGGATTGAGCGCATGTTTGTTTTCATGAACCGACATCCATGTCATTCGTCGCTGATTGTCGGCAGAGCGTCAATCGATACGTTTTCGCAACCGACAGCGTATTACGCTGTCTTGTGGCCGCGGCGAACGTCGTTCACCTTGCGAGAGTCGCATTCCCACGAGCGCCACGACCACATCTTTCTGAAAACTGCTCTAGTGCGTGTCGCACGGACATGTAGCGTCTCTGGCGACAATTTCGCAGCTGAATAGTGGCGGAAATCGCCACGCTTCGGTGAAGTGCGCCCTAGCTTGCGCCACTTTCATCGCTCAGGTCTCCACCGTCACCGCTGGTGCCGTCACCGGTCCAGCTGACGACATCGTCATCAGTGTTTTCCTGACCGTCGGGGCCGAATGACCAGATGTCAGGCACATTGATTTTGTTGTGGGTCGCCGGAAATTCATAACGATAGCTGTTACCCCAGGGATCCTTCGGCAGCGTTTCGGTCTTAAGATACGGACCGTCCCAGTTGGTTCCGCTGCCGGAACTGCCTTCATCATCACCTTCCAGTTCAACGTCTTCTCCCCCTCCGGAATCACCTTCGCCCGAATCTGCAGCGGGAACGGCAACCAGAGCAGCAAGGCCCTGTTCGCTTGATGGAAAACGATTCATGTCGATGGCATATCGTTCCAGTGAGGACTGAAACATTCCGATCTGAGTCTTTACGGAATTAACGTCCGCCTTTGCTTTGCTGCCCAGAAGTCGCGGCCCCACAAGAGACACCAGCAACACCAGAATCGCCATCACGATCAGCAATTCGGTCAGCGTAAAACCCTTGCGAACAACTGCCACTGTAGTTTTCGTTTGTCGTTTCACCATTTCAATTCCTCCTTTTTCTGTTCAGTAATTTTTTCTTTGCGGTTTTGCCGCAACCAGTTTCGAGACACCCCGCGAAGTTGCATCACTTGCTTCCGCCGGACGATCAGGGTTCGCCGCCTTTGGCAATACGACAACTCCAGCCTTAACTCACCGCTGTACTCATTTCAAAGACAGGCAGCAGCAGAGCCACAATCACAAACAGCACTGCGCTGCCCATCACCATTAACAATGCCGGTTCGATCAAACGAACCATTGTGTCCAGTTGCCGAGCCACCTTTTTGTCAAGGTTGTCGGCAATATTATTCAGGACGTTTTCCAGGTTGTTTGCCTCTTCCGCGATACTGATCATGGCCATCACGTTAGGGGGCAGCAGTCCGCACTTCGAAAGCGGCCCTGACAGGCTTTCGCCCGCGGAAATATTTTTCGCGGACTCCTGGATGGCCCGCCCCAGAACAACGTTGCCTGATGAATCGCTGCTGATATTCAGAGCCTTCAGAATAGGAACTCCGTTTCGCAGTAACGTACCCAGAATTCGACAGAACCGGGAGGTCGCTCCGTTCAGGAAAATCGGTCCAAAAACGGGCACTTTAGTCTTGTAGCCATCGACAATTTCTCGCCCCTCTGGCGACGCTGTCCATTTCCGAATTCCGTACAACATTCCTGCAAAAGCGATCGCCACCAGAATCCCGAATCGCCCCAGGAAATCACTCAGCCAAAGCAACACCACGGTTGCGCCGGGCAAAGTTCCCTTGCGTTCCAACTGAGCAAACAGGTCTGAAAACTTCGGCACAAAAAACACGATCAACACGATGGTCACGATCGAACCCGCCGCGGCCAGGAATGCCGGGTAGGCCATGGCCCCTTTGACCTTGGCCTTGAGTTCTTCGGTCCGTTCCAGAAACTCAGCCGTCTGCTGCAGCGACTCTTCCAAAAAGGCGCCTTCGGTGCCTGCTCTGACAATACTGATTGTCAGATCGTTGAAGACGTCTGCATGAGCGGCCATCGCTTCGTGCAATTGAGCTCCTTCAGAAATCCGGCTGCGGATATCCGATAGAACTGTCTGCATCCGTTCATGAGGTGTCTGCTGAATCAGAATTCCCAGGGCCTGCAGCAACGGCACACCGTTGGTCAGCAGGTCGGCCAACTGAGTCAGTGTATTGGCTAATAACTCGGCATTAATCCGTCGATTCCATTTCAGCGAAAACCCAGGGGCCTTTGCCGGAATGACGTCCAGTGGAAACAGCGAACGCTCAGTCAGCATCGCCATCACATCACCGCGCGAATCGGCCGCAATCAGGCCGTCAACGTCCTGACCGGTGATTGTTCTGGCGGTGTATGCGAATTCCTGCATCCCAGATATCTAATCGGCCTTGGTGACTCTCAGAACTTCATCAATGCTCGTGATTCCCTGAGCTACTTTTTTCCAGCCATCCTGACGCAGAGTAATCATGCCGCTGGCGATCGCCGCCTTGCGGATCTTGTCCGTCCCCGTACGGTCGTGTGCCAACTGACGAATCTGTTCGTTCGTTTCCAGCAATTCGTAGATGCCCAAACGCCCCGAATAGCCGGTGCCACGACAGTTACGGCAGCCCACCGGACGGTATATTGGTTCGCCGTATGCGATATCATCGAACGGAAAATCGGATGGAACTTCATCGTACGACGGCACGTAGCCTTCACGGCATTCCCGGCACAGAGTTCGTACCAACCGCTGAGCGACGATTCCTTCGACCGTGCTGGCGACCAGGAACGGCTCAACGCCCATGTCAACAAGCCGCATGAACGCTCCTGCAGCGTCGTTAGTATGCAGTGTGCTGAACACCATGTGACCGGTCAAGGAAGCCTGGACCGCGTTTTCAGCAGTTTCAAAATCGCGAATTTCTCCGACAAGAACAACGTCCGGGTCATGTCGCAGGATACTTCGCAAACCAGCGGCAAAGGTCAGCCCAACCTTGTGATTCACCTGAATCTGATTGATGCCCTCAAGTTGGTACTCGATCGGGTCTTCTGTGGTAATGATCTTGTTGCGTTCGCTCTTGATTTCGGCCAGCGAACTGTACAACGTCGTAGTCTTGCCGGACCCCGTCGGGCCTGTCACCAGCACGATGCCGTGAGGCAGGCGAATGAGTTTTTGAAAACGTGCATTGATGTCATCTTCCATGCCAATGCCGGACAGCGAAAAGGTCATCGCGTCTTTGTCCAGGACACGCATGACGACACCTTCGCCATGCAGCATGGGAATGATGGAGACTCGAACGTCCACCTCGCGGCCGGACACACGAATTCTGATCCGACCGTCCTGAGGGACTCGCTTCTCGGCGATATTCAGCCGAGCCATAATCTTCAGACGACTGATGATGGCTGCCTGGAATCGATTCACCTCTGGTGGCAAGGGCTGAGTCTGCAGAACTCCGTCGATTCGATAACGCAGTTTCAGCCCTGATTCCTGGACTTCCATGTGAATGTCGCTGGCCCGCGCGTTGACGGCTTCGACCAGAATGTCGTTGACCAGCTGTACAACGGAAGCCTGCTGAGCCATGGCAGCGGCTTCAGATTCGTCGAACTCCAGATCGCCAATAACTTCAAGGCCACCCGATTCTTCATCGGCCTGCGCCATCAGGCCTTCCAGCGTCTCGGCCCCAACACCGAGATGTGACTTGATCAGAGTGGCCACTTCATGCGGCAGGGCCAGGGCAGTCTTGACGAACAGTCCGGTGGCTTCTGCAACCGCATCGGCAGCCTGCACATCGAAGGGATTGGAAAGGACCAGTTGCACAGATGATTTGCTTCGCGCAATCGGAAACACGCCATGGCGGTGCACCAGACGAACGGGAAAACCCTCCAGAATGGATTTGTCGATATCTTCCTTCGACAAATCGAGGACCGGAATCGCCAGCGACCGTCCGATCGCAGAAAGAACTTCCAGTTCGTTGTCAAACTGGTATTCGCGCGCAAACTGATCGAGCTGATCTCCGGCAGAAAACAATTCCTGAACGCGTTTCAGCTCGTGAGGTGATAATCGGCGCGCAACGTCCTCGACGGGTGCGGCGGCCTCACCGGAATGGAAGGCAATACTCATTTGAGGGACCCTGCTGCTGCAGGAAATCAGGTGGGGATATGGGGCGGGATATGGGGCGGGATACTGCCTTCAGTCATATTCCAAAGCCAGTATTGCTAACCATTCTATCGGTCAGACCTGGGCGATACAAGGTTTTCTGGAAATGGCCGGAGAAGCGTCCCGTTTTCGGAGGAAATCGACATTATACGAACCGTGGCAACAGCAGGGCATACTGCGGGACAGGAACCCTGAAACGAGAGACCGCTTTTTCGTGGCTGAGAATCCTGCCTCGAAATCAATCCAACACGTCGCCGAGGATCTGCATGACTCGTGCCGCTTTTGTTTTCTTCAGGGGCAGCAAAGTGAGCCCCCGTGCGCGGCTGGTCTGGGCGACTTCGTCAAGGCTGGCCACCAGTTCGCTGACTTCGTCCAGAAGATCGAGTGGAGCTTTCACCACCAGCGAGTTCGTATCGGTCTGAACTTCAATCGTCAGCAGCGGTGCTGCTGCGGCCGCATTGATCTGCCGCAACACCGTGGCGACTTCGGATGGAACACCCTTGGGAATGGAAATCGTGCTGCGTGCTCCTCCGGCTGTAAGCTGCGGGCGGTAGACTCCTTTCAGAACGTCTTCAATACGTCCGGCATCTGTGTACTGCACAGGAATGACTTTGGTCACGTAGGCTCGTTTGGTGTCTTCGAATTTGTCAGAGTCAAGCACCTCCAGCAACTGTTCAATGCGATTGCGATCGGAGCGGCTGGCGTAAACGATCAGCGAGTTCAGCCGTTCATCGGGGACCATGGCCACGTGGCCGAAGGAGATCAGACCTTCCGTGTCGTCAAAGATCTGCTGCAGCGTTGTCGCAACATCGGACGCTCCGGCATTGGTGAGTTGATAGATACTAAAGTCTCGATTGCGGCCACCAGCCGGCCGGGAATAGATGGCTTTCAGAAGTGATTCCATCTGGTCCAGAGCTTCGGCGTCGTCGGACGCGATCGTCAGGCGGCCATTGCCCGGCATGATGATGACGGGCGTACTGAGCTGAACATCACCCTCCTGAACTGCTGGCACGACAACTCGTTCGCTGGTTTCGGAAGCCGGTCCGTTGCTTTGTCCTTTGGTCTCGTCGATTTCCTCCGGCGGAACGGAAAACTGCCCTGACGCGTTCTTCTGGCCGGGCTGAATAACGCGGATTGGATTCCTGCGCAGCTTTGGCCACAGATCCTGAATTCGTTTGATGGCCAGATCGACATCGTCACCGACCGGGATCACACGCAGATTCCGGTTTGAAGAGGCGGCGCCGACACCCAATCCAACCTCGCCCATCTTCACCATCAGCGACCTCATCTCGGCAATCTGGCTGGCCGAAGCCTGAACCCACAACTGTTGCATGTCTTCGTCCGCATGGACCTGCGGGCGAGTCGCTTCATGAAAGAAACGGCTGCTGATCATTTGCTCAATGGCGGTCTGGGCGACTCGAGGCTCCAGGTAAGCCAGCTGAAAAACCTCGATCTGCCGCGGTTCCGGCTGGCCAAATCTGGCGATCGTGTCCTTTGCCGCGGCGTGACCTGCAATAGTTGTCATCACCAGCAGACTTCCGGTGGCACTTTCAAAGAACACCTTTGCTCCGCGATCCTCTTCCTGCAATACGCTGTCCACAACCTCGCTGATGATATCGCCATCCATTTCCTGAACGGGATACATCTGCAGCTTGCGAACGCTGGTTCCGTTCACGGGATCAAGATCCGCCAGCAGTGTTGCAATCGTTTCGTGCTGATCCGGTCGAGCGACTGCAACGACCGTTTGACTGACTTCATCCAGTGACAGACGCACCTCGTCGGCCCGCAGAAACAGGCCTTCCAGCACGTCCAGAACGACGAAGCCGTCAGCCTGATTCAGCCGATAAGTTTTCGGCACGGGACTGTTTTCCGTTCGCGTCTTCCCGGTCATTTGCCGCACAACCTGATCAATTGTTTTTTGCTCTTCCACGGAAGCCGTGGCAACAAGTACTTCACGGCCTGCGTCTGTCACCAGAGTCGCATTCGGAAACAAGGCCTGCAGGACTTCCTGAGCTTCATCCGCCTCACCCCGCGCCATCTGGTAAGTTTTCGTTTCGACACCAGCACCGCCGACGCGAGCCATCGTTATCTGCTGAATCAGACTCGCGATTTTCTGCTGTTCTTCCGGTGGAGCACTCACAAGAATCTGATCGCTGCGCCTGCCCGCAGAAATGGTCACATCTTGGGAGACCAGCGGCTCAAGAGCCTCCTTGACGGTCAGGCCGTCCAACGGAAGGACTCGATAGACAGCAAGGTCCCGCTCAATTTCTTTGGCCGGATCCCCATCGAACTGGTTGATCAGATCGTCAATGACCCTGTGCTGGTCTTTCCGAGCCACGGCGACCAGCCGGCCGGTCCTGTCGTTCACAGCGAAACGAACGTTGTCCAGGCGAGTGAAAAGACTGCCGAGCAGGTCTTCAGTATACGCTGCCGATACGTTGTTCGTCCTGTAGACGACAGGATATGAAGCATTCTCAGCCATATCGACTCCCGCGATCTGCTCAGCAATTTCGCCGATCCTGACGTGCTGTTCTGCAGTGGCTGTCGCGACAATCAGTTTCCGATCACGGTCTGTCACAATGGTTGCATCAGGGTACAGGGCCAGTAGAACCTCCTGAGCCTCATCCGCATTGGGAGCCCCAACCAGGTATGTTCTTGTTTCCAGTTCGCCGTCCGGCTGAAGGTTGGACGTGATCTGATCGATCGTCGCCTTAATGATGTCCTGCTTGTCCGCGAATGCGCGCACGTACAACCGGCGGCCGGTGGGGTCGACAGTCAACTGCACGCCAGCATCCAGTAATGGCTGCAGCACTGCCTGTACGGCTGCCGGGTCCGTGCCGTGAATGTCAAAGATAGCCAGCGTCTTGTTTTTTATCGGACTTTTTGCCGCTACCAGCTGTGCCAGCACTCTCGACAAACGATCATGATCAGCGGCTGAAGCCACGACAGCAATTTGATCCGGGCGGGCTCCGGTCGTGATCGATGCAGCCGGCGCACTTTGCGACAGGACGGTGATCGCTGATGGGCCAAGATCTCTTATGGAATAGAGTTGCAGCGTGGTTTCCGCCGCAAAGGGTTGCTCTGCCGCCAGCTGCATCAGAGTCGTTTCGATCGTCTGATGTTCGTCGGGAGATACCAAAGCAAGCAATCGTTTGCCGTCGGTTGTTGCAGTGAATGACACAGATGGCACCGTAGTGGCCAGTACGGTTTGAGCGTTTCCACCGCCTGCGGTTTCGATGTCGTAGAATCTCAAAGTACGGTCTGCGCTCGCAGCGGGCGACCCGGACAGTTGCTGCAGAGTCTGTTCGATGCGTGTTTTGGTTTCTTCGTCAACCCATGCGATCAACGATTTGCCATCGCTGCCCTGCAGGAACGAAACTTCCGGTACGACCTGAGCAAGAACAGATTGCCCGTTGGCCATTCCGATCTCACTGACATTAAACGCACTAATCATTCGCTCTACGGGAGCCGCTTGAGTTCCTTCCACGATATTCTTAATGATGGCATGATCCTCGGGTTGCCCCCAGGCCAGAAGCTTGTTGTCCGCGAACACAATCTTCGCATCAGGTACTGCGGCGGCGAGCATCCCCGCAACACCCGTCACTTCCGTACCAACGACAGAATACGTCTGCACTTCCGCGCCACCTTCATTGGCAGCTTCTGACATGGCCTCTACCGCACTGCGGATAGCGTTGTGATCATTCGTGGTTGCCAGGGCAGTCATCGTCTGAGCGACCGGGTCAATAACAACTGTTGAATCGGGAAACGCATTTTGAAAGAACGTTTGCTCCGCCGTCGTATTGCTGTGTGCCATCGGATACACAACGACTGTGCGTTCCTTCAATGGAGTCGACGCAGAACGAAGTGCATCCAGTAGTTCAGCCACCTGCTGCTGATGTGACAGTCGAGCCCGAACGATCAACGTCTGCCCGGTAGTGTCGTGAATGACCGTTGCACGAGGAACCTCTGAAGTAATTAACTGCATTGCATTGGCCGGGTCGATTCCATTGACAGGATAGACCATCAGCTTGATCTCTGTGTCGCCGTCAACATCTGAATCCAGCTGTTCGATCGCCGACTTGATCGTCTCGTGCAACTGTGGCCTGGCGTTGATCAGCAGTCGCGATGCGACAGTATCGACCGTTATTTTTGCATCCGGAAACAGTTCGATCAGTACTGTAGAAACACTGTTCGGATCCACTTTACGAATCGGATACACAATCAGCTTCGGCTTCTGCTCCGGGGGCACGTCGCGCTGCAGTTGGGCCAGTACTTCGGTCACGATTTCCTGCTGCGATGGCTTCGCCCAGACGGTCATCTCTCCCGGCTGAGCGTCCGTCAGCACCTGCAACCCGGGCAGTTCAGAGCTGAGACTGTCGAGAAGTGCGGTAAATCGCGTGCGTTGGGCGGTCGTGACGTCGTAGACTTTCAGCTCTCGTTTTTCATTGGCGGGTGCAGCCTCTTCAAGCTTGTCAAGAGTCGACCGTAACACGGCGTGATCAGCCTTCGCGGCAACAACCGATAATCTTTCAGATGTCGCTTCAAATGTCACCTGTGCCCTGGGCAGCATCGCCTGAAGAACAGACACCGCATTTTCGCCGGACGCCCGCTTCAATGGATAGAACTGCAGTTCCGGAAGTTCACCACCGGCATCACGTGCCACCTGAGCGATTGTTGCTGCAATGGTATCGTGATCTTTCGTGGTGGCGGTAATGAGTAACCGACGATTGGAACTGTCGACAGTCACGGATGCCGTTGGCGTCAGGGCAGTGAGCAGCGAAGTGACCGTTTCCGGCACAACGTTCGCCGCCATCGGGTAAGACTTCAGCATCGTGTCGTGCGCCGAGACATCACTGGCGACCTGCTGCAGCACGTTTTCCACCGACGCATGATCTTCCCCGGACGCGATCACCAACAACCGTTCATTCGCGATGTCATCGGTAATCTGGGCGGTCGGATTCAGCGTCGAGAGCAGTGAAATAACGCTGGCTGTATCAATACCTTTGGTATCGTAGGTCTTCAGCTGCTGGTCCGGTTTGGCAAGGTTTTCCGCCAGCTGAAGCAGTGTACTGGCAACCAGCGTATGTTTTTCCGGGGGAGCCACAATCAACAGACGCTTGTTGGCTGTGTCCGTTGTAATGGTGGCTTCCGGCACAACGGAACCAAGTACAGATGTCGCCGCGTCACTAATCGACAGGTCGACGGGATACGACTTCAATTCCGCTGGTTTCTTATTCGCAACGTGAGGTTCCAGCTGCTCCAGCAGACTGAGAATAGCCTGGTGGTCGGACAATGTTCCGATGGCGATCAGACTTCCCGTTCGACTGTCGACGGTCACCTTGACTTCCGGCATCAGCGACGTCACGAGTGTTTGCGCTGTGGCCGAATCGATTTCTGACAGCTGATAGACCTCCAGCTGAGTCGACCCGCCCAACGGTCGCTGAGCCTCCAATTCCTCCAGTGATTTCATAATCCTGATCTGGTCTGTCGCGTTCGCCCATGCGACCAGTTTCCGACTCGCTGCGTCGTAGCGAAACTCCCCCTCCGGAGTGACAAGTTTCATCGTCGCCAACAGTTCTTCCGTATCGCGTACGCGGGTCGTATACAACTTCAGTTGAGGCTGTTGGTCAGGCCCCTGATTCGATTCCAGCTGTCCGATGATTGTCTTCGCTTTTTCCTGCTCTGCTGGCGCCGCGTTGACGGAGATCTGGCTGGCGACTGCATCAATCACAATCGTTCCGTCGACAATCTGCTTCAACACTTCACCTGCCTGTTCAGGGTTGGCATGTTCAATCGGATAGATTTTCAACACCGGTTTCGGAGCCGGCTCGGTCGGCTTCGGCGTGGCCACGTTCTTAGGTAACGGAATTTTGTTGACGACCTGCTGAATGATCCGCACAGTTGCCGCAGAATCCGCCACCAGTAATTGCTGAGTCGCTGCCAGCATGTCAGCTTTGCCATAGGTTCCGAGCAACGGTGTGATTTCTGTCAGAGTCTCGTCCGCTGGCCGCCCCTCCAGCGGAATCAGCACGCTGACGAATTCGAACCGGCCCCGCGTCGCAAGGTCCTCCAGCGTGATCCGCGGTATGGCACCGTCCGGCAGTCCGTCCTTCAGGTTCAGACACATCACCAGCCGCTCACGACGGACCAGCGTGTAGCCCTTCGTCAGCAGCCAGCCATTCAACAGATCAATCGCTTCTGTGGGAGTGTATTCCTTGCTGTCAGAGTAGTTGAACGTTCCCGGCGGAGCTTCATCCATGACAAGTGACAAACCAGCTTCGTCTGCCACCCAATCCAGAACGGCTTCCCACTTTTGAAGTCGAAAGTTGAATTTCAATTTTGGCTGCGAAAACAAAGTCTCAAACGCTGCCTTTTGATCATCCGTCAGCAGTGCCAACAGCTTCTGTTCTGCGGCGGCCCGCAGGCCAGCTTTCGCAATGTCTTCTGCCACAGCAACGGCTTCGTCGCGTTCTGCAATGACCGTGGCAATGGCCACCTTCTGTTCATCCGTCAGCGACAGTGCTGCAGCGGTGGACAAATCGGCCAGTCGGTCATACTCCGCTGCAATTTCGGGCAACTGTGCGAGCGAAGTCGGTGCGGCTGCGAAAGTCGCGATAGCAGCCAGCAACAACACAAGGGTCAGTTTGCGTTCGTTTTTCATCAGAACACTTTTGCAGTGTGAGTGCTGTCAAAGGCGGGAGTTTGGCGACAGCACGAAGGGAACGGGGGAACTGGGAGGACCAACTACGTAATTCTGTATTCTCTGTAGCTTATCTGGTCCGGGGATATGTCTCCAGTAAATTCCAAACGGCCGAATGTGACGGGGCCATTCGGGAATCAACGGCTGTTTTCAGGCACAGACGCCCGGCGGGCACCCCAAGCCGCAATGGGCTCTGCCCATCGTACCGGACTCAAGCATGAGACCGACAGCGCTGACTGCGCATGAAAAACCCGGTCCCCTGTACTGTGTACAGCGGACCGGGCACGTATTTTTTCCTCGATCTGATACCGGTGATCAACCAGCCTCGACGGCAGCCTGAGCAGCGGCCAGTCTTGCGATTGGAATTCGGCGTGGACTGCAGCTAACGTAGTTCAGGCCGATTTCGTGGCAGAAGTAAACAGACTTCGGATCGCCACCGTGCTCACCGCAGATACCGATCTTCAGGTCGCTTCGAGTTTCGCGACCGTCGGCCACGGCAATCTTCATCAGGCGACCGATACCAGTCTGGTCGATCGTCTGAAATGGGTCGGCTGGCATGATGTCGTTTTCGGTGTAGTAACCAATGAAACCCTTATAGTCGTCTCGGCTAATGCCCAGACCGGTCTGAGTGAGGTCATTGGTACCGAAGCTGAAGAACTCAGCGGTGTCGGCAATCTCACCAGCTGTCAAAGCGGCTCGTGGGATTTCGATCATCGTGCCGGTCATGAAGTCGACCGTCACGCCCTGTTCTTCGAACACCTTCGCAGCAGTTTCCTTGATGATCGCTGTCTGGTTGTCGACTTCTGCCTTATAACCAGCCAGAGGAATCATGATTTCAGGGAACACCTCAATGCCTTCTTTTTTCACAGCACAAGCCGCTTCGAGAATCGCTCGAGCCTGCATGGCGGTGATTTCCGGATAGACGATACCCAGACGGCAACCACGGTGACCAAGCATCGGGTTGGATTCGACAAGCTCGGCAACTCGACGCTTCACATCGTCTTCCGTCACACCAAATGTTGACGCCAGCTTGCCAGCCAGAGTCGGATCTTCGTGCATATGGTGTTCTGACAGGAACTCGTGCAGAGGTGGGTCCAGCAGCCGAATGGTGACCGCTTTGCCGGCCATGACCTTGAACAGGTGAGTGAAGTCGTCACGCTGGAAGTTGATCAGCTTGCCCAATGCGGCTTCGCGATCGGATTTTTCGGTGGCGAAAATCATCTCACGCATTTCGTCCAGATGATCAAAGAACATGTGTTCTGTGCGACACAGTCCCACGCCTTCAGCGCCCAGCTGAATCGACACTTCGGCGTCATGAGATTCTGTGTTGGCTCGCACGTTCAGTGTTCGATGCTCGTCCGCCCACACCATCAGCTGAGCGTAACGCTGATAGACTTCTGATTCTTCGGGCTTTTTGTTGCCGGTCATGACTTCCATGACTTCCGAAGGACTGGTTTCAATCTTGCCGGTGAAGACCTCGCCACTGAAACCGTCGATGGAGATCCAGTCGCCTTCCTTCAGCACAGTGTCACCAACGGTGACGGTGCCGGCCTCGTAGTCGATGTTCAGAGCGTCACAACCACAGACGCAGGTCTTGCCCATCTGGCGAGAAACCAACGCTGCGTGCGAAGACGCTCCACCGAAGGCCGTCAGGATGCCGTTGGCGACCTTCATGCCTCGCAGGTCTTCCGGGCTTGTTTCTTTGCGCACCAGAACCAGCTGCAGGTCGTTGTCAGCGTTCCACTGTGCTTCGGCATCCAAAGCATGGAAAACAATTTGGCCAGTGGCGGCACCAGGACCGGCGTTGATACCCTTGGCCAGTAGACGGTTGTCACCTTCCGCCTTCTTCTTATCAGCGGGGTCAAAGATCGGCTGCAGCAGCTGGTTCAGGTCGTCGGCCGGAATTCGCCGTTTTTCCAGAGCTGTTTTTTCATCGATGAGGCCTTCGTTGACCAGATCAACAGCAATTCGAACTGCGGCAAATCCCGTACGTTTGGCGTTACGAGTCTGCAGCATCCAGACTTTGCCGTTTTCGACGGTGAATTCGATGTCCTGCACGTCTTTGTAGTGCTGTTCCAGCGTCTTACCGATGTTGGTCAGCTGCTCGAACGCTTCCGGCTTGTCGATGTGCAGAGTTTCTTCGACTCGCTTTGGAGTTCGCGTACCAGCAACAACGTCTTCGCCCTGAGCATTAATCAGGTAGTCGCCGCAGAAGCCAGGTGTCCCATCGGAACAGTTTCGAGTCAGGCCCACGCCCGTGGCACATTCGTCGCCGAGGTTACCGAAGACCATCGCCTGAACGTTGGTCGCAGTACCCCATGAATGCGGAATACCGTACTGACGACGGTAAACCATTGCCCGGTCGTTCATCCAGCTGCCAAACACAGCTCCAATGCAGCCCCACAGCTGTTCCATTGGATCTTCCGGGAAGTCTATGCCGGCTTCCTTCTTGATCACAGCTTTGAAGTCAATGACGATCTGTCGCAAAGCTTCGACGCTCAGGTCACTTTCGTGTTCTGCTCCGACGGCTTCACGGGCTTTTTCAAGGATGTCTTCGAAATGGTCCGGGGCGTTCTTGCTGTCCGGTTTCAGATCCAGCACAACATCGCCGTACATCTGGATCAGTCGGCGATAACTGTCCCATGCAAAGTGCTCGTTACCGGACTGCTTGATCAGAGCCTGAACGACTTCTTCGTTGATGCCGATGTTCAGGACAGTGTCCATCATGCCCGGCATTGACTCACGAGCACCTGAGCGGCAGCTCAGCAACAGCGGGTTGGCCGGATCGCCGTACTTCTTGCCCATCACTTCTTCCGCGTTCTTAATCGCGGCGTTGACCTGATCCGTCAGTTCTGCCGGAAAAGTCCGGTCGTTTTCATAATAAGCCGTGCAGACTTCGGTCGTGATGGTGAAGCCTGCTGGAACCGGAAGACCAATGCGGCTCATTTCTGCAAGGTTGGCCCCTTTACCGCCGAGCAGCGCTTTCTGAGTTGTATTGCCGTCTGCTTTGCCATCGCCGAACGTGTAAACGTACTTTGTGTCTGCCATTTTGGGTTAGACCTCGTGAGGTAGTGTCGTGGTGATCACGACAAGAATGTGGCGTCGAGAATTGACGCGCAGGATGCCCCAACGTGTTTCCAATCAACAACTTGGGGATTCTGAACAGAACGAACCACCGCCAGCGCGCAACCGAAGCGGCACCTGAACGGCGTTCAAACGAGCGAGCACGGTAACACCGGCTCAAGCAAACTTCAAGCACTTAGAAAAGTGGCCAAAAACGAGAGAAAATGCTGATTTGGACGAGATTTTGAGCCAGCTTCGCAAAACACTCTTGCGAGTCGAAACGTCTTCGGCAGAATGAGGAGTCGATGATCGGTTGTTAGTGACAATTAAACATGACAACATGTTATTAAGTCGGGTTTCGCAACCGATGGGAGTGGGTCTCGGTTCCGAGCTTCAGCTCTGTTGCACGGAGGCACAGGCCTCTTCAGAGTCTGCGGAGAGCAGACTTGCGTTCAATATATTCGACCCTGAAGAGTCCAGCTACAGTTTTCGGAGCGGTTTCATATGTCAGTGCGTGGCATTCGAGGGGCAACCTCCGTCGAGGCCGATGTGCCGGAGCAGATCCGTGAAGCCACTCGGGAATTGATCGAAGAAATCCTGAAACGTAACGAGATCACGGATTTCGACGATGTGATTTCCGCCGTTTTCACGACCACTCAGGATCTGGTGTCGACGTTTCCCGCTGAGGCCGCTCGTCACATTGGCATGACAACCGTACCCCTGCTGTGTGCCCTGGAAATCCCGGTTGAAGGCTCCATGCAGAAATGCATCCGCATTCTGCTGCACGTGAACAGTGACCGAAAACCCGCTGAAATCGAGCACGTGTATCTGCGGGACGCAGAGAAGTTGCGGCCCGACATGAAGTGTGCTCAATAGCGTGCTGCAGTACAGGATTCCTAATTGCCAGCCGCGCCTGCAGTGGGCCACGCGGCCGCAGCCGATACCGACCGACGTGTCAAATTCCGCGTCTTCATGAAAAGGACGCGTTCGCACAACGCCCAGCCGTGAGTCGTGATTCGATTCTGCGCACAGTTCAAACCGAATCTTTAGCGAATTCGTCCTCAGTCGCCAGAAAAGTCTGAAGTTGCCCCGCGTAGTACGACGAAGCCGATGAAGAAGAATGCTCCGATGAGAGCAAAGTCCTGATGTGGAGAGCGGTGTGACGTTGGCGGATTATAAAGTCAATCTGGGATACTATGGCGGTCCAATGGACCTGCTGCTGCATCTGGTGCGCCGACACGAGCTGAACATCTGTGAGATTTCTCTGGCGAAGGTTACGCACGACTTTCAGCAGTTCCTGGGACTGCTGGACCTGCTGGACCTGGACCTGATTGGCGACTTCATTGTCGTGGCCAGTATCCTGCTGGAGATCAAGAGCCGCGAGGTGCTTCCGAAACCGGAAGAAGTACATGTCGACGAGGATGTGATTGAAGAATCCAGCAGTGATTTAATCGCTCAGTTGATGCAGTACAAACGGTACAAGAACGCATCCAGAACTCTCGACGACCGTGCATCAGAATGGCTGGAACGGTATCCACGGCTGAGCGACGACCGGCCCGACATTAAACGCGACGGAGCGGCAGACCGGATTCGTGAAGTGGAACTGTGGGACCTTGTCAGTGCATTGGCACGTGTCGTTCGGTTGCCGGATGTGGAACGGGAAACCAGTATCCGGATGGATGAAACGCCGATTGCCGTCCATCAGGAACGCATTCGAAAGCGGCTGGCGACGGAACCCCGAGTGCCGTTCAGTTCGTTCTTCGACGGTGAAAAACTGCAGTCGCGCATTGTGGGAATCTTTCAGGCGACGCTGGAACTGATCCGTCACGAACAATACCGCGCCGAGCAACCGGAAATGTATGGCGAGATCTGGATCCTGCCACCGTTGAGTCAGTCTGCGGCGTGATCAGCCCGAGGAGACGAACTCGCTGAGTTCAACAGGTTGCCTCATGGCGGCCGATTGTTCTGCGGCCTCCATCACAATCACAGCTCTGGCTGCTTCGCTGGGAGTGATCACGGTGGGCACTGTTGATTGTCGGACGCAATCGGCAAAATAGGCGAGTTCAGTGGCGAGTGCTCCGATACGTTGCCCGTGTTGCTGCGGCCAGTAGACCGTGTCACTCATCTTCGGACCATTGGCATCAACGAGTGTGAATCCTGTTTGCGAGCAGTCGATTGTGAGTGTGCCGTCTGTCCCAACGACTTCCAGCCGAGCGTCGATCACGGTCGACACTGTTTCGGGCAGACACCAGTTCGTTTCAATGACGCCCACTGCGTTGTCGCCGAATTCCAGCATGGCCCAGCCGAGATCGGGATAGGTGAAGTCGTTGGAGCGTACATTCCGAGCGTACACCCGGGACGGCGTACGGCCCAGGAACCACATCATCAGGTCGGCGTCGTGGATTCCGTCACCCATCAGTGGTGAGATCTTGTCGAGGCGAATGTTGCCGGGGGCCTTTGGTAGATTGCGCTTGGCGTACATCGACACGATTCGGCCAATCCGTCCCTGCACGATTGCTTCTTTGGCCAGCGTCACACGTGGATCAAAGCGACAGATGTGCCCGACCATCAGATAACCGGACGAAGCGTCCGCCACCGCCAGCAGTCGCCGACATTGTTCGCCCGTCGCCGCCATCGGCTTTTCCAGAAAAACGTGTTTTCCGGCCTGCAATGCAGCTTCCGCAATAGCGTGATGTTGTTGCCAATGAGTCGTAATACTAACGACATCGATGTCCGCCGCATTGATGATGTCGCAGTAATCCCTGGCTGTGGCAGCACCGGGAAAACGTTCGGCCGCCTGCTGCAATCGCACCTCGTCGTGATTGCAGATTGCGACCAGTTCGCTGCCCGGCAGCGACTGCAGTGTTTCGGCGTGGATCGTGCCGAACCGGCCGAGTCCGATGATTCCCCAGCGGATAGTCTTCATGGGCATGATGTTAGAGTCTTTTGCCACAGCTTCAATGCATGTCGCGCGTATCGAATATACGGACTGTACGTCTGCAGCCACTGCTGAGTTTCCCCAGTCTTCCTCACTGCTGCCCGTTTACGTACGAAGGCCGTTGCTTCTCTGACTCGCATTGTGGATAACGGCTCGATGCGTTAGATATACTGGGCAAAAGCGTCCCCCTTCAGGGCATTGTTGGCGGCTCTTGATACGGCTGCCAGCCACCCTGATGACTGATTCGTGCAACGGGAAAGATCGACATCATGAAACTATCTAAAACAGCTGTATGCGCGATCCTATTGATGTTGACCGCCGGCGCGGCACAGGCTGCTGACGACTGGAACAGCCCAAATGCCATCAAGGTGGACGAGGCACGGATCGAGATCAAGGATCAGGTGGAAGTGTCAGTGGAAATCCCCGGAACCATCACCAGGCTTGATCCCGATTTGCTGGGAGGTATCGTCAAGAAAGGGCAGCTTATTGTTCAGCTCGACGACGAACTTGTGCAGGCACAACTGGCTGAAGCAGAAGAAAAAGCCAGGTCAGAGATCCTGATCAAGTTTGCCGAGATCAAGCTCGCAGAGGCGGAGGTTGATTTGAAGGACAAGGAGGACCGGAACAAGATCACCCCCGGTCTGTTCAGCGATACCGAAATCCGCCGGCTGGTACTTGCGGGGGAACAGGGTAAGGCAGAATTGCAGAAATCGAAGCACGACAAACTGTTGACGGAACTGGCGGCGATAACCAAACAGAAAGAGCTAAGACAATTTACACGATATGCCGAGTTGAGTGGCATTGTCATAGATCTGCACAAGAAAGCGGTTGGTGCTGCCGTAAGGCAGGGAGATCCGATCATGACAATCGTAAACCTGGACGACGTTCTGGCCGTGCTGACGGTGAGTCCGAGATTTGAAGATCGGGTTAACGTTGGCGACAAGGTCCTGATTCGTCGTCTCAGTGCTGCAGGCAATACACCTGCCGGACGCGCCCTCATCCCGACGTCGACCGAGAGTCCATCGCTGCAGCGGAGTGAGTCCCAGCAATCCGCCTTCAGCGAGGTGTTCACGGGAGAGGTGACTCTGATTTCACCCACGTTAAAATCAGACTTGGGTTACAGCCTGGAGATTCGAGCCATCATCAAAAATCGATCGCCGCAACCCGGGAAGTATCTTCTGAAGGAAGGTGCTTCGGTTGAAGCAATGATTCTTTCTCCGTAGCGGAATGGAAACCGACACGTCAGGCTGATCCGTTTAACCCGTGGTCGCAGACCAGGTCGGAACCAGTCGCGAAAAATCTGGTCTGCGACCACGGGTTAAACGAAACCTGAAACACATTCATGGCTGAATCCACTGAGTCCACTTCTGCCGACATGATCGCCTCTAACCAGAGGCCGATTCCGCTGCAGCGCCGAGCCGACCTTGTGGTTGCCGAGATTGATTATCTGGGCGTGGGTTATCAGGTCATCAAGGATCCGGTCGGGCTGAAATACCACCGCCTCCAGGTTGAGCAGTACAAGATTCTGGAACTGCTTGATGGCACCCGCAGCCTGGAACAGGTGCGGGACGAGCTGAAAACTTTTTTTCCGACTCTGCAGGTGACTCTCGGCGACATTCAGCAGCTGATCACCGACCTGCACAAGAAGTGCCTTGTCAGCAGCAACCGCCCGGGACAGGGAGCAGCCGTCGTTCGCGAACGACGAAAGGAACGTAATCAGAAGATTAAACAGACTTTCATGAGTCTGCTGTATCTACGGCTGCCCGGCTGGGATCCGGAACGTACTCTGCAATGGATTTATCCGTACCTTGCATGGATGTTCTGGAAGCCGCTGGTCTGGACGTGCATGTTGTTCGTCACCACCGCATGGCTGATGCTGGGAGCTCAGTTTGATGAGTTCCAGAGCCGCCTGCCGGAATTCCAAAGCTTCTTTGGCTGGCCCAACCTGATTTATCTGTGGGTCACGCTGGGCATCGCAAAGATTATCCACGAATTCGGACATGGACTCAGTTGTCACCACTACGGCGGCGAGTGCCACGAGATGGGCATGATGCTGCTGGTGTTCAGCCCCTGTCTATACTGTGACGTCACCGACTCGTGGATGATGAAAAACAAATGGCACCGTATCATTATTGGTGCCGCGGGGATGTACATCGAAGTCATTATCTCCGCCATTGCCATCTACGTCTGGTGGTTCACTCGCCCGGGGATGCTGCACTTTCTGGCATTGAACACGTTCTTTGTCACAACGATCACCACGGTGATCTTTAACGCCAATCCGCTGATGCGGTTCGACGGTTATTACATGATGAGCGACTTTCTGGAGATTCCAAATCTCCGGGCAAAGTCCGACAAAATGCTGCGTGAATCATTTTCGTGGTACTGTCTTGGCATCGAAAGTCGTCCGGATCCCTTTATGCCGGAAACCGGCAAGGCGTGGTTTATCGCGTATGCCATAGCAGCCTGGTGTTATCGCTGGGTGATTCTTGTTTCGATCAGCATGTTTCTTTACACAGTGCTGAAACCATACGATTTGCAGAGCCTTGGAGTGTCGTTATGTATATTTTCCATGGCCGGAATCATTTTCTCCATGTTTCGCAACATCTACCAGATTGTTGCGGCGCCAAGGGCAGAACCCATGAGCAAAATCAAAATCGCATTCAGCCTGACGGTTGCGGGCGGAGTAGGATGGCTGGTGGCCAGCATCCCGATTCCCTGGTATCACCAGGCTCCGTTTTTCATGGAACCGAAGGACGTGGTCCACGTGACAAGCGGTCCGTTAGCCGGACAGATTTTGCCGCCGGAGGACTACGCAGAAATCTATGACGATCTGCAGACAGAACTGGATGAAGTATGTGGGTCGCTAAACTGGGTTTATATGGAGGAACGCTACGATTCGCTTCATTGCCCGAACCGGAGAAATATTCTGATCCGGTGCGGGCCGGTGATACGGTCGCCGAAGGTCAGGTGCTGGCGATCATGGAGGATGGTCAGGCCAGCCAGTATCGCGATGAATTGTCCGCCATTCTGCAGCAGTATCTCTCGCAGATAAAGAAAGCAGAGAGCCACAGCATCTCTGAAGGCGAACTGAGACGAGACATGTCGACACAGATCGAGCGTGAGGTCACTACGCTGGTCAAACTGCGGCACCGCATGACCGAACTGGTTCGGCTACTCAGATCCAGAGTGATCTACGCACCCTCCTCGGGAACCATTGTCGCTCCAAATCGAGTTCCGGCACCACAACGCGATGAGATCAACAGAACGAAACTGAACCGCTGGCACGGCACACCTCTGGATCCCGAAAACCGCGGCTGTTTCGTGGACGCGGGAGAAGAGTTGATGAGCATCGCGCCAACCAACGAATTGCACGCGGTGATGTACATCGACCAGTCAGACCGTGAAGACTTTGTTGACGACATGGAAGTCGAACTGAAGCTGGATGAACTACCGCACCTGTCATACGTTGCTCCCATGACACTGATGTCACGCCGAGGAGAAAAGGTGGCCCCGGAATCGCTCACCACGAAGTACGGTGGCACACTGACTACGCGGCCCGACGGCAAGGGTCAGGAAACGCTGACCAGCACCGCCTTCCGCGCCACTGTCGAGATGCACTTCATTCATGAGGACAGCGTGAACGACGCTCCATTGATCAAACCCGGCATGCGTGGCAGGGCTCGGATTCTGATTGACGACCGAACCGCGTGGCAGTGGCTGGTCCGCTACCTGTTTGAGACCTTCCGTTTCCGACTGTAATCCCTGGTGAAAACACCGAGCGACGACATGGCACGCAGCTGCTGTGCCGATTTGAGTTGTCCACGTACGGCGCAACGGCCACGTGTCTTCACGTGGGGCTCAGGCAGATATCCGGCGGAATCGCGTTCAGGCCAGCACTGCTGCCTCTTTGCGGGGTTGCTGCGCGGACACCAGAAGTGTGTTCTGAGTCGAACGACACAGGTCCAGCAATTCACCGGCAATCTGCATGAATTCAATCTGGTCGTAGTCATCGTCCAGCATGTCATGCAGTATTTTGGTCAGTTTTGCGATGTCCATCAGACCATGTGTGGTCGCCGTGATTTGTAGTGACGTGGTGATGTCGGCCAGTTGTTCGAGATCCTGGTCGTCCAGCGCAGCGACCAGATGTTCCAGCAACAAACCGATGCTCAACGCCGACTCTCTTGTCACTTGAGATTCCGCTTCCGGATGCAGGTGGTGGCGGGACTTGACGACACCGATGAATCGCTCCACAAGTTCCGGATCGAACTGCGTGCCGGCGTACTTGCGCAGTTCGGCAAACGCCTGAGCCCGAGACATCTGATTTCGGTAGGAAAGCTCTGAGACCATCGTGTCGTAGGCATTGGCGATGGCAAGAATCCTGGCCGAAATCGACGGGTTGTGCGACGGTCCGGCACCGCGTTCACAATTGCTCATGTCGTAATACACGACGTGCTGCTCCACAATTTCCGTCAGCACCGTCGCGCCAAAGGAGCCTCGGACCATCTCGACACCCATACGGTTGTACTGATGAACAGCCTCAAACTCTTCCTTGGTGAGCCGACCGGGTTTACGCAGAATTGAGTCCGGGATTCCGATTTTGCCAATGTCGTGCAGCAACGCGGCGATTTCCAGGACATAACATTCACGCAGTGAAAGCAGCCCTTCGGCGGCAGCAACGCACATATCAGCGACGCGACGACTGTGTACGGCGGTCGCCTGGTCTCGATGTGCCAGTGCTGAGGTCAGTGCCGCGACGGCGTGGAACGGAATGGAAGACGCGACCTTCTTGTCCTGCTCATCTGCACGTGTCGGAGCTGTGTCTTCGGAAAGCTGCGCCACTTGTTCCTGCGCTTTGTCCCACCGAACAACCCCGTTACGTTTGGCCACGTACAGACATCGGTCCGCCTGATCCAGCAGATCCTGTGTCGATTCAGGATCCTGGCACAACGCTGAAACACCAAGACTCGCGGTCACCTTGAGCTTCGGAAACTCCAACGCCTTGATCGCCAGCCGACATTTCTCGGCCTTCATTTCGGCTTCATCGATTGTTGTATGCGGCATCAGCACTGTAAACTCTTCACCACCGTATCGGCAGACAAGATCGTCGGGACCAACAGTTTTCATGATGGCCGCCGAGACGACTCGCAGAACTTCGTCGCCGGTACCGTGGCCGTGATTGTCATTGACAGCCTTAAAGTGGTCGATGTCCACCATCACGCCGGACATCGGCAGCTTTTCGGCCTGCGATTTCTGCCAGGTCAATTCGAAGTCACGGAAGAAGCTGCGACGATTCAGACAGCCGGTCAACGTATCACGTGTCGCCAGCCATTCCAGCTCCCGATTCTGTGTACGAATCTCATCGCTTGAGGTCTTCAGTGTGGACAACGCTTCACGGAGTTCTTCCTGCTTGCGTTGCAGTTGAGTAACGTCTTCGAAACTTGTCACGACACCGCGGCTCTGATTGTCGTTATCGCGCACAGGAACGGTGCTGACCGAGTAGGTCCGCTGGTCGGCGCCTTCGCCCCGAATAAGAATGACTCCCTTGAGCGGCTTGGAATTCCGGGACGTAGTTTCCCAGGGTAGTTCCTGGTTGTCTGCTGCCCCTGAGACGGCGAAATCAAGAAGACTGGGCTTCTTGCCTATCAGTTCCTCAGATGCGGCTCCGGTCGCGGCGGCGAACGAATCGTTCGCAAGGACGATCGAATTATTCTTGTCCAGCACCAGCAACCCTTCGCTCAGCGAATTCAGGGCGTCACGCACACGTGTGGGCACAACCTTGCTGGGGCTGATGTGTTTCAGGACCTTTTTCAGGTAAAGAGAAAAGACCAAAAGCAGAACCAGGCCGACGAAAATCGTCAGTACGAAGTCCGGCCGCAGCGGGACCCCCATCATGACCCATTTGGATTCAGCCCAGTGGACTTCCAGAGATCCCCACCGCTCGCTGCCGGCTGCAATGGGAACGATGTACTCGTTGTCGTTAACCGGGTCCACACCGGTTGATTCCCACAGATCAGTATGGGGACCTGACTGCACAATCAGTTCACCGGTAGATTTACGGACACCAATCGACTGGATGTCTGTACTCACCTGGATGCCTGATTCACCCTGGTTGGCTGTTTCACCGTGGATCACTGTTCGCCCCCGGATCTGGTCCAGCGTCCTCTGCAGCCCATCGGTATCCATGCGTTTGGCCAATTCCATGAACGTCACAGCCGTGGATTCACAGAACACTCTGCGGGACTGTTGCTCCTGCAGACGTGGGTTTGGAATCAACCCAAACAACCCCGCAACAAGCAATACGCTCACCGCGAGACTGACCAGGCCAAGCACGATTCGATCTGTTGACGACAACTGGGGCACTGTCGAACTTTCGGGGAAAATCGGTAGGAAATCTGAAGGCGACTGCACGAGCGCCGTAACAGGATGTTTGCCACAACTGGTAATAAGGCCATTTTGGTTCAACGTAGCTCATCGAAATTGCCCCGAAGCCGGCAACGCCGAACAGATGACGAATTATGTGGATTCGCTCCACCGGAAACGGGGCATACTGTCAGATTTGCCGTCTGTGCACGTGCCAACTTCGACAGTCGACAGTCGACAATCGAACAGCAGATTGATCGTTCCAATCGCGCTGACCGGACAATCGGCGCGGCCGAAATTTCCACTGCAATCGCGGCGTACCAGCCACACAGTGGAAACACAACAATTGTGGCGCTCAGGACGTTCATGCACAGCGCTATTGGCTCGACGGCGCCGTCTACCAACCGAGATGCACGAACGGGCTTCCGATCGCCCCGGGGCCTGCAGGAACATCGTTCAATCGCCCTGCCACGATGTCGCACCAGGCTCATCAGGTAACCGACACGGGGCGGCGGGGACTAGTCGCAGGCACGGCACAAAGTGGAATTAAGAACGCAATTAACGCCGCACGAAGTGGCGGCAATGTGCAGAATGTGTTTGCGATTCGGCAGAATTCTACCTGTTCTGAAGAAGTCAGCACGCCTACCTTGGCGCGCAACGCGCGAAACAAAGCAGCGATATTCCGAAAGATCAGCTCCAGCCGTATATTCTGCGGCGTTCTGATCCAGACCCTGATAGCGTCCTCCCAGACGGACACGATTGGCTTCAGTCGACAATCCTCACGAAGAAGCTGCCCGGCGTCCATAGACGCAGACGTTCTTCACTTCGCAGCAAACATCAGGCAAGACCACGTAACATGCAGCCGCCTGATTCAGAAGTTATCCGAGCAGTCATCCTGGGCGTTGTGCAGGGAATCGCTGAATTTCTACCCATTAGTTCGTCGGGGCATCTTGTCATCGCCGACAAACTGATTGAAGAAATCACCGGACATGGATTCGGCGCCGGTGGCATGGCACTGAACGTTGCCTTGCACATGGGATCATTGTTTTCGATTCTGCTGGTCTTCAGGCGAGATATCCTCGCACTTCGACACCAACCTCGTATGTGCGGCCTGATCGTTCTGGCCTCGGTCCCGGTTGCCATCGTTGGCCTCGCATTTGAAGACACGATTGCATCCGCATTCACCGAGCCGCTGCTGCCCGCCTTTGCCCTGTTCTTTACCGCGGCGCTGCTGTTGATTGGTCAGCGTATGGAAAGCGGCAGTCAACAGGTGGAACGCATGTCCTGTTTCAAAGCCTGGTTGATCGGAATGTTTCAGGCAGTCGCCATCATTCCCGGCGTCTCTCGATCGGGCAGCACGATTGCGGGCGGAATGTTGCTTGGACTGGACCGCAGGTCAGCGGCTCGATTCTCGTTCCTGCTGGCAATTCCACCGATTGCCGGTGCAGGTCTGCTTAAATTCGTGGAACTGAGGCACAACGTCGAACCGACGATCTCGTTTGGAGCAATGCTGGCCGGTTCCTTCACGTCATTTATCGTAGGCTATTTCGCATTGAACTGGCTGCTGAAACTGATTTCTCAGCGTCAGCTCCACCTTTTTGCGGCGTACTGCATCATAGTCGGCATCGCTACGATTATCTGGCGACTGCCTGTGGTGATGTCACAGCAGGAAGCACCAGCGACGATCATGGAAATTGACAACGTAAGCGCGCTGGGCGCAGGTCTCCAGACCTCGCCCGTTCTTCGACCGCCGGTCTCCCTCCGTCGCATGCCGTAAACTCCGGTGAGACCTGCAGTCCCGCAGGTGCTGAGTCGGGAGACCCGCGCACAGCACGATTCCAATTCAACCGTTCTGGCTTGTGGGCACGTCTCCACAGATCCGACAGTCGCTGCGTCGCGCGATGGGAAGTTTGCGAAAGTCCATCGTTCGCAGATTGACCCATAACATTTTGCCCGCAATTGGCTCGCCAATGCCAGTAATCAGTTTGATGACCTCCACGGCGGCCATGGCCGCAATCATGCCGGACACTGCACCGAACACAGGAAATTCACGCTTCCATGTTGGCGGGTCGTCCGGATAAATGCAGCTCAGACACGGTGTTTCGCCCGGGATGATGGTCGTCAACTGTGCATCCAGGTCATACATCGCACATTCGACCAGCGGTTTTCTCTGTTCGACAGCAGCGCGATTCATGGCGAATCGTTCGTGGAACAGCGGAGCCGCGTCGACGACAATATCAACCTGACCAACAAGGGCGGCAGCGTTGTCTTCTGACAGGTTTTCGGCAGTCGTATGAATCTCCACCTCAGGATTGAGTTGCAGCAAACGCCGTTCCGCGGATTTCAGGCGGGGTCTGCCAAGCCAGTCGGTCGTCATCAGCAGCTGACGATTGAGATCACTGGGCTTGACGTTGCCGGCATGGGCCAGCACCAGTTTCCCGATTCCGGCCGCCGCCAGATAGTAGGCGACCGTGCCGCCAACTCCACCGAGTCGCGAGACGAGGACGCTGGCCGCCTTGAGTTTCCGCTGTCCCTGTTCGCCAACATCCGGTGTCCACATTTGCCATTCGTAGCGAGCTCGTTCTGCGTCAGAAAGATCTGGAAGGGACTTGGTCATTACAGCCGATTACCTGTGAAAATCATTGAAGCCGATGCCTGCGTCTGTCGCTCAACCACCCGAAATCGGCGGCAGCAACAAAACCGTATCGCCAGCACTAAGTACGTGAGCGTTTGCTGACTGCGACGGCACGGGCTGGTCGTTGACAAATACAAGCACGCTGGCCTGCAATATTCCCTTTTGGGAAAACACGCGGTCGCGCAGCCCCTCGTTGCTGGAAGCTGCCACCTGCTGCAGCGCCGTCAGCACACTGCTGCCTTCCGGGACATCAATATCGACGTTCCCGGTGCCAGCGACCTGGCGTAACTGAGCTTCAAACTGGATTGCCACCTTCATCGACGCTTCTTCCCTTCGGGTTCCCGGAGACTGCACTTCCAACCAATAGGACACGTCGAACAGGCAGCGAACTTTTCCCCAGTCAGCAAGCGACGGTTCCGTTCAGACCACCTGGGCGGCTTCAGAAACAACGCCATCGTGCAAAACGAATCTGCGGTTGGCCAGCGCTTCAGCCTCTTCGTTACTGTGAGTGACGTGAAGAGTAGTGACGCCTGTGGATTCTGTCACGGCTCGCAGCAGCACATGCATCTCAGATCGAGTTGATTCGTCCAGAGCACTGAAGGGCTCGTCCAGCAACAGAACGGATGGTTGAAAAGAGAGGGCTCGCCCCAAAGCCACACGTTGCCGTTCGCCACCGCTAAGACCGATGATTGATCGCTTCAGCAAGTGATCAATTCCCAGTACGTTCGACAATTCAGACACCCGCAGGGCGATATCCTTCGCACGGCGTTTGCGCAGTCTTAAAGCGAACTCAAGATGGGCCTGCACAGAAAAAGTGGGAAACAGGGCCAGATCCTGTGGCACATAGCCGATTTGGCGATCGCCGGGCGACCAATCCGTCACGTTCTGATCGCAAATCAAAATCTCTCCCGACGTGATATTGCGCAGACCGCAGATGGATTCCAGAATCGTGGTCTTACCGCGCCCCGTCTGCCCCATCAGCACACCGTAGTCGCCTTGATTCACCTTGAACGAAATCTGCTGCAGCGAAAACTGACCTGCCGTCACTGTCACGTCGCGAAGTTCGATCATGCCGTCAGTCCTGTGCCAAGGACTCGCAACAACAGCAGCACCACCACCGCCATTGCCACCATCAGCAGCGATACCGCCACGGCGGCGTCAAGGTTGCCGATGCTCAATTCCAGAAACACGGATGTCGAAAGAACTTCCGTGCGCATTCTGGTGGCTCCGGCAAAAACCAGGATCGGACCGAATTCACCAAGTGCCCGCGCCCAGGAAATCGTTGCGGCGGCGATGATACCGCGCCACGCCTGAGGCAACGCAATCTGCAAAAACGCCTGGCCGCGAGTACACCCCAGCGTTCGCGCCACGTCTTCGGCACGCGGATCGATCTGATCGAAAGTCACCCGCATGGTCCGCACGGCAAATGCGCAGGCCACGGAAAACTGAGCCAGAATGACGGCGGGCCAGCGATACGTCACCGGAAACCCGACATCGTCCCGCAGCCAGGCTTCCAGTTGCCAGTTGCCAATGGGCAGATGAAACAGAATCAGCAGACTCAGTCCCAGCACCAGCGGCGGCAACACGATGGGAATGTCGACCAGCGTGTCCACCAGCCAGCGACCGGGAAACCTGTACCGTGACAGCAGATAGCCCAGCGGCGTGCCCACCCACACAGACATGACAGCGGCCACCGTGCAGGTAATCAGAGTCAACCGAAAGGCCGCCTGGATTTCTGGCTTCAGCAGGGCCGCTTTGAATTCATGCGGCGAAATAAAGATAAAATCAGCGGCCAGCAGCAGCACGATCAGCAGGATAAAGCTGGACGACAGCCCGCCCATCACCAGAAAGAACGGCATGTCTGAACGGCGCCGCGACAGAGTTCTCCCTTCGGGTGGCGCGTACGGTGTATTGCTGGTGTATGGCTGTTGGTCAGGCACAGTGTTTTTCTACAACGTCGCCGCAATTACTCCGGGCCGGCAGCAGCGGGAACCTTCGCACCAACCTGCCAGCGAAAACCTTCCGCCTGAAAGTCCTGCTGAGACTCTGCGGAACAAATCCGTTCGAACAGCCGGCTGGCCAGTTGACGGTATCGCGACTGTTGGGCGATTGCAAACGGCTGAGTCGCCACACTGCACTCGATGCCCTGAATCCGGATCGCGTCGACGTACTCGGCAGCACCGGCCGCGTTGGTGAGATAGGCGACCGCAGCATCCAGCGAGCCCGTCCGCAACTGATTGACCAGCATGTCGCCCGTCGGTGTCTGCACCGTGACATTGGCCATCACTTCCTCCTGAACGCCGCCTTCCTTCAGCGTGTTCTGAGTCAGCCAACCCATCGCACACTGTTTTTCGTGACCCACGCCGACTCGCAGCCCGGGTCTGGTGAGATCCTGCAGCGATTTGATATCGTGAGGGTTGCCCTTTTCGACCAGTATCACCAGTTCGTTCTGCGTCACGTCCACGGATTCGGGAAACAGATCCGGTACCTGCTGCATGAATTCGGTGTCGCAGGCAAAGTAGGCGTCCGGATGCTGACCGGCTTTCATCTGAGCAACCAGAATCCCGCAGCCGTTGTAGACTCGAGTGACCAGCACGCCCTCCCGTTCCTCAAACTTGCCAATGGTACTGTCAATGGCCGGACGCAGCATTGAGCCAGCGAAGATCGCCAGCTCGGGCACATCCGTCCACTCATCGCCCTGTTTGACTCGAAAGCTGAATTCCGCGTACCGTTTCAGGCCGCGGTCTTGTGCAGACACGTATCGAGCAAAATGCAGAGCTCGTTGAGGCTGGCTGGTGCTGGAAACAACGCCAATGGCAACGTCTGACGACGCGTCCCGCAGTTCCGGCAATTCCACGAACTCCAGATCAGGATAGGTGTGCAACACCGCGTCGTAGACGATGCCCGCATCTGCAGCGCCGACCAGCACATCGTTGGCCACTTCAGTAACCGTTGTGCGATAGGCCGTGGTCGCCTGGTCAAGCGTTTCCCAGAGCTTCTGTTCCTGCAAAACCTGTCGCGTCACGTTTCCGATGGCGGTCGCGTCCGGGTTGGCCTGAACCAGTCGCACACCATTGCGCAACAGATCATCAAATGACGTGATCGACTTCGGATTGCCTTTCCTGACGGCAACCACACCCTGCTGTCGAGCCAGCGGAATAATCTCGTCAACCAATCCCTTTTCACGTGCCATCGTCAGATAGCTGTCGTCCGCGGGAAGATACAGATCCCCGGTATGAGTGACTTCAATCGACGACAACAGCGTCTGCGACGGCCCGTACTGAATCTCCAGCCGCAGCCCCGTTTCCTGTTCATAGTCCGTCTTAATGGCTTCCATGACCGCTCGATTGCTGGCAGCGCAGTAAAACATGATCGGCACGGCGTCGGCCGAACCTGCGTCTCCGCCCAGCCGTGGCCGGGGATCCGAGGTCATCATCACGCTCAGCAGGCCGGCAAGCACCGCGAGCGAAAGAATCATTGCTGCCAAAGTTCGATTCATGGAATGTTGTTTTTAGTTGTGCCGGAAAATTGCCGAAGGTCAGGATGTCAATCAGGTCTTCATCGAATGGCCCAACACAATCGCAATCACGATTGCCACCAGGCAAATCATGCCCCCTGACAACCAGGAACCTGGATGCCTGGGTGAAACCGCGCCCGCCTTGTCAATGTCGACGGATACTTCGTTCTTCGAACTTCCCGACGGGATCGGAACCAGAACCGGTTCGACGAAGGTCGTGGCTGCCACGACCATCTGCGAAGCGAATTCTTCTGCGTCTTCGCCGAAAAGTTCCCGTTCCCAGTGTGCAGTCATCAGCACATCGAAACCAGGATTCCGTTCTTTCACCTGACACGAACATGCTCCGCACAGGAACAACGTCAGATCTTCGATCAGCCCGACATCAAGCTGCTTTGCCGGAATCACTTCCAGAGCTCGGCCACGACCAAAGACGGGGACGACCAGTGGTTCTCCGTTGTTGATTGAATCCGGTTCAAAGCCCGTCAGCAAATCGACAAGAAACTGTTCCCTGTCATCAGCCGGATCGATTTCCAGCACGGAAAACTTCATCAGCAGCGGTATGTCCGAAAACAGCTCAGATCCCGGTAAACCGATGCCTTCTGGAATCGGAATTCTCTGACTAAGCAGTTTCAGCTGCTCGTTCAGCAACTGAACAACCGCGTCGTTGCGGTCCTGATTATCCGACTTCAATACCAGCCACACAGCAGAGTGTCCGGTCAACAGGCGTCTGCTGAGTTCGTTGCGTACAGGAGATGCGAGTAACTCAGCCTTCATCGCATCGTCGATGGATCCCCGCCAGTTGTTGATCCTCTGACCTGCGACCGAGGACCGGACGACGACGTACGGCAACGTCAGGGACGGCTGCCGGCTGAGATTTTCCCACAACACACTGACAGCGTCGTCCATGTTGTCCGCAATGTTCTGCTGATACACTTCTATGTTGGTCGGCCCGTTGTGCTTGAAAGAAGCCGTCTGCAGTTGCTGCACAAACGCCTGCTGAGCTTTCGTCAGTGGCCCGTCGTGAAACACGATCGCGTCACAGACGTCCGGTCGCCAGCGTTCCAGCGCATAGCGAAACACGGGCACGACGCATGCATTCGCAGCGGCCGAAAGAAGGACAACGACAATAGGAATAGCAAACTGACTCATTGTGCAAACTGACTCATACCGGTAGGTCATGATCGACTGGACGCCAGCGGGCAGAACGCTCAACTGCGCTGTGCGCGGACAAGGTCGGCAGACCTCGCCCCAGACGCCAAACTTACTTGCCGAAACACATCACCTGTCCGTCCAGCGTCGACAGGAACAACTGTCCGTTGGCACCGGCAAGCCCGTCCCAGGCGGGCAGAGTGCCGAGTTCAACTCTGTGCTCCACTTCGCCTGTATCGGCGTTGACGGCCAACAACAGTCCTCCGTCTTTTCCATCCAGAGCTGCGTCCTGCTGCGCCAACAGCGTTTGTACTTCGGGATCCTTTTCGGTCAGTTTCTGGAACGTTGATTCTTCGTCAATAATATCCGGCGGGCCGACGATGAACAGATTCTGACCTGCCAGCACCATGGCTCGAACATAGATCGGCACGTCCGCTGTCCACTTGGGCTGCACCAGACTGCCACCGGCTTTGTTGGCATTTTTATTGGCTCCCGCCTTCTTCTGATTGCGGCCGACAGTGAACTGGATTCCCTGACCAACTTTGCCTTCCACGGGTTTGCCACCGCCCACGGTGCCGTTGTTGCGGTGAGTGGAAAGGTCGCGGGCCGTTCCGTCGTCGAACCCAACAACCAGGACAGGATCGGCCGCTAGTTCGTCGCCGTCCGCAAAACGGGCCGCGATCTGTTCGTCTGTCGCGGCGGTGAAATACAGTCTGACTTCGTCAATAACGCCCCCGAATGGATTGGGAGACTGGTATTCACCCACGGCACTCTGATCGTCGGCACCGACTTCCATTCCCTGAGCAGGATCGCCAGCCAGCAGGCCAGTCGCCTCGCCGTCCGCCACCATTTCTCCATCGACGTACAGACGCATCTGCTTGTCTTCTGTCAGCACCCCGGCGATATGGTGCCAGCCACCGACCGCTCGTTTGGGGGCAGTGATTGTCGTGAGTTTACGATCTGCTCGAATATGGAACTGCGGCTTACCACCGGCCAGCGTCAATGCGAATCCTTCCGTGGGCCCTCCGCGAGCAATAATGGTGCCTCTTGGCTTGGTCGACGTCATCCACGCTTCCACCGTCAAAGGCTTACTCGTGGGATCCAGACTCGGTGACTTGCCAAAGCTGACAGCGACGGAGTTGGCTTTGCCACCCCCGCCTTTTTTCAGAAAGCCTTCCGGAATCTCCGGTGGTTCCGGTGGTGCGGCAAACAACTGATGTTCCAGTGTTGTGGTCCAGCGAAGGTACTCCGGCTTGCGACCGTAGCCATACACATAGCCGTCGCCGTTGACCAGAATTCGACCGGACGGGGCAAACTTGCCGGCCTGGTAGTATCCGGCATGTCCGCCAGCGAAGCTTTGGCCCATCACCCAGTACGATCGATGGAACCATGTGTCGTCCAGATATCCCATCGGAGCAAACAGGTGAGCTCCGTCACCGCGTTGTTTGGACGCCTGTCCGGCAAAGTCACCGGAGTTCGGACCGATCTCAAGGCGGTTGCCTTCAAGGTCAAACTTCTGCGACTTCATGTATACGTACTTGTCGTCCGAACTCAGAATGTCCGGCAGACCAACAGGCATTTGCAAAACCTGAAGAACTTCCTGCAGGTTATTTCCGGTGGCCGGGTTAGTGTGATCCATGATTGTTTCAGAAACTTTTGTCCCCGTCTTCAGGTCCAGACGCAGCAGTCTCAGCCCGCCGTCCAGAAAGTTGGATCGACCAGCGACGGTATAAATCGTGTCGTCACGAATCAGCACACTGCCGTGCACCGGCCACAGTGATTCCAGTTGTTCGTACGCCATCGTCCGACGATCCAGTGGAGCGGCGCGGTAGCGCCAGACAAGTTCACCATCACTGGCACGCAGGCAGTACACCCAGCCATCAGCTCCACCAAAGACCACTCGACCACGATGCACGGTCGGCGGCGAATCAATTCGTGCCCCGGCGGTAAATGTCCACTGCTCGTCGCCGGATTTCTCGTCCAGGGCGTAGATCGTATGAGTATCGATCTGCGCCACATAGACGTGTCCTGCAGCGATCACGGGCGACGTCAGTCGGCCACCGATTTTCACCGACCACTTGTTATCGACTTTCGGTTCGATCGGCATCGTTGTCATGCCACTTCGTTCTGCGTCACTGCGGTACGTTGGCCAGTCATCGGCACCGCCGCTGCCCACAGCGGCCAGTTCACTACGGTAAGCCGCTCCCAGCTCCAGGCGGCCCACCTCGGAAACTTCACCGGGAACAGGGCGAGTCGGAGCGAAAGGAGCCAGTGCATTGAAGCCAAACAGCTTCGCTTCCGGATAACACGCGCAGTTGTGAGGTGGAGCGTAGGTCAGGCCGTTGCATGGCATCACGCCGTACAGACAGCCACCTCGCACCCAGTGATGAATGTCCCAATGTTCTTTTTCCGGATCGACGAATTCGATCCCTGTGCGGGACGGCATCAGGAAATTATCGGTAGCCTTCGCGATGTAGCAGCGGTGGTGGAACCAGTAGGTGTCGACATCCGGCGCGAATTCCTTTATTACTTCGCCGGTGCGAGGATCGCGTCCCGTAAACACGCCGCTGTCTTTGCCGGCTGTCGTTGGTGCACACCACACCAGCCCCTTCAGCACCATCAGGTCCTGAGGCGACTGATACCCGGAATTCGGGTGCTTCGCACTCCACAATTCCTTGCCGGTGGCCGCGTCCACGCTGATCATTTTTCCATCACCCCCGGAGTACAGCACAACGTCTTCGTACGCGACCATTCGCGGGCCAAAGTTGAACGTAAACGTCTTGCGCCGCGTCACCGGTTCGGTATTCCATGCTACGTCGCCAGTCTGCTGATTCAGCGCGACCAGTTTTTCGCCGTCGTGGAAGTAGACGTTGTCTCCGTGAGCAGACAACGTCAGCGGAGACACTTTCGTTTTCGTGGCCCACAACTGTTTGCCCGTGTCGGCTTCGAACGCCATCACCACCCGTGGCTCTTCGTCCCAGAACAATTCACGCACCTTCGCCTGATCGCCGACGGTCGCATTCAACGGTACGTAGTCGGCCAGTTCCGCTTTTCCTTTTCGCACCACCAAAAACAGCAGTCCGTTGGTGTGAATGATTTCTTCCGTCGCGTCACTGCCTTCATACGTTCGCAGAGTTTCACCGGTGCGGGCGTCCAATGCTGTCAGAGGCGCGTTAATGCTGAGCGTGGCGAAGACTGTGTCACCGCTGGACACCAGACGACGAGACAATTGCGTGGGACCACTTTTCAGCGGCCACAGGTGACTCTGCCAGTTCTCAATATCTCGCTTCCACAGCATGGAACCGTTGAAGGCGTCGCGGGCGACCAGTTTCCAACGGGGCGGCAGCTGAATGGAGATCCGGCTGCCTTCGTCCATAATGTAAAACATGCGACCGTTTGTGGAAACCAGAGCGCTCATGCTGGCCATGCGGTCATGGTGTCGGGCCCACCGGGGACTGCCGACCCACTGCAGATGTCGCGGCGGACCGACGACGTCATCATGAGCCACCGAGTTTCCACTGGCATCGTGCAGATAGTGCGACCATTCGTCGATATCGTCGGGCCGCGGCTTGACGGTCTTCGTCCACTTGCCATCAGCGCCTTTAACCATGGCCACGCCGTTGGGCACAAGTACCCGAACGATTTCGGTGAGCGGTACGTCGCCGACATCTTCGGTAACGAACAGGTTCACAAGGTTGTCGACGTACGGCAATTGTTTGCCGTTGAATCTCACAACGGAGACTTCGCCATAATCGCCGGCGGCCCGGATCCGCTTTCGAGCGACCTGTACGTTGGTCGGATCGGCTTCCAGACCGTGGACCTGAATGAGATCGTTCTGTCGCAGAGCCGCTGTCAACGAACCATCGCCGGCTCCCAGATGCACGACAAAGCCTGCCGACACGCCGGATTCCGAAAGAATACTGTTCGCGTCGCTCGTCGCGTCTGCCTGGACGGCCGATGGGCTGTGGACAATAGTGATGAGCAAGAGAACGGCGGAGAAAAAACGAAGGGCGAGCATCGGTGAACTCCGAAGGCATTCCTGAATCGGCAGGGTTTTGGTATGACGTCATGCTACTGCCACAACGTGGCAATTACATCCAACGACGTCAATTTGCAGCCGGAGTGTGAAAACATTGGCGAGGACAATTGATCGAAACTCTTCTTCGACCAGGCGGTTTCCTGATTTTGGAACTGCCTCCAGTCCACTCCCGAATTCCTGGCCAAACTCAGCTTTCGTCGCGAGCGGTTTTGCGCGTGATGCGTTCGGTCGCCTCAAACGAGGACGCAAGGTCTTCATTGGAGAGCGCTCCGATGCCCGACGTCCATTCTGAGGAATGAAATCCGAGGCCATGTTCAGAAAGCTTACCGGTTCCGACAGACCCATCCTTAATCGAAAACAGCGCCGGATAGCGCTTCGCCCATTTGCTGTTGGGGCCGGGACAGTACTGCCGCGCATTTCCTTCGATGGCTGCGATGCCTGGAATTCTTGCCGCCAGACTGCACGATTGCAGAAAGGACGCTCCCGGGCAGGTGAGATCCTGAACACACAGAAACATGCCGAACTTCTGAGCTGCCGCAGCGGCCAGCAGCGATTCTGTCTGTCCCTTGCAGGCCTTTAACGCGACGCCGGAATAGCCAAGCTCACGACATTTCAGCAGGGATTCATAGTCGACCAGTGCTTCGTCAATGACCACAGGTTTCAGCTTCGCTACCTCGTGCATTTTTGCCGCCGACGCTGCCTCCAGATCGCGACTTGTGGGTTGTTCGATGTACTGAATTCGATCGTACGCCGCCGGCACGCCCTGCTTGACCCGATTGAGAAACTCGATCACGTATTCGGCGGATTCGCACTTTTCGTTGAAGTCGCAGCTGTAGAACCACGCTGCACAGCCGCGCAGAGACTGAGCTTCCGCGGCTATTTTCTCGACGGCCAGGACTCGGTCGACATCCCAGTCCAGGTTGTCCCCCGCCAGTTTTATTTTCAGGTGAGTCAATCCGTCCGCTGCGATCCATTCGCCCAGAGTCATCGGAAGGTCATCATCCGGACGATCGGTGACGTCTGCATCGGTCAGCGAATCAAGAGCGCCAACAAGGTGGTACAGCGGCAGATTCGGTACCGGCTCGCGAGACGTGTACTGGTCGAGGTATTCACCGGCGAATTGATCGTCAAGGTAATACGCCAGATCCTGATTACAGAATTCGGCCGACAGCAGGTTAAAGCTGCTGGCCTTATGAACTCGACCGTATGCGTCGTGCAACGCCGCGTCGATGGGGCTGGTGGACACAAGTTGAGCCAGTTCCGGTATGGGCTCATCAAGTCCGAGCCTGTCAGACACCTTTTGTGCCTGATGGTGGAATTCCGCGCCCACCTGATACTGGATTTCGAGCGGGTGTCCGAAGTCCGGGTAGCTTTCGAACAGCTCACCGAACTTTTCGGCGTACTCCATCATCGCTTTTTCGGAATCCGGCGGTTCGACAGTCGCCGAAGGCCACGCCCAGACATTGCCGACCGGCATGCTGCCAAAGCCCTGGCAACGGTTACCGTTTCGCGTTTCCACGGTCACCACGGCGTTGATCAAATATGTGTGATCAACAACGCGGCCACCAAACTTCAGTGGTGCTCGGAATGAAACATGTTCAAAGCTGACATCCACACCCAAAATCTGAATGTCCGTTGACTTTTCCTTACTCATCGATCTGTCTGGTGACTCCTGATGTGGGCATGGCCCTCAAACTGAATTCCAGCGGCCTTACGGAAGAGAAAATGCCGCTTCCGTTGGTGGCTCAGGGAATTCTTGAAACGCGTCGACGTATTAAAACGACTTCAAAACCTGGTGGGAAGGAAGAAGCCTGAGACTGAATCGTGGTCGACTCATCTCACCGACGCAGACGAGATTGTGATCTTAATCCGGATAAGTAGCGAGTCCCAGGTGGCACTCACTTCCCGAAATTTCAATGGTTGGCCAGAACGACCAATTGTGATCGAATTGTTTCGACAAGTTCGTTGACGGGTAGCGCAGTCGAAAGCGGCAGAAGGTCCGGCAACGGCCGCAATGCTGAAAAACGCGGGTCTTTTGTCGAAAGATCCACATAGAGTGAGCACAGCGGTGTACCCTTCAGAATCGCTGTATCGGCGGAAGGAATGTCCGCCAGCCAGAAGTTGTGTGATGCACCATCGCGATCGCCCACGCAATGCGTCAGCAGTTCCGTTTCCATGGCAGCACCAATCACGGAGTCCTGATCTGCGTAGATCACAAATCGCGCCCAGCAGCCACGACGCTCGCGTCGGTGGCCAGAACCTGCAGCCTGCGCGATGGGTTCGGACACCCCGGTCACCGAAAAACACTGCTGTGTCGATCGCCCCAGTTGCAATGACACATGGCCGGGAAGGTCAGGCTGGGCGAGCTCGTGCAATTCGTGCGAAGCCGTCGGTCGTGGGTTGACTTCCACAATGAAGGGGCACCCGCCCCGGACGACGAAATCGACACCAAACAAACCGCCCACGGACCACGCCGCGGCAACTGCTCTTCCCGCGTTGGCCACTTGCTCCGTCAGTTCTGCAGACAGCGACAGCGGTCCCACGTTGCCGCAGAAGTGGAAATCAGCAGCGTGCAACAAGTGGCATCCGCTGAGCTGCAGCGCACAGCCCAGCAGCACGGCATCGTGCTGAGGATTCGCTGACTCGTTTTCTGGTCCTGCCACTGCGAGGAAGGAAGCCGAGATGGGGATCCCATCGATGAATTCCTGCAGATCGTCAGTCAGCACAGTTTCCGATTGTTGTCGCGGCGACTCATCGGAATCCACGTGCCAGCGAATGCCCTGACCTCCGGAAGAAAGACGATCCTTGCGCAGCCAACGCATGCCCGGTTGGTGGGTTGGCCGTTCCTGACCCTTCACGACACAGCGAGGAATACAGCAGCCACGATCGCGCAATTCTAAAAACAAACGCTGCGGGTTCCGCAGCTGCCGGATCGTATTCCAGTCCGGGCCGAGTACAGCACGCTGCTCTGACAGTTGCTGAAGACTGGTTTCGTGGTTTTCGAGACCACCCAACACGATTGCCGGAACGTTCGGATCGACATCGGCCACCGCGCCGGCAACGTCAGTGAACGAAGCGACACGGCGGCACCAAAACGCTTCGGCCAGGCCAGACTCCCGCAAAGACGCACGCAGATCCGCGTCGCAGAACATGTCCACGCAAACCGGGCGAATTCCGTCGCACAGTGCGGACTGAGCAAAACTGCGGACGCTGGCTCCAATCAGGATAACATCCGGTCGAGGCATAGAATGGAAATCAAACTGCGAACAGGGAAGCCAAAATGTCGTGCATCAGGCCATACCGCCCGACCAGGACAACACGTCGACGAAAGAAGATATTGAAGACCAGAAATGCACCGGTAGCCACGTGTCGACCGCCGGGGCAGTATCTTTGGCTGAATCCGGTATGGCAATAAGGATCGAAAAAGTTATGGAGGTCAATCTCACGTGTCTGGAAATGCGTGAGTAACAGATCATCCGCAAGCGACACAGAGACTGTCCTTGTATAGCTCGACAGGTCGGAGGACAGCAAGTCCACGCCGTGGCCAGCCACCTGCGACCCGATTGGCAGGCGTCTTCACGCACCTCGTCCGCAACAAACGACGGTCCTTCACGAGGATCTAATCTCGTGAAGAAGCTGTTGCTGCCTTCATGAATCGAAGACAGACCATTTTCTATGACCGTTTACGCTTGCGAACTTTCCGCTCCGCGGGTCGAATGTTTCGTGACCCTACGCTTTTTCGCAATCAAACAGGAGTCTTTGCCATGTCAGCTCGCACTGCCAAATCGCTGTTTATCGCCGCCACGTTGACATTGACGGCCATGCAGAGCGCCAACGGCCAGGGTTCGGGGAAGTACAAAACCGACAAAGAAGCGTTTGGGGTCGGCGTTGCGTTCTACAATTCTCGCAACTTCAAAGCCAGTCGTAAGCCATTCGAAGCCGCCCTGAAACTGACAACGGATGACGAACTGCGATTAAAGACAAACGAAGCCCTGCTGCAGGCATATCGTCTGATTCCCGAATTTGAACCCTTTCGTGATGCGGCCGAATACGTCATTTCCAACGCGACAAGCAACGCAAAGCGTTCACTCACACGTCGCAGCTTTGTCGGATTTTCCTATCAACGCGGACAGATTGACAACCTGATCAAACGATACGAAAAACGTTTGAAGAAAAAGTCAGACGACTATCTGTCCGTCTACATGCTGTCGGAAATCTATCAGAGGGTCAAGTCAAATCCGCAACGGGCGATCGTGCTGATCAAGCAGCTGGAAAAGATCAATAAAGTCCGCAATCCATCGAGTGACGGAAAGTCCGACTCAAAATTGTCTGCTGCCGATGCCGCAAAAATCGCTCGCGAAAAAAGCAAGCTGGCGATGCAGTATGCACGCTCGAAAGACTACAGGAACGCCGCGAAAGTCTATCAGGAGATCGCGCCGCTGGTCCCCACGACTCAGGCATGGAACCTGAAAGAAGCCGCCTCGGCGCTACTGAAACTGGGCGAGAAGAAAGAGGCGTTACGTGTCGCACTCGAAGCAGATAAGGCCAAACCGGAAGCACGCAATGATCAGTTGGCCCAATTCTTTCATCGCGGCCTGGGTGACATCCTTTTGAGTCTGGATGAACCCGCCAAAGCAGTCCCACACTTCAAAATTGCTCTTGAAAAACAAGAACCCGGGCTACGTGGAAGGAATCAAATCGTCTCTGGCCAAGGCTCTTGAACAGAGCGGACAGTAATAACGTTGCGTGTCAGAATGTATCACGCACGAAGCGACAGTCTTGCGCCGGACATGACACATCAAATGCCGGATTCGGGCGTGGAGCTGTCGCCTTGACCAGGTCGCCGGAATGGCGGACCGGTCAGTCAGGATGTCCCGCGACGTCCTCGTAATGTCACGCCGCACACAATGACGGCTATTCCAAAAAACACGGCCGATACGGGTTCGGTCACAAACGGCCACCAACTGCCGTCGCTGGCCATCAATGCCGCACAAAGATTTTCTTCGGCGATCGGCGACAGAACGAAGCCGATAACGAATGGCGCCGTCGGAACTCTTAGCCGATCGAACAGCAGGCCAAGTCCGCCAAAGGCAACCATCACCCACACATCAAACATACGGTTGGCCAGAGCATACGAACCCAGTACGCAAAACGTCAGCACCACAGGAACCAGCAGACCCTTCGGGATCTGTACCAGTCGCACCATCCAGCGAGCCGTCAACAGCATAAAGCCGAACATGATGATGTTGGCAATCAGATACGACAGCGTAATCGTCTGCACAATCTCCGGATTATTCTGAAACAGCAATGGCCCAGGCTGCAGTCCGTGAATAACAAAGGCTCCCAGCAGGATCGCGTCGATCACGCTGCCGGGAATGCCTAATGAAATCAAAGGAATCAAAGCACCGCCGACGGTCGCATTGTTGGCGGCTTCGCTGGCAATAATGCCTTCTTCGCATCCGGTTCCGAAGTCGCTCGACGTGGCCGATTGTGAACGAGCGGTTGCGTACGACAGAATCGATCCGATATTCGCGCCGACACCAGGCAGGATGCCGACAACCGTCCCGATGACGGACGATCGCAGCAGGTTGGGAATCGCTGCCAGCCATTCGCGAAAGGACGGCGTCACGTCCGCGGGGGCGTGAGCAATCAGCGTCGAAGAGACCCGATCTTTTGAAAAGACCGGGGCTCTGGGTGACTTGCTGCCTGCGTCGTCCGACGTGACGGTGTCGTCCCCTCCGACATCCTTCAGCAATTGACTGACGGCAAACAATCCAATCAGCACAGGCAACAGACGAAAGCCGTCGTTGAGTTCACTGAAGCCAAACGTCAGGCGATTTTGCCCGGTCGCGGGATGCATACCAGGCATCGCGAACAGCAGTCCCAGACTGCCGGCCAGCAATCCCATCGTCAACGACTCACGACTGATCACCGCGATCAGCACCAGCGCCAGCATCACCAGAGAAAACATGTCCGGTGGACCGATCCTCGTCGACCAGACGGCCATCGGCTCGGCCAACAGTGTCAATACGCCCCAACTGAAGACGCCGCCCACCAGCGATGCGGCGATGCCCAGCAACAACGCTCGTCTGGGTCGTCCTCCGGCGGCCATCGGAAAGCCATCCAATGTCGTCATTAACGACGCCGGTGTGCCTGGAATATTCAACAGCGTTGCCGAGATCAAGCCACCGCTGACCGAACCAACGTAGATTGCCACCAACAGAGTCAGCGCATCCGGCGGCGACATCGCAAACGTCAGTGGCAACGTCAGTGCGATCACCATCGCCCCGGTGAGTCCAGGGATGCAGCCGACTGTCACGCCGAGCACTACGCCCAGAGTTGTCCACCACAGAAACAGCGGATTGACCACGTCAAATGTCAATGACCAGGACCTCAGTGAAGAGATAATAACACCCCGGCCCCACCAGCACGGCGGAGGCAATCAAAGCAGACATGTTGCGTCGATTGCGATTCAACAGGCACGTGCCCAGAATGAGAATGAAAGAGGTGCTTAGCAACCAGTAGGGAGCAATGCGCAGAGAAAACAACACACAGAAGGCCAGCAACATAGCGGCCGTGATCAGTGGTAGCCGCAGGGAAGATTTTTGTTCGATGTGTCCGGGGCCTGTACCCACTGCGATTTCCCGGGGAGTGTCAGCCGTCGTCGAATCGGTTCCGGCGGGACGTCGCCGCTTTGGAATGCGGCGCTGTACAACGGCGACGATGCCCAGCAGTACGGTCGCAATAATCACGAACAGAGGCGTGTCCGGTAATTCGATGGGATCGCCCGTGCCGACCTGACTAATGATAACTTCGCGTTTCAGAAGTTCTTTCTGCAATGGTTGACCGGACAGGAACAGCGGTTCAATCATCAGTCCTTCCAATCGCTGGCGCATCGCATCAGACGCCATCGCATCACGCAGCATCTGCACAATTCGGTCGACACGGTGTTGCGGCGTGCCCCGCGGTGCCCACCAGTACTGAATAAGATCCCAGACAACATCAATGTCGTCCTCAACCGCCGTGCGGACGTCCGGAAACCGGGGATGTCGCTCTGTATCAAGGAACGCGATCGCCTGCAGGCCACCGTCTTTGAACTGAGCGTATTCGGCGACCGCAAAGACACTCACTTCCACATGTTCGCCGATTAAGTCGCCAAAACGTTTGGCTCCGCCGCCGGTGGGAACGTAGCGAAAACCGGCTCCGTCAAACGCAGATTCCAGCTTAAGCCCGGCAAAGTGGCTGAGGGCCCCCAGATTGGCAGCGAACGTGATGGTGTTCGGCTGGTCGCGAGCTGCCTTCAGTAGTTGGGGCAGGCTGGTCCATCGTGATCCGGCTTTCACACAGACCATGGATCCGGTTCGCCCTGTTGCGGCAATGGGTTCGAAAGCTTCCGGCCCGTAATCGGTCTGCCCGGCATGTCGGGCAGACAGGATGCCGTCGTGCAGATTCAGAATCGTGTACCCGTCGGGCTCGGCATCTTTGGCAAACTGACTGCCAATCGTGCCACCGGCTCCGGGACGATTGATGACAACAAGCCGCTGCTCCAGCAGCCCTTCGCTCTGCACAACTGCCTGAACAATGCGAACAAACGTGTCACTGCCGCCGCCAGGGGCAAACGGGACGACAACCTTGACTGGTTTTTCCGGGTAGTCGGCGGCCCGTACCGGAACGGTCGAAATGAGAACAGCCAGGACACCGAAGCACGCGCCACTAACGCACAATCGTCCGCCGTGGTGTTTCTTCTTACTTTCTACGAACCCGTCGGAAAGAAAGTGCGTCTCTGGCATCACACAACCTCCGGCCGTGATGGACGTCGCTCAAATTCGGTGCCCCTCATACAGGGGCAGCACTATCGAGAAAAAAGGGCTGGCGTCTTTGTGGACGCCAGCCCCTGCAAACTTCGTGTCAGTCCAGCTGATCCTACAGAACCTTGGTAACTCCAGGCATTGGGATGTTGTAGGTCATGTCTTCGTTTGGCAGTACCGGCGGTGTGTCAGTCATGCCCGTGAACTGGTCGATCGGCGAAATCACGACCTCCGAGTTGATGGCTTCGTCCCAGGTGATCTCCTTGCCGCTGTAAGTACACATACGGCCGAAGATTGACGTCATCGTGCTATGCGCACCATATTCGCCTTCGTTAGGCCGCTTGCCGGCACGCAGGTCTGCGAACAGGTCATGGTGTTCCTGTTGGTGTCCGCCGCGACCACCGCGACCGAAGGCCCACGTTTCGTTGCCGTCCTTGTCGAAGATTTTAGCACCTCCGATGTGGCACGAACCGTTGCTGCCATGAGCAAATTCGTCCACCTTGTTCCAGCAATTCTTAATGTGACGACACTGACTGAGCATCAGGGTGTCGTTTCCGTACGGCGTGTCACCGTACGTGAATTCGACACTGTGGTGGTCGTAAATTTCACCATGCTCTTTGCTGGTTCGGACCTGGCGGCCTCCCTGTCCCTGCCCTTTTACAGGGTGACCATCCATCAACCAGTTCATGACGTCCAGGTTGTGGATGTGCTGCTCTGTAATATGGTCACCGCACAGCCAGTTAAAGTAGTACCAGTTTCGCATCTGGTACTCCATTTCCGTTTGACCTTCTTTGCGAGGGCGAGTCCACACGCCGCCACCGTTCCAATAGGCACGGGCAGCTACGATGTCGCCGATTGCACCGTCCTGCAAACGCTTGATGGTTTCCATGTAAGCGGGCTCGTGTCGACGCTGCAGGCCGATCTGAACAAGCAGGTTCTTTTCTTTGGAAACGCGTGTGGCCTCCAGAAAACGACGGACACCTGCGGGATCCACAGCCACAGGCTTTTCAGCGAAGATGTGTTTTCCGGCGTTCACAGCCGCTTCAAAATGAACAGGGCGAAATCCCGGAGGAGTCGCGATTAACACCAGGTCAATGTCGGTATCCAGCAGCTTCTTATAGCCGTCGAAGCCGACAAACTGTCGTTCCTGCGGCACGTCTACCTTATCGGTGTGCTTGCGACTAAGAGTCTTCAGGCTGCCCTGCAGGCGATCGTCAAAGGCATCGCACATAGCGATCAGCTTTGTCGGCCCCTCTGTGTTCATGGCCTGCTCGGCCGCACCCGTACAGCGCCCGCCACACCCGATCATCCCGATACGAACGGTTTCGTCGTAGCTGGTATGAGCCGCCTGCACAGCGTTCAGGCTGCTGAGGACGCTACCGGCAGCAGCGGCCGTTGTGGATGTTTTCAAAAAATCTCGACGGGAGGCATTCTTCTTTTTGGTCGCCATGAGTGCACAATCTCCGGAACAAGGTAGGACATTTAGAAAGCCGAAACGGTCAGGACCGTTGGTCAAATTCACGTTCGCAGGCAGAAACACGGCCATATTTGAGCCGTTTCACTCAGCCCGAACCGCGCATCCTACGGCCAGCGAACCGCGATCGCAATTCTACGGGCCAAAATGCGGGGTAAACGGGCGGGGTAAACGGGCGGGGTCCCGGGGGGCCACGGCAAAAAATTAACGAGCATCGAGAATCAACAATATCCACGAAATCGCGGGTTTCGTGGAGCCAGGTATCTGCCTAGAATCTGCCACTTCGGAAGCCCGGCTGACACCTGTCCCCATGCTTTCCAACAGTTTCCCATCCCTCTTCGCAGCGACCAACGGGAGCGAGCCATCAGCTTCCGAGCATTCGTTCGAATCGGCTGGCGGGCCGCCCCGCCTATTTTCAAATGCCCAGCAAGCCCGACATCCGTGAACTTCTGGAAGAACGCATCCTCGTAATTGACGGGTCAATGGGTGCGCTGATCATGTCGCACGAACCCGACGAAGCATTCTATCGCGGCGACCGGCTCAAAGACCATCACATCGACGTCAAGAATGCCACGGACCTGCTGGTCCTGACGCAGCCGCAGCTGATTGCCGACATTCATCAGCAATACATTGATGCCGGCGCGGACATCATCGAGACGGACACCTTCAACGCGAATATTGTCTCGCTGGAAGAATTCGGGGTCTCGGAACTGACGTATGAAATCAACAAGGTCGGCTCGGAGCTGGCCCGAGCTGTCACTGACAAAGCCTTCGCGGCAGATTCCAGGAAAC